>Ga0302324_100001796_pt1 | contig 51166 bp, 54 predicted proteins | sample Palsa_T0_1_FD_201949 | JGI IMG/M metagenome (GOLD analysis project Ga0302324, IMG submission 201949) | Peat permafrost microbial communities from Stordalen Mire near Abisko, Sweden - Palsa_T0_1 | ecosystem: Environmental > Terrestrial > Soil > Palsa > Peat permafrost | place: Sweden: Abisko...
TCATCGTCGACCTTCCCATCTTGTGGCGCGACTCCCTGAGGTAGCGGTTGCGCTTCCAGCCGTTGAAGATGACATCTTCGTCGCCAAGTTTCCCGATCTGAGCCTCGAGCTCCCCCAGGTGCGCCTTCAGGGCGTCGATCGCGTCCTGGGTGATGAAGCTGTAGTACGGAACGTTGCCCTTGCAGGCGTCAGAGACCACCTGCTTCATCTCCGGGTAGACCGGTATCTTCAGCGGGACGACACCGTCCTCAAGCTCCTGCCTGATGTCCCTGTAGCGCAGCGCCCTGAGCGTCCCCTGCCTGAGCCCTGAGGTGAACAGGATGAGGATGGCCGCCCTATCGCGCATGTTGTTGACCCTTCCCGTGCCCGCCATCCTGTAGATCTCCTCCCTGGTGGGGATGTAGTCTGTCATCTCTATCGCCTTCCGGGCGGGCGAGAAGAACCCACGAATCCGGATGGCGCTCTTGTCGCCTCCGTCGAACCCGTTCGACTTCAGAAAGGCGGTGAGGGCCGCCCTCGCGAGGTTGCCGGTCTCATGAACGGTCGCGCCCGCGCCGTCCACGAAGTCCTGCACGTTCTCCCTTATCCAGGACGCCTCCATCGCGATAATCTGGTCGGGGTCCTTACCCACCTGCTTGCAGAACCGGTAGAGCCAGCTGAGGTAGCTCTCCCTGCTCCCCTCGCTCTTGATCCTACGCGCCAGGTGGTTCAGCAGCTTCTGGACGCTTCGGTACTCGCTCTTCCAGCCTGTGGCCTTGAGGAACGGCTCGTATGCCTTCTCCCCGTTTGTGAAGTACCCGTATGGAGATCGCTTTCCAGGCATCTACGATCATGCTCCAGATGGCATTTAACGGGGGGTTACGTTCGGATTAATCCGCCCGATAGGAGGACTACTGCCGGGACGTGTCACTCATGCGCCGGGCGCCGGTCAGACGCCCGGTCATATTCGAAACCACCCAATAAGATTAAACCATAATCAAGGGAAGCTAAACTAGATATGTCGATTATGGAAACGATTGCCAGACCGTTTGAGGTAGATTCATCCGAGTATCCCTTTGAAGATCATTGGTTACCTTATCGCGATGGACACGTCCACTATGTTGACGAGGGACGAGGCACCACCGTTCTTCTGCTTCACGGAAACCCGACGTGGTCCTATATCTACCGAAACATAATCAAAGAACTGCGCGGAGAATGTCGCCTGGTCGCTCTTGATTACCCTGGCTTTGGCATGTCGAAGGCGCCCTCCAAGTATGGCTTTACTCCGCAAGAGCAATCGGATGTAGTAGCAGACTTAGTCAGTCACCTGGAATTGAAAAACCTAGTGCTGGTAGTCCAGGACTGGGGCGGACCCATTGGAGTGAACTACGCCGTGCGAAATAGGGCAAACCTTCGTGGCCTTGTCGTGATGAACACTTGGGCGTGGCCGGCATCCTTTCCTCAAAAGCTGTTCTCAATCGTGATGGGAGGATGGCCCCTCGGCTATTGGCTCCAAACGCAGAGAAATTATTTTGCCAAGTCCATATTTCCGAGTGGCATCTGCGATAAGAAGAAAGTCACGGAAAGTTTCAGAAAGGCCTACACCGACCCATTTCCGACTCCAGAATCAAGAAAACCGACCTGGATCTTCCCCCGACAGATTCGTAAAGCCGGCTCGTGGCTGGCTGATATTGAAACAAAACTGCCGAATCTCTCCGACCTTCCTACACAAATTGTCTGGGGAACACACGATGACCCCGGTTTTCCACTGAAAGAGATGACGAAATGGCAGAGCTATCTCAAGATGCACGAAACTGAGACGCTTGACGACGCCTCACACTCTGTACAGGAGGATCGGCCGGACCGAGTCGTAGCATCAATCCGAAGGGTCATTGAAAGAACCTCGCCGAGCAAGTAATTCGATCACGCGGCATCGATTGTCGACGCAAGAATCGGCATGCTAAATAGAATCGGCGAATCGGCAGAGCGATGCGATGAAAAAGTTCGCCCACATGGCCGACCTCCATCTCGGAGCCCACAGGGAACCAGCCCTCAGGGAGCTCGAGATGAGGGTCTTCGACGAGGCCATGGACCGCTGCTTAGGCGGCAAGGTGGACTTCATACTCATCTCAGGGGACCTTTTCCACGTTGGCATACCTGACCTCGAAATCGTCAACCAGACGGTGAGGAAGATGCGCGACTTGCGCGAGGCCGGAATCCGGATCTATGCCATCTATGGCAGCCATGACTATAACCCATCGAGCACCTCGATCATCGACATCATCGAGACCGCAGGACTGCTTACCAACATCTCCAAATGGAGAATGGCCGATGGGAAAATCGAGCTCGAGGTTTTCGAGGACGAGTCGACCGGGGCCAAGCTCTGTGGCATCTCTGCCCGGAAGATGGGGCTCGAATCCAAGCACTACGAGCTCCTGGACAAGCAACCTCTCGAGAGTCAGGCGGGCTTCAAGGTATTCGCGTTCCACAGCGGGATCACCGAGTTCAAGCCGGACTATCTCAGCGAGATGGAGACCATCCCAATCTCGTATCTGCCCAAGGGTTTCGACTACTATGCGGGGGGACACATACACCAAAGAGGAGAATTCTCTCTTCCCGGCTACGACCGGGTGGTATTCCCGGGCCCTCTCTTCACGGGATACGGCAAGGACATAGAAACGACAGCGCGGGGCGAGAGAAGGGGCTTCTACGAGGTAGAATTCGACGAGAAAGTCAGGAGGGTGGGCTTCGTGCCGATGGACAGTTTCGGAGGCTCATATCTGGAGTACGACGCCACGGGAAAGAACGCGGCGCAGGCGTGGACGCAAATTCAGAGAGACACGGAGGAGCTGGATGTTGCCGACAAGGTAGTCGCCCTCAAGATAAGAGGAGAGCTCTCCGGTGGAAAGACATCCGACATCAACTTCACTCAGCTCCGGACGAGACTGATGGAGAAAGGTGCCCTCTTTGTCTACCTGAACAGGCACGGTCTCTCTTCGAAAGAATATGTGGTGACAAGGCAACCAGAGGAGGACCAGTCGTCGATAGAGGGAAGGACCCTCGAGGAAGGCATAGGGAAGGTGAAAGTCGCAGTAGCCTCGCTCAAAGGGGAGAAGGGTGTGCAGACGGCGAAAAGCCTTCTCGCCACCCTAAGGCAGGGAGCCAAATCAGACGAATCGAAAAAAGCATACTCAGACCGGATGGTCGAAGACGGTGAAGTGATCCTTGGGCTAAAAGAGGGACAAGTAAAGTGATAATCAAGAGCCTCAGGCTCCAGAACATCAGGAGCTACAAGGACGCTTCCATAGACCTCCAGCAAGGCAGGACGCTCTTCGAGGGAGACATAGGGTCTGGCAAATCTACCCTTCTTATGGCGATGGAATTCGCCCTCTTCGGCCTCGGCTCTGAGACAGGCGCCTCTCTTTTGCGGTCGGGTGAGGAGAAAGGCGCGGTCAGCCTCGTCTTCGAGGTTGACGGAATCGAGTATTCGGTGCAAAGGAAGCTCGCTAGAAAGGGAGGAAAGGTGCAGCAGACGGACGGGGAGATCAAGACGCCAGAAGGCACAGAGGTGCTCTCGCCTAAGGACATGAAAGAGAGGATGCTCAAACTACTGGATTTCGAGGAGCCCCCGAATCCAAAGTCACAGAGCGTCATCTACAGGTACGCGGTCTATACGCCGCAGGAGAAGATGAAGGAAATACTGTCGATGGACCCCGACCTCAGGCTGCAGACGCTCCGAAAGGCCTTCAGACTAGAAGACTACAAGATCGCCAAGGAGAACGCTGAGGCACTGGGGAGCGAGATCCATGGACGGGCCAAGGAGCTCGAGAGGTTGACTGGCGACCTCCCCACAATGGCCGGGAAGATCTTGCAGGGGCAGCTGAACCTGGAGGCAAAGAGGAAGGAAGTGGTCACGGCCAACATGCAGATGGGAGAGAAGGAGAGACTCAAGGCCTCGCTCGAGGACGAGATGGAGACGCTTCGCGGAGACGAGAGGGAACTGACCGCGGCCAAGCAGAACCTCTCCCTTCTTGAGAGCTTCTTCAGGTCGAACAAGGCCGAGCTTGCCTCGCTGGCTAAGGACATCGAAGCCGGCGAGAAGAAGGTGGGGAGGCTTCGCTCTCAGGTGGAAGCCGGGGAGAAGATTCCTGATCCTACCCCGAAGACCGCCGGCGCTCTTGTCAAAGAGATTTCGGAGACCGAGAGCCACATCAAGGAGCTTGCGAGGCTGAAAGGAAGGACGGACGACAAGATAGACGAATACCGCTCGATACGGGAGACTGGCAGCTGCCCGACATGTGACAGAGAAGCAGACCCCGCGGAGTTTGTGGAGAAGGAACGCCACAAGATCAAGGAGAAAGAGGAACAGACGCACGTACTGGCGGAGCACGAGGCGTCCTTGAGGAGCACGAAGTTGCTTTGGGAGTCGAAACTAAAATTTGACTCGGTCAGGGAGAGCCTGAAGGAGCACAGGGAAAGCCTCGCTGAGGCGGAGGACGACCTGAGGGACAGGAAAGGCAGAGAGATACGGACGAGGACGGAGTTCGAGGCCACTGAGGACAAGCTGTTCAAGGCGAGGAAGGAGATCGAGCTTCTGGGCGGCGTCTCGGAGAGGATCGAGGGCATCGGCTCGAAGATCCGCTCGGCTGAGCGCGACCTCAAGGCCTTGCAGACGACCGTCGACCGGGCGGAAAACGAAATCCAGCACATCGAGGAGAGGATCAATGAAGACGAGCAGCAGCTGAAGGCGGTGAAGGAGGCCAAGAGGAAGGCATCCTCTTTGAAAGAGTACGGCATCTGGATTGAGGACTACTTCGTACAGGCTCTGGACGCGATGGAGAGGCAGGTCCTCACGAGCATCAATCAGGACTTTAACACCCACTTTCAGGAGTGGTTCGGGACTTTAGTCGAGGACCAGAGCAAAGAGGCCCGGGTGGACGAGAACTTCACGCCGATGGTCGAGCAGGACGGCTACGAGCAGGACGTCGAGTACCTGAGCGGGGGAGAGCGGACGAGTCTGGCTCTGGCCTATCGGCTGGCCCTCAATGGAATCGTGCGAAGGGTCTCGAAGGGGATGAAATCGAACCTTCTGATACTGGACGAGCCGACGGACGGGTTCAGCAACGAGCAGCTCGCAAAGATGAGGGAAATCCTCGACGAGATAGAGAGCCCGCAGGTCATAATCGTCTCACACAACAAGGAGCTCGAGAGCTTTGCCGACCAGATCTACAGAGTCGTCAAGGAACGAGGAGAGTCGAAGGTACTGGTCGCCCAATGATGGACAAAGAGCTTTAAGATTCTCATCGCTGCGACCTTCGATTTAGCTGCCCCGCAGGATTACCTGGCTCTCTAACGTGATGTCGGCCGGAAGCATGGGACTCGAAGAGAGCGTTGCCAGGTCCATAGAAGTCGTAGAGAATCCACCGGCCTGGATGTGTCTCCGGTGCAGGGGCGCCAAGTTGTTGTGCGGGAAACCGCGTTGCCCGATCATCATCAAAGCCCAGTCGATGGCCAGAGTGGACAACTCAGCCTACACGAACATGATAGAAGGCGCATCGCCTCCTGGTGTCTTCGTTGGGAGGTATGGGTATCCGAAGGTCTCGATAGGACCGATGGTACCACCCCAGCATGGCGACACGACGATACTCGACACACCTGAACAATGGCTCGGCAGGCCGATTGAGACCATAGTCGACTACAGGTACTCCCTTGTCAGGGGCAACATGCGCGCGAGGGTCGAAGACGCCGCCAGCCCGACGTCGGTCATGCAGAAGCTGCAGGAGCTCTCGATGGCCGCGCGACCGGTCGAGACCGAACTCGTCTTGTCGAAGGCCCCGAGGAAGATGCTGTCGCTGAGCGAGGACACGCAGCCCTATGGGCCGTCAGCGCCAATGGAGAAGTTCAGTACATCGAACATATCGGTCGACAAGAAGATCGAGAAGGCATACTATGACAGGGACCTGCTGGCCTCGGACGCCATATTCTCACTCTACAACGATGGTATACTCGTGACGAGGCTTCAGAGGGCCCTCAGCATAGGTATGCTCGGGGAGGGAGCGAGACGCCGGTTCGTCCCCACCAGGTGGAGCATCACGGCGGTGGACAGTGGCATCAGCCAGAGGCTCATCGAGAAAGTGAAGGTCTATCCGACCATCGACGAGTTCAGGGTGTACAGCTACAGCGTCTATGACAACCAGTACGTTGCGATACTCGTCCCGGAGCCTTGGAGGTTCGAGTGGATAGAGGCGTGGTTCCCGAACACAACATGGAACCAGTATACCACCGAACCCTACATGATAGGCGACTACGAAGAGTACTTCGGCAGGAAGACATACGCGAAAGTCGGCGGCTGCTACTACTCGACGAGGCTCGCAGTGGCCGAGGAGCTCTGCCGGGAGAGGAAACAGGCCGCGGCAATCGTACTGAGGGAGACTTACCCCGGATACTTGATGCCCCTGGGAGTCTGGAACGTAAGGGAGAGCATCAGGATGCTGATGAAGCAACGGCCCGAGAGTCATGACACATTCAGTGGTGCCCTCAGGGCGGCGATGTCCAAGATGAAAATAAGCCCGAAGAAGTGGCAGGAGACGTCTGTGCTAATCTCTAGGGAGCTTACCCAGACCAAGATAACCGCCTACTGAAACTTCTTTAGTGGACTGGTCGCGGCAGAACCAGATGACGCGGCGACTATATTGGGAGGACATGTACGCTCGTGAATTTGATGGAAAAGTAACGTCCGTAGAAGGGAACAGGGTGGTGCTGGACCAGACGGCCTTCTATCCGCGGGGAGGCGGTCTCGTCTCAGATATCGGAAGCCTGGGTGGAGCGAACGTCACCGAGACCGTCAAAGAGAACGAGGAGGTCTTCCATATAGTCGATAACCCAGGGCTATTCAAGGTCGGGGATTCGGTACACGGAACCATTGACTGGGAGAGGAGGTACAAAGTGATGAAGATGCACACGACCGCCCACATTCTGTGCGCCATCGTAAATCGCGAGACCGGGGCACTGATTACCGGGAACCAGATCAACCCGGACGAGTCGCGAATCGACTTCAACCTCGACCAGTTCGACAGAGAGAAGCTCTCCGACTATGTGACGGCCGCGAACGCGGTGGTCGCAAGAGGAGTTGACGTCAGGACGTACTTCATGAAGCGGGAGGAAGCGCTCGCGACTCCCGGCCTTGTGAAGCTCGCGAACGCCCTTCCACCCACAGTGGACGAGCTTAGAATCGTCCAGATCGGCGACGTAGACACTCAGGCGGACGGTGGGGTACACGTTGCGAACACAAGAGAGATAGGCGAAATTGTCATAGACAAGGCCGAGAACAAGGGAAAAAGCAACCGGCGGGTCTACTTTTCCCTGAAGTGACGGCTAGCCGGTCAGGTAAAGTAGGAGCACAACACCGGCTATCAGGACTGCCACGCCGATTGCGTGGTTAATCTCCGGCCGCTCGTGAAGGAAAACAATCGCCAGGAACACGGTCACTGCAGCCGACATACCAGCGAACGTCGCCATGATGGGCACAGCGTCGGGCGAAGAGGAAAGAATAGCTGCCAGACTGAAGAGGATCACCCCGGTTGCTTCCAGCGCTGCCATGGTAAGAAGTCGGGGAAACGACCCCCGGAAGGCTGGTCTTACGTCCTCTTTCAGGATCGGGGCCATCCCGAAACCTACAGCGGCAGCGCCAAACCTCACCGCTATCGCGGGCAGAAGATAGCCGTAGGTCTGACTGGCGTATCCGAAGGCTGTGAAGGACGCACCGAAGAACACCGAGGCCATGATTGCCGGACCGACTCCCGGGGCCAGAGCACTCCCTCTTGAGAAGAGGAGCCTCCTGAGGTCTGAGATGCTTGTGGAGACGAGCACTATCCCTATGATCACCACAGCGAGTGCGGCAATAGCCCCCAGCGAGAAGGATGCGCCAATCAGGAGGATGGACAAGATCACAGAGAAAGCGGGGTAGGAGTTCACAATCGGCGCAGTGAGGGAGAGCATCCCCTTGCTGTACGCCCTGTAGAGGGCGGCGAACGAAAGGTATGTCGTCAAGGCTACGAATAGGAGTAGCACGATCAACGTCGGCGAGATAGCAACGCTTGACTTGAGAAATAGACCAGGGAACAGGACGCCGACCCCGCTGAGAGCGAGGATGTAGACCGTCGTCTTATAGGCCCCTATCCTGTTCGTAACGCCCTTGGAGAGGAAGTCGGAAGTCCCGAACGAAAACGCTAGGAGCAGGCCCAGTCCGATCAAGCTGAAGTTCATGCTTTCACAGTGAGAGGGCGTCCTTCTTTCAGGCCGCGTACTTATAGCACATCGTGGTCGAGTGAAATTCTAGCTTTCCAAACGTAAGGAGGAGCGCTTCAGCCAGAACGCGGCAACATTTCCCGCAAATAGGCCGCAATGGCCTCTGCGCCGCGATAGTTCTTTGGGTCAGCCCTCCGACCAAGATGTTTTGGTATCAATTCCCTGAGACGCGATACGTCTGCGTGAGTGAAACCGAGAGAGGCAGCGTTTCGCTCCTGCTCCGAGTGATTCTTTATGGGAATAGCGATTAATGGCGAACCGTAGCTCTGGGCCTCGTCTATGGTGCTCTTTCCTGCTGTTGAGATGACAAGGTCCGCCGCCGAGACAAGGTTCTGGTTGTCCCGGTAGACTCCCAGATATTGCGCCCAGCTGGCGGATTGTCGTCCTGAAAGTCCGGTTACTACGAGCCTCGCGTCTGGGATCTTCAGGTCCTCTAGCGCGGCCAGCACAGACTTGAGCAGGAACTCCCCGATGCCACTGCCGCTGGCGCTCAGCAATATCATCCTGGAGTCAGGACTCAGCCCGAGCGACTCAAAGACGGTTCTTCGGTCAGCGGTCGTCGACCTTACCACGGGTGACATGAAATGCACGTTCCGGTAGTCCGACCCGAAGTCAGGAACCAGGAGGTCGGAGACAGACTCCTGGAGCGCCGAGTACCATCTTGAAACTCTCCGCTCGATGAAACCGGAGAGAAAGCTCCGGGCGAATCCAAGCTGGAGCTCGTCCGAAACCATCGCGTGCTTGATGTTCCCTGCCAGTGCAAGGGAGAGGGAGGAAAACTCCTCGTCCCCCACGATAAGCTCCGGGCCCGATTGTGCAATCAGCTCTGACATCCTCGACAGGGTAGACCGATACCCAGACCAGTAGCGCATGTACCACAGAGCGGAATTCCGCATGACCCCGTTCCTCTCTGAAGGGGTCGGTTCGGTCACGATATCGTGGACGGTGAACCCGTACGACCTGAGGAAGGCGACGGCATTCCCTCCAGTGGCGAACTCCGCCTCGAGACCACTCTCTTTCAGGTTCGCGCCCACGGCGGCAGCCCTCGAGGCGTGTCCCAACCCTATCGGGCTGACGGCGTAGAGGATCCCGTTCAAACGACGGGCATGACCTCGCTATGATAATAAATCTCATATCGCCCTCATGCGAACCATCGCGGGGGAGATTGAAGGCAACCTTCGCCTACGTGGGGATAAGGGTCAAAGACATGCGCAAGTCGTTGGAATTCTACACGAAGGTATTGGGGATGAAGGAGGTCGGAAGGAGCAAGATAGCAGTGGCAAAGGGAGAGGTGGTAAGTCTGGTGAGCACCGATGGTGGTTTCTCTCTGGAACTCAACGCATACGATGATGACAGCGAGTACAATACGAACTATGCCGTCGGGGAGGGCCTCGACCACCTCGCATTTCAGACAGAGGACCTTGACAAGTTCCTCGCAGAAGCGAAGAAACTGGGATATCCTGTGGCCGCTGAGATGAAGACAGAGAAGAGTCGCTGGGCCTACATCGAGGACCCTGACGGAATCTGGATCGAGCTGTTCTAGATCGTAATGTGGAACAGTATGTGGATTACTGTGCCCAGGATATAGAGCGCGACCGTTGCGCCAAGCATTATGCCGGTCATCTCGAGGAAGTCCCTGGTGAAGGGCTTCTCGGATATCACTGAGCTGTAGAAGCTTACGAACGCGATCAGGATAACGGCAAAAGTTAGCGACGTCCCGAGAGCAAGGACCATCTGGTCCGTGACGAAATACGGGCTCGCGAGTATGAGCGCCGCTGCGAAGTACGAAACACCGGTGTAGGCCGCCGAGACGCTCGCCGAGCCCTCAAAGCCCTGCTTGGCCTGGGCATAGGCGGCCGATGCCATGGCGATGGAAGCTGCGGCCCCGGCGACGACCCCGGCCAATCCCGCCAGCCTAGTTGAGTTGTAGATGCCGAGGGACCCGGCATGAATCCCCGCGATCTCCACGATTGCGTCGGCCAGCCCGAGAATGACGAAGGAGATGTACTTGACCGCGCCGCTCTGTGTCTTCTGCTCGAACTCCTTCTCGTGCTCGACCTCGTCCTGCAGCATGGCCTCGAATTCCTTCCTGTCGGATTCAGGAATAAGCGGGCCGAACCTCTTGTACCGGGCTATGACAGAAGTCTCGTTTCTTTCCAGATACTTGCTCGCGAAGGTCGTGCCGAGTAGGATCCGCAGGAGGATCGATAGGTAGACAGTCAGAGTATTCGGCTTGATTTCCGCGCCGGGAACATACTTTTTCCAGAACTCGTAGTGTCTATGCTCCATCTCCGCCAGGCTTTGCAGTGTGAGCCGGAAGTCTGCATTTTTCTCGATGCTCAGGGCCGCCAGTTTCTTGTAAACCGTGTAGTCTGTGATCTCGTCCCGGGAACTCTCCAAAGCCACTTGTTGTAGGGTATCCGAGGACAACTCAGGTGTTTTCTCGCGGCGCAAAACTGTGTATAAAGGTTGGCCGGGCATCAACGAGGAAATCCGTGGAAATTAGCCAATCTCTTTCTGTAAAGGCGCCCCTGAATACTACCGACCCCACAAATCAAGTAAATAGAAGATGGTTACTCAATACAGGCGACAAATTGATTGGTAAAATGATAATCTTGGAATAAATTGATGACTAGATACGGCGGGTAATTGGCCATTTGCAGAAGAAAAATCGCTCTGCAACGTTTATACACCATTTTGGCGCATGCCGATGCCAAGGCAATAAATTTGACCCAAGCATATTGCGTAAAATGTAAGGCGAAGAGGGAAATGAAGACTCCGCAGAACATTGTCATGAAGAACGGAAAGAAGGCAGTTCAGGGCATCTGCCCTGTTTGCGGCACCAAACTGTTCCGGATCGGGGGCTAGGCGCAGCACCTACTCAACCCCCTCTCCGTTTTTCTCCATCCAGGCAGTCATGCTGGTTTGGTCGGCAGATTCTCCTCTGAGGTCTGAAATCTTGAGACCTATGAGTCTCACTGGAAGCTTCTTACCCTGAAATTCCCGCAGCATAGACCGGGATTCCCTCGCGATGACCGAGCCGTCCCTGGTGAATGTCGCCAGCTTGGTTTCTCTGGTGTGCGTCTCGAATCCTCTGAAGCGCACCTTTGTGCCGACCCTTCTGAATGTGACGTGCGCCATCTGAGCCCTGCTAGCGAGTTCGGATGCCAGTTCCGCCACCAATTCCTCGACCAGCTTCCAATTGTCGGTGTCCTCCTCAAACGTCCGTTCTGTGCTCAGTGATTTCAATTCGTGCTCTCTCACCGGCTCGTTCTCCAGGCCGTTCGCCACATCCCAGAGCCAGACGCCCGACGTTCCCAGTTGCCTCTTCACGAGGTCAATCTCTATCGCCTGAAGGTCTCCGACCTTTGAGACTCCGAGTTCCTTCAAAGCGAGCTCGGTCTTCAGGCCCACTCCCGGGATGACGGAGACGGGGAGTGCAGCGAGGGTCTCTTTGATCTTTCCTGGTGGGATGATTGTTATTCCATCAGGCTTGTGCAGGTCCGTGGCAATTTTTGCTGCCGACTTGTTCTCAGCCAGCCCGATAGAGCAGGTGAGACCCGTCTCCGACTTGAGTTCTTCCTTCAGCCGCGCGATCCAGGCTCCAGCATCGTCGAAGGAATTTACAGATCCCGCGAGGTCCACGAAGGCTTCGTCGATGCTGACCTGCTCGAAGACCGAAACCTTGCTCTTTATGATCTTCATCACATCATTGGAAAGCGACTCATAGTACTCGAAGTCGGGCCGGAGGTAGACCGCCGAAGGGCACAGCCTCCAGGCCTCCGATATCGGCATTGCAGACCGGAGTCCGAATCGCCGCGCGGCGTAGTTGCAGGAGATGACGACGCCCCGCCCCTTCCCTTCTTTGGGGTCTGCGCCGATGACGACTGGCTTGTCCTTGAGGGTCGGGTCTCTCCTCGACTCAGCCGAGGCATAGAACGAGTCCATGTCTATGTGGGCTACAATGCGGGCTGGAATTTCGCTCGGTCCTAGGTCTGAGGGACCAATTTCGTCGAGCCATGGTGGAGTTCGGGTCAGGATCGTCTGCATACATCTTTAGGAGCCGGGTGGTTAAAAACGCAGCCGCCCAGTTCTGCTACTCGAGATAGAAGGCTGGCTTGAACGGGAGAGCTCCGGATGCCTTCTTTGCCGGGTCATGGATGTCCTTCGCACCCGCCTGGAAGACCTTCACATCCAGCCCCAACTCGTTCGAGAGGAAGGCCGAAGCCCCGTTGAGCACCTCGAATTCATCGAAACCTCCCACGGACGCGAGCCTCGAGACGAGATCCTCCCCTAGTTCGTACTGCAATTTGATGACCCTCTCGGGCTTGATTCCGCTGCCGGCGAACTTTCTGATGACAGCGCCTCTGTCACCCTTTTCCTTCTGGACTGCATAGAGCGCCAGGAAATACTCCCGGGCGTTTTCGGAGGAGACGTAGAGGTTGAGGCTCCTCTTCTCATCCTTTATGATCTTCAGCAGATTCCTTGCGTCCTCGATCACCGTGTTGACGAGCAATTCGGAGAGTTCTGCCTTGGCGTCTGCAGGGAACTCGATCGTCGATGGCCAGTCCGCAGTGGTTATGAGGCCCTTCCCTCCGTTCCTCTTGTTCAGCTCCTCCGAGGTGAAAGGAATGAAGGGCGAGAGAAGCCTGATCCAGGTCTCGAAGACCAGCTCAAGGGTCTGCCTTCGCGGCGCGCTGCTCCTCCGGAGATACCAGCGGATGTCGTTCCAGAGGTCAAGGAGCGCAGTCGACAGAGCCCGCCTTATCTTCATCGTCTCCAGTGAAGACGTGACCGCCTCTATCCTCTGGCGCGTGACCGAGAGGAGCCATCCGTCAAGATGGTCGGGCTCCCTCTTGACGCTCACCTGGAGGTTCTTTTCTATGAACGAGAACAGCGAGTCTATCTTGAACCGGAAGTCTTCCGCGTTCTTGGATTTCCAGTCAGCGTCGTCCATGCCGTCTGCCGCGAGAGCCAGGGTTGCCCTGAGCGCGTCTGCGCCGTACTCCTCCAGGGCCTGCCTCCAAGTTACGAAGATACCCCTCGACTTGCTCATCTTCTGACCTTCGATCTGGATCATCCCGTTGACGCTGAAGCCTCTGGGCCAGTGCTTCTTTTCGAAGAGCGCTGCGTGCTGGAAGGCGAAGAAGGTAAGGTGGTTTGGTATGAGCTCCTTGGCCGAGTTCCTGAGGTCTACCGGGTACCAATAGAGGAACTCGCTCCGCATGTCCCCGAGCAATTTCAAGTCTATACCGGAGGCTTTTGCGACGTGGGCTACAGACCCCTTTCCAAAGAATATGAAATCGAAGACCTCGGGCGTCAACTGTTCATACTTCACCCTCTCAGCGTTGACGAGATGATTGATCGTGTAGAAGCACATGTAGATTGTGGAGTCTGACAGGGTCTCGACTATCCACTCCTTGTCCCAGGGAAGAGTGGTCCCCATCCCGGACTTCCTGGCGCAGGGCCAGTTCCTAAGCCAGTCGATGGTCGAGTAGTACCACTCGAGTGATTCTGGCGGGTAGACGTTGGCTTCGTGAATGAGCTCCTTGGTCCTCTCCTTCCAGACAGGGTCGGAATAGTTCAGGAACCACTGGTTCTCGAGAATCTTGACGTAGCACCTCGTGCCACACTTGCAGATGACCGGCTGCGGAAGCTCGTACATTATCGGGGCGCCCTGCTCCTTCATCTCCTGAATCACAATCTCCTTGGCCTCGCTCACCTTCAGGCCGCTCAGGCTCCCACAGTTCTGCTTCATCACTCCGCGATGGAACTCAGCCTTGTAGATTTCGTTGGTGGCTTCTTCCAGCTTGAGGTCTTTCGCATGGACGATCCCGAGCCTCTCCACCGCGTCCTTTGCCGGAACGTCCGAGTAGCCCGGGACCGAGATTATGGATATGGGCTTGATCCGGTCAGCCATCTTCTTCACCTCCTCTGAGACCTCCAGCTTGCCTGTCTGGAGGTCTCTGAGTCCGACATAATCATAAGGTGCATGCGCCGGGACGCTGTAGACGACCCCGGTCACTATGTCCGTGTCTACGAAGACCGTTGGAAGGATGGGTATCATGGTTCCGACCCGGGGGGCTTTCACCATCTGACCGACAAGTTCCGAGCCCTTGAACTCCCTGATGACCTCCACCGTATGTAGCTGTTCCCGGAGCCGCTCCACGGCGGACGCGCTGACTACCCACTTCTCACCATGTACCACTGCCTCGACGTATGAGCCGTCCGGATGCACCCAGACGTTTGTGACTCCGAATATGGTCTCAGGCCTCAGCGTCCCGGCGACCAGCCATCTGCCGTCACCCTCGAATTTGACGAGCGTGAACTCCTCGGCCGAGACACCCTCCCCTTCGAGCCGGTCGTGGTCCCCCGTCGGGCTCTGGTCGCGTTTGCACCAGACCACAGGATGGGTTCCCTGAACTACGTACCCGAGCTCCCGGAGTCTCAGATACTGCCACTCGACGAATTTCTTGTACGCTGGGTCGACTGTCCGGAACTCCCTCCTCCAGTCAATGGAGAAACCGGTCTCCTTCACCGCTTCCCTGCTCACCCTCGTGTAATACGAAGCGAGGTACTCCGGGTCGACGAACTTCTCCACCTCGCTCTCCGGTACCTTGTCAATCTCCACGAACGCCCGCCTGACAGCCTTGTCTCCCTGCGAGAGCCTGTAGCTCTGACCCGGGATGCTCTCCCCGGTCCAGTGCCAAGCCCATGGGAATAGGACGTTGAAACCCTGCATGCGCTTGAAGCGAGCGTAGACGTCGCACCTTGTCGCCGTAAAGCAGTGTCCTATGTGGAGAGGTCCCTGCATGTAAGGATAAGGAAAAGTGACGAAAATCTTCTTCTTTCCTTGGACCGGCTCGGAATCGAATATGCGCTTCTCATTCCAGACCTTGGTCCAGTATTTTTCGTAACTGGGCATGTGGTGTCACTTTACCTGCGAGGCGACAAACGCGCCCGCGCTCTCCCACGCCTCTTTCAGCCGTTCGACTTTGGGGCCGCCCCCTTGTGCGAAAACCTTGGTGCCTCCTCCGGAGCCTCCAAGTATCCTCGCCGTCTCTTTGACGATTGCGTCAGCTGAGACTCCAAGGTCGGCCGCCTGCTTGCCGACGAAGCAGACCACCTTGGTGGAGTTCCCTTTCAGCGAGATGTCGAGGTAGACCAGCCTTGGGTCAGCAGCTACGGCCTTCTGTCCCTGTGCAATGACCAGCTCCTCGCTCAGGTTTTGACCCTGGGAGAGATGTAGCCTGACACCTTTGACGTCAACCGCGGACGAAAGTATCTGTGGGATGGAGGTGGTTACCAGCATCTCGCCCATCGACCGCTCCCGTGCGCTCAGTTCTTCCAGGCTCCCCTTGAGCGAAGTCACGACCTTGGGTATGTTCTCACGCTGCGTCGCGAGCAAAGCGGAGACCTGGTTAACCATGCTGTCTACATTCTGCACATATTCGACGGCTGCGTACCCGGCCACGAAGTCGAGCCTCTCGACACCGTCCTGGATGCGTTCTGTCCTCACTATCTTGATCAGCCCGACCTCTCCGGTAGTCTTGACGTGCGTCCCTCCGCACGCCTGGACGTCCCAGTCCGCAATGTTGACGATCCGCAGGGTCTTCGATGGTACCACTCCGCCCTGAAAGAGCCTGAACCCGTACATCTCTTCGGCTTCCTTTCTCGGAAATTCGGAAATCGTCACAGGAAGGTTTCTCATGACGATGTCATTCGCCACATCTTCAATCTTCTGGACCTCTGCCTCAGTCAGGTGAGCGAAGTGAGTGATGTCCAATCTTCCGTAGTCCGCCTCCTTGAACGCCGAGTGCTGCCACACCCACGGCCCGAGGACCTGCCGGGAAGCTCCATTGAGGATGTGGGTAGCGGTATGTATTCTCTTGATTCTCTGCCTGCGGACGGAATCGACGCGCCCCTTCAACACCGACCCGGCTGCCGGAATCGCCCCTTCCAGCTTATGGATGACGATGGCGCCGTACTTGGTGACATCTGCGACCTTCAAGCCTCCCAGAGTCCCGTGGTCCGGTTCCTGTCCGCCACCTCTTGGGTAGAAGGCCGTCTTGTCGAGCACCACCAAGCCTCCTTCGTAGGTCTTCAGGACCGTCGCGTCGAAATCGAAGAGGTCGACGTCTTCGTAGTAGAGCAGCCTGGTGTCTGGCAGTCCCGTGATGTCGTACTTCGGTCCCTTCTGCTCCGCTTTCTGGGCCTCGTGCTTGGCGACCACGCGCTGATAGAAATCGTCAGGGACGATAATGGGGAGGCCCGCCTGACCGAGCTGTTCGGGAGTGATTCCGTCCGACTCATACAGCTTCACCAGATCGTCTGTGCCCAGTTTCTTTGCTGACTTGATCAGGCCCGAGACCGTCTTCGCCACTCGCTCCTTCGCCGAGTTGTAGCGCGTAGCTTCGACCTCAAGGACCTCTGTGACGTCTCCCCTGTGTTGCTCGAGCTCCGGGAACATTTCGCGCAGGTGGTCTATGTGCCAGTTGATCACATCGACCATCTCGAACTTGAATCCGTAGCGTTCGATGAACGCCTGAGCTCTCCTAAAGACAACGCGCAGATTGTAGCCACCGCCTACGTTGCTGGGCAGGAGTCCGTCGGCTATGGCGAAAAGGAGCGTCCGGGAGTGGTCGGCGATCGTATAGAGGGCTTCCACAGGCGCTAGTTTTTCAGTCAACTCCGAAGTAGAGACTCCAAGGGTCTTGGCAATCGTGGCCCTCGCCTGGGTCAGGTCGGGATAGTCGTCGATATTCAGGGCACCCGCAATCCGTGAGTAACGCAGGAACAGATCATGGTCATACTCTATTGGAGAGACTTCCCTCATCTGCTTCAGGACTGGCGCGAACGTGACATCGTATGATGTGGGTGTTCCCTGCGTAATCCATGCCAGCCTCTCAAGACCAGCGCCCATGTCTATGACCTTCTCCTTGATTTCAGTGAAGTTAGCCAGGTTGCCTTCGAAGGCCGTGAAGACGGCATTCCCAATCTCGAGACCTCTGACGAAATAGTCCAGGCAATATCCGAAAGCGCCGTATCCTACCCAGACGCCCTCGATAAACGAGAGCTCTTCCTCTGGGATTCCGAGTACTTTGGTGACAAGCTCGAAATCCAGGTCGATACATCTGTCCTTCCAATAGCCCTCCTTGTTAGCGAGCGCCGTCTGTCCGATCATACAGAAAGAAGAGTTGTGCTTCCCGTTCACCCCGACTGTCGGCAGGTCGTTGAACCGGAGGCACATCTGCGGGACGACCAGCGGGTTTGCAGGAAGCTCAAAGATTACCTTGCCACCCTCTATCCTTTGAAAGTCGATAATCGACGCTACTGTGAAGTAGAGGTCCGGTCTCCACCGGGCCACGACTGGGTAGCGTGGGACTATGGTGTGGCCGTTACTCCGGAAAAACTCCTCGACCTTCTTCCATGCGCCGATGTAGTCGAGCTTGGTCTTCGTCGGCGAATCTCCGATGAAAGTGTAAGGGGAGCAGGGCTGGTCATCGCACCTCGTCCTCTCCAGCTTGAGCGTCCAGAAGTGCTTCCCGCAGTTCTCGCACTTCTTTCTGACGAACCCCTTGCGCTTGAAGAGGTCGACCAAGTAGTACTTCTCGTAGTCCTTCGAGAACTTCTCTTGGAGCATCGCCTTCTCATCGGTCATCGCTAGGTACCTTGGAGCGTTTCAGTCTCCGCACTCGGTAAATAAAGTTAGGAGATTCGGGCGCCGACCGATGAACAAGCGCGGCCGGTGAAAGCCACTAATCACGAGCTCGAAAACTATAAAAGCACTAGTAGGTTGGCGCGTCTTAGCAAAATGACCGACTCTTACATGTATGCCGCTCTACTCCTTCACAAGGCGGGCAAGCCAGTCAACGAGGAGAACCTGTCCGGCGTCGTAAAGGCTGCTGGCGTCGACGTCGACCAAGTCAAGGTGAAGGCGTTAGCGTCTGCATTGAGCGAGATCAACATAGATGAGGCTCTGAAGAACGCCTCTGCGGTTGCGGTCGCTGCTCCAGCTGCTGCGGCACCTGCGGCAGGTCCAGCAAAGGCAGAAGAGAAGCCAAAGGAAGAGGAGAAGAAGGAAGAGGAAGCCCTCGCGGGTCTGGCATCCCTGTTCGGGTAAGCCAATCTCCACAACGTCCGAGCTTCTGCGGTCTAAGGATTCTCGAAACCAGCGGAGCTACTGCTCCGCTAAGATCAGATAGAAGCCCTCATAACATACGGGCTGTGCTGAACGAGTCAGTGCAGCTTTCCCGGTTTTACTGATAGCCCTTCTCTTTGGCCTTGGCTAAGAGCGCTCCAGCCTCAGCTTCGGCCTTCCCGAATATGGCTGGTGCGCTCTCTGTCGTGATTTCTCCGACCTCGACAGCCAGTGCTAGCGCTTCTCTGTATGCCTTTGCTATTATTTCAGGCGCGGTGTCCTTGGTAAGGTACCCGATGAAGACAGCGAGCGCGTGAGACGAAACGAAACCTGTGACGAGGCTCTCCCTGTACTTCTCGAGGTCTATCGCGACCGCGTCCGCCGCGAAGATCAGGCCGTTGTCGTAGGCGAGGGCTATCGAAAGTCCGGCCCGGATCGGTTTGATTCCCAGTTTGGAGAGAAGACTGGCGAGCTTTGGTGAGATCTCGGCCCCGGTCTTTGCTGCGACCGAGTCCTTTACCACCCAGATGCTTCCCGCCTCTATCTTGGTCGTGATTCCGGCTTCTCTGAACTCGCTGAGCACAGGGCCCGCGGGCTGTCCAGTGTTACCGGCAGGGACAATGATGTCGTTCGGGGCGATGTCTCCTGCTCTCGCTCCCAGGCTGACGCGGTTCTTCTCGAGAAGCAGGTATAGCTTGAACGGGTCCATCTTGGAGAAGAGCAGCGCGTTCTGGCCCGAGAGGTGTGCCAAGAGCTCGTCTGCGTTCTTTATTCCGGCTCTCTTGAGGGCAATCTTTGCGAGTTTGTTCTTTACTACGATTATCTCTGCGTTACCGCGTAGCACCTTCCTCACCGCCATCAGCTGAGCAGAACGAACCTTCGAGAGCTGAGTGACGACTATGACGGGATACTGTTTCGTCAGCTGCTCTATCCTCTCAATGGTGGAGACCTTCTTCTGACTGTACTCCCTCTGGACTTGGACCTGTTCGCTCAAGATTCTTCGACCTTGCTCTTGACCGGCTTCCCCATAGTCGTCTTTACTATCACTGACCTGATATTACGCTCGCCGTTCGGTAATTTTCGCTGCACCGCCTGAACCATGACCAGTATGTTCTCGGCGATGTCGGAATCGGAGACCTTTCGGTCGCCCACCTTCGACGCCACTGCGAGCGACGCCCTGCTGCGCACTCTTACGGCTGCCCTCGTCCTGGTGATCATCGTCTCTATCGGCGCGTTCGGAGGCACGGGTGTCGGAATCTTGCCCTTCGGGCCCAGAGACTGACCCAGGATTCGGCCGATTCTCGGCATGAGCGACGTGTCTGCAAGGAAGAAGTCGTACTGCCTTGCGAGCTTCTTGGCTTCCTTCTTGTTGCCAGCGAAGTTCTCCAATTGTGATGGTTCAAGAGTGCCATCGACTCCGGCGTTCTTAGCCCTGAGCAGGAGGTCGCCAGAGCCTATGAAGCATATCGACGACCTGTGCGAGCCAGGATGAGGTAGGTAGATGGTCTCGTTGATGTTGAGGTCAACCTTCTTAGGGTCGACTTCCTTGAAAGTGAGGATAGCCTCGACAGATTCGGGGAATTTTCTCTCCTTCGACTCCTTCCCCTTCTTGACGAGCTCTGCAAGCTGCGGATTTGAAAGCAATTCTTTTTACCGGAAACCAGACCGAGCCTCAAGACTGTTATTAAAAGAGTTTCGCTAATTACCAAGAGGGGTCTGGCGGGCATAACCGGGTCCCAGGGTCGTTATGAGCCCGGCTGGCTCGTCTTTTGTTCTATCTCTTCGCTTCGAAGTCGGCAATGGCCTTGTCCCATTTGCCTTCCTCAATCTGCTTCATGAACTGGCGCGGGTCTTGGTCCTCGACCTTGACGCCTAGACTGACACAGCTCCCCACGACCTCCTTTGCGGAGGACTTGATGGACTTGGCGTACGAGTCGTTGATCTTGATCTTTGCTATCCCGAGGACCTTCTCGAAGCTGATGTTGCCGACTAGCTCGAGGTTGGGCTTGCCCGAACCCTTGGGTATCCCCGCCTCCTTGACCAGCAGCGCAGACGTGGTAGGGGTGCCTACGGTGACGGTGAACTTCTTCGTCTCAGTGTCGACTTCTACCTTTACGGGTACCCTCATCCCCTTGAAATCGCTCGTGATCCTGTTGATCTCGTTCACTATAGAGAGGACGTTCACGCCGAGTGGCCCGAGTGCGGGTCCCAGCGGCTGTCCTGCAGTGGCTTCCCCACCTACAACGAGTACTGAGATTACTTTTGTCTCTCCCATAACCATCACTTCTTGACTGCCTCTACCTTGGCCTTCTCAACAATCTTGAGATAGGCGGCGTCGACGGTCACCGGGAGCTGGTATGGCGTGTCAAGCAGGACCACCGTGACCTCCTGCTTCGCCGTTTCTATGCGCGCTATCTTTGCCCTCATTGTCTTGAACGGGCCGGCCACTATCTCCACGATGTCCCCGTCTGAGAGCTCGGCGACCATGGACTTGGTCACCAGGAACTTCTCTATGTCCTGGAACTGCATCATGCCGGGAATCTTGCTCCTCACGTGCTTGAACCCCTGGATGCTCTCATCGACTACCTGTGAGTTCGGGGCCTCGAAGAGCACGTAGCCCTTCCACGTGTCGAGCGCCAGAATCGAGTAGATCGGCTTCTTCTTTTGCATCGCCTTGTTGGCGACGAAGGTTGCCACCGTCCTCTCCTGGCCCCCAGTGGTCTTCACGGGATAGATTGAGCTCTGTTTTTGTTCTGACAAGCGTTTTTACCTCTAGTTAGCCGAATATCGCCGGCAGTACAGTCGAGATGAACTTTATGACGAACCCGATGGTCCCCACCACGGCTACGCCCAGAAGGACGAGCTTGAGGTAGAGCCAAAACTGGTCCCAGTCGCTCTTCTTAGAGAGCCGCAGTACCGAACCCATGGATTTCAGGAAATCTCGAGCACCCACTGCCAAAACCTTCCTTTTATCTCGACCGAAGTGGCCTGTTTATAAAACTACCCAAACCCTGACAGCGAGCCCAACGGCCATCAAAGCCTTTTCTCCGGGTGGAAGCTGTCGCCGACGCCGATGGAAGCCAAGCCGCCCTCCACCACTGTCATTGTTACCTCTGTGAAAGACGAGGCCTCCACGACCATAGCAAAGGGCCTGATGAGGAACCACGGCTTCGAATCCACGCAGATCATGTTCATGGGCAGGCCCGTATATCAAAACGGGCGGCTCCTGCTCGTCAGTATAGACACCGAGATAATCGACCCGCCTGACCTTGACACATACTTCAACCCACAGGCATACATTTTCCTGTCCAGACATCGGTCCGAATCGCAGATACCTTCGCTGACTGTGCACACGACGGGTAACTTTACCGACGAGCCCTTTCTTGGAGGGAGGCCGATGGAGGTCGGACGCGTAGACCCAGACCTGCAGAAGAACTACCTTATCGCATTGAACAGCAGGAAGAAGGAAGTCGAAGGATACGAGATAACCATCGAGGCTACGCACCACGGCCCGACTTCGCTTCAGAAACCCGTGCTCTTTGTGGAACTGGGCTCGTCGGAGAAGCAGTGGGGTGACGAACACGCAGGGACGGTGATTGGGGATGCGCTCATGGAGACCCTCAACAACGGGAAATCCTGGGACAAGGTGGCGATGACCTTCGGGGGGACGCACTACCCGGCAAAGGTCAACGACTTGCTGCTCAACAGTGACATGGCCATCAGCGTGGCGGTGGCGAAACACTACCTCGACGCGGTCGATAGTGCCATGTTCGGACAGATAATACAGAAGACCTCAAAATTCCCCCGGTTCGTGGCGATTGACTGGAAAGGCATGGGCAAAAACAAGGACCGCATACTCGAGATTGCAGCTCAGTACTCGCTCGAAGTCCTCAAGCTCTGATGCTGAAACTAGGCCATCAACAGGCCCACGAACGAGTCAGCGTCGAACTTCTTGAGGTCCTTGAATTCCTGTCCGACCCCCAGGAACATGATGGGCTTCCCCGTCACGTAAGCGATCGATAGTGCCGCACCGCCCTTCGAGTCGGCATCGGTCTTGGTCAGGATCGCCCCGTCGAACCCCGTGTACTTGCTGAACATCTGAGCCTGGGAGATGGCGTCGTTGCCTGCCAACGAATCTCCTATGAAGATCTTGAGATTCGGGTTTACGACTCTCACTATCTTCCCCATCTCCTCCATGAGGTTCTGGTTGGTCTGCATCCGGCCGGCCGTGTCGACGACCAGTACATCGGTGTGGTGGGACTTGGCGTAGAGGACCCCGTCCCGGGCCACGGCTGCCGGGTCGGCACCGTACCTTTGCGCGATGACTTTCACCGACATCCTGTCTGCGTGCTCCGTGAGCTGCTCTATCGCCCCGGCCCTGTGGGTGTCACCGGCGGCTACGACCACAGAGAAGCCATTCTGCTTCAGGAAATACGCGAACTTCGCAACCGTAGTCGTCTTGCCGGTTCCGTTGATCCCCAGGAACAACACTACGAATGGTTCCCCCTTCTTTTTCGACTCTGTGATCAGTTCTACAATATCAACAGTCCCGGCTTTGTTGAAGATACCCAGGATCGACATTCGCAGCTTCTCGCGGACTAGGGCGCCGACATCCTTGGAGCGCTCGACGCTGAGACCGGTAAGCTCTGTCCTGAGGTCTGCCGTCAGCTTGTCTACAACCTCTTGAGCTACGTCGCTCTCGAGCAGCGTCAATTGGAAGTTGAACAAGACCTCATCGACCTCCTTCTCTGAGAGCTTCTTCTCGGAGACGACCTTGGTGAGGGATGCGAAGGCCCCTCTGAGCTTCTCGAACAAGACCCGCTACTGACCCTGTCGGTTCACTATGGATTGGAGGGCCCTTCTGTCGGAGTCCAGCCTCTGCGCTATCTGGTTCCGTTGGGAGTTGATTGCGATGATGCTCTCTTCGAGCTCTTTCGCCCGAGCTTCCATGAACTTCTTCGCGTATGCTCTTTCCTTCTCCACCACGACGTTCGCTCCCACGTTGAGGAGCACTTTGTCCGTCTTTGGGGGGGCGGCGCGGATCAGGATTCCTCCGCCTACCGGAATAAGCACCTCTTCCGTCTTGGTCGATTCGAGCCCCGTGAGGGTATCTATCGAGGACCTAGTCTCGATCAGGATTCTCTCAAGGAGGTTTTGCCGCCCGGAAAACTCTTCAAAAGTGCTCTCGAGCATCCTAATCTCTCCGACCAGGTTGTTAACTCTCTCCTCTTCTTTGCTCAAGACGATTTCGTCATCAGGCCGTGGCACCCCTTTTTAAGACTAGAGCGGCTACTATACCTTAAGGGCCTTCGTGAGAAATATGAGCTCAGGCCCTGTGGTGAGATTCCCGACGACCGCATTCCGAGAATTGGCAACCAGGCCTGATGAGAGAAACGGTATTCCACCGTTTATCGATGCCGGATAAGCCTCCACGCCGAACACCTCTCCCACCTCCTGTACTTCTTTTTCGGAGAGTTTCGGGTAGACCGCCGCTCCGCTGTTGGTCGCCACGATGAGGGCTCCCACCTGCACGTAGTCATCGATCGTCAGTGTGAGCACTTCCACGTCGAGGACGTCGCGCACCTGGGAGACCGCCTTCGAATCGAGGACAGGGGAGACGACGGCGCCTTTGTCGTTCGCGGCCACCAGGTTGCCGATAGCCGTGAGCTTGGAGTCGAATCTTGCCACAGGCAGCCCGGTCTTGGACGAGATCTCCTTCACCTCGTAGTCTTCGACCATCCTGGTGACCATTATCCCCTTGTTGTTCATCACGGCCAGGGGACCCAGCAGCCTCGTTCCATCGATGGAGACGAAACAGGGTTCGACCTTCAGGTCGTCCGCCAGCATCTTGGATTTCGTGCCGGCTATACCCTTCGGAGCGAGAAGGAACTTGTCGTTGCCGCGGAGAAATATGCCCACGTTAGGGCTCCGGTAGATCTCTACCAGGTAAAGACCCATTTAGGAAGACTCTGCTTCAGGCGCGAGGCGGACGGTCACGACTCCCTCTTCGTCCCGCTCCATCTCCAGCTTGATCCTTCGGGGTGGGTTTCCTATTCCGCGCGACCATAGCTTCTCGTTTACGGTTACCTCTATCTTCACTTCAGTCGCTTTCATGTGTCGCGAGGTAAATTCCCGTATCACCCTGATCGCCACCTTGGTCCTCCTGTACTTGGCCGCCTCGAAGGCTCTGCGCAGGGGCACCATATAGACGCGCGTGATTGGCTCTACGTTAGTTGACATCTATCGTCACTTTCTCCTCAACTTTTGTTTCCGCCAGTCCCTTTGCTTCGGGTTGAACCTCACGGTTCTGTTTGTCTTGATGACCACCCATGTCGGCACAGGCGAGGCTTGCTTCCTGTCCTTCATCAGGCGGTTCTTTTTCGACTTGTCTTTGACGCTACCCATGTTTCATATCCTCTTGATGGTAAATTCCCTCTTCTTGCCCTGGATCGAGCCCAGCAATTCCTTCAGCTGGTCGTCATTGATCACCTGCTTGAGCTTTCCAGAAGAAGCCAGCTGCACTATGTAGTCCTCAATCGTCTGTGCTATCTGCGGCTTGACCATCCTGATGTTCGCCAGCCGTTGTCTGGCTTCGGAGGTCAGCGCTACGCGTATGATGTTTTCCTTGTAGGCCTTCTTCTCCTTATCTTCCTGTTGCTCGCCCTTTGACTGGCCATCCTTCTGCTCGTACAATTCTCGTCACCCGTATCTCGCTAATGAGGGAACTTCCTTAACCAGTTCCTTAAAAATATCTTTGCTTATCTTGTCGACCAGTGCCACTCCCTTTGGAGTCAGGACGCGGCCCTTGTTACCCTCCTTCGTGACCAGGTCCGCTTGCTCGAGTTCCTTCACCGCGTTCCTGATTATGGAGCCTCCCGCGTTTCGGTGATGCTTCGGCGCGTAGGACAGGGCCTTGCTTCCACCGTATGCAGACTCTAACTGTTGAATCCCGATGGGACCCTGGGTGTAGACCTTCCTGAGTATTGATGCTGCCCTTGTGTACCACCAGTCTGACATCTGTGGGGGCCTGTCTGCATGGGAACCTGTCTTAACGTACGGAGCCCATTGAGGCGGTTCGAGCTCCGGTACTTTCTTCAGGTGCTCCGCTAACGCATCGATTAGCTTATCCGCCGGGACGTCATATGCGCGAACCATTCTCTATACACGGAGTGAATTGCTCAGGCCCCGTCGCTCTATATTTAAGCGTGCCCTAAGTTGACCCGTTAAGGCACGGCGAATCGGCGATTTAGGATTCTTGGCGGTGGCGATTATGTACGACAGCGAGTAATTCCTTCGTTGCGAGCGACGAAAAGCGTCACTCAGTTCTACGAAGGTAGTGAGCTACGTGACCTTCTCGACCAATGCCTAACTATGACATACAACGGTATAGCTTACGGACGGGAGAACGATATCGACAGCAGGAATGGGATGAAGGAGTTCTATCGTTCGCTCAATGGTGTTCCCCTTCCTTCATGCTACAAGGTAGCAGTGAGAACCAGGGCATGTGCGATTCTCAAGGGTAGACGAAAAACCGCGAATAGGGGCAAATTGGTGAGTCATCCAAAGCCTCTGCGGCCGATGATATGCATCATTTCTGGATTCTTCATCACAGCGAGGGGAAGGTTCTTTATTCCGCTCAGGCGAGACAAGTATTTCGACCTCCAGCTCAATCATCATGTCCTTGCGAGGCTCGCAGGAAAGAAGGCGAGGAGCGTCACGATAGGACCAGGCTCACTATCATTCTGCTTTTCGGAAGAGGTCGAATCGATTCCTGCTGAGAGTGTCTTCGGCGTGGACAGTAATGAGAGGAACATGACATTCGGGACCGAAGATGTTGTGACTCAAATCAACCTATCTGAGGGGTTAGGATCAAGCGGACGACCAGGGAGATAGTGAAATCTTTCAGAAGGAATGATGTGAGAATCAGAAGAAAACTCGCCTCGAAATACTGGAAGAGAGCCAACAATAGGACAAACCAGATGCTCCACGCTGCGACTAACTTCATTGTCCAAAGCGCTGCAAGAGATAAGTCTGCGCTCGCCCTCGAGGATCTAACCGGTATCAGGAGAATGTACAGGAAAGGAAACGTGCAAGTCCTGACTACAGGTTTAGGCTCAATTCATGGCCTTATCGGAAAGCAAGTCGGATGCTGGAATACAAATCTGCTTGGAAGGGCGTCGCCACGATTCCGCTTACAAAGTCTGAGACCTATGGATCTTCATCGATGCATTCATCGTGTGGGGAGAAGCTCCACAAGCCCGAGAAGGGCGATGCAGTGCATAAGAGGATGCTGTGGTGTCAAGTGTGTAAGATATGGACAGACAGGGATGTGAACGCCGCGATTGTTCTGTACCACAGGGGGCTGGCGAGGTTCGCCAGTTCCCATCCTCGGCCAAAGGGTCGCTCGCAACAAGCACTCAAAGGCGGGGAGAAAGGGCTGGCAGGTGAAGCAATGAAGGGGAATCCGACGCAGACGGTAATCCTCAGAGTCGATGCCAGCAAGTTGGCTCATCGTCCGACGGTCAACAGGATTGTCGGTAAACCGAAGAACCAACAGAACCCCTCAGCTTTTTCCTGTTCACGTGCTTGCAGTCGCCACACGTGATGAGCAGCATCCTGTCCGGACCCAGGCGAACTCGGGCGTTCAGCCCGGGGAAGATGAGCGCCTTGCAGCCGTGGCAGAAGAAGCGCTTGAGCCGCCAATCGAGCCTCACGTTGAACTTCAGGATTATCTTTCGGGCGAGGGATGCCTGACTCTTCGCCAGGTCGAGGTCCTGGATGGCGGTCAGCGTCGCCGTCTCGATGAGGTCCTCCGCGATCCGCGCGGCCTCTCTCTTCGCCTCTCTCCTCTTCACGGCCCGACCACGCGCGGACAAAGAATTAATCGTAGCTGTGCACCCTCAGCCGCGGTGCTCAACCTAATCATCGCCGAGGCGGCCCTGGAGCTCGTGCCGCAGGGAATCGCCAAACACCCAGCGGTGAGGAACGAGGCGAAGAGGAGGGAGGTGAAGCCGACGGAGACGCTGCTCGACAGGAGCATACATCATCACGCCATGCTGAGCCTGGCTGAAGACTCCAAGCGCGGAAGGCCGGACCTCGTCCATCTCACCCTCCTGAGCATCACGGGCACCCCCCTTTACCAGAGCGGCCGGGTCAAGGTCTACATCCATACGCACGACGACCGCATCCTTGAACTGAAAGAGCTGACGAGGCCGCCGAAAAGTTATGCCCGCTTCAGGGACCTGGTACAGAAGCTGCTCGCCGAAGAGCCGGAGGACGGGCTTATCTCGGTCTACAGGGGCTCCATTACAGAGCTCCTGCGCAGGATTGGTGCCGACTTTGTGGTAGGCCTCTCCACTCAGGGAAAGACTTCCGGCCTGAAGGAGCTCGCCGAGGAGATTTCGACAAAAAGAAATCCTGTCGTTCTGATCGGGGGGTTTCCGAAGGGCCATTTCACGCCTGAGACGGCTGCAAAGATGGATGCGATGGTCAGGATTCATCCCGACTCGCTAGATGCCCATGTTGTAGCGGCCAGGCTTGTCTACGAACTGGAGCGCGTGGGGCAGGTCCCGGGCTGACCCCACTCGGGCAGACTCAACGATAAAAAGGGGGTCAACTGACGCGGCGGGCAAGCGGTCGTCGTCCAGATCTTAACCGAGGACAATCTGGTCTAGGACATAAGCCCTCCAAGCTTGTAACCTGGGTCCAAATCCCAGCGACCGCACTTACAATCTTCATGTGGCATGGGGAAGACATTTGAAGCCTTGACCTCCGCTCCGTTGTCGTTGACAAAGAGAGACTTCGGGATGAACCTCCCAGTGTCCGGGCGCTCGTATTCGCGCGAAGATGTCGAGTTGAGCTTCGACGTTCTGAGGCAGATTGCCCAGACCGCAGACAAGGGCGGATACAAGACCATCGGCGTCCACGACCACCTGCTCAATCCTCTTGGGTCGGCCCCAGGTGGAAAGGAGATGCCGGAGCGGTTCAAGTTCGGTGTTCTCGAGGCGTGGACGACCCTTACCGCTGTCTCAACCGTCACGTCGAAGGCGAGGCTGACGAACAAAGTGCTCTGCAATCTATTCCGTTATCCAGCGGTCCTCGCCAAAATGGCCGCGACGCTCGACGTCATATCGCAGGGCAGGGTCAACCTGGCTCTGGGAGCAGGATGGTTCAGAGGCGAGTGTCTGGCCTACGGCGTCCCCTGGAAGCCGTACAAGGCCAGAGTCGAGATGCTCAAGGAGGGGGTACAGATCATCAAGAAGCTCTGGACGGAGGAAGTTGTGAACTTCAGCGGCAAACATTACCGGATCGAAAACGGAATACTCAGCCCGAAGCCCGTCCAGAAGCCGCATCCGCCCATCGTAATCGGAGGGTCTTCAGAGAGCATCATGAGGATTGCGGTCGAGGAGGCGGACGGCTGGGACGTAGACACCGGCCCGTGCTCCTTCGAGATGTTCCAGGATAGGTTCGCTCAGCTTGAGAATTACTGCAGCGAGATGGGAAGGAACGTGAAGACTCTGAGGATATCTGTCAACGCGACGCCGATCTACGCGGAGACTGTGGTAGAGGCCAAGAAACTCGCGGCGATCTGGGCCGCTCGCATAGGAAAGAAGCCGGAGGAGTACATGGCGAGCAAGGCCGTGTTCGTCGGGACCGCCGAAGACATTGTCTCCTCAGCTGAGAAGTGGTTCGAGTCGGGAGCGGACCAGGTCGACTTCATCATGCCCCACGACGCCGCCTACGCCCAGAGGCTGACAGACGCGCTGGCCAAGACGGGATACTAGCGCTAGGGATCCACGTCTGGCCGTCGGGGCGCCCCACATGCATCTATCCTGGCCCTCAGGTTCTTCTTCACGTGATCGTTCCATTCTTCTACTGTGACAGAGTACATCATGCTGTCCCCGTACGTACCGTCTCTCCGGAGCCTGTGGTTCCTGAGACGGCCTTCATAGGTGGCTCCCAGTTTCATTATTGCGTGCTGTGAGTGCACGTTGTTGTTATCTGTCTTCAGCTGGACCCTGATCGCTCCCCAGTCTTCGAAAGCATGCCTCATCAGCAGAAACTTGCATTCGGGATTTACCGTCGTTCCCCATACGCTGGACGAATACCAAGTCGCACCTATCTCGACGCCCTTCTGTGCCTCCCTGACGTCCAGATATCGCGTGCTGCCAACTATCCTCTGGGTCACCTGCGAAAAAACTGTGAACGCATACTCCGCGCCCTCTCCCTCGGCCTCGAGCGCTCTCTCAATCCACTGATTCATGACGGACTCTGAAGCCGACTTCAGGTCCACAGACATCCATGCCCAGTCAGAGTCCTGAGCCGCCGCAGCCAGGCCGACCGCATGGGTTGCTAGAAGAGGTTCCAAGCGAACGAATCCGCCTTCAAGGCTGCAGGGGCCCAGGGTCGCAGTCAAGCCTGAATCCGGCTGCGCCGTTCGTTAGATAAGGTTACGGAAGAACGGGACTACTTGCGCTCTATGAGCTCGAGCCATATTCCATTCGGGTCCTTGACGAAGGCGATCCTGCTGGTACCGAGTGAATACGGCTCCTTGGCTACCTCGACTCCCTTCGCTCTCATGGTTTCTACCGCCTGTGCGAGGTCCTGGACTCCGAAAGCCAGATGGTCCAGCTGGTCTCCCTCTGCGTAGTCCTTTTTGCCCTTCCACCATGTCAGTTCTATCTTATGATTCGTTCCAGGAATCTCCAAAAAGGCTATCTCGGCGTTGTTCTCTTTGATCTCCCTGCGACTCCCCAGCGTCATACCCATGATGCCGGTGTAGAAGGCGATGCTCTCATCCATGTCTTTGACGGTGATTGAGGTATGAAGAAGCTGCACGTAACCTGAAAGGTTCCGTCACTATAAATGGTCTATTCTGGGAATATGTCCCGTGATATCATCGTCCCCACGACCCAGTTCGGCTTGTCGACGACCTCGTGGACCCTGACGTCGGCGGCGACGCTGCAGAGCATGTAGGCTTCCTCGGCGGTCAGTCCATAATTCTTGGACAGATAGGCTATCATGTTCCTCACTGATTCCTTCGTGGCCGTCATGAGGTCGGTCGCGATTCCGGTCGCGGCGTAGTAGCCTTTCTTCGGCTGCCTGTCGCCGCGCGTCGAGTACTGCGGCCATCTGAGTTGGGCGTCCTTTTCTAATCGGAGGCGAAGCCTTATCGTCCCGGAGCACTCGATCGCAGAAAGGCACACTTCGCCGTCACCCATAGACGCGTGCACGTCTCCGGCAGAGAACAGCGCACCGGGCACCCACACAGGGATCTTGACGGAGCTTCCCTTGGTGAGGTGTCTGATGTCCAGGTTGCCTCCATGCCTGCCGGGCGGAGCGACGTTGAATGAGCCCCGGCTTTTCGGGGCTACCCCCAGCACGCCGCAGAAGGGGTTGAGCGGTACCTTGATGCCCTTCTCGAAGGAGGCGGATCGCTTGTCCTTCAGGTCCCACTTGTAGAGGTATGGTTTCTTGAACTCCTCGAGGATCCCGAAGCCTGGCAGGATGACGGTCCACCCAAAGTCCCCGATATCGACGTCGAGCACATCGACCACGAGCGCGTCTCCCGGCTTCGCACCCTCCACATAGACTGGCCCGGCGAGCGGGTACAACTTCTCCGGGTCGAGGCGCGAGAGGTCGCCGGAAGTCGAGCTCTTCTTGATCGACCAGCTCCATACGTCGTTTATCTCGAGGGTGACTTCGTCCCCCTCATTGACCCTGAGGATGGGCTTGTGCGACCCGTCCCACTTGTAGTGGAAGGTCTGGAGGTCTACCCTGTGATGTGCCGGCAGGATGGTCACTTTTTCGGGCGGATAGATTCCCTGTAATCGTCCTCGAGGTGGCGTCGGAAGATCTCCCACTCCTCTCCGACCTCCTTCTCCCACTTCTTTCTTTCCTCGACCTCGTTCTTGCCGCTGTAGCTGATTTGGAACTTCATGTCGAGCCGGGTCTTGTTCTTGCCCTTCTCGGTAAGCTTGTACTCCCCGAGCTCGTGCTGGTCACCGCAGGTGTCGAGAGACCAGGAATCGGGCGCGTGCAACCAGACGGCCCTGACACCTTCTTTGGACTTGCCGTCCTCCTTGTACTGGGTTATCCACACAATCCTCTTGTCCGTCCGTTCGAGGAAGGTCCTCTTTGCCTTGGAGCCGGTCATCTTGGCGTCGTCCTCCCGGAAATCGGTGCACCACCGAAATACAAAGTCAAGGGGCGCCTTGAACGACTGGGAGATCTTGTAGGTCTCGACGAATTCTTTCTTCAAACCATCTGCATTATTGAGCAGAGACCGTTTAAGCTTTCACCCGTTAAGAAATTCTTAAGTGACATCCTCACAGAGCGGTGTCTGGGCGCCAAGGTAGCTCAGCCTGGGAGAGAGCTTTCAGGCCTCAAGCCCCCGGCTGAAGTGGAGATTCTCTCCTCATTGACCGGGTTGTCGTCGGTTCAAATCCGACCCTTGGCATCTTCTTCATACCAAAAATCCGTGGCATCTCGTGGTGGTTATAGCTCAAGCGCAACTAGCGACTCATAGGAAGCCGGATGAATCCTCCCACTGGTTTGGTAATCTGGGTTTGCGAAGGCACAAAGAAACCACAGACAGGTCGAAATGGTTAACGACGATGAATTACTGGTCAAGGCATTTATCAGGTATTTGCGCTCTCTTGTTATTGACGAGGGCCGATTACGGGCTCGCGTGCAATGCTCTGCGGAAGATGTCGTATCGGAACAGATTCGCTGGTCAAAGATAACGGGCATTCCACTAGGTCAGTTTACAAAACCAATCGTGAAGGCTCCTAAAGCAACCATGAGAAAATCAAACTCCGTAGTAGTCAGGTACTCGTCGCAGTCGCTAAAGCAAAAATTACTTTCCGAAGGAAAGCCCTTCGGATTGTTGGACTGAATCCTGCCCTTGGCATCTATCTACGTCTCTATTCTTGAGTTCTCAAACGCTCGACAGAGCCTGAGAGATATCTTCCTTGAGATCCTCAATGTCCTCCAGACCGAGCGCGAGCCTCAGCAGGTTATCTCCTATGCCGAGCTCCTTTCGAACCGCCGGGGATATCGTCTTGGAGGCGCTGGTGATGGGATAGTTCAGCAGCGACTCGGTCCCGCCCAGGCTGGGTGATGGTTTGATGACCTTGACCTTCCTCAGCACTTCGAGGGCCTCCTTCTTGCCCCCCCTGACCGTAAAACTGAGCAGCCCCCCGTACATCTTTTCGCTGAAGAGCGCCCTGGCGGCCTTGTGGTAGGGGCTGCTCTTGAGCCCGGGATAGAACACCTCGTCTACCTTCGGGCTGTCTTCCAGGAACTCGGCGATTGCGAGGGCATTAGCGCACTGTGCCTCGAACCTCACCTTGAGAGTGCTGACACCCCTCAGCGACAGAAAGGCTTCGAAGGGACCCATGATGGAACCCAGACGCCTCCTGAATTCCCAGAGGTCGACCAGGTCCATCGAGTCGTTAAGAACGATGGCTCCCCCGACGACGTCGTTGTGGCCGCCGATGTACTTGGTAACGCTGTGGAGGCTGATCCATGCTCCATCCGATAGAGGCCTGTACAGGAGAGGGGTCGCGAACGTGTTGTCCACTACGAGCCTCGCGCCGACCTCCTTGCACCGCTTTGCAATCGCCCTGATATCCACGACTCGGGCTTTGGGGTTGGTGATCGTCTCGACGATGACGAGCGATATCCCGGGCTTGATTTTCGCAATGAAATCCTCTGTCTCGGGACCGGCCAGCACGGTCTTGATTCCGAACTTGGAAAGGTTCAGGGCGAGGTCCTGTGTGGTGCCATAGGACTCCTTGGTGATCAGGACCGTATCTCCTGAAGCTAGCGCCGAGAGATACACGGCGGAGATCGCTCCCATGCCGCTGTTGAACGCCAGAGACTGAGAGCCCTTTTCGAGCTTCGCAATCACTTTCTCGAAACCTCTGACGGTTGGATTCTCCTCCCTGGAATATTTCTGCTCGAAACCCCTGTCGCTCTTCCTTGCTTCCCCTGTGCGCCTGTCCGGATGTTCGAAGATGGTCGAGAGATACAGAGGGACCTTGAACGCACCGGTCTCTAGGTCGTAGTAATCGTGTCCATGGACAGAGTCGGTGGAGAACCTCGCCATGGGTCAGTACGCCTGCAGGGTCGGGTCGACCTCGTTGGTCCAGGCCTTGATACCGCCCTTGAGGTTCCTTACCTTCTTGAAGCCGAGCCCCTTCAGGAACCGCACCGCCTGGGCACTCCGCATCCCGCTGTGGCAGTACACGACTATCTCATCCGCCGTGTCCAACTCGTTGACCCGCTGCGTCAGTTGTCCCAGGGGGATCAGCTTGGAGCCTTCGATTTTGCAAATCTGGCTCTCGAACGGCTCCCTCACGTCAAGGAGCGTTACACTCCCTTTCGCATCCATAATCTGCTTCAGCGCGGGTGATGTGATCTCAAGCTCGGGTTTCAGTTCCTCGTCCACACCGCAGAACGCCTCATAGTCGATGAGCTCCTTTATGGTCGGATTCTCACCGCATATAGGGCATTCAGGGTTCTTCCTCAGTTTCAGCTCCCTGAACTTCATGTCCAGGGCGTCGAAGAGAAGCAACCTTCCGATGAGCGGAGTGCCCTTCCCCAGAATCAGGTCTATAGCTTCCGCAGCCTGGATGCTCCCCATTATCCCGGGAAGGACTCCGAGCACTCCCCCCTCAGCGCAAGACGGAACCAGGCCGGGAGGCGGGGGTTCAGGGTACAGACACCTGTAGCACGGCCCTTCCTTCGCATAGAAGACGGAGGCCTGGCCTTCGAACCTGAAAATGCTCGCGTAAACGTTAGGTTTTCCCAGGAGGACACACGCGTCGTTCACAAGGTAGCGTGTGGGGAAGTTGTCTGTGCCGTCCATTATTATGTCGTAGTTCTTCAGGATGCCCAGCGCATTGGAAGAGTCGAGACGGACCTTGTGGAGCTCGATGCTGATGTTTGGGTTTACCTGGAGCAGGCGCTCTTTGGCCACTTCTGCCTTGCTCTTTCCCACGTCCCGCTCCGAGTAGAGTATCTGGCGGTGGAGGTTGCTCTTGTCGATGGTGTCAAAGTCCACTATCCCTATCCTGCCCACGCCCGCCGCGGCGAGGTAGGTCGCAGAGGGCGAACCGAGGCCGCCGGCCCCGATGATGAGGACGCTGGAAGACTTGATCGCCTTCTGCCCCTCCAGGCCGACCTCGGGCATTATGAGGTGGCGACTATAGCGCGCGAACTCATCGTTTGAGAAAGTGACGTTGTGGGGGTCGGCCCGGACCGAACCGCCAGCCACCGAAGGGACGATCATCAGAGTGTCCCCGTCCTTGAGCGATGTCGCCTCTCCTCCGATGTACCGAATGTCTTCCTCGTTGAGGTATATGTTGATGAAGTTCCGCAGCCTCCCGTTGTCTGAGTAGAGATACCTCTTCAGGTTAGGGAAGGCCGTGGTGAGCTCCTGCAGCGCGCTCTTGACGTCTCTCGAGTTGAGCTGAAGCTCATCCTCGTTGTTGGTGTGCTGCCTCAGTGCGGTGGGTATGATTACTTTGACCGGCATTGTCTCACTCCAGCACCTCTACGGCTTCCTCAGAGGCGGACGTCCGGTCCTCTCGCGGAATCCACGCCTTTGTGTCCCCTGCCTTCCCTTTTGGAACGGAGATCACGACGTACGAGTACCAGGGGAACGAGTGGTCAGTATCGAACTTGGATAGCGAAGCGGGATAGTCAGGATGGGAGTGGTATATGCCTGCGATTGTGAGTCCCTTCTGAGCGCTCGCCCTGTCAGCCTTGAACAGCTCCAAGGGGTCGATGTTGTACCGGTCATTCTTCGGGCCTTCGTAGGCGTTTCTCATCCTGACCGACTCTGTGACGTGTCTGGGCCTGTCCGAAATAAGCAACCCGCAGCACTCCTCGGGGTAGGTAGACTCTGCGTGCGCGTGAATCTCATCGAGAACCCGTCTTGTAATTGATAGTGTCATATCCGCTCGTTCCTGTTGTCTCAAGGTCACCGTGGGACAAAATTGGCAAATCTTGACCGTCAACCCGAGCCCGGACGGGGCTTCATAAAGTTGACGGAATTGATATTCTTGAAGGAATAGAAGTGGAGGGGCGGTTTCTACATTCCGCCCATGCCGCCCATTCCTCCAGGACCGCCTGCGCCGCCTGGAGGCTCCCTCGCCTTGGTGGATGCGATGACATCGTCGATGCGGAGTATCATGCATGCAGACTCCGTCGCAGCCTTGAGGATCTGTGTCTTCACAGCTGTTGGCTCGACCACGTTCTTGTTCCACATGTTCGCGACCTTGCCTGATAGAGCGTCTACTCCGGCCCACTTTTCACCCTTGCTGTGCCGGGCTCTGAGGTCTACCTGCGTGTCGATCGGGTCCATCCCGGCGTTCTCAGCCAGTATGGTGGCGATGCTCTCAACGGCCTCCGCATAGCGGAGTGCAGCAAGCTGCTCCCTGCCGGTGAGCTTCTGCGCCCATTCCCTGACCTTGCTTGCAACCTCTACTTCGGGGGCGCCGCCGCCGGCGACGATTGAGGGCGACTCAACAACGTCCTTGGTCACCATGAGCGCGTCGTGAAGAGCACGCTCTGCCTCGTCTACCACTCTCTGCGACCCGCCTCTGACCAGTATGGTCACTGCCTTCGGGTTCTTGCAGCCCTCGATGAATACCCACTTGTCTTCCTCGATCTTCCTCTCTTCCGCGAGCTTGGCCTGCCCCAGGTCCTTTGCGCTGAGGTCGTCAAGGTTTGTGACTATCCTGGCACCGGTGGCCTTTGCGAGCTTGGTCATGTCGCTTTCCTTGACCCTTCTGATCGCGAGGATTCCGGCCCTGGCCAGATAGTGCTGTGCCACGTCGTCGATGCCCTTCTGGCACACGATCACGTTAGCTCCAGACTCCTCGATCTTGTCCACCATCCCCTTCAGGATGCTGTTCTCCTCGTCGAGGAACTTCTGCATCTGGTCCGGGTCGCTTATCATAATCTCTGCGCTGAACTCGGTCTTCTCGATCTCGAGCGGAGAGTTGATCAGGGCTATCTTGGCGCCCTCGATTCTCTTCGGCATGGCCGAATGAACCACTTCCTTGTCCAGTGCGATACCAGATATCAGCTTAGTGTCTACCATCGAGCCTCCGGCCTTCTTCTCGACCTTGACGTTGTCGATGTCGACCTTGTATCCCTTATCGGTCTGCTCGGCAACCTGCATCACTGCGTCTACCACGAGCTGCGCAAGGTGAGGTGCGTCGTCGGAGACCAGCTTGGTCATCATGCTGGTCGTCGCGACCTTCAGGAGGTCAACCTTCGAAGATGGGTCCACCTTCTCCGCTATCTGGTTTAGAACCTGTTGAGACTTCTCTAGCGCCTTCATGTAACCATCCACCACAACGGTCGGATGGACGTCCTTGCTGATCAGGTCCTCGGCCTTCTCGAGTAACGCGCCTGCTAGGATGACCGCGGATGTCGTGCCGTCGCCCACCTCGTTGTCGGTGGCCTTGGACACTTCTACCAGCATCTTTGCTGCTGGGTGCTGGACGTCGATCTCCTTGAGCATGGTCGCGCCGTCGTTGGTGATAGTTACGTCACCGAGCGAGTCGACGAGCATCTTGTCCATGCCGCGGGGACCAAGGGAGCTTCTGACTATCTCGGAGATCAGCTTTGCGGCCTGGATGTTGTTCCGCTGAGCCTCTCTTCCCTTCGACTCAGAGGTGCCTTCCTTTAGAATAATGTACTGTGGGCTATTCGACATTAATAATTCACACCAGCTATACAACTTCGAGTTGTATATATGATTTTTGTTCTGCGCTCAGCGGCGGTATGTCACTATGTAATAGATTATATGAGGCGCTCGTGGCTGACTATTCTTGGCTTTTCTCAAGAATTGCGGGATCATGGTCGAGCCTCAGGAGGGCATGGCCGTCACGGAGCTGCTTGACGTTGCTAAGAAGGTGGAGGGATATGGATTCGGATACTTCTTCCGTTCGGACCACCTGCTCCCTACTACACGCAAAACCAACCTCGATTCTCCCGAGTGCTGGGTGAGCCTCGGGGCCATTGCCGCCCATACCAAGAAAGTCAAGTTCGGACCTATGGTCTCGCCGATAGGCTTCAGGAACCCTGCTCTCCTTGCGAGGATGGCCTGCACCGTAGATTCCATCTCTCCCGGAAGGCTGCAGCTGGGGATCGGGGCAGGCTGGTACCAGGATGAGTACCTGGCGCATGGATTCGAATTCCCTTCGGTCAAGGACCGGAAGGAGCAGTTCCACGAGGCCCTCCAGATAATCCGACCTCTGACGCAGACGGGCAGAGTCGACTTTGAAGGGAGGCATTTTTCGGCGCACCTGCAGACTTTGCCAAGGTCTGACCGCAAGATGCACATGATCATAGGCGCCAGAGCCCCTTCCATCGTCAAGCAGACTCTCAAGTACGCTGACGAATGGAACTTTTTCGCTGCTCCGCCACCTGAGTTCGAGAGCCTGAAGAAGGCGCTATCCGCCGGCAAGAGGCACATAGCCATCTCTCAGATGGGCCCTTTCATCACCGCCGAAAACAACAGAGGACTTCAGGCGAAGATTCGCAGCGAGATGCGCAGGCAGTCGGTCAGCAAGGACGAAGGGGTATTCGCGAGGGAACTCGTGAGCAAGGGGTGGCTCGTCGCAACCTCAGCAGATTTCGCCGAGGAGGCCAACCGGCGGAGAGAGCAAGGAATAGAGAAAATCTACTTCCAGGTATGGGACACGAAGGATTTGGAGTCTGTGGAACTGCTGGCTGGGATACTGAAGAACATCTAGGAATAGACAGAATCTTTAAGCTGATGGACTGGATACGGTCACCATGCCGCAAGTTGGAAGCGCAGCTCCGGGATTCACCCTGTACGACGCAGACAAGAAGGAAAGGACCCTGTCCGAATTCCTGAACAAGGGGAAGAGGACCATACTGGCATTCTACCCGGGCGCGTTTACTGGTGCCTGTACGCAAGAGATGTGCACGTTCCGCGACATGTTCCCGGACCTGGCAAAGATGAACGGCCAGCTTGTGGGCATATCGGTCGACGCTCCGTTCGCTCAGAAGGCGTTCGCAGACAAAAATAACCTTACCTTTCCCCTGCTCTGCGACTTCAAACGAGAGGTCGTCCAGAGCTACGGCGTGGTCTGGAAGGGCCTTGGAGGAGTTAACGGCTACGAATCAGCTAATCGGGCCATCTTCATCCTTGATGACGCCGGCAAGGTTCTCTACACGTGGGCTGCACCGAACCCCGGCGTCCTGCCGGACTTTGAAGAAATCAAGAAGAACCTGGCCTGAGGGCGCCACCGAGCGCAGTGTCACAACTACGCTCGCTTGATGTTGGTTACCAGGAGCTTGAACTGAAGCGTCTTCCCCACCATGGGATGACGTCCGACCTTGCCGTATCCCTTCTCTGGCGGGATGGTGACCTCTTTGCTCTCGTTGACCTTCATGCCCACCAGCGCTTCCTCGAATCCTGGAATCACCTGGTGAGCGCCGAGAACGACCTGAAGGGGCTTGTAGTCACGCGCCGGAGTGAACAATCCAGCGTTTATCGCCTCTGACTTCATGCTCGTGTCGAACACCTTCCCTCCGGGGAACCTTCCGACATAATGCACCGAAATCGTATCGCCGTTCTTCGCAATTATCTCGCTCAATTTCCGCTCTAACGCGCGTCAGCGGCTGCGGCTTTAACGATTACGTTCGGTATCTCTTACTATCTTTTGGGGCCACACAGGTAAACCTAATTCATCAGACAACGCTACACAGCGGCGGGGCTCCAATCATGCAAGTCTTGGAAATTGGATCGATAGTCTCCTTGTGGCTCCTGTTCGGGTTTACCACCGGGATTGTTCTTGCAATAATCGTGTTGGTAGGCGTGATATTCTCGCGGGACCTCAACAGGGGGATCACAACTTCGATACGAGAGAAGATCTTCGAAGACCTGCCGGGTAAGAAGGAAATCTTTCTCGCCAACCTTGAGAAAGAACTGAAGCGCAGGGGTCTCGTACCCAAGGTACCACTCGAGAAGAACGTCGACCTGATCTACAGGGACTTCTTCAACGAGGTCAGGATCTACGTGACCCAAGAGGAATCCAACGTGAGGCTCGGGTACAGGATATCTGCAACCCCAGGAGCCATAGCACTGGGAGTACTGCTGCTCATACCGTTCGTAGTAGGCTCGATAGTACTCTTTGCCCTCGCGATATTGAAACGGACTAACACCCAGCAGACAATCGATGAAGCCGGTCTGTCAGCGGCTATCCTGAGCCGCGGCCCATAGCCCCTTATCCGGCTCAGGACTGAGACTTTCCACAGTTCGGGCAGTAGGTGGTACTGCCGTTCATAGGGGAACCACAGAACTTGCACTTCGGGCTCGAGACACTCTGGGCCGACTGGGTGAGGGGATGCTCAATCTCCTGCTGCTGCCCTCCGCCCAGGATTGCGAGGATTGCGCCCAAGATAAACAGGACCAGTCCGACTGCGAGGAACCACTCGAATGAAGAAAGCTGGGCTTGGAGACTGGTCACATAGGGCACCGCCGCGATAGAACTCTCAAGTGAACCGACTTCCTTGCTTATCGTGTCCTGCCCTGCGGAACCAAACCCTATGAGGCAGCCCCCTCCCAGGCAAAGGACGCCTCCAAGGAATCGTGAACGTCGCGACAAGAGTGAGCGCGCCCTTCTCTGCGGCTATTTAAGACACGGCTGAGCCTGAAAAATCGAACCGCTGAATCAAAGACCGGGTAGTCTTCTATTTCGTCTAGACTCTACCGGCTTGTAGTGATTGTATGGTGCGGGGGGTGGGATTCGAACCCACGAACCCCTAAGGGATGGGAGCTCTGAGCCGGATGGCACCTCAGTCCCACGCCGTTGACCAGGCTGGGCGACCCCCGCACGAGCCTCGCCTTGTCAGGGACGCTTCTAAAACTCTTCCGAGTAAGCCCGGTCTAATTTTAAAAGGGGCGCGAAGTCGAGTGCGTGTCAAGCCGGCGTAGCTCAGCCTGGTAGAGCATCTGTCTCGTAAGCAGAGGGTCACGCGTCCAAATCGCGTCGCCGGCTCTCATTCGGCTAAAGACACTTATCGAAACCTCTCGCTGCCCCCGTCGGACTTTTTTGCGCCCGAGACTGACTGCAGGTTTGCTCATCTTCCTCTCCACCCTCACGGTGTACTTCTTCTGCCTGAACGGCGTCTGGGCGGTCGACCATGCCGTCAGCTTCCTGGAGCTGGACTACGCCATGTGGGCGCACCACTCTTTCGTCCTGGGAAGTGCGGCTAACTTCAAGCCTGCCTCGGTTGACGACTTCAAGTACGACGGGAACTACTACAGCGCTCTCGCCCCTGGAACTGCCATCCTGGCCCTGCCCCTCGCCGGGCTAGGGTTCATCCTGGACGGACACTACAACCCGTTTGGGTATTCCATGCTGCTCTCAGAGCTCTTCGTGGCTCTCGCGAACTCGGCGGCGGCCTCGGTCGTGTACGGGATCGGCAGGTACTTCTTCGACAAGAAGGTGTCCGCCTTTCTCGCCTTCGCATACGCCTTCTCGACCATAAGCTGGCCATTTGCCACGTATTTCTTCCAGAGCGATGTATCGGCTCTGTTCTGCCTGCTCAGCGTCTACTTCGCAATCCGGGTGACGCGATGTAGGGACGGACCGCTGAGGGATTCGATCCTCTCTGGGGCGTCGGTCGCCGTGGCTATGGTTGTGGACTACATCGACGCAGTATTCCTGCCTATCATCCTGCTTTACCTCGTGCTTGTCCTGAGAGAGCGGAAGGTGCCGTTGGTGAAGCCGGCCCTGGGGTTCGTCGCCTCTGCGTTGCTCGGGATCGTGGCGATAGCCTCGTACAACTACGCGAGTTTCGGCAGCCCACTGCAGGGCAGCGAGCAGCTCTACCTGCACGCTTCCAGCGTTTTCGCGGAGTTCTCGTACCCTCTCTACCTTGGCCTGTACCTGAACCTCTTCACGCCATACAGGGGGCTGTTCGTCTTCTCCATCTTTCTATTGCTGGGGGTGTTCGGGTTCTATGACATGATCAAGGAGTCACTGTACCGGAGGGAGGCGTTGCTGCTCCTGGCGTGCTTCCTCGGTATCTTCATCCCCTATTCCATGTGGTACGACCCGACAGGGGGCGAAGGCTTCGGCCCCAGGTTCCTAGTGGCGGCGATACCTTTCCTCCTCCTGCCCGCCGGGATCGTCATCCAGAGGGGCGACCAAAAGCTGAAGGCGCTTGCGTTCGTACTGTACGCGGCTGGCGTCGTAACTAATGGGATTGCGGGGGTCACGGAAGCGGTGACACCGACATTCAGCTACGGGACCTCCCCCTTCTTTGCCTGGACCCTCCCCCTGTTACTGCGGAGCGGCCCAGACACGTGGTGGACGAGGTATGTCGGAGGAGACTGGTTGGCGCCAGTGGCGATAATCATTGCCTCCGCACTGGTTATTCCTCTCGTATCGTTCCGCATCCTCGGACGCCGAGAAAGCACCCCACCCGCAGACGGAATAGTGGATCGGCAACCTTCAGGTCAGTAGCCGATTTCGGAGCTGGGTCTGAGGTGCCTCATCGACTTCACACGAGAGCACTTCCTGCACTTGTAGAGACCTCGACCTCTGGGGTTGTACCCGCGAGTATCCTCTACGAGCTCGTGCTCGGTCCGCATCATGCACTTCTCGCAGTACCTGTACTCTGCCATCGGAATTTTTAGGAAAACTCTTCGATACTATTAAAGGGCCTCGGGTAAATTTGAGCCGATGCTCGGGTATTCACAGCTGGGCTTCTTGCTGGTCATAGGAGGGATAGTCACGCTCTTGGTCGCGACGATCATCTCCTCGCGCGGCGGGCCGAAGTCTGCTGATGGGAAGGCGGCGGCCGTGATCATGATCGGGCCAATTCCGATAATCTTCGGTACGGACACGCGATGGCTGGCAGTGGCGATCGTGCTCGCCATCGTCCTAGTCGCGCTGGAGCTCTTGACGAGTTTCAGGTGAGAAGATGAACGCATTCCGCCTGTATCTGTTCGGCTTTGTTCTGTTAATCGCAGGGTTCGCTCTGCTGATGATAGGGAGTGCCGGCGCGTCCTCCGCGTCCTTTGGGGGCGTCGTATTCATCGGTCCCTTTCCAATGGTCTTCGGGAGTGGTCCCCAGGGCGGCACGCTTGCCCTTATGGCGCTGGTTATTGGCCTGGCGGTTGTACTGTTATTCTACCTCTCAGTCCTCGTGAACCGGAAGCGGTCGAGCTCGCCAAGTAATACATAAATACCAAGTCAGGATTGCGTACTAAACATGCAGAAAATCGACCCCATAATCCAGCTCAGCAGCCCTGCTAAGCAGAAGCTGATGGAGGTCTTGAAGGAGGAAAACGTTTCAAACGCTTTCTTAAGAGTAGATGTCTTCGCTTCAGGCGGCTGCGCGTGCAGTGGAGGCTACAAGTATGGCATGGCCTTCGACGACAAGGCTAGGCCGGATGACGTGGTGGAGGACCTGGAATACATCAAGATAGTCACGGACAAGAACAACGTGGACATTCTGAAAGGGTCCAAAATCGACTACAGCGAAGACATTCAGAGGAGGGGGTTCAAGATCATCAATCCTAACGTCCAGGCCGGAGGATGCGGCTGCGGCAGCGGCGGCCACTGAGCAATCAGCAAGACCATCACCCAAAAAACTAGGAAGCGGCATCTAATCCGAGCTGCGCTGCTAGTCCTGTCGAGCTACTTGCCCGACCGGCCGACGAGCTTCTTGAGATTCAGGAGTCTGTCTATTTCGCTCTCGCTGTAGCCCATCTCCTTCAGCGCATCTCTGATGGAGAATTCTTCGGACAGCTTCTTGCCTACTTTGGCCGCCTTCTCATAACCAATCTCGGGCGACAGCACCGTGATTAGAGACGGACTTGTCTCGGCGAACCTGCGCAGGCGCTTCTTGTTCGGTACCAATCCATCGATCACCATCGTCGACATCTTGCTGAGCGCTTCCGAGAGCAGCTTGATCTGGAGATTGACGTTGTATCCGATGAGCGGGACTCCCATGCTCAGCTCGAACTCTCCCAGCGTTCCAGCCATCACGTTCGCCTGGTCGAGCCCGACGATCTGAGCGCACGCCAGGAGCGAAGCCTCGACGGTTACCGGGTTGGTCTTTCCCGGCATTATGCTGCTGCCGGCCACCTCGCTCTGCGTGGGAATATCCACCTCGCCGAGCCCGGTCAGGGGCCCTGAGAACATCAGACGCATGTCCTGACAAAGGCGGTGAAGGTCGAGGGCGGTAATCCTGAGGACCGACCCCAGCGCCACAAGGTCGGAAAGCAGGCGCATCGCCCTGAACCTGTCTGCGGCCTCGCGGAACTCGAGTTTCGTCTGCCTGTTGACCTCCGCCACCACCATCTTCCCGAAGTGGGGGTCCGTGTTGATGCCGGTGCCCACGGCTGTCCCGCCGATTGGGAGCTCGCGGGCATAGCTGAGGGTATCCTTGATCAGGACCCTGTCGTGTTTGAAGGCGTCCGCGTATGCGTGGAACTCCTGCCCCATGGTCACGGGCATCGCATCCCTCAGGTGCGTCCTCCCTGCCTTGTAGACGGAGGACGTCCTTACAGCCAGGTCCTCCAGGCTCTTTATGGCGCCGTTCAGGTTTGGGAGGAGCCTCTTCTGGGCGAGAGAGACCGCTGCGACCCGGATGGCCGTCGGGACGACGTCGTTCGAGGACTGCCCCATGTTGACGTGGTCGTTCGGGTGGATCTTGAGCCCGGATGCAGCAGACGCCGCTTCGGCTATGACCTCGTTGACGTTCATGTTGATGCCGGTACCAGAACCGGTCTGGAAGACGTCGACTGTGACCAGTTGATCATACTTCCCGTCCATGGTCTCTGTTGCGGCCGTCGAGATCGCCTCGAAAGTCTTCTCGTCCAGCTTTCCGAGAGAGCGATTGGAAACGGCGGAGGCTCGCTTTATCAGTGCGACCGACCAGATAATCTCGCGGGGGAATGCCGTCCCCGTGTCGAGGAAGAGCTTCTTCGCTCCCTCCACATACTTCATGTATCGCACGGAAGCGCGAGGCTTTCTTAAGCGTTGGTGGTTGCCTAACGCCTCTGCCGGACGCCGATCTTCTCTATGAGGCGACCCAGCTCGGAGTCGTCGACCGCATCGACCCGGAGGTACTTCAGTATCTCGTCCTCGCTCATCTGGAGCCTCTTTGCCTCATCTATGGTGTAGCGGTACGCTTCGATTTCCGTAGGCCTGTCGACGTATTCGAAGGTCTGGTCATAGAGGTCCCTGCCGTCCAAAAACTGCTTCACGTGGACGAGGACATGGATCACGTCCAGGTACAGGCAGTTTATCCTCGCTGAGACGAGGTATTTCGAACCTATGCAGACCGACCCCGTGTTGTGGTCGAGCCATATCCCCCAGTCTGAGTCCACGATTCTCAGCTTCAGGTGATGGATTATCTTCAGCATGCTCCTCTGTGAACCGAAGAGTCTAAGAAGGGTTGGCGAGTTCTCTACGCCAATGAATATCTGGGTGAATTTGTATTCTCCCAGAGAAATGTTTCTCTTCGCTTTGAATACCTTGAGGGGCAAGATGGGTTCAAAGTATCCGCGGAACGTCAAAAGGCGGGAACTCAAAAACAGTTCACTTGTTACAGAAAACCTAGCCCGGTGTCCGGAGAGATGGTGATAGCGTCAATAAGCGGGATAAGGGGAATCATCAATCAGGACCTGTTTCTACCCGATATCGCGAGGTATGTCGAGAACTTCTCTGCAGCGGCGAGCGCCAAGCGTTTCTTGGTGGGCAGGGACACGCGGATTTCAGGCGACGCGATAGTTCGGACGGTCTGCGGTGCGCTCATGTCCTCCGGAGCGGAGGTGCTCGACTACGGTGTGATCTCGACTCCCGCGCTTTTCCGCGAAAGCAGGCTGCTCGCCGCGCCAGCTGTAATGGTCAGCGCATCCCACAACGCGCCAGAGTGGAACGGACTCAAGCTTGTGGTCAACGGCGGGATGATAGCGCAGGCTGAGCTGGACGAGGTCTTGGCGGGGAAGAGGAAAACTGTGAGCAGGGCCCCTTCTGGGAAGCTCAGATATGGGCAGAAATCGTCGTACAACAGAGAACTGATCGAGATGGCCGGAAGGGAAAGTGGAAGCGGGGTGTCTGTGGCCCTGGACTTGAACGGAGGGGCGGCCATCCCACACGCCCCAGCGATACTCCAAGGGATTGGATGCAGAGTGAAGGTGCTGGGAGGAACTCAGGGAGTGTTCGGTCGGACGATAGACCCGACGGGTGACGACCTGAGGCTCCTTACGGAGGCCGTAAGGGAAGGAGGGCTGGAAGCTGGGTTCGCCTTCGATTGTGACGGTGACAGGCTCGTGCTGGTCGACAATGAGGGCCGTAAGAGGACCGGTGATTTCATGCTGGCTCTCGCGATCAAGAAGTTGCTGCCGAACCTCAAGAATCGTACGGTCGTAGTCTCTGCCGACACTACGCAGGCGGTCGACGATGTGGTGTCCAATCTTGGAGGGAAGGTCTACAGGTCAAAGGTCGGCGAGGCCAACGTGGTGGCAGGGATGATCAAGGAGGGCGCGACGCTCGGTGGCGAAGGGAGCAGCGGAGGACTGATCGATGGAAGTTACAACTACTGCCGAGACTCTATGATAGCTGTCATCACCATCGTGAAGGCGATCAAGAAGAGCGGGAAGAGGGTCTTCGGTGAAGTGCCTTCGTACGAACAGGTTCGCCTGAAGGTCCCCCTGGAGAGAAAGAAGGCCCTGGCCGCGATCAAGAAACTGCAGCGGGAGCACCCGGAGGCAGACCTGCTCGACGGGATCAGGCTCAAGACGGGCGCCCATTCGTGGGTCCTGATCAGGGCTTCGGGCACCGAGGATGCACTCAGGGTCTCTGCCGAGTCTACCTCGGGCGAGGAGGCGAAGGAGCTTGCTGACTCATACCTGAAGAGGGTCGAGAAGCTTGCCTAGGCTGAACGAATACGAGATCATCGACCTGCTCACTGAAGCGGCGGGGAAGCTTCCCACCGGGTTCTCGCCCATAGGCGACGACGTTGCTTCGCTGACCAGTACTCCCGGGAGACTCGTGCTAAAGTCAGACATGCTAATCGGCAGGACCGATGTCCCACCTGGCATGTCGTACAGACAGGCAGGCCGAAAATCCGTCGCGATGTGCGTAAGCGACTTTGCTTCGAAGGGCGTGCGGCCGAAGGCGTTCATGGTTTCTCTGGGCATACCTCGCAGGATGAACCGGCGAGAGGTGAAGTCCCTGGTCAGCGGCTTCAAGGACGGCATCCGCGAGTGGGGACCGCACCTGATAGGCGGGGATACCAACGAGGCTGACGACCTGATCGTAGATTGCATAGTCGCAGGCTTCGTAGACCGACTCGTCGAGAGGAGAGGGGCGCGTCCCGGCGATTTGGTCGTGGTCACCGGCGACTTCGGCACGACGTCCGCCGGGTTGAAGATACTCCTCGAGAAGGCCAGCTGTGCCCCCGCATTCCGCCGCGCGGCGGTGAGGAACGTGTACACGCCGACGCCCAGGCTTGCGCTCGGTATCGCGCTCCGGAGCTTCTTCTCCTCGGCGATGGACTCGAGCGACGGACTTGCGATATGCCTGCACTCGCTCGCCTCGGCGAGCGGCGTAGGGATGAGGATTGATACGCTGCCTTACAGGAAAGAGCTGGTAGACTTCGCGGAAAGGAACGGATACCGCCTCGACGACCTCGTCCTGTACGGCGGAGAGGAGTATGAGATAGTGGGCACCGTCCCCAGGGCCAAGATAGAGCGAGCGAAAGCGGTCGCCCGTTCGATGAAGTCGGAACTCAGGGTGATAGGGGAGACGACGTCGGACGGGAGAGTCGAGACCTCTGAAGGGGACGCGATAGAGAAGAAGGGCTGGATACAGCTGGCCTAGGCAGAGGCGGCCCTTACTATCTTCGAGAACTTCTTGAGCGCGGAGTTCACCTTCTCTTCCGTGTCCGACTCGCCGAATATCCTTATGATGGGTTCTGTCCCGCTCGGTCTGACCAGCACCCAAGTCTTCTCGTCCGTCCACACCTTGACCCCGTCGATTTTTTCGACCCTGCCCGCAGCCTGTTTTTCGACCGCCTTCATGACTGCCCGGACCTTGAGAGGGTCGACCGGGACCTTCATCTTGGCCTGGAAGAAGCGCGGGAGCGCATTCGCCATGGCGCGTGAGAATGGAAGGCCTCTCGCCGCGAGGCACTCGAGCATGAGGGCAGTGGCCATCCCGCCGTCCCTGACAGCGATGTGGGCCGGGTAGATGCAGCCCCCGTTCTCCTCGAAGCCGAAGAACGCGCCCCTCTCCATCATCGTCCGTGATACGTCAACGCTTCCGACCCGCGTCCGGATTACCTTGGCCCGGTGCTTTGCCGCTACGGCTTCGACCACCTGAGACGAACTGACAGGGGTTACGATGGTCACCCCGGGATTCCTCTCGAGGAGGTAGTCGGCCAGGAGAGAGCCTGATTGATCGCCCCAGTAGACGGTGCCAACCTCGTCGCAGAATATCGCTCTGTCCCCGTCACCGTCGTACGCAACGCCGAGGTCAGCCCCGGAAGAGCGGACGGCTGCGCTGAGGTCCTTCAGGCTGGCGGGGGTCGGCTCGGGCCCTCTCGCAGGAAACGCGCCGTCGATGATCGAGTTGATCGTTATGACCTTGCAGCCCAGCATTTCGAGCAGGTACGGCGCGGCGAGGCACTGCGCTCCATTTCCGGGGTCGACCACGACGGAGAACTTCCTCCCCGCGACCATCTTGGTGTTGACCTTGGAAAGTATCCCCTGCAGGTACAGCCGTATGGCAGATGGTTCTTCCCTGGCGGTGCCGACGTCACTCCAGTTCGCACGCCGTATCGAGCCGTCGTGGTAGACGTGTTCGATCTTCTGCTCGTCGAGCCTCGGTATCTCAACGCCGTCAGCCCCCATCACCTTGATTCCGTTGTACTCCGGAGGGTTGTGCGACGCGGTCACCATGACCCCTCCCCTGTAACCCAGCGCCTTCGTGGCGTACTGCAGTGCCGGTGTGGGCAACATCCCGGCTTCTCCGACATTCCTCCCAGAGCTCATAAGGCCCGATGTGGTAACCAGAGACAGCGCCTCTCCCGAGGTCCGCCCGTCCCTGCCGACAAGGATCTCCCCCTCCGAGAAGTAAGTCCCGATGCACTCGGCCAAGACCAGGACAAACTCGAGGTCTGCGTCGATTCCGGGCCTGAAACGCACCCCGTTCGTCCCGAAAAGCCTTCCCTGTGGGGACACCACGGAATCGGATGGCCTACTTCACATTAAAAGGATTCAAGCTGAACGGCGCCCGGAATATTTCGGTCGGAGCGGATATTCCACATGGACTCTTACGATATTGGTTCCAGGCTGGGGCTGTCGCAAGGGTCCGGTAACAAATGCTTATGTCAATCGCGGCGAGGCGTCCTAAGAAGGGCCCGTAGCTCAGTATGGATAGAGCGCTAGCCTTCTAACCTAACAACGGGGAGCAGAGCTAGAAGCCGCGAGTTCAAATCTTGCCGGGCCCGCCATCCACAGCTTCAGGTTTTAATAACCAGCGCAGGGTGGAACGAACATGACGGCGCTCAGTGACCCGAAGCTGATCGACAGGCTGAAGGAGGTCAGCGGAGAAGAGAACGTTTTCTGGGAAGGCGCGGCAGCAGAGGACTACCTTCACGACATGGCAGACTATGAAGCGGTGCCCACAGCCATAGTCCGGCCACGCTCTGAGGAAGAGGTGGTCAGGATAGTCCAGCTGGCGAAGGCGAGCAATCTCCCGATACTGGCAAGGGGTGCCGGAAGCAGCCTGACAGGCGCGGCTGTTTCGAAGGGCGGGGTAATCCTCGATATGAGGGGCATGGCCAAGGTACTGAAGGTCGATACCGTGAACTGGTACGTCCACGCCCAGTCCGGGATTTCCCTCGAAGACCTGAACAAGGAACTCAGACCGCACGGATTTTTCTTTCCTCCGGACCCTGCGAGCAGCTACATCTGCACGGTGGGAGGGGCGATAGCGGAGGGCTCAGGAGGGCTCAAGTGCGTCCGATATGGGACCATGAAGGACTGGGTCATGGCGCTCAGGGTGGTGCTTGCCAACGGGAAAGCGACGCAGTTCGGCGAACCGCTGGCCAAGAACAGGGCCGGGTACGACCTTGTCCACCTGATGGTCGGGAGCGAAGGGACGCTCGGCGTGATAACGGAGGCCTGGCTCAAGATAATCCCGCTCCCGTCAGTCAAGACGAGGCGGTTCCTGGCCACATTCGGGGACTGGGAGTCGACAGGCGAGGTGATAAAGAGGTTGAGGTCCTCCAAGATACTGCCCTACCTGTTCGAATTTCTCGACCGGGACAACATACAGGCGCTCAACCAGAAGCTAGAGATGAACTTTGAGGAGGCGGAAGCTACCCTGCTCGTAGACGTCGAGGAGGGAGAGGTAGGGACTGCTGCGGAGATCCTAAGGGAATGCGGCGCCCTGAAGGTCACGCTCGCGAGGGACGAGGAGGAGGCGGAATCATTCTATCAGGCCAGGTCGATGGCGTACCTGGCGGTCAAGTCGCTCGCGACGGGTGTCCAGGTCGAGGACGTCTGCGTTCCGATCGACAGGCTCAGCGACTATCTCAAGCTGGTGAAGGAGGTGGCGGCCGCATATGGGATGAAGATACCGGTGAACGGGCACGCCGGCGACGGCAACGTGCACCCGGTGATACTGTACGAAAAGTCAGACCCGGCGAGCGTGGAGAAGGCTAACCTTGCCTTCGAAGAGATCTGCAGGAGGGCCATCGCAATGGGAGGCTCGGTAACGGGGGAGCACGGCGTGGGCGTGCAGAAGCCCAAGTTCCTGAGGGAGCAGCTGCTCGCTCATGACGGCGAGGAAGCGCTCAGGCTGATGAAGGAGATCAAAGCGGTCTTCGACCCGGACGACATGATGAACCCCGGCAAGTACGTGGAGCTGGCGTGAACTATCGTGCCGCAGGCTCCAAAGGGCAGATGGCTGTTCAAGGAAGAGCCTTCCCATTATTCGTTTGACGACCTTCTGCGCGACAAGACCGCCGTCTGGGACGGCGTGGAGAACAACCTGGCTCTCAAGTATCTCAGGACAGTGCGAAAGGGCGACGAGATAATCTTCTATCACACAGGGGACGAGAAGAGCGCCGTCGGCCTGATGGAGGCGGTCAGCGACGCCTATCACGACCCCAACAGCGAGGAGGATAGGCTCGTCGTGGTCGAGGTCCGTCCGGAAAGGAAGCTTGTAAGGCCAGTGACACTCTCTGAGATCAAATCAGACCCTGCTTTTGCAGGCTTCGACCTGGTCAGGATATCAAGGCTCTCGGTCATGCCCGTGCCTGAGAAGTTCTGGAAGAGGATCCTTGATATTTCGGAGAAAAAGCTCAGGTGAGCTTCTTCCGCATCCGCTTAACGGCCTCCTGCAACGTCTTGTCCTTCTTTGTGAACGTGAAGCGCACCCTGCTCTTGCCCCCCTCCCTGTTGGCATAGAAGCTCGAGCCGGGAACCACTGCGACTCCGACCGTCCTGGCGAAGTCCGCGGCGAATTCGTAGTCGTCCAGCTTGCTCAGCTCCTTGAAGTCTGCGAAGATGTAGTAAGCGCCCTCGGGTCTCGGGCATTCGAACCCCAGCTCCTCCAGTGCCGTCAGCAGGAACATCCTCTTTTTGTCGTAGGTCTTGGCCAGAGACCGGTAGTATGAGTCCGGCAGCTGCATCGCGACAGTGGCGGCCCTCTG
>Ga0302324_100001797_pt1 | contig 51157 bp, 42 predicted proteins | sample Palsa_T0_1_FD_201949 | JGI IMG/M metagenome (GOLD analysis project Ga0302324, IMG submission 201949) | Peat permafrost microbial communities from Stordalen Mire near Abisko, Sweden - Palsa_T0_1 | ecosystem: Environmental > Terrestrial > Soil > Palsa > Peat permafrost | place: Sweden: Abisko...
ACCGGCAAGGAACTGGTGGCGCACGCGATTCACTCCAGCAGCGTTCGGGCATCGGAGGCCTTCGTAGAGGTCAATTGCGCCGCGATTCCCGAAGACTTGATTGAAAGCGAGCTGTTCGGGCATCGCAAGGGCAGCTTTCCCGGCGCCCTCGAAGAAAAAACCGGGAAACTCCAGAAGGCGGATGGCGGAACTTTGTTTCTGGATGAAGTGGGCGATATGAGTCTGAAGACGCAGGCCAAGGTTCTACGCTCGCTCGACGAACAGCGTTTCGAGCCTCTGGGCGCCGCAACGTCCATTCAGGTGGACGTGCGCGTCGTGGCCGCGACGAACAAGAATCTGGAGGACGAGATCGAGCGCGGAAACTTCCGCGAAGATCTGTTCTACCGTCTCAACGTTATCCCCTTTTACGTGCCCCCGCTGCGCGAACGCATCGAAGACATCCCGCTGATGGCGGATCATTTCCTCAATGAATTTACGCTCGCCTATGGCCGCAAGCCGAAGGAGCTGACGCCGCAGGCCTATGAGGTGCTGAGGGAGCATCGCTGGCCGGGCAACGTGCGGGAGCTGCGAAACCTGATGGAGCGCATCGTCATCATGAATCCTCAAGTGCGCATTGACGCGCGGCATGTGCCGCTCAATCCCGCCAAGCGCGCCGTATTCGAGCGCGCCCCGGAACGCTTCTCCAGCTTGCATGAAGTCCGTGCGGCGGCCGAACGGGAGTACATCCTGAAGACGCTGGACGAGACCCGCGGCAACGTCAGCAAGACCGCGGAACTGCTGGGTCTCGAACGCAGCAACCTGTATCGGAAAATGAAGGCTCTCGGCATCCCTCTAAAAGAATAGGAGGTGGATCATGTTCTCAAGACAAAACGCCGCTGCCGGCAATGGTTGCGGCGCTATCCGCGCAGCCGAACAAAACTGCCCGGGAAGTCCTCAAGCAAAGTCTGAACGACCAGAACCCGGATAAAGCGGCGGCAGGCGGTGACCGCCATAGCTTCCATTGGCCGGACTCCCGACGCCGTTCGTTTAGTGCGACAGACTCTCAAGGACACGGATTCCAAGGTGCGGCAGACGTCCGCGGCGGCCAAGGCCCTCCGGGATCTCGGGGACAAAAGTGGCGCGCTGCTGGGGCCGTTCAATCTGGGCAGTGTCGCCTCCGAAGGCGCTTTCAAGGACGGTTCGGCCACCCGACGAACGCTCGCCACAGCCTTGCTCGCCGAGGATTGCGACCGCCTGCAGGGACCTACGGGAACGACAAGTACTGGGCGGTGAAGGCGGGCGTGTCCAAGGCTCTGGGCATATGCGGCAACGCGGGTTCGATCGCCCGGCTCGAACAGGGGCTTTTCGATTCCCGGGAAGCGGTCAAGGACATTTCCGCGGCTTCCATCGTGCGGATCAGCCTGAGATTGGAAGACGATCAGGCCGGCGGCGAATAGCGGGCGCTCCTAGCGCCCCCACGTTCACTTACGGACGGTCTCGGGAGTTGATGTCGCACAGGAAGGGCTTCTGAGCATTCCAGGCACCAGTGCTAGTAGTCCACGCGTAAACCCTTCTCCGGCCACAGGTAAATTCAAAAAGTCCTTGCATTCCTTTTGGAACTCGTGTCAAAATCGCTCAAGGCCCAAAGTGGTCCAAAGTGGATAAAAGTGGAAGATCAGCCAAAAACGACGCCCGTGGAACCGCCTCGCGGCTTCTTTTCGGCCCACGTCGACGACAAGGGACGGCTCAAGCTTCCGGTGGACGTGCAGACATTCCTGGGCGCGTTTGGAGACGAAAAACTGTTCGTGACCAGCGTGGACGACCGCATAGCTCGAATCTACCCGATTTCGGTCTGGAAGGGAAACGAAATCGTGCTGGAGCAGCTTGCCACCGAAGACCCGGAGGCGGCCGAAGCGCTGGCGTTCGTGAGCAACGACTACGGCGCCGAGGCGAAGATCGATCCGCAAGGCCGCGTGACGCTGCCCACCGACCTCAGGCGGGCGCTGACCTTGGAGAATCAGGAAGTGCGGCTGGACTGCACCCAGAGTGCGATCAACGTCTATTCGAAGGCGGAATACGAAGCGTCCAAGCGGCGATCCAGAGAGAATTTGCCCGAGAAACTGAAGGCCGCCAAGCTGAAAGGCTTCAAGTAGCGGATATGTATGCACGTACCGGTGATGCTCGGCGAGTGCCTGGAGTACTTGGGCGTTCGGCCGGACGGCGTTTATCTGGACGCGACGGCGGGATTGGGCGGACACACGGCGGCGATCGCCGAGCGGCTCACGAGTGGATTCGTGATTGCGAACGACAGGGACGCGGAATCGCTGGAGATCGCGAAAAGCAACACCACTCAGTGGGCGGATCGGATTCGATATCACCAAGGATCGTTCGGGGAACTGCGGGCAGCGCTGACGGCCTGCGGTGTCGAGCGAGTGGATGGAATTCTGGCGGATCTGGGCGTGAGCCGTTATCAACTGGTTTCAGGCGAACGGGGCTTTTCGTTCATGGCCGACGGTCCCCTGGACATGAGAATGAATCGCGGTCAAGAGAAGACCGCCGCGGAGATTGTCAATTTTACCCAAGAAAAAGAGCTCGCCGATTTGATTTATCAGCTCGGCGAGGAAAGGAGGTCGCGGAGAATCAGCAGAGCAATCGTTCGGGCGCGGCCGATCCACACGACACAGCGACTGTCGCGCGTGATCGAAGTGGCCGTGCCCCGGACGACCAAATTGCATCCGGCCACGCAAACCTTCATGGCGTTGCGCATGGCGGTCAACGACGAGCAGGGAGAATTGGACCGGCTGCTCTCGATAGCGCCGGATCTAGTGAAGAGCGGCGGACGAATCGTCGTCGTTTCTTTCATGTCGCTCGAAGACAGAAAAGTAAAGCAAGGCTTTCAGGAATTGGCGCGCGCAGGCAAAGTGAACCTGCTCACCAAGCATGTGGTCAGGCCATCACCGGAAGAAATAAAAAATAACCCTCCCTCCCGCAGCGCTAAGCTCCGGGCGGTGGAGATGAGATAGCGAAAACGAGATCAATGGCAACCCTGGCAACTTTTTTCGATCGATTTACGGCGGCGAGGAGCGAGGAGACCGTGTCGGCGCGGCCACGCGTTCTGGAACCGGGACACGCCTTCGAGGTCCCTTCGTTTCCGAACGAAGACGTGTACTTCTATGTCAAGCGCATCGTCAACACTGGGGTGTTGAGGGAAGCCGACCCGGCCGCGCGCAAGACCTGCTGGCGGATGATCGGCTACTCGTTTCTGGTGGCGACCCTGGCGATCAGCCTGCTGCTCCCCACGCTCTATCAATTGATGGCCGGTTATCGGATGGAAGCGCTGCGCCAGGAACGGGAGCGGCTGGAATTGGATCGGGCGGCGCTCGAATTGCAGGAAAGCCGGCTGGTGAGCCCGGCGCGGCTGGAGGAACTGGCCCGCATGCAGCGCTTCGTCGATCCAGCGCCCGACAGCGTCGTGTATCTCGAAAATAAATCGGATCAAATTCTGGCAAAGAAGTAAGCGGTTTAGCTTGGTGACGTGTGATGGATGGATTGGCGACCAGACGGGTACATATCTTGGCGAGGTTCGCGCTCGTGTGGGCCGCGCTGATCGCCGCGCGCTTGATCCAACTGCAGGTGGTCCAGCACGGCGATTACAAGCGTCTCGCGCTCCAGCAGCAGCAGCGCGTGGTGGAGGTGCGTGCTCCGCGCGGCGCCATTCTCGACCGCAACGGCCAGCGCCTGGCGATGAGCCTGCCGGTGGAATCGGTGTGCGTCGATCCTCTGCGCATCTCGGACGTCGCGGTTGCGTCCGACATCTTGTCGAAGATCCTTAACGTCGATGCCCGCGAATTGCTGACCAAGATGAAGACCGCAGTGGACGCCCGGCGCGGATTTCTGTGGGTAAAACGTAAAATCACTCCCGAAGAAGCTCGGCGTCTGCGGGACTTGAAACTGGACTGGATTGAATTCCGCACCGAGAGCCAGCGGTTCTATCCCAACAAATCGCTGGCGGCGCACGTGATCGGCGGCGTGGATTTCGAGGAGAACGGCAACGGCGGCATCGAGCAAAGCTTGAACGAGCAACTACAAGGGCATCCCGGCGAAATCCTGCTGACGGCCGATGTCCAGAAACGCGGCTTCGCGTCCAAAATCGCGAACGAGCCTCAGCCCGGCCAGGACATCCACCTGACTATCGACTCCAGCATTCAGTTTGTCGCCGAGCGCGAGCTCCAGAAGATGGTGGAACTGCATCACGCCAAATCCGGCAGCGTGGTGGCCATGGATCCGCGCACCGGAGATATTCTGGCGTACGCCAACTACCCGACCTACGATCCCAATCTTCCGCCCCAGCGGCAGGACCTGGCGGCCCGCGAGAATCTGGCGATCGCCGCGCCCTTCGAGCCGGGCTCGGTGTTTAAGGTGATCACGCTGGCGGCCGCACTCGAGACCACCAGCCTACGACCGGATTCGATGATCAACTGCGGCGGGGGTCAGATCACCCTGTTCGGCCGCACCATCCACGACGACCACCGTTATGGCGCACTGTCGATGGAGGATGTGCTGGCGCGATCAAGCAATATCGGAGCCATCAACATCGGACTGAAGGTCGGCCAGGAGCACTTGTACGACTACATTCGCCGATTCGGTTTCGGGAAAAGGACCGGAATTCCGCTGCCGGGCGAATCCGGCGGAATCGTGCGCTCTTTGCGGCGCTGGGAGAAGACCTCCATCGGCTCGGTCGCGATGGGCCATGAAATTGGCGTGACCGCGTTGCAGCTTGCGCAAGCCAGTGCGGTGATCGCGAGCGGTGGACTGCTGGTCAGGCCGAGGCTGATACTGGACGGGCCGACCGTCAAGCCGGTCCGGGTTTTGAAGCCGGAGACGGCCATCACCATGCGCGGAATGATGGAAGGCGTGGTGATTAAGCCTTACGGCACCGGGCATCGGTACGCGCGGCTGCTCGGTTACACTTCCGCCGGCAAGACCGGCACCGCCATGATTTACGATTACCAAACGCATAAATACACGCACTTCTACAACGCGTCTTTCATGGGGTTCGCGCCGGTGACGAATCCGGCGATCGTGGTAGCGGTAACGATCAACCGTACCGAAGGAAAATCGGGATATGGCGCTCCCACGTCCGCTCCCGTGTTCCGCGAGGTGGCCTCGGCTGCTCTGCGTATGAAAGACGTTCCGAAGGATTTGCCCGAGATGCTTGGTGAGAAGGCCGGCGATTCATCCGATGGCGACGCGTCCTACGAAGACGACGTCGCCATTGCCGGCCTGGGTTCTTCCATCCCTCCCCCGCTGGTCCACGCGGAAAGCGCCACTGCCACCGATGATCGACCGGTGGCTTCCGCGCCGGACGTGCTGGATCAGCGGGGTCTCTTTCCGCGAGGAGGAACGGACCCGGCCCCCGATTGGGCGGGCCCGCGCGCGCCGAATTTTCAAGGCAAGACGGTGCGCGATGTAATCGAGGAATCGGCCGCGCTCGGTGTTCGCGTGGAATTTGCGGGGAGCGGGATCGCTCGCGGACAGATTCCGGAGCCGGGAGCGCCGCTGCCGCTGGGGCATCCGGTTCGGATTCAGTTTGGCCGTTAGCGGGACGGAATGATCCTTGCAAAGATCCTCGAGGACGTGCAGCTGGCCAACGTCCTGGCGGCGGATCTTGCCCAGCTGCGGGTGACGGGATTGGAATACGATTCGCGGAAGGTGGAGCCGGGATTCCTATTCTTCGCCTTCCCGGGGGCTCGCGCGGACGGACGCCAATTCGCGCAGGCAGCGCTGGATCGGGGCGCGGTGGGAGTGGTGTCCGAGTTGCCGCCGCCGGAAGGATTCCGAGGGCCGTGGATCGAGGCGCGGCACGGCCGTCAGGCGCTGGCCTTGGCGGCGCGTACGTTTTATGGAAAACCAGACGAAAGGCTTTTGTTGACTGGCGTCACCGGCACGAACGGCAAGACAACCACGGCGTTCCTGATCGACGGGATCCTGCGGGCGGCGGGAAAAACCACCGCGCTGGTCGGCACGATTGAATACCGGCTGGCGGGCCGGACGCTGCCGGCGGTCAATACCACGCCCGAGTCGCTGGATCTGTACCGGCTTCTGCATGCTCTCGAACGGGCCGGCGGCACGCATGCCACCATGGAAGTTTCATCGCACGCACTCGCGCTGGGGCGCGTTTACGGCATGACGTTCCACACCGCCGTATTCACCAACCTGACGCGCGATCACCTGGACTTTCACGGCACGATGGAAAACTACTTCGCGGCTAAACGCCTGCTGTTCGCGCCCGAAGGAGCGCCGGCGCCGCGCTGGGCCATCGTCAATGCCGACGACCCCCGCGGCCAGGACCTAAATCCGGCCGGCGAAACATTGCGATATGGCTTCGGAGAAAACGCCGACCTGCGGGGATCGGGACTGGAGATGGACTTCGGTGGGTTGCGCTTCACGGTGGAGCACCGAGGCGAAAAGATGCGCATTGCGTCTCCGCTCATGGGCAAGATCAACGCGTACAACATTCTCGCAGCGTCCGGCGCCGCGCTGAGCTACGGTCTGGATGGGAAGACGATCGCCGCCGGAATCGCCGACTGCCGGCAAGTGCCCGGCCGGTTCGAAAGAGTGGACGAAGGGCAGCCGTTCCTGGTGGTGGTGGACTATGCGCACACCGACGACGCGCTGCGGAACGTCATCGCGGTGGCCCGCGAACTGCATCCCCAGCGAGTGATCACGGTGTTCGGCTGCGGCGGCGACCGGGATCGAACCAAGCGCCCGCTCATGGGCATGGCCGCGGGCGAGACCAGCGATTTCGTCGTCCTGACCTCCGATAATCCCCGCTCGGAAGACCCCATCGCGATCATGAACGACGCGCTGGTGGGTTTGCGGCGATTCGACACGCCGCAGGTCGTCGAACCGGATCGCGAAAAGGCCATTCGAGCTGCGCTGCGCGAAGCAAGCCCGGGCGATCTGGTTATCTTGGCCGGAAAAGGCCACGAACCGTACCAGGTTCTTGGCGACCGCGTCATACATTTTGACGACCGGGAAGTGGCGCGGGCGATTTTGCGGGAATTCGGATATAGGAAGCCGGGGTGAGTAGTCGATTACAAGTGCTGACGGAAAGCGCGCTGAGAGCTCGCGCGATGCGGTACGGACAGCTTATGGAGTTTCGGTTAAAGGACATTGCGCAAGCGCTGGGGGCAACGGTCCAGGGCGACGCTTTGATCGCCGGATGGAGCGTGGACTCTCGGAGCATTGCGCCAGGAGACTTATTCTTCGCACTCCGAGGACCCAATCACGATGGCAATGCATACGTGGATGAAGCGCTTCGAAAAGGCGCGGCGGCGGCCGTCGCCACGAGTGTCGCGGAGGTTCGATCCGCGCACGCTCCGGTTGTGCTTGTTCCGGACGCCCTGGTGGCTCTCCAGACCCTGGCCAAGTGGGCGCGCGATCAGTGGGGCGGGGAAGTGATCGGTGTGACCGGCAGCGCGGGTAAGACGTCCACCAAGGACATCCTTGCGGCCATGCTGGCGGTCACTATGCGCGTAGGCAAGACGGTCGGAAATCTGAACAATCACGTGGGCGTGCCGCTTTCCGTCTTGCGGTTGCCTCTCGAAGCGCAAGCGGCCGTGCTCGAACTCGCCATGAATCACGCGGGCGAAATCCGCTCGCTGTGCGCCATCGCGCGGCCCAGAATCGGGGTAGTGACGAATGTGGGCCACGCGCACATCGAAGCTTTCGATTCCATCGAGGGCGTAGCCTTGGCCAAGCGTGAGTTGATCGAGTCCCTGCCTTCGGACGGCATCGCCGTCCTCAACGCCGACGATCCTCTGGTGGCCGGATTTCGCGCCGTGCATCGCGGACGCTCCATCACGTTCGGGTTGAGCGAGGGCGCCGACGTGCGCGCCGAGAACGTGCGCTATAACGACCGCGGGGCGCGATTCAGCGTGGGCGGCGTCGAGTTCGAGAGTCCGCTGGTGGGTCGTTACAACGTCCTCAATTTGCTGGCGGGCATCGCGGCGGCCGGACTCTTCGGACTCCAGCCGGAGCAACTTACCGGCGTGGTTCGCCAACTCGCGCCCAGCTCGATGCGCGGCGAGCGGAGCCAGCGCGACGGCGTTTTGATTTTGAACGATTGTTACAACTCCAATCCCGACGCGGTACGCGCGATGGTGGACGTGCTTCGGGAAACGCCAGCCAAGCGGCGCATCGCCGTGCTGGGGGAGATGCTCGAGCTCGGCCGTTGGTCCGAGGACCTGCATCGCGAGGTAGGTCGTTACGTCGCGAAAAGCGGGATTGATGTGCTTGTAGGGATTCGCGGCGCGGCGGGCTTCCTGGTGGACGCAGCCAAGGAAACCGGCCAGTCAGTAGGCGCCGCGATTTTTTTTCCCGATCCGGAGGCCGCTGGAGACCATTTGCGAAAGATCGCCCAACCGGGCGACGTGATTTTGTTCAAGGGCTCGCGAGGCACCCACGTCGAGCGCGCCCTGGAGAGGTTTCTCGCGCGGCCGAATTAAATGCTTTACTGGCTGTTCTACGTCAGGTTGTTTCATCTCTACACGCCTTTTCGCGTGTTCGGATACTCCACTTTCCGCACCGCCTTTTCCAGCTTGACCGCCCTATTTCTCTGCATCGTTCTGGGACCCTGGCTGATCGCGAAACTGAGGGAGTTCCAGATCGGCCAATACATTCGCGAGGACGGCCCGAAATCGCATGCCAAGAAGGCCGGCACTCCGACCATGGGTGGGATCCTCATCATCATCTCCATCGTAGTGCCGACTTTGCTTTGGGCCGATCTCACGAACCCTTACGTGTGGATGGCCCTGTTCGGGCTGCTGAGCTTCGGCTTGATCGGCTTCTGGGACGACTACGCCAAGCTCCGGCGGAGGCAGAACCTGGGCCTCACGGTGAAGCAAAAGTTCTCGCTGCAAGTGATCGCGGCGATGGTGGTGGGTTTCGCGCTGCTGACGCTGCACACGCACAAAGCGTATTCCACCAGCATCAACGTACCGTTCTTCAAATCGTTCAAACCGGATTTGCTCATCGATTCGCTGACGCACAACCGCTACACGTATCCGCTGGCCTTCGTCGGCTTCTACGCGTTCATGGTGCTGGTGATCGTCGGATCGTCCGACGCGGTGAATCTTACCGACGGGCTGGACGGCTTGGCGATCGGCCTCATGATCATCGCGGCCGGCGCCATGACGGTTTTGACCTATGTCACCGGGCACGCACGGTTCGCCGAATATTTGGACTTGGCGCGCTTGCCCGGCGCATCGGAGCTGACCGTTTTCTGCGGCTCCATGGTGGGAGCGTCGCTGGGCTTTCTTTGGTACAACGCGCATCCAGCGGAAATTTTCATGGGCGACGTGGGATCGCTGGCGCTGGGCGGAGCTCTGGGCGTGGTCGCGGTATTGATCAAACAAGAGATTTTATTGCTGTTCATCGGCGGCGTCTACGTGATCGAGGCGCTCTCGGTGATCCTGCAAGTGGGGAGCTACAAGCTGCGCAAGAAACGAATATTCAAGATGGCGCCGATCCATCATCATTTCGAGGCCCTGGGCTGGCCGGAATCGAAGATCATCACGCGCTTCTGGATCGCTGGGCTGGTGATGGCATTATTCGCGCTAACGACGCTGAAGCTGCGGTGATCTGAGTTGAAATGATATGGATCTGGCGGGAAAAAAAGTGGTGGTAGTCGGCATGGCGAAATCCGGAACAGCCGCGGTCAAGCTGCTGCTCGCCAAGGGCGCCGAGGTGCGCGCCGTCGACGAAAAGCCTCAACCTCCGGTGTTGGGCGTCCCCGTTCTGCCGCAGGCGGAAGAATCGTTCGGACGGCCGGATTTAGTGGTGATCTCGCCCGGTGTTCCCGCGGATCTTGCGATTCTCGAAGCCCTGCGGGCCCGCGGTATCCCTGTAATCGGCGAACTCGAACTAGCCGCGCCGTTTCTCCAGGGCGGCAATATAGGCGTCACCGGCACTAACGGCAAAACCACGACGACGGCCCTGACCGGACACATCCTGCGCGAGGCCGGCATCGCTTCCCAGGTGGGCGGGAACATCGGGACGCCGCTGACGGCGATGGTGGAAACTTCGCGTCCGGATCAATGGAACGTGTTGGAACTTTCGAGCTTCCAACTCGAGACCGTGCAGAGCTTCCACGCCCCGATCGCGGCGTGTCTCAACATGACGCAGAACCATCTCGACCGACATCACACTTTTGAAAACTATGTGAACGCGAAAGCCCGGCTGTTCGAGACTCAGCGCGCGGGCGATCTCGCTGTGTTGAACGCCGACGATCCAGTGACGGCCGGGTTAGCCAAACGCACGCCCGCGCAGACGGTCTGGTTCAGCGGCACGCATCCGGCGTCCGGCGCCTGGCTCGATCAAGACTACATTCTTCTCGAAGGCGAGCGGCTCCTGAACGTCCGCGAGCTTCGTTTGCGCGGCCGGCACAATTACGAAAACGTCATGGCCGCGGCGCTGATTGCCGTTCGCGTCGGGGCGAAGCGCGCGCAAATCGCCGGCGCGGCGGCGACTTTTACCCCGGTTGAGCATCGCCTGGAACTGGTGCGCGAACTCAACGGCGTCGCCTATTACAACGATTCCAAGGCCACCAGCGTGGATGCCACGCTCAAAGCCATCGGCGCTTTTCCCGGCGGACTTTGGATTATCTTGGGCGGCAAGGACAAGGACAGCGACTATACGGTCCTGCGCGATCCATTGCATGCCAAGGCGCGCGCCGCGTTGCTGATCGGCAAAGCCGCATCCAAGATCGCCAATCATCTGGGCGACGACGCTGTGCCGATTCTGCTTTGCGGAACGCTCGCGGCCGCCGTCGACCGAGCTTACCAATCCGCTCGGCCCGGCGACACGGTGTTGCTCGCGCCCGCCTGCGCCAGCTTCGATCAGTTCGAAAGTTACGAGCACCGCGGGCGGGTTTTCAAGGAACTCGTCCAAGGGCTGGCCGGAGGGAACGCGTAGTGGCGCAGCGGCTCAAAACGGACTGGCTGCTTTTTTCGACCGTTCTGGCGATGGTGGCGTTCGGTATCGTCATGGTTTACAGCGCGTCGTCGGTAGCGGCGGAGCTGAACCCGAAAATCCACTTCAGCTTTTACTATGCCGGCCACCAACTGGTTTGGGCCGTGGTGTCGTTCATCGCGCTCATGTTTTTCAAGCGCCGCGATTACCGCCGGCTGCAGAACGCCGGCTGGGCCTTCGGGTCGCTGGGCGTCGTCCTGTTCCTGCAGATTCTGGTTTATTTCTTCGACAGCAAGACGCATCGCTGGTTTCGACTATCCGGGATCGGGACTCTGCAGCCGTCCGAATTCGCCAAGCCGGCGCTGATCCTATTTTTTGCGTACTTCGTCACACAGAAGCAGGACGCAATTAATTCGCGCCGCACCGTGGCGGCGGCCGTGATGGCGGTTGCAGTGTTGGCTACCTGCGTCGGATTCGGGGATTTGGGCACGGCCATCGTGCTGGTACTGCCGGCCGCGATCGTTTTCTATGTGGCCGGATTGCAGCGCAAGTTTGTCGCAGCGGCGCTGGCGGCGGGGCTTCTGGCTTCGCTCGCCTTCGTCGCATCCAAACCGTATCGCATGGCGCGGATCATCGGCTTCTTCGATCCGGACTACAAAGTAATCGGTTACTTCGATCCCGACGAGCGGATCAAGAAGTATGTGAACGAATCCATAACCACTCGGGATACGGGTTACCAGGTTCGGCAATCCAAGATCGCCGTGGGCAGCGGCGGCGTGTTGGGGTTGGGACTGATGCAGGGCAAACAGAAAATCCTGTACCTGCCGGAAGCTCACACCGATTTCATTTACGCCGTGGTGGGCGAGGAATTGGGACTGTTTGGGTGCGGTGCGCTGCTGGCCGGGTTTATGGTGATTCTCTGGCGCGGCATGCAGCTTTGCTGGATTACCGAGGATCCCTTCGGGCGCTATCTGGCTTTAGGCCTGACATCGTCCATCGTGGTTCAAGCTTTGATCAACATGAGCGTCGTGCTCGGCATGGGCCCCACCAAGGGAATCCCGTTGCCCATGATCAGCGCCGGCGGCAGTTCGCTGCTGAGCACTTTGATTTGTTTGGGAATGCTGCTGAGCGTCAGCGAGCATAACGAACATGCGGTGTAAGGCGCGGAATGCGGATTGAACGGTATGGCGACCATCATGATGGCCGGAGGCGGGACGGGCGGACACGTTCTTCCGTTGCTGGCCGTGGCGCGGGAGTTGAGAAAGCGTGGCCATCAGTGTGTTTTTGTGGGCACGCGGACAGGGTTCGAAGCCAAGCTGGTGCCCGCCGAAAACTTTCCCTTGGAATTTATCGAGATCGGCGGATTGAAGAGCGTCGGCGCGGCGCGCATGCTCCGCACTCTGGGCCAGCTTCCGCTCGGCATCTTACGAGTGCTTTCCATCATGCGTAAGCATCGGCCACGCGCGGTGTTCAGCATGGGCGGGTACGCCGCCGGCCCGGTGGTGCTGGCGGCTGTGTGGAAACGACTGCCGGTGATCGTCATGGAACCGAACGCCGTGCCAGGCTTGACCAATCGCCAGGTGGGCCGCTTCGTAAAGCGCGCGCTGCTCGGTTTTCCTCAAGCCGCGCGATTCTTTCCGCCCGGCAAGAGCGAAGTCACCGGTCTTCCTGTTCGCGCCGAGTTCTTCGCCATCGCGCCCAAACCGCGCGAGCCGAAGCTGACTATCTTGATCACGGGCGGAAGCCAGGGTTCGCGGACGCTGAATCAGGCCGCTGTTGGGAGCTGGCGCTATTTTCGCGAAAACCAAGTGCCCGTTCGGTTCATCCACCAAACCGGATCGGCCGGGTATGACGGCCTCGCGCGCAAGTTTTCCGAAAGCGGCATGGAAGGCGAGATCGTCCCGTTTATTGACGATATGCCGGCCGCGTTTCAAAAGGCCGACCTGGTGATCTGTCGCGCGGGCGCGGGCGCCGTTGCCGAGTTGGCCGCCGCGGGCAAGCCGTCTATTCTGGTGCCGCTTCCAAATGCCGCCGACGACCATCAGCTTCGTAATGCCGAGGCATTTGTCCACGCGGGCGCGGCCGAGTTGGTGCTCGACCAGGAGATGGATGGCGGCCGGTTATTCGAGGAAGTCGGGAAGTTGCGGCCGCAGCCCGATCTGCTGAAACGCATGGGCGAGCGCGCCCGTTCGTTCGCGCATCCGGACGCCGCGCGGCGGGCGGCCGAGGCGGTGGAAAACGCGGTCGCCGTTGACATTGCGCCCGAAAGCCGAAACAATAAGTATTAAAAATGTTTTTTAAGAGACAGCACCTGCACTTCGTCGGCATCGGCGGGATCGGCATGAGCGGAATCGCCGAGGTGCTCCTCAATTTGGGCTATCAAATCAGCGGGTCGGACCTCAAGCTCACTCCGATCACCGAGCGTCTGGCCTCGCTCGGCGCCACGATCCACGAAGGCCACGCGGCGGCGAACGTCCAGGGCGCCAAGGCGGTCGTGGTGAGTTCGGCCGTGGATGCAAAGAATCCGGAGGTCCAGGAAGCCCGGCGATTGCAAATCCCGGTGATTCCGCGCGGCGATTTGCTGGCCGAGCTGATGCGCCTGAAATACGGGATCGCGATCGCCGGCAGCCACGGCAAGACCACCACGACGTCGATGACGGCCACGGTGCTGAACCTGGCCGGCTTCGATCCCACGGTGGTAGTGGGGGGCAAGGCCGCTTCCATGGGCGGCGCCAACGCGCGCGTGGGCCAAAGCGATTTTCTGGTAGTCGAGTCGGACGAAAGCGACGGGTCGTTCCTCAAGCTCAGCCCGATCGTCGCGGTGGTCACCAACATCGATCGCGAGCATCTGGACCACTACGCTTCGATTGTCGATATTCGCCGCGCGTTCCTCGAGTTTATTCAAAAGGTGCCTTTCTACGGCGTCGCCATCCTGTGCCTGGATGACGAAAACATCCAGCAGCTTCTTCCGTCCGTGAACCGGCGCAATATCACCTACGGCCTGAGCAACCAGTCGGCCCTGCACGTGGCGAGCGCTAATTGCGGGCACTTTGAAAGCCGCTTCAACGTTCGCGCGCACGGGCGCGATCTCGGCGAATTTCATCTGCGAGTGCCGGGAATTCACAACGTGCTCAACGCCACCGCGGCCATTGCCGTGGGGCTGGAACTCGAAGTGCCGCTCGAAACCATTCGCGAAGCCATCGCGTCGTTCACGGGCGTCGACCGGCGATTTCAGACTCGCGGCGAAGCGCGCGGCATTACCGTCATCGACGACTACGGTCATCATCCCACCGAGATTCGCGCCACCCTGGCCGCCGCGCGGCTGTGCAATTTCGGCCGCATTCTGGCGGTTTTCCAGCCGCATCGGTACACGCGCACGCAACATTTGATGGACGAGTTCGCCAAAAGCTTTCATCAAGCCGACCTGGTATTCGTGCTGGACATTTATGCCGCCTCCGAACCGCCCATCGAGGGGATCACGGCGGGAGCGCTCGCGCAGCGAATCCGCGATTGCGGCCATCGCGCCGTGGAATACACTGGCGCCATCGAGCGGACGGCGGATGCCGTGGTCCAGCACGCGCGCGATCGCGATTTGGTATTGACGCTGGGCGCGGGCAACGTCTGGCAGGTAGGCGATCGCGTTCTCGAAAAACTGCGGGAGGCGGCGTAGATGGCGCACGATTCCGCAAAAAAACGCCGCGCGCTGCCGGTACGAACCATTGTTCGCTACGGCCTGATTGCCGTAGGCATGTGTCTGGCGCTGGCCGGCGGCATATCGGCTTCCGAGCGCCTGCAACAATTCCTGATCCGCGACGCTCGTTTCTTTTTGCCGGCCCCGGTGGACTACGGAACGGAGAGCCCCAATCTGGAGCTGCGTGGAGTGACGTATGCTTCCCGCGCCCGAATCCTGCGGCTGTTTGACCCGGACTACGGCCGCAGCCTCTTTGAGTTTCCGCTGGCGGACCGAAGAAAGGCCCTGTTGGATGTCAGTTGGGTTCACGACGCGTCCATCGAACGCATCTGGCCGAATCGCATCGTGGTGACTGTCGCGGAACGCAAGCCGGTGGCTTTTGTCCGAGTGCCCTCCGACGGCATGACCCGCTGGGCGCTGATCGACGACGAAGGCGCCATCCTGGAGCCGCCGCTCAAGGCGCCGTTCCGGCTGCCTCTGCTGGCCGGAGTCATGCTGGGCGAGAGTCCCGAAAAGCGCGCCAAGCGCGTTCGCAGGATGCAGCAACTGCTCAGGGAACTGGGCAATCTCGCCGACAAGGTTTCCGAAGTGGACGCCAGCGACCTGGATAGCTTGCGAATCTCCGAACAACTGCAGGGCCGGTCCGTATCGCTGCTGCTGGGGGATCGAAACTTCTCTTCGAGATTGAAGAATTTTCTGGCTCATTATCCGGACATTCGCCGGCGGATGCCTCAGGCATCGGCGTTTGACTTGCGGCTGGACGATCGAATCACGGGATTGGAGGCGCCGAAAGTTGCCCGATAAACTTTCGCCGCTCGCGGTCGGGCTCGATTTGGGCAGCGCCTCCACGCGCTGCGTGATTTTGTCCATGGAGGACGGCCGCTTGCGGTATCTCGGCCACGGCGAAGTCGCGTCAACCGGATGGCACAAGAGCAGGGTCGCGGATCAGCAAGCGTTGGCGGCCAGCGCGCGGGCCGCCGTCCGGCGCGCGGAATTCGAAGCCAAAGTGCCGGTGGACGCGATGGTGGTGGGCGTGGGCGGAAGCAGCATCGACGGGCACGACGTTCGCGGCCTGTATGAGTTCGGCCGGCCTCGGCCCGTGACGCTCGAAGACATGACCTATGCGGTCCAGCGGAGCGAACACGTTCGTCTGGAAGATGACCGCTTGATCCTGCAACTGTTCCCGCAGGATTTCACGCTGGACGGCCGCTCCGGCAAGCGCTATCCGCGGGGATCCACCTGTTCGCGCCTGGAAGCCAACGTCCACATCGTAACGGTTTCCGAGCAGGAGCACGATTCGATCGTCACCGCCGTGCAACAAGCTTCTTACGCGGTAGAGGAGACGGTATTCGAACCCGTGGCGGCGGCCTACGCGTCGGTGTCAGCCGAGGATCGCCATCGCGGCGTAGCCGTGGTCGATATCGGATTGCATTCCAGCGAACTGGTGATTTACGACGGCGAAGCGCTTCTCGCGGCCCGGAACGTCGCCATTTCCGCGGATCATTTCACGCGCGACGTGGCGGTGGGACTGACGGTGCAGTACAACGACGCCGAACGCCTGAAGGTTGAGTACGGATGCGCCATCCTGGGGCTCACCGCCGACAACAGCTTTATCGAAGTTCCGTCGCAGGAAGGTCGCGCACCGAGAGAGGCGCCGCGCAGACAGTTGAACGAGATTCTGGAAGCGCGCGCCGAAGAGCTTTTTATTCACGTGGGAGCGGAGCTGGTGACCAGCGGCATGGAGCGGAAGTTGCTGGAGGGCGTGGTCCTGGCGGGCGGCGGCGCGATGCTGAACGGCATGTGCGACATGGCCGAGCGCGTCTTGAATTGTCCCGCGCGCAACGCCTTGCCGGTGGGCATCGAGAATCTGCCGCCCGACTTGGCGACTCCGCTGTGGGCCACCGCCGCCGGTCTCGCAAAATATTCCGCACGTTTGAAAACCAACCGGGAGTCCCAGCGCAAATCTCCTGGCTTGATGAGGATGCTGTTTCGATGAACGCGCACGCTTTTGGCTTAGAAGAAGGAGGATACGAATGGACGCAATGATGGACGCAATCAAGTTTGCCATCCAGGATGACACTTTGCTCGGAACCCGGATCAAGGTGGTGGGCGTGGGAGGCGGAGGTTCGAATGCGGTGGCGCGCATGATGAACGAAGGCCTGACGGGCGTCGAGTTTCACATTCTCAACACCGACATTCAGGCGCTCACCGCTTCGCCCGTACCGAATAAGCTGGCCATCGGCGCAAAGGTGACCAACGGCCTGGGCGCAGGGTCGGATCCCTCTATCGGCAAGCAAGCCGCGCTCGAGGACACCGAGCGCATCATCGAGATTCTGGAGGGCGCCGACATGGTGTTCGTCACGGCCGGCTTGGGCGGCGGGACCGGCACCGGCGCAGCGCCCATCGTGGCTTCGCTCGCTAAGGAACTGGGCGCGCTCACGGTGGCCGTGGTCACCAAGCCGTTCGGTTTTGAAGGGCCGCGCCGCATGAAACAAGCTGATCGCGGTCTTTCCGACATCGGCGGCACCGTCGACACGGTGATCACCGTTCCGAACGATCGCCTGCTCGAACTGGTCCCGCGCGGCACCAGCTTCTTCGAAGCGTTCCGAACCGCGGACGATATTCTGCGCCAGGCCGTGCAAGGGATCAGCGACATCATCACCACGCCCGGCCTCATCAATCGCGATTTCTCCGACATCCGCGCCATCATGCTGGGCATGGGCTACGCCATGATGGGGACCGCATCGGCCAAAGGCGAGAACGCGTCCATTGAAGCCGCGCGGCAGGCCATCAGTTCGCCGCTGATGGAAGAAGGCGGCGTGCGGGGCGCGCGCGGCGTGCTGATCAACATCACCGGATCGAGCAAGCTCAGCCTGCACGACGTCAACGAAGCCTGCTCGCTGATTCGCGGCGCTACCGCCAACGAGGACGCCCAGATCAATTTCGGCGTGGTCCTGAACGAAGCCTTGAAGGATGAAGTGAAGATCACGGTGATCGCCACCGGATTCCAGCGCGATAATCTACCGCAGCTTGCGCGCCGCGCGGGCATGCCGGAGACGCTGATGCCCGAGCCCGCGCCGCCTCCGGCTCCGATGATCGAATCCGTTTTGACCGCCGCGTTCTTCAAGGAAACGATTGTGCCCGAACCGCCCGCTATGCCGGAGGAAACCGCACCGGTAGCGGCGGACGACCTGGAAGTCCCGGCCTTTATGCGCCGCGAGCGGCGGCTATACCAGTAGCGCGGGTCTCGGCTATTGCACGTAGCCCGGCCCGCGCAGCACCTTCCCAGGCAGGGCGTTGGTTGGCTTGCCGCCTTCGATCACCGGCACGCCGTTCACCAGCGCGAATTCGATTCCTTCCGATAACTGGTTCGGATTGTCGAACGTCGCCTTATCGCGAATAGTGGCTGGATCGAAGATCACGATATCCGCCCACAAGCCTTTCTTCAAGACTCCGCGATCGGTCAGGTGCATGCGCTGCGCCGGCAGCGCGCTGAATTTTCGAATGGCCTCCTCCAAGCGCAGCGTATGTTCCGCGCGCACGTACTTCGCGAGAATGCGCGGGAATGTTCCGTAGGCGCGGGGATGTGGATGCTCGCGTCCCAGCAGGCCGTCTGGCGCGGTCCCTTGCGAATCGTTGCAGATCGAAACCCAGGGTTGCGCGAGTGCCAGCGCGACGTCCGGCTCCGACATGCCGAACACCGCCACCGAAGTGAAGGCGTGGTCCTCGATCAGCAGGTCGAAAATCGTGTCGATCGCGTCTTTGTTCCAAAGCTTCGCGATCTCCGCGATGGTTTTCCCCTGTAACGGAACGAGCTTCGGATTCTGCACCACGCTGACCAGGATCGACTCCGGCCCCGATATCTCCTGCCACTCGTTCTCCCATTGCGGATTCGGAGCGTCCATCTCTTTGCGGATGCGCGCGCGCATGGCGGGGTCTTGGAGACGCTCGATCAGCTTGGCATCGCCGCCATCATGCGCCCAGGGCGGGATGAACGCCGAGAACGTATTGAACCAGGCTGGGTAGGCGTAGGTGTCCGCCGTGATGTCCAGTCCGTCTTGGCGCGCCTGTTCGATATGGGTGACGATCTCCGGCATGCGTCCCCAATTCCGCTTGCCTGCGGCTTTCAGATGCCAGATCTCGGCCGGAGTCTTGGCTTCGCGCGCGATGCGGATCACTTCATCGATCGCGGGAATGATCGCGTCGGCCTCGCTGCGCATATGCGTGGCGTAAATGCCGCCCATCTTGGCGCTCTCCGACGCCAGCGCGATCAGTTCGTCGGTGCTCGCATACATCGCCGGTGCATATTGCAGCGATGTCGAGAGCCCCATGGCTCCGTCGCGCATCGCGTCGCGCACCAGTTGCTTCATGCGGTCGAGTTCGCCGGCGTTGGGCGCCCGGTCGTCATCGCCGAGTACAACGCGGCGGACCGTGGTCGCGCCCACGTAACTCGCCAGGTTGATTCCGAGCCCTTGCTTTTCCAGGCGCGCGAAATACTGGCGGAACGTTCGCCAGTCCGGCGCGATTCCGTAGTGGGTATAACTGGTCCGATCGGCCCCGGCCATCGCGTCCGAGAGCGGCGCGGCGGAATTGCCCTCGCCGGTGATCTCGGTGGTGATGCCTTGAAAGATTTTGGACGAAAGGTGCGGATTGACGAGAATGGTCAGCTCGGATTGCCCCAGCATGTCGATGAATCCCGGGGCCACCGTCATCCCATGAGCGTCAATCGTTCGGCGAGCGGCGGACTGGGGGATCTCGCCGATGGCAGCGATGCGTCCGTTTTGGATCGCGAGGTCACCGGAATACCAAGGCGAGCCCGTGCCGTCGATAATGTGGCCGCCGCGGATCACCAGGTCGTAAGGTTGCGCGACCGCTATGCCGGCGCAGAGAAGCCCGAGGGATAGGATCTTCATTTGCTGAGGATACACCCGTGCGATTGTCGCGCTTGCGACTTAGTACTGGGGCATTTACCCCAACGATCACCGCCAGCTTCGACGGGCCTTGTGTTTTCAACTACTTCCCGATCGGCGCGTGACTTGCTCCGACCCTTCCGAACATGCAAAAGTCATGGCGAACTGAACGGCCGTCCTATGTGGATCGCCTGCCGCCCTGTAATCACGATTGTCCGGCGGGCGAGAACATCCAGGCGTGGCTCCAGCTGGCTCAAGCCGGCCAATACGAAAAGGCTTGGCAATCGCTGGTGGAAAACAATCCGCTGCCCGCCATCATGGGACGGGTTTGCTACCATCCCTGCGAGTCGGGCTGCAATCGCGCCCAATTCGATCAGGCCGTCAACATCCACGCTGTGGAGCGCTTCCTAGGCGACCAAGCCATTCTCCACGGTTGGCAATTCGATGCCGCGCCGTCCTCGGGCAAGCATGTGCTGGTGGTGGGCGCGGGACCGTCCGGGCTATCGGCTGCTTATCATTTATCGCGCTTCGGTCACAAGGTTACGATTCAAGACGCGGGACCGCGCGCGGGCGGCATGATGCGCTTCGGGATTCCGAAATACCGTCTCCCCCGCGAGATCCTGGACGCTGAGATCGCGCGCATCGTCAATTTGGGAGTCACTCTGCGGCTCAACTGCCGCATGGATGACCTGGCGGCCGTGATCGAAAGCAAGGAATTTGACGCTGTTTTTCTGGCTGTCGGCGCGCATGTGTCGAAACGCGCCTTCATTCCCGCCGGCGATGCGAGCAAGATCCTGGATGCACTATCCCTCCTGCGTAGCGTGGACTCCGGCGATCCGCCGCAATTAGGCCGGCGCGTCTTGATCTACGGCGGCGGCAATACGGCGCTCGATGCCGCGCGGACCGCAAAGCGGCTGGGCGGCTCCGAAGCTCTTATCGTCTACCGGCGCACCCGCGAGAAAATGCCCGCACACGATTTTGAAGTGCGGGAGGCCATCGAGGAAGGCATCCAGTTCAAGTGGCTTAGCACCATCAAGGAGGCGGGCGATACCGGCTTCACGGTGGAGAAAATGCGCCTCGACGAAAAAGGGTTTCCGCAACCCACCGGCGAATTCGAAACCATTGAAGGCGATTCCCTGATCTTGGCGCTGGGCCAGGACGTCGACTTGAGCTTTCTCGAACGCGTCCCGGGCGTCGAGATCTTCGGGGGCGTTGTGAAGGTGAGCCCGCAAATGATGACCGGACATCCGGGCTTGTTCGCGGGCGGCGACATGGTGCCGGCTGAGCGCACCGTAACCGTCGCTGTAGGGCATGGCAAGAAAGCGGCTCGAAACATCGACGCCTGGCTGCGCGGCGCCTCATACCAGCCGGGGCAACGGCATGAGCGGGCGATTTTCAGCGATCTCAACACCTGGAGTTACGCCGCGGCCGCAGTCAACGTGCAGCCCATGCTCGATGCCGCCTTGCGCCAATCCACTTTCGACGAAGTCCTCGGCGGCCTGGACGAAGATCACGCGCGCTTGGAAGCGCGCCGGTGTCTCTCCTGCGGCAACTGCATCGAGTGCGACAGATGCTACGAGGCTTGCCCGGACAATTCGGTTGTGAAACTCGACCCCGGAGCACGCTACCGATTCGACTACGACACTTGCCAGGGCTGCGGGCTATGCGCTTCGGAATGCCCGTGCGGCGCCATTGAGATGGTTTCGGAACCGGCTTGAGACGGCTCGCCTCGCGCTAGACTTCCGGCAATAGCCCTAGTCGAACTCGCGCTTCGCCTGAGACTGTTCCAGCCCCACGCGCCCCGCCACGATATCGGCCTGATAATAGTTCTCGCCGCGCATCGGGCAGCCCGCCAGCCTGCGCAGCATCGCGAGCTGTCCGGTATGCGTGAGCGCGTCGGCGATGCCGCCTTGAAAAAGCCTTCCGAGATCGACGGGCACGGCTTGGTCCGAGGCAAGGTGGTCATCCAGGGATTTCACGGAGGCAAAGAAGCGGCTGATCTCCGCGCTCCAAGCCAGCGGCTCCGAATTGTGCCAGCTTGGATTGCCCGAAACGATGGATAAAGCCCAATCCATCAGGTCGCCCATATGGGCCAGGAGCTCAGCCGGCGTCCGGCCCTTTTCGGATGCGTGAAAGCCCGCGAATTCGTCCGGAGCATCCCGTAAAACTTTGCCCGTCCGGTAGGCGAGCGTCGCCAGGATATGACGGAGCAATTGACGGCTGGTGTCGGAGCTGGTCTGCTGTGCGGCGGTATCCATAGGAATAGCTTACAACCTGTATCAAATCGGCACTGGATCGTTCCGAAGCGGCGATCGTCGCGACAAATTCTTGTCGTTCCCGCGGCCGTCGCGGTTTTGCCCTCCAGGATTCAATGACTTGCCGAGTGGACCGGCACCTGCCTAGTTTCTCGCGGAGGATCATCATTGGCCACCGCACAAGCGGCTCTGACCGAGCAAATTCGCGAGCAACCCGTCTCTGGACGGCGGCAGTCCCGACGCGTGGACGTGTCTCTGCTGGCCGGGGTTGTAATCGCGCTGGGAGCTACCATCGCTGGAATCTGCTCCACCGGAGTGTCCTTTGTCTATTTCCTTCAGCCTACCGGGGCGCTCATCGTCTTAGGAGGCACGCTCGGGGTCATTCTGGTTACGACCCCGCGCCACTCGCTGGTACACTCGCTACGTCGAGTGATCGATCTGCTCTCGGCGAGGGAAATCGATCGGGAAGCTCTGGTGCGGGAGATTCTCGACTACGCGAGGGCCGCGCGGCGTACCGGGGTCCTATCACTCGAGCCATTGATCGCGAAAGCGACGGACGGGTTCCTGAGGAAAGGGCTGCAATTGGTGGTGGATCTGACCAGCCGCTCAGAGTTGCAGTCGATTCTGGAGACGGACCTTCGCATGGCGGAACGGCACGGCGAGGCGGACGCCAAGGCGCTGGAAGTAGCAGGAGGCTTTGCTCCCACGATCGGGATCATTGGGACGGTGGTCGGGTTGATTGATGTCCTTCGCCAGTTCTCGAAGCTCCAATCGGTGGGTTATGGCATCGGGACGGCGTTCGTATCGACGATCTACGGTTTGGTGCTGGCGAACCTGGTGCTGCTTCCCGCCGCGCACCGCATTCGAGCTCGCGTCGCCGAAAATTTCGAAACCCAGGAGATGATTCTCGAAGGCGTGCTCTCGATCGTCGATTCGGTGCATCCCTCTTTGATTCGTATGCGGCTCGATTCGTTCGTGCGGCGAACCAACTTCAAGGCTGAGGCGGCGCGAGGCGATGCGCGTGGAGCGTAAGCCTAAGTATCTTCAGGCGGACAACGGAGGCCGCGACCGCTGGCTGATCAGCTATGCGGATGTCCTGACCGTTCTCCTGATCTTGTTTGTTGCGATGGCAGCCGCCGGCACCGTAAAGCAGGACAGCCGGCCGCCTGATCCGCCGCCGCGCCCGCCCGTACAAGCGACCGTCACACCTCCAACCACGCCATCCCCATCGCGCGAGAAACTAATTCAAGCCGAACGGAAACTTCAGCAGCATGGCCTGGACTTGCGGTTGGAACCGCGCGGTCTGGTGATCACTCTACCTCAGGCCGTTCTGTTTGAATCGGGCGATGATCGAATTAATCCTTCGGCGTTGCCCATCATTTCGCGGATCGTGGATGTGCTTCACGACGCCGATAACAAAATCGAACTGGCCGGACACGCGGACACCATTCCAATTCACAACAAACGCTTCCGGAACAACTGGGAACTCTCCGCCGCGCGAAGCTTGAGCTTGCTCAACGTGCTCACCACCGAGTACGGCATCGAGGAGTCGCGCCTCTCGGTCTCGAGCTACGGGTCTTATAATCCCAAGAGTCCCAATGACACTCCGGACGGCCGCGCCGAGAACCGCCGCGTGGAGATTCTCATCCTGGATGAACCCGACCAGTCGTCGGTTGTAAAGTAGTTTCATGATTGCTCGCCTTGCATGCGCGGCCTTTGCCGCCATCCTGCCGATCTTGTCCCCGGCTGCCGACCTGGGCTGTCCGGAAAAGTTGACCGTTACGGAAACGGTCACGCCGCTGGAAGGATGGAAAGCCACAGGCGGCCAAACCGAACACGCTTTCGAGCGAGTTTCGATCTTCAACGGGACCCCCGGCGGCCAGGAGTACGATTTGGCGCCGGATCTTGAAAAAAAGGTAGCGACGCGAGTCACCCAGACCTGGAAGTTGAAGGACTATCGCAGCATGAACATCTTCCTGAGATGCCGCTATCACGATACGACGGCCGTGCTCTTTCGCGACGTACCTGCCGCCCTTCAAACCTGCACGTTGACGTTTACCTTGGAAAAGAACGGCGACATTGTGGGGAAGTCGGCGGCGATCTGCCGCTAAGCGGCGGCGTTAATTCTGGGCACCTTTTTCCGACGCCTTTATCCGCGATCCTTGGCTACCTTTTGCTGACGAGCAGCCCGGAGCGGCCCGTGATCGCCGTCTGGGGAAGTATAGGAATTTTACGGAGTTTATCTCTAAGAACTAAACCATCTAAATTCGCTATACTCTTTGCAGATGGATCCCGTAACAAATCCCTACGCCCCTGGCGCCGGATCGCCCCCTCCTGAACTTGCCGGTCGAGACGACCTACGAGAGCAAGTGCGCGTTTCAATCGCACGCATAAGGATTTCGAATCCATCAAAGAGCCTAATTATGGTTGGCTTACGTGGTGTTGGGAAAACCGTGCTGCTGGACCAGATGCGGAGAGATGCCACAACAAGCGGCGTCCTTTCGGTTCAAATTGAAGCCCCCGAGAACCGTTCACTTCCGGCGCTTATTGCTCCGCAGCTTCGTCAGGCTTTATTGAGGCTGAGCCGTGTAGAATCCGCGAAGGACACAGCAAGAAGAGGCCTCAGGGCTTTGGCCGGGTTTGCTAAGGCGTTGAAATTAAAATACAACGATATCGACGTGGGCATCGATTTTGCGCCCGAACCTGGTCTTGCTGATAACGGCGAACTTGAGGGCGATCTAGCCTCGCTGCTGGGGCAGGTTGGTTTAGCTGCGCAGTCGGCCGAGACCGCTGTTGTGCTGTTCATCGACGAACTTCAATATGTCAAAGAAGAACAGTTCGCGGCACTTATTTCGGCACTTCACAATTGTGCTCAGGGCAGCTTGCCACTCACCGTAGTAGGAGCAGGACTGCCGCAACTACGTGGCATGGCTGGCAAAGCTAAGTCGTACGCCGAAAGGCTGTTTGATTTTCCCATGATCGGGGCGCTTCCCGATCCAGCTGCCGAGTTAGCTATAGTTAAGCCTGCTCGTCAGCAGGGCGTTGAATTCGAACCCGGAGCAGTGCGCGCCATCATTTCAAAAACTCACGGCTATCCGTATTTTTTGCAGGAATGGGGCAAGCACGCGTGGGATGTGGCGAAAGCAAGTCCAATCACGGTACATGATGTCCAAACGGCATCGACGACCGCAATCGCAGCGCTTGACGAAAGTTTTTTCCGTGTCCGATTTGATCGACTCACGCCTGCCGAGAAGACCTACTTGCGTGCTATGGCTGCCCTCGGCCCAGGCCCGCATCGCTCTGGAGATATAGCTGACAGGCTGAATCGATCTTCTCAATCACTTGGCCCTTGCCGAAGCAGCCTGATTGGGAAAGGAATGATCTGGAGTCCTAATCACGGCGACACCGCGTTTACAGTTCCTCTGTTCGATGAGTTCATGGAAAGAATTATGCCAGGAGACGACTGGTCATCATAAGAAACTCGGAGGCTCCGGCGCGGGGATTTGCCGCGCCTACCTGCCGCTAAGCGGACCGCTCGCCCGCCGTGCGATCCTGAAAATTGCCTGACCAGCCAGAGCTTTTGAACATCCCGCGCGAGGCCGCGCTGGACTTCGCCGCGATCGGAGCCTTAGTCTACCGCCTCGACCCGGGCGTCATTCCATTCCGCAAAGCCACCGAATGCAAAATACACGTGAGCGGCGGCGAGTACAACGTCGCGGCCAATCTCGCCGATTGTTTCGGGCTGAAAACCAGCATCGTCACGGCGATGGTCGACTATCCGATCGGTGATTTGATCGCCGAGCGCGTGCGCGCCATGGGCGTCAGACCGATCTACCGTCGGTTTGAGCACGACGGCGTCACCGGACCCAACATGGCAACCGTGTACAGCGACCGCGGCTACGGCGTCCGGCCGCCGGTTGTTTTCTACAATCGCGCCAACGAAGCGGCCGCGCGCCTCCAGCCGGGCGATTTCGATTGGAACGCGATTTTCAGCGGCGGAGTGCGCTGGTTCCATAGCGGCGGAATCTTCGCCGCGCTTTCATCCACCACCAGCGAATTGATCATCGAAGCCATGCAAGCGGCGAAATCCGCCGGCGCGGTAATTTCCTTCGACCTCAACTTCCGCGAGAAATTGTGGAAAGCTTTCGCTACTCCGGAACGCGCCGAGTCCATCGTCCGGCGCATCGTCGATCACGTGGATGTCCTGGTTGGAAACGAGGAGGACCTGCAACGGGGCCTCGGCATTCCCGGGCCCCCGGCCGCGGCCAGTTCCAAGCTCGATCCGACGGCTTTTTTCGGGGTGATCGAGCGCGTGTTGAAGCAGCATCCGCGAATCAAAGCCGTCGCCACCACGCTGCGGGAAGTGCATTCCACGAATCGGCACACCTGGAGCGCGGTCGCGTGGATGGATGGGAAAGCCTACCAGGCGCCGCAGTGCGAACTGGATGTTTACGATCGCGTTGGCGGCGGAGACGGCTTCGCCTCCGGATTCTTCTATGGCCTGCTTGCGGGCGAGACGCCGGAAGAAGCTCTCAAACTGGGATGGGCGCACGGCGCGTTGCTGGCTACTTTCCCCGGCGACACCACCATGGCGACCCTCGCCCAGGTCCGGGCCTTCGCCCACGGCGGTTCGGCTCGCATCCAGCGTTAGCCGGCGCTCCGACTATTTGATCGTCACGTTCACGGTATTGGCGGTCTCACCGTCCGCCATGAGCACGATGTTGACCGAGCCGCTTCCTTCCAGCGATCGCGGCAGCGGGCCGATGTTGACTTGATCGAGACCCACGTACTGGCTTTGCGCGCCGAACGACGACGGCACTCCCGCGCCGGCCACGGTTACTTGAACGCGGTGCGCGTTACGAATTCCCGTGCCGAACAATTCCAGATAAACCTGGCCTGAACTCACGTCAATAGGAAGCGGAACGATATTATTCGACGGATCGAGCTGGTATACCGCGGAGTAGGTCTGGCTGCCGTCCGCGGCGATGGTGACAACTTCGGCGGCGGCCAGCGCGCCGGAGTTCAGTTCAAATATGCCCGGCGAGATGGTTCCGATTTGGATGTTCTGGGACGAGCTGACGCCGCTTCCGGACGTGACTGTGATGGTCGCGGTTCCAACAGAGGTTCCGGGAGGTATCTCATAATTCACCTGCTTCGCGGACACATAAAACAAGGGAGCTAGCTGGGAAGCGCCGGAGGAGTCCTTTACCGTCACGGTGGTTCCGTTCAGAGTCATCGGCAAGGGCGTCGTGGTGGCTGACAGGGAACTAACCGCCAGGTTTCCGCCCGTGGCCGTGACAATCGATGCTATGGCAAACTGGGGCAGCGCCTGAAAACTGGCTCCGGATTCGTTGACCAACGGCACCGTGCCCTCGCTCAACAGGATCGTTATGGATTCCCCGTCTTGGTTGGCGGTAACTAGGTCGGGTAATCCGTCACCGTTGAGGTCGGCCGCGATCACCTTGCGGGGGTTCAACCCGGTTGCGAAGGTATTCACGCTGGTTTGAAAAGTCCCATCGCCGTTTCCGAGCAGGACACTGACGGTATTGGCGTTGGCGTACAGGCCCATGGCCACGCTGGTGGGAACGAACGAGAGATAGACCAAGTCGGGCTTGCCGTCGCCATTCACGTCCACCATGGGACCACCCGCGCCGTTCACCACCGCCGTTACAATCTTGGGAATTTGAAACGTTCCATCTCCATTCCCGAGGAGCACGGTAGCCGCGCCGCTATTGTCAAACGCGACCAGATCGAGGTTGCCATCCCCGTCGAGATCGCCGCCTGCGTCCTGATTGAAGAACGAAGGGCCGGAGGAAAGGAGCGACTTCTCCAGAAACGCGCAACCCCCCTGGCCCAGGAATAGCGTGCTCCCCACGGCCACATCCGGCCTGCCGTCCTTATTAAAGTCCCCCACGAACGGTGTTCCCAAAGCATTGGCACTCTGTTGCGCCGCGGTTCCGAACGTTCCGTTGCCCAAGCCGGGGAAGCAGGCCGCGTTCTGGTACGGCGGCAAGTCGTGCTCTCCCGTGGTGAAAACGTCCAGCGCTTGCCCCGCGCCGGTGAAGACTCCCGCCGCCAGGCGACTATACGTCGGAGCCGGGTGCGCGGTATCGAAGGAGAACGAGCCGTCGCCCGCGCCCGTGAGTATGACGAAGCTGGTGAGATCCTCCGCGAATTTACAGGGGCCGGCGAAAGGACAACTCCCGCCGGCGCCGACCACCAGATCCAGTTTGTTGTCGTTATTCACATAAGCCGCCACCACCTGCCCGGGCGACGGTATCCCGGAAATTAGCGAAGGCGGCCCAAACGTGCCGTCGCCATTCCCCAACAAAATCGCGATCGAGCCGCTATACAATGCAACCGCCAGGTCCATCTTGCCGTCGCCGTTGAAATCCGCGGCCACCACATCTTGGACATCGTCCCCTAGCGGAATGTCCATTCGCTTGAAGGATAGGGTCTGAGCGAATCCACCCGCGACCATGCAGAAAATCAGGGAAATCTGGCTTAAGCGAGAAAGAACCAGCATGTGCACGTCTACTCCTTTCCTAGCATAGACGCGGAATCCTCGCCGGATAAACCACTCAGCCAAGAAAGCGGGCATAATAGGTAAAATGTCTACCATGACACGCAACGTCGCGATTGTTACCCTACTTACGCTCTTGACGGGCGCCGTCCTGTACGCCGCGCCAGCAAGCTGCGAATCGCTCGCGAAGCTCACTCTTCCGACGACGACTATTAAGACTGCGGAGTCGGTTCCCGCCGGCACGTTTAAACCGCCGCAAGGTGCGCCGATTCCCGACCTGCCGGCTTTCTGCCGTGTGGCCGGTGTGATCAAGCCGTCGAGCGATTCCGATATCGAATTTGAAGTTTGGATGCCGAGCACGGGCTGGAACCGCAAGTTCCAAGGAGTCGGCAACGGCGGCTTTGCCGGATCGATCTCGTATGGCGCTTTGGCTGCCGCCATCAGCCACGGCTACGCCTCGGCTTCCACCGACACGGGTCATGAGGCCGGCGCCACCGATGCTTCCTGGGCCTTGAATCATCCCGAAAAAATCACGGACTTCGGCTATCGGGCGATGCATGAAACCACCGACAAAGGCAAGGCGATTGTCCGCGCCTTCTACGGCGATGTTCCCCGCCGCTCGTATTTCAGTTCTTGTTCCAACGGCGGACGCCAGGCGCTCATGGAAGCCCAGAGGTTTCCCTCGGACTACGATGGGATCGTGGCCGGCGCGCCCGCCGCTTTCTGGACCCATTTGCTGATGGCGGCGCTGTGGGACATGAACGCGACGATGGACGACCCCGCCAGCTATATTCCAGCGGCGAAAATGCCCGCCGTGGAAGCGGCGGCGGTGGCAGCTTGCGATGGGATGGACGGCGTGAAGGACGGCGTAATCGACGATCCGACGCAATGCCATTTCACTCCTTCCACGCTGCTCTGCAAGGGCCCCGATTCGAACACGTGCCTCACGCAGCCGCAGGTAACCGCGCTCGAGAAGATCTATGCCGGAGTAAAGAACGCCAAGGGCGAGCAAGTCTTCCCCGGGTTTTCGCCCGGCGGCGAGGGCGGAATGAACGGTTGGGGCGGCTGGGTCGCCGGCGCTGGGCAAGGTAAGAGCTTGCAGTATGCGTTCGGCATCAATTTCTTCCAGGACATGCTCTATAGCGATGCGAACTGGGATTATCACAAGTTCGACGTCGATCACGACGTGAAACTCGCCGACGATCGCCTGGGACGGACCCTGAACGCGGTAGACCCCAATCTGAAGCCCTTCGAGGATCGAGGCGGAAAGCTCATCCTCTATCACGGCTGGAGCGATGCCGCCATTCCACCCACGGCCACCATTCAGTACTACAAGCGGGTGGAATCCACGATGGGCGCGAGCACCACCGATACGTTCGTCCGCCTGTTCATGGTGCCTGGAATGCAGCACTGCGGCGGTGGCCCCGGCCCGAGCGACTTCGGCCAGGCTGTTGTCACCGGCCGCGATCCGCAGCATGACGTCAACGCCGCTATCGAACGTTGGGTGGAGCAGGGCACCGCGCCCGAGCAAATCATCGCTACGAAATACAAGGGTGCGTCGCCCTCCAGCGGCGTGGCGCGAACGCGTCCGTTGTGCCGCTATCCGCAAGTGGCGCGCTGGACTGGATCCGGAAGTACAGATGATGCGGCTAACTTCACCTGCGCCGGGCCGTCCGCGGAGCACGGGTCGAAGTAATCGCGCTCTGAGATTTCCCATTCGAGCTTCTCTGATTGCGGCGGCGCTAGCCTTGGTTGGCTGCCGCTCGCATCAGGAGGGCCTGACGTTCCAGGCCAAGGTTTCGGATCTGCGGCGTCCCGGCAATGCGCTGGCGAAAGGCAAGCGGCCGGACGAGATCGTCGAGATCACACTGCCTGGGCAACTTCGCACGCCGCCGACTCCCCTCGCTCTAGTTTCGCGAAGCGATGCGGACTGGAGCACTCCCGAGCGCGCGGCCTCGTCCTCGGTATCGGCCAACCTGGCGGGCGACGTCTCTTGGATTGTAGAGAGCTATGTGCCCGCCGAGCGCGACGAAGTCCGAAAACAGCTTTCCGATCCCGCTGCCGCCCGGCGCGTGCGCGACTACTACCGCAGCATGGGCGAAGTGGAAATGACCGGTTGGGCCGACGTGCATGGATTCACGGTCGTGTTTCTTCTGGGACGAGACCAGGACGGCGACGCGACCTTCGCCTCGGTCACGCTTTCGAAAACAGCATCGGGTTGGCGGCAGACCAACGCGCTGGCACAAGACGATACTTTCGAAGTGGTCTGGACGGCCCTCCATACCGGGGGCGTGCGCTAAATCCGATCACCCCGGTCTTCAGATCGTGATAACATCGGGTCGCCCAGGCTGGTCTCGGCGCCAGACGGGAAAACGGAGGAAACCCGATGGAAGGCGAGGACGATCATAGCCATGAACATGAGCACGAACACGCTCACACTCATACCCATGAGCATGCCCACGATGGAATTGTGCACACTCATGAGCACACCCACGTCCACAGCCATTAACATGAGCATCAACACGCCCATGAGCATACCCACGCGAGTGGTTCTCCCGAGCACCAGCACGAGCATAAGGGAGAGCACGGCTCGCACGATCAGTCGCACCAACCGCAGGAACTGGAACTACACGATCACCCGCACAAGTAGGCGGCCTTCGTTCGCGGCCTGAGCGGCGTGAGCTAGAGCTATTGAATCGGGACGGTGACCGGCGGACCCGCAAGCCCCCCGGCCATGACGATCACCGGCACGTTCGGAGCGGCCGCGATGCCCGGCGGAACAAGAACATCCACTTGATAGAGACTAGCGAAGCCGGGAGCTAGCCCGGCGAACAAGACCTTCGCGGGCTGGCCACCGATGGTTACCGTTACCGCATTCGATGTATTCGCCAGTGGCAAGGTGGGCGCGGCGGAACCGGTCGCTACCGGCGGATTCACCGCTCCCAGTCCCGCGCAGTAGATCATCAACGCGTCCCCAGCAGTGGCTGGATGGGACGAGTCGGCCTCGAACTGCGTTCCATCCGGTTGCACCACCACGATCACGCCAATCCCGGCCCCACTCTGGTCCTGGGTAAAAACGCCAGGCTGAGCGGACGCGAGTGTCACCGGTTCGGGCAGTGAGTACGCCAGATTCTGTTCAACGATCAGTTGCCGCGTCGTGTTGGGTGCGACGCCGTAGGGAACGATGGCATTGATTTGGCCGCTGCCGCTGAACAGTAGCGGCAGTTGCTCTCCGGCGATGAGGACTTGAGTTCCGCCTAGAGTGGGGGCCAGCGGCAGAGATTTCGCCGAGTTTGGCCCCGCCGCGAAGTTCGAGCCGAAGATCGAGACGAAGGCGCCGGGAGCCAATGGAGTGTTGGCGGCGAAGCTAGCCCCGCTCACCACGCCCCCGGGGGAAATGGACGGCGCACTCTGGTTGGGATTCAAGGTCCCCGAAATTTGCACTGTCCCCGTGAGAACGGGTTGCAAACTCCGGGCCTGAATTGTGATGACGACCGATGCGCTGGAGGCAGCATAACGAGGCTCCCACGTTCCCGACCAAGTCCCTCGCCCCAGCGACACGAGCGACATCGGCGGATCGCCGTCTGAGAACGAAGCGACCACCGTCCCCGGTCCCATGGGAGAACCGCAGTCGTCCACCACTTGTACGACAAGCGGCGTCGGCCAGCCCGCGACTTCGGTGAAACTCTGTCCTAATCCTGTGGATACAGGAATTAATTGGGTCGGTGTACAACCCGAAGCCACCGCGGCGGCGCGGCTTCCCGCTGAGGCCGAAAAACCTGGCGCGGGCGGTGTCACGATCAGCGCGAGCGCCACCTGTTGCACCGATCCATCGTTGAACGAAAGCTCGACGACACCGCGGTAGAGTCCGGCCGTGAGACCAGTAAGATCGGGCGAAACCATGAATTGCGCCGCTTGCACCGATCCCACCGTCACGGCGCCGGCCGGTGACGCCGAGAATAATCCACTCTGCTGCCCGAGAGGCGTGGGTGTGACGGTGATGGGCTGATTCGATGGATTAGAAACGGTCACGGACTGAGCCGCGGGGTTCGCGCCCCCTTGCTGGCCGACGAAGATTAGACCGGTGGGATCGACGTCTGTAACCGTGCTGGTGGCCGCGAGGACATTCAGAACGACGACTGCGGTCTGGGGCGAGTTGGCGGCGCCGGTGGCGGTGAAGTTCACCAGCCCGTAATAATCGCCGGCGCAAGATTAGATGGATCCACCGACACCGTAGCCGCGTCGCCTCCGGCGCCGGTATAAGGCGCGACGGAAAGCCAGCTTCCCACCAGCGTGGAAGCCGCGGCGGACCAATTGAGCGCACCCGTGCCTTGATTCAAGACGGTGATCGATTGGCCGGGTGGCGCGCCGCCTCCGGCAGCGGCCTGGAATCGCAGTGCGGTTTGCGAGAGTACTATGGCAAGTTGAGTTGAACTCACGGTTACGGTGACCGGCACAACCAACCGCTGCCCGGAGGTTGACAGGGTAACGGTTGCCGCATAAGTGCCCGGAGCAAGACTGGCCGGATTCACCGTTACGGCCACCGTCGTGCTTAAAAGCGGCGCCACGGTGGAGGTGGCGGGCGATACGCTGAGCCATGCTTCGCCGCTGGTAGTGGCCGAGAATGCGGCCGGCTGCGGCGTCCCGTTGGTTAGCGTGAGCGGCAAAGAGCCGAGCGTCGTGTTGCCTTGGAGGAAGGAAAATAGAAGCGCGGATGGGCGTTCGGAAACGGCGCCCGTCGTCGTGATAGTGCCGCTGCCGGTGAACGTGTATAGAAAGTAGCCGAATGTATTGCTGGAAGGTCCTACGGTTGCATAACTGAACGAGCCAGTGGCATTGGCAAATTCGCCCGTTCCGCCGGTAACGACCCCACTGCCGGAGCTCTCGTTATTGTCGCGAGTGCCGCGCGCGGACGCGGTGTACATGTCGCCATTGCTGAAGACCACCGTAATGGAGAGGCTTTCCATATCGCCGTGACGTGTGCCGATGCTGTTGGACACCGCCGACCCGAACGGCGCGAAGGTTCCCGAAGAGCTCGCCGTGAAACTGACCGCATTGCCGCTTCCTGCCCCCTGGAAGGAAAACGAAGTCGATGTCGTAGTCTGCGCTTCGGCGGCAACAGCAGCGAATAGCAGCAGCGCCATCGCGAGCAATGCGGGTAGCCTATCGCGCATCGGTCCTGGAAGGGAAAGGCTGAGCGTCGATGTTCACAACGAAGGCGCGCGCGGCGCGAACTCCTCTGAATTGGTGTTTACTGCTTTGACAGGGTCAGCCCCGTGTAGAAGGCAAGGAAGCACGCACGCGATGCCGCCGCTTAGTCTTCGTGGTACGCCTATCGTTCGTAGTGTCCCACATTGTCCCGGGAACCGCGCGGCGTCTCTCAGTAGTGAAATCTATAACGGAACTCGACGTAGATCTGCCTTGGATCGTTATAGTGGAATCCGCCGAAGGTTAGGCTGTTGTCGAGCAGCACGCGGCGGTTCGCCACATTCAGAGCGGTCACCGAAACCTTGTACTTGTCTTTCTCACCAAAGCTCTTACCCAGCGAAATATCAAACGTGGTGTGCTGGGGCAGATAGCCGCCCGGATATTCGGCGTCCGGCAATCCGTTGGTGAATCCCGAGCCGTAATACACATTCGTCGACGCGAACACCTGCCACGGCAGCCTTGAATTGGCGCCGACGTTCAGCGTGTTTCGTTGATCGTGATCCACCGGTGCAAGTCCTGCTGGCGGCTGGCATCCGGCCGGCGCGGGCGTTGGGCATATCAAGCCGCCGGTGAAAGGCGACGAGGCCTGCGCGATCTGATTCGAATAGGCCAAGTGGACCTGAGCGCGGCGCCAGATGCGCGGGGAACGCAGCGCGGTCTCCCAGCCCTGAATCAATGCGTAGGACCAGGTGAGCGGCCAGAAGATATTCGATTCGCCGATATTACTGTGGTCCAGCCAATTCGTCGCGTTGGTTTGAAATGTGTCTTCCTCGAGCACCCAGCCATGGAAGGGAATCGAGACGCCGAATTGACGTTCTTTGTCGCGCTCTCCGCGCAGCGGGCCGAAAGTCAGAGTCTGGCTGCTGGCTAAATCGAGCAATGGACCGGTAGCGGTCAAGAGCGGAGGCGGTTGATAAAATTCGCCGAAGAAGCCGTGAAAGACCCAGTTCAGGCGCGGGATTCTGACCGCGATACCGTAGCGCGGGTCCGCGGCGTTCTCTATAACTCCCGATTCGGTTCCCGCTCCCGGCGTGGCGAAGTGCGTATAGCGAAACCCGGCGATCAGCGTCAGCCACGACGTCAGCTTGAATCGGTCGCTGATGAACGCCTCGCCCACGCCGCCGGTTACGGCAGCCGAAGACGCGCCGAAGTTCTGACAGCTCGGCGCGCATTCTGTGAAAACATTATTGAAGAAGTTGTTCTGATGCTGCGCGAACCCGTACACGCCCACTTCAAGCTCGTTTTTCTTCAGCAGGGTTGCCGCCAGGCTCGCTTGCGCCCCGCCATAATTGGCGGTCTGGTTGACGTTCGAGATTACCGGGTAATCGTCCGGCGAGGCGTTGTAGCCGGCCTGGTTGTAGTGATAAAAAGGGGAAACCGTCATCAGCAGGTTTGGATTGAATGTGTGGACCCAGGAAAAAGTGAGGTAACCATCGGGCTCGCGTTCACTATCGTGCAGGCCGTAGCTGGGATAGGCCTGGTTTCCGGACGAGCTGGGATTCGGGTCGATCGGGATCTGATAATAGTCGCGGCGCAACGAAGCGACCAGCCGAAACTGGTTGGACGGGCTGGCGTTGAATATGAAAGACGCGAATCCCCCATAGCCGTTATCCGCGTCGTGAACCACTTGCCCGATCGGAGGCTGCAGACCGTAGTCGCTGCGATTTGCGTTTAGACTCGCGTAATACGCGAAGCGCTGGGTGTGACCTCCGAAATTGATTTGATCGTTGGTTTGGTACCAATTGCCCAAAGAGACGACGAGTTCCGCCTCATTATCACGTTCGAAGCCGGTGCGGGGCACGATATTGAAGATTCCATACGTACGGTCTCCATATTCCGCATCGTAGCTGCCTCGCTGAACTTCGAGATAATCGATGTCCTTGGGGTCGATTTGCGGTCCGAGATTGGTGGCGATATTCGTGTTGGGAATGGGTACGCCGTCGATCAGCCAGTCCACCTGATGGCCTCCGCGCATGTGCAGCATATCGTGGGTTACGTAGGCGCCGGGCGTATAGGCTGTGATCATCGCCATACTGTTGGTCCGGTCCGCGCCGGGAGTTTGGGCGATGTCCTCGCGGTCCACCAGAGTGGTCGGCGTCACCGAATCCATATTGGCCAACTCCGCTTGGCCGACGACAACCTCGGTTTGATTCAAGGGCGCAATGGTCAGTTGGAAGTGAAGGATCGGCGATGAGCCGGCGATGACGGTGACGCTCTGCTCCGCAGTCTCGAACTTGGATTGAGCGACGATGATATTGTAGTCGCCCACCGGTACGGAGGTGAAAGCAAAATTGCCGTTATCGTCCGTCTGCGCACTTTGAGACCAATCCGAAGTGATCGCCTGCAGCTTAACCGCCGCGCCGGCCACGGGCCGATGCTGCGGATCGTGAACGATTCCTTGAATTTTTCCGAAAATCGTAGCGTGGAGCGAGGGGCCATACATCAGAAGGGCTGCCAGACATAAGCAGCATGCCGGCGCGGGGCGGAGAATCCGAGCGAGTAGTCCCACCTAGTCCATGAAACATGATTTCGGCAGCGTTGTCGCGCGGCAAATTGTCGCAGCCTGTTAGTGCTGCGCGGCTTTGGCCGCATGCGGGGCGCCGATCGCAACCGTATGCGCGGTCAGTTTGTCGCCGCTTTTTGCCGCGTGAATCACCACGCGGTCGCCGACCTTGATATCGGTCTTCTGGATGGGCTGCTCGCTCTTGGCGAACGTCGTTTTCGCGTCGAGCGCCACCTCCACCGTCTTGCCGTCGCTGGTTTTCACGGTGATGGACGTGTCCGAAATGCTCGCAACGGTTCCGATCACGTGTTCGAGCCCGCCGTGAGCGATCGCTAAGACGGACAGAAGCGATAGTCCGAGGACGGTCGCGAGAATTCTTCTAATGATGATGGTGCGGTTGTGGTTCATGTATTTGGCCTCCATTCAAAAATTCCTTTTCTTCCTGCTCTTCTTTCAATTCGTCCGGACTCTTCGGATTCAATTGCTCCATTTCTTCCACTTCGCGCGCGCTCAGGCGCGGAAGGCGCCGAATGAAACGGACGAGCTTCCACGAATCCTGTTCGTCCCCGCCCGGCGTTCCCCAGGCTGGCATGCCGCTCAGGCGAATACCATTCTCGATGATGTAAAACAGCTCGCCGTCGGTCATCTGCTGCGTGCGAGCCTCCCGCATGTCCGGCGCGGGCGGGTACATTTGTTTGCCCATGATGGTGGCGCCGCTGCCGTCGTTGGCGTGGCAAACGGAACAATGGTCGGCCCAATGGGCGCGGGCTTCGGCTAGAACCTCCGGCGAGTCGCTCACCGGATTCGTGCGCGCCATCGCGCCGGCGGGGATGGCAAGCTTCCTGGCTTCGGTGGCAAGCAACGTTTCGAATTGCGTGGGTTGAGCTCGCGCGCTGAAGCCCGAGGCGCGAGTTTTCAACGCCACCCAACCGGCGACGCACGCCAGCACGGGAAACGCGACAAATCCCATCAGAAACCACTTCCCTCGCATCCTTATTCACCTTACAACGGCGCGCCAGTCAGTGCGCCGGCGGAAATTTCCCCAGCTTCCGCTGTAGCGATCGCCGATGAATTCCCAACAGCCGCGCGGCCTGGGAAATATTCCCCGCGCAATCGGAGATCACGCGCTGCATATGCTCCCATTCCACTCTCGCCAGTGTCGGCACCGTTTCCGGAACCTCGGGCGCTTCGGTCGGCGCCGAACGTAGGTGCTCGTAAACGCTGAGAATCTGATCCGCGTCGGCCGGTTTGCTCAAGTAATAATCGGCGCCTAGTTTGGTGGCGGAAATCGCGGTCGGGATGCTTCCGTAGCCGGTAAGCACGATGATGGCCATGGACGAATCGAGCGCCCGCATCCGCGGGACGAGATCCAATCCGCTCATACCGGGCATACGCAGGTCCACCAGCACCAGGTCCGGGCTGCGCTCGCGCGCGAATTGCAAAGCTGCTTCGCCCGTCGGCGCTACGTCCGCGTCCCACTCGCGTTGCTCGAAAGCCCGCCGCAACCGCGAGCGGAAGGTTTCATCGTCATCCACGATCAGAACCAATGGGGCGTCCTCACACGGCGGCATGCGCGTCCTTGCCGAGCGGTAACAGCAGGGTCACTACCGTGCCTTGTCCGTCGGTGGATTCGAATAAGAGCCGCCCGCCCAACCTTTCCGCGAAGGTCCGAACCAGGAACGTCCCCAGTCCCATTCCCTTGCCGGGCTCTTTGGTGGTGAAGAACGGCTCGGCAATGCGCCGCAGCACGCTTTCCGGCATTCCGTGCCCGCGATCGCGGATCGAGATCGAAAGTTCCGGCCCCGCTCCCGACGCCCGGACAATCACGGGTCGTTGTTCGCGATTCGCGTCGATCGCATTCTGGAGGAGCGCCGCCACCGATTGCAACGTGGCCTGTTCGGGTAGCACCGCCGCCAGTCCCTCATCTTCCACCTCGACCACCACCACGGTTCGCTGCGATTCCGGAAGTTGCTCCACGACTTCGTTCAAAAGATCGGCGACCAGGATCTTGCGCGCGGCCTCGCCCATGGGTTCGGCGCCTTGCACGCTCATCCGTTCCAAAATACGCCGGCAGCGCTCCACTTCGGAGCGAATCAGCCGCGCATCCTCGAGCACCGAATCGCTTCCGGAGAGAGCCGATGCGTACCGTTCCAACTCCTTGGCAACCACGGCGATGGTCCCCAGCGGCGTGCCCAGTTCGTGCGCCGCGCCGGCGGCCAATGTCACCAGGGAACCTAGCCTTTCATGCTTGGCCACCTGCTCCTGCAACTCGAACACTTCGCGTTCGCGCCGCCGCAGGGCGTCGGAAATTTTTCCGGTAAAGAACGTGATCAGCGCCACTCCCACCACGAACGCGATCCACATGCCCACCAGGTGCGGCGACAAACGATTGTCCGAATTGTGAGCCTGCAGCGCGGCCAGCGGAATATGCACGAAGAACAAAAGTCCGAAACTGACCGTGGCCAGCGCGCCCAGCGCCCGCGTCCATGCCTTCCGCAGTGCTACGGCGGAGAGTGTGATCTGGACCAGGTACAGCAAACTGAACGGATTATTGGGACCCCCGGTGAGCCCGAGCATGGCCGTGAGGCAAACTGTGTCGAGAACAAACACCGCGCCCAATGTTTCGTCGGGAAATCGGGCGCAGAGATCGCGTGTCTTACCGAGCCAAACGTTGCTCGCCAGGACCACTGCCAGCGGCGCGAGCGTCCAGAGCAGCGGAAAATCGAGCTGGAACGCGTAATACGTGCCCAGAACGATGGCCGCTTCTCCCGCCACGATGCCGTAGCGCAAACGCACCACCCATGGAAGTGCAGCCTGGGCGGCGTTCCGGGCGCTTTCGGGCGCCTGCGGGTTGGACATCATCTTTGCCTATCGTACGTCAACCGGTCGCCGGACAACCTGCGGCAATTTGCCACACTCTCGGGACGCTTCAATGCAAACGCACGGGCCGGGGCCCGCCGAACTCCAGCGGCCCGTATATCACTAGCTCATTCGAAAAAGTGGAAACAAAGACACGGCCGTTGGCCACGGTGGGATTTGCGAACTTCGCGAATCCGCCCAAACGGTCTCGCCGCGCATTCATCTCGCTCGACCACAAAAGCTGCGTCAAATCCGACGCGTTGAACGCGTACAAAGTCCCCGGCACGCCCGGCGCGCTGTGATCACCCGCCGTCATCCAGAAAATCCCGGTGCCATCCGTGCCGCCATTGGCGGAAACCGCCATACCTTGAAACGGGTAGTCCGATGTGACGCTCGTTATCGAGAAGGGTTGCGCCTCCAACAAGCCGTTTGTAATCCGAAAAGCCTCGGTCTCGGTGCTTTGGTCAATCATATAGAGGAACGGCCCCTGGTCCTGGTTCCAAAGTGCGATGTTGAAGAATCCGCCGTATGCGATAGGTTGTGTTATCTGGGGCAGCGCCGCGCCTGAAGTCCCCAAGTGACCCAGGTTCGCGCTGTCGGCGACATAAAAGTTGCCGGCCTTGTCCCCTCCGACCAAAAGGCTCGAACCGGGAACCAACACCGGTCCAAGCGCGCCCAGATCGTAATCGTTGTCGCTGAGCGCCAGCCAGTCCGACGGCGCGAACCAGTCCAGCACACTCAGGTTCTGACTCAGCCGGAGAAAGCATTCGCCAAAGTTCAGCACACCATCGTAATCGCCATTCCCGGTGGCGACGAATATGTTGCCATTCGCATCGGCCGCCAAGCTACGGCCGGATTGCCAGATTCCGCCGCCTCCTCCGTTGGGCGTGGTGTTCAACACCGCGAGCTGGTTTTGCAAATTTGACGCATCATAGGACATGATCCATCCGTGATACGGGGACGTATCATGATGCGAGGCGAATGCGACATAGACGGCGCCGTTCAGCAAAAGCAGGCCCGGGCGCTGCAAGTGCTGAAACGGGTCGAACGCGATTTGGCCATTCTGGCTTGCGTCGCCGATGCCGGGTACGGTGGCTTGGATCTCCACCGGCCCGTTCATCGTCTCGTGGCCGTCGGAAAGGTCTAGAGCGTGCAGCCGGAACACGGGTTGGTTATTCTCCAGCGTCTCTGCGACGACGTAGATCACGTTACCGGTGGGATCGATCACAGGCGTGCTCAAAATGCCTATGGATGGATCGATGTCCTTGAGACTGATTACGCTGGATGGTAACGCGTCGCCTAGACTCGCCTGCCAAAGGGCGACGGTGGGTTGTGGCGCATGCGCATCGATCGCGTACACGGTGTTGTTCATGGTGACGACGAAGACCACGTCGCGTTGTCCTTGGCCCGGAACGTTCAAGCCCGCGATGTAAAGCGGTTGCGCGTAAATCTGCCCGTCCACCGGAAAGGCCCCGATTTTGCCGAAGCTTCGCGGATTCACGCTAGCGGGAGTGAGGATGGTCTCTTCGAGATTCGCGTTGGTTCGCGCGTTGTCGTAGTTGGCCGTTAAGACGCTTACCTGGGCCGAGCCGGTGAAAGGAAGAAGCAACCCGGCTGTGGCGATCAGCGCAACGTAATTGCGCGGGGTCTTTGAGTGACGACGCATAGTGGTCCGCAACTAGAAATTTTACACGTAATGACGCTTCCAAAGCCGCCGCGCCGCGCTGAAACGCCCGGCGGGCTATAATTCAATCGAGTGGACATTTACGAGGAAGTGGTGCGTTTGCGGAAACTCGGGCAGAAGTGCGCGCTCGCTACCATCGTGGAAGTCAATGGATCCATTCCCAGCTACGAAAGCGCCAAGCTGCTGGTGCGCGAGGATGGGTCCATGATCGGAACCATCGGCGGCGGCTGCGTGGAAGCGGAGGTTTGGAACGCCGCCCGCGAAGTTATGGAAAGCGAACGCCCCCGCCAAATGAATTTCACGCTCGGCCAGGACGCCGCCTATGACAATGGATTGATCTGCGGAGGCCAATTGAGCGTGTTTGTCGAGCCGGTGGTTCCTCAGCCGCGCGCCTTCATTTTCGGCGCTGGGCACATCTCGAAAAGCATCTCGAAAGTCGCGAACCTGGCTGGATTCTCCAGCACCGTAATCGATAACCGGGAAGCGTTCGCCAACCGCGAGCGGTTTCCCGAAGCGGACGAAGTTTTCGCCGAGGAATACGAGGATGTTTTTCCGAAACTCCCGATTCGCGATACCAGCTATTTGATCATCGTTACGCGCGGGCATCGCGACGACATGCGCGTGTTGCGCTGGGCGGCGCAGACCAACGCCAAGTACATCGCGATGATCGGCAGCAAACGCAAGGTGATCGGCGTGGTGAAGGAACTGGAGAAGGAAGGCTTCCCTCGATCCGTTTTTGAGCGAATCTTCGCGCCCATGGGCCTGGAGATCGGGGCCATCACTCCGGAAGAAATCGCGGTCTCGGTGGTTGCCGAGATGATCGCCCTGCGGCGCGCGCCTGAATCGGAATGGCGCAACGTGGCGAAGTCCATTTTCGCGACTGAAACGTCGCGCGCAGTTCTAAAGTGACCCCCGGCCCTTCGATCGCCGCTGTCATTCTTTCGGGCGGAGCTTCGCGCCGCATGGGAACTCCCAAGGCTCTACTTCGCTTTCACGGCGAAACTTTCCTGGATCGCCTCATCCGCCTGTTTTCCAGCGCCGCTAGTCCCGTGATTGTGGTGGTTGGGCACCACGGTGCGGTCATTCGTTCCGGCATTGAACGCGCTTCACAAGCCGTTTTCGCCGTCAATCCGGATCCCGAGCGCGGAATGCTCAGCTCGCTTCAGATTGGCCTTCAGGCGGTGCCCGCGTACATTTCAGCCGCGATGTTCATGCCGGTGGATCATCCGCACTTGGAGGCATCCACGCTGGAAGCGCTGGTATCGAGCTTCGCGGAGACGCGCGCCCCCGTTTCCGTCCCCACCCACGCCGGCGAGCACGGTCACCCGGTATGCATCACGCGCGCCGTGATCGACCAGCTTCTGGCGCTTCCCCCCGAAGCGATGGCCAGCGACGTGATCCATCGATACGTCAGCCAAACGTCGTACATCGAAGTCGACGACGCGGCGGTGGTTTCCGATATCGACGACCCGGACGCGTACGCGGAGCTCATAGCATCGCACCCGCCGGCGGTGGGCTCATGAAAGCACTGCGCCGCGGTTTATTGATCGCTCTGCTGGCCGTGATCGCCGCGGGTCTGGCCGCGCCGTTCCTCCGCGCGGACCGGCTACGGCCGCGCATCCAAGCCGCTCTCGAGGCGGCGCTCAAACGGCCCGTTCGCATCGGCGATGTGCATCTCAATCTCTTCACCGGTCCCGGCTTTACCGTGGAGCGCGTTCTGATCGACGACGATCCGGCCGCGGGAATCGAGCCTTTCGCCAACGTCGATTCGCTGCGCGCGCGGGTCCGTCTCGGTAGCCTGTTCGCCGGCAAGCTGGCCTTCTCGAGCCTCTATCTCGATGCACCCAGCGTGAACCTGGTCAAGATGCCTTCCGGCGCTTGGAACATCGAATCCTTGCTGCACCAAACTTCCCGAAGCAACTCCGCTCGACGCCTGGTGGTGCCGGACATTCGGATCAGCGGAGGCCGGCTGAATTTCAAGTTCGGCGACACCAAATCTGTCTTCTACGTGAGCGGCGCCGATGTGGACGTCTACCCCAACGAACGCGGCGATGTCGTCGTTCGTTTTTCCGGCGCGCCCGCCCGCACCGATCGCGGGTCCCAGGCGTTTGGCGAGATCAGCGCGCGAGGGCTGCTGCATGCCGCGAGCGACGGCGAGGTCCGCCTCAACTTGGGATTGCGTCTCGAGCGCACCGCCGTTTCCGAGCTGGTCCGGCTCTTCAACGGGCGCGATTTCGGCATGCACGGCTTCGCCATCGCCGACGCGCAATTGGCCGGGCCGCTTTCCAAGCTGGAAATTGCGGGCAACGTCAACATCCACGATATTCATCGCTGGGATTTGATGCCGGCCAAAGGCGAGGGCTGGACGTTGCACTACCGCGGAATGCTCGACCTTCCCGGACATGGGCTCGACTTGGCGACTGTCGCTTCCGAAGGCCAGACGCCGCCCGTCCTGGTCAATTTCCATCTGGCCGAGTATAGCGGTTCCACTCAATGGAACGCGAATGTCCTGTTCCATGATTTGCCGGCGGTTTCGCTGGTGGAAACGGCGAGGCACATGGGCGCTCCGCTACCGGCCGGAATCCAAGTGGACGGCAAGGTGAACGGCGCCATCGGTTACTCGAACGAACACGGTCCCGCCGGCGAAGTGTCCTTGGACGATGCGTCTCTGAAATTTCCGAACGCCGGTTCCGCCGAGTTCGAGTCCGCGCGAGTCTCCATCAACGGTAATGCCATCGTCCTCGCCCCTGTGGAGATGCGCTCCGACCGCGGCCCATCCGTCGAAATCGAGGGTGAGTACGCGCTCGATAACAGCCGCGCCGCTCTCAAGATCGTGACGCGGCAATTCACCACCACGCGGATCGACTCCAGCGCCCAGGAAATGGTCGGCGCCACCTCGATCCCGCTGCTCACGCTGCTGCGGCAGGGCGCCTGGAAAGGTTGGATCGCTTTCGAGCGGAAGGACGACGGAGCGGGCGCCTGGTCTGGCGAGTATGACATGCAGAACGCAGTCCTGGATGTTCCGGGTCTGGCATCCCCGGTGCGCTTCCAATCGGCCTCCGTCCGAATGAGCGATCGTCAGATTCAGATCGCTCGCATCCGCGCGCACCTCGGCGCGATACGAATCGAAGGCGATTATCGCTATGATCCCGATGCCACGCGGCCGCATCATGTGCGAATTTCCTCGCCGGAAGTGCGCTTAGCCGACCTGGAACGGTTAATGCTTCCCGCCCTGCGCCACGACGAACAGGGATTCTTTGCCCGAACCTTCCGGCTCCGTGGCGCGCCCCTTCCGAAGTGGTTGGAGGAACGCCGGGTCGACGCTTCGTTTCAGATCGGCAGCCTACTGATCGGCGACGCGCCCATCGGAACGGTCCAGGCCCGGCTGCTGTGGGACGGGCCGACCTTGGTTCTGTCCGACATCGCCTGCCGTTTAGATCGGATGAGCGCCACCGGGACGCTTATCTTGAATCTCGCCCAAACCAATCCGTCCTACAAGCTGAGCGGCAGTATCGAGAACCTGGATTACCGCAACGGCCAGCTCGATGTCGATGGCGAGCTCGAAACCAAAGGCATCGGGGAAGATTTGCTGCTCAACGCCCGCTCGGTGGGCACGTTCGAGGGTCGAGGCATTGCCTTAAGTCCCGATGACTTGATTCGCGAAATTACCGGGTCCTATCGGATCGCCCCGGTTTCAGGCATCCCACGCCTCCAACTCACCCATATTCAGGCGCTCCAGGGCGTCGATGCGCTGGTGGGCCAAGGCGTCAGCCAGCCGGACGGCCATTTAATCCTGGAACTTTCCAGTGGGCGCCGGCAAGTGCGCTTAACCGGCATGCTTCTGCCGATTCATCTGGAGCCGGTGGCGGGACGATAGAGTTTCGCGTCCTTTCCTCCGATAGAATGGAATCAACGCTCCGCACATGAACGATCAGACTAGCGCGCTTCTTGGAGCCGTCCAGGAGAGCCTTCGCGAACAATTGGAAGCGGCCGAGAGGACGTTCCAGCGCCTCCAACATGCCCTTTCCACGCGCGACTCAGCCCAAATCGCGGCGCTTAATCGCGCGGTTCGCCGCCTTCGCGCAGCCGCTAGCGGTGATCGATGGACCGATGCGCTGGTCGCTGGCGCGCAAGCCTTTTGCGATCGCGCCGCGCTGCTTTACATCCGAGGAACGGCATTGAGCGTTGAAGCCGCTCGCGGTTTCGACGCGGCCGGCTTGGCCGAGGTCCCACTCTCGGAAGCGCCCGCGTTTCGAACCTGCCTGGAAACCAGGGACTCGGTGGTCGCCATGCGGACCGGCGCCGAGATGTCCCCAGCGCTCGCTTCCCGACTGGGCGAGACTTCGCAGGGCAAGTTCTACCTTTTTCCCGTTACTTCCCGCACGCGCGTCGTTGCCATCCTTTACGCCGACGCCCAGCACGGTGACGTGCAGTCCGACGCCTTGGAACTTTTGGCAACGGTCGCCGGCGCCGTGGTCGAGCATCCCGCGCACAAATCCACCGCCGAAAAATTCGGCGCCGAAAAATCCGCGAACGGCCTGGTCAGAATCGCTGGAACTGCCATCGCCGGCGGCGACGAGCACGAGCTGCATGTCAAAGCACGGCGTTTCGCGCGCGTCCAGGCGGCGGAGATTAGGCTTTATAAATCTGAAAATGTGAAAAATGGCCGTGCCGGGCGCGATCTGTATACGTCTTTAAAGACAGAGATTGATGCAGCGCGCCAAGTCTACCGCCGTGATTTCATAGTTCGCTCCCCTTCAATGGTGGACTATCTGCATGGGGAGCTGGTTCGAACGATTGCAAACGATAATGCCGCATTACTTGGCCCAGAATATCCCGGCCCGCTGGTCTAGAGCCGCCGCGCGGCGCTTGATCGCGCTCGCTTGTCTCGCCGCCTGCGGTGCGTCCGCGCAGTCGCTCGAGACGATAGCGTCCAATTATCGCAAAACGCCCAATGCGCGAACCCGCGCCGCGGTGGTTCGTTATGCGGCCCTGCACCGCGCCGACCGCAACGGAGCCTTGGCATTGCTGACGCTAGGCGCAACCGAAATCGACCAGCGCCAATTCGGCGACGCGCTGCATCACTTGAATGACGCCGCCAAGCGCCTGCCCGAACTGGCCGATCACGTCGCTTACCTGAGTTCGCTCGCGGAATCGGAGCTGAGGGATTTCCCCGCCGTCGAGAAACTCCTCTCGCCCGTGTGGACATTCGCGCCGGCGTCGCCGCTGGTCGCGAAGGCGGTCGCTCTCCAGGCCCGTGCGTACCTCGAAAGCGGCCAACCCGCGAATGCGGTCGCGCTCCTGGAGCAACATCGCAAGGATTTGCCCGGTTCGGATGGGGAACTGCTGCTGGCGCAAGCCTACCAGGCCAACGGCAATGCGTCCGCCGCGGACGAGCATTACCAGAAAATTTACATCCAGCAGCCCTTGGCCAAGGAAGCGTCCGACGCCGAGGCCGCGCTGGCCCACTTCTCAGCTCCCGCGCCCTCTGCTCTCTTGATGCGCGCTCTCAAGCTGGTGGATGGCGGAGATTATGCGCGCGCGGTGAAGGAATTAACGGCGCTGCTTCCGCAATTGAGCGGCCCCGATCTCGACATGGCGCGGGTTCGCATCGGCGTCGCCCGGTATCTGGCGCGTGACAACAAGCCCGCCGCCGATTATCTCAGGTCCTTCCAAGCCTCCACGCCCGAATCGGAAGCCGAGCGGTTGTATTATCTGCTCCAATGCCAGCGCCGGCTCGATCATATCGACGAGATGCAATCGACGCTCGGTCAGATCGCCGCCTCGTTTCCGCAATCGTCTTGGTATCTCCAGGCGTTAATCGCATCCGCGAATTACTACACCGCCCACAACCAAGCGGACATCGCCGAGCAGATTAATCGCTCCTGCTTTGGATCGTTCCCGAACGATCCTGAGTCCGCGCAATGCCACTGGAAAGTCGCTTGGGCCGAATATCTTCGCGACCCCGGCCGGGCGGAGAACATGTTGCGCGAGCATCTACAGCGCTATCCTCAATCGGATCACGTTAGCCCGGCGCTGTACTTTCTGGGCAGGATCGCCGAATCGCGATCCGATTGGGCGTCGGCGCGGGCCTACTACGACGAGATCAACCGCGCGTATCCGAATTATTATTACGCTGCGCTGGCGCGCGAGCGATTGCAGTTTTCCTCTATCGCGGCCGCGCAACGCTCGCCGGACGCGGCGCAATTCCTGGGCGCGGTGCGCGTTCCGGAACGTAAGGTCGAGAGTTTCGACGCCAACCCGATCACTCGCCAACGCATCGGTCGCGCACATCTGCTGGCAACGGCGGGCCTGGATGAGTTGGCTGAAGCCGAGCTTCGCTTCGGCGCCAAGGCGGATGGACAGCCGCAGGTGATGGCGCTGGAATTGGCCGAATTGGCCAGCCGGCGCGAGTCGCCCGATCAGGGCATCCGCTACATCAAGCATTTCGCGCCGGGCTACCTGTCTATGCCGATCGAAAACGCTCCGCCCAAATTTTGGGAATTAGCGTTCCCCATGCCGTATCGCCGCGAGCTCGAAGAGGATTGCCGCGCGCTCTCGCTGGATCCTTATCTGGTAGCCGCCCTTATTCGGCAAGAATCGGAGTTTAATCCCAAAGCGATATCGAGGGCGAACGCGCGCGGGTTGACGCAAGTGCTGCCTTCCACCGGACGTCAAGTCAGCCGGCAGCTCAAAATGCGCGGTTATCGGACCAGCATGCTGTACAGCCCCGATACCAACCTGAAGATCGGCACTTACTATTTAAAGGCGCTTTTCGACCAGTTACAGGGTAAGTGGGAAGCCACGCTGGCCTCTTACAACGCGGGCAAATCGCGAGTGACGGGCTGGATGGGCGCCGGCAACTTCCACGAACCGGCGGAATTCGTCGAGAGCATCCCCTTCAACGAAACGCGTGTGTACGTCCAAAGCGTCCTGAGAAACGCCGAAGTGTACCGGCGCTTGTACAGCCAAAAAGCTCCTTGAACCCTCTCACTCGTCCGGCGTTAAGAGGTTCCAGGACCCGCAGCTAGGGCAAAGACAAGATCGAAGGAACAGAAAATTGTGGCGCACCAGGCTGTCCTCATGAGCCAGGGAACCGCATGCCTGGCCCCGCACCCTACCCAGACGTTGCTGCGCGCGTCGGTGGCCACTTGCTTCGCGCGCGTGCGAAAGACTCGATCGAACAGACGCGCCGCATAGCTCAGCGCCACGATCGCGCGCCGGTTGCCGTTCCGATCAGCCGCAGACGCCAGGATGTCCTCGCGCCGAAGTAGTATCTATTCAGATACTCAAATGACGAATAGAGCGGACGGACGGCGCTGAGCTTAAGTCCGGTGGTGCGCGCAATGTCGGACGCGAGTGCGTCAGCCGAACGGAACGGATTGACGTGGCCGCTCTCTTCTCGGTAGATCCAACGAAACAGGCGATCGGAAAACGTCGAGGCGTCCGGCACGGCGACGTACAAACTGCCTTCGGGGCAAACCACGTCCGCTTCCACGAAGCCCTCGCACCTCCGCCCGGCCAAGCGAGATCCATCCGCACGGCCAGAGCATCGGAGCATAAGTTCGAGGGAAACTCTGCCAGTCAGGGCGCCGACGTCGGGTACTCGGGCGCTAGAGGCAAATTGCGCAAAATCTCGTGCATGGCAGGAGACGCACCTCCAGATTTTCTGGCGCGGGCGAGCTAATGTTTCGGAAAAATGACCGACATATTGCTAAAACTTTCAGCTAAACCGTGCAACCGTGTGCGCTCCAAGCGCTTCTATCCGATCGCCGGGCAGCCTGAGCTATCATGAACTCTCTATGACGAGTGCGAGCTCAGCTCCGGCAACCTCCGCGAAAGACCGGCGTTTTCCGTTAATGGCCCTTGCCATCCTCGCTGCCATGGTCTTCTATGCCGTGCTTTACAAGTACACGCTGCGAGCCTGGTTTCAGGAAGATGATTTTGCATGGCTAGGGCTTCGGCTTCAAGTCCACAACTGGTCCGATTTGGCGCACGCCCTATTCGCGCCCATGGCTCAAGGCACCGTTCGGCCCCTCAGCGAGCGAGCCTTCTTTATGGCTTTTTACTCACTGTTCGGACTCAATGCGCTGCCCAGCCGCATCGCCGTTTACGTCACCGAGCTCGGCAACATTGCGCTGCTGGGGATTGTCGCTCGCTCGCTCACGAAGTCCGTCTGGGCAAGTTTCTTGGCGCCGGTCCTATGGGTTGCGAATGGAGTGCTGGCCTGGCCGCTCACCTGGACCGCGGCCTACAACGAGATTCTGGCAAGCTTCGTTTTCTTGCTGAGCTTTTACGCCCTGGTCCGCTATATCCAAACGGACGACTGGAGGTTTAACGCCCTGCAGTGGGCAAGCTTTTTAGTCGGGTTCGGGATTTTGGAAATCAATGTGATGTATCCGCTGATTGCCCTGTTGTATGTGGTCCTGTTCGCGAGAAGGTTCGTCAGCCAGACCGCGTTCCTGCTCCTACCCTCCATCGCTTTCACCTTTGTAGATAGAGTCGTCCAAGTCAAACTCAGGAATAACATCTATGCGCTGCATCTGGATGCTTCGATGTTCCCAACGCTGCTGCGTTACTGGAACATCGTTCTAGGACCCAGCCCAGCCGCTCAATATTGGCCCCAATTTCGCTTCGCCGCAATTTGCCTGGCGATTCTACTGTCCGCGGCTCTACTAGGCTTCGTCGGATGGCGGCTGTTAAGGTCCGACCGGCTGCCGCTCTTTTGTCTGGGCTGGTTTGCCATCGCGGTGGCGCCTTTCCTACCCGTTCGGGATCACATCACCGACTATTACCTCACAGTTCCCAGCATCGGCTTGGCGCTGCTCGGCTCTTACGCGATAATCGTCGGTTTTAGCCGGAGCCCGATCTACCGGGCCTTCACTTTCGTATCGGTTGCAGCCTATCTGGCCTGCTCAATTCCAAACGCGCGTATCGCTTCCCGATATGTTTGGTCGCATAGCGTACCGGTTAAGAAGCTGGTGCTTGGAGTGCGGGCTGTGCATGAAAAGGATCCCGGCAAGACGATCGTACTGGAGGGTGTCGGGGCGGAACTGTTCTGGAACGGCGTCTATGACCACCCGTTCCGGTTGGTCGGCGCCAGCGAGGTCTACCTGACGCCGGACACAGTCCAAAAGATTCCACCGGCTCTCGAAGTTGGCAACGTCGCCGACTATACCTTGCCCGAAGACAGACTTCGCGCCGAGCTGGCACTCGATCACGCCGTGGTTTACCACCTGGAGGACGGACAGCTCCGCGAGATCACCGGTCTGTTCAAGTCGGCGTTCCTTCAGATCGCGGTGCCCCGTCGCATCGAACTGGGTCATCCGTCCATGGACTCCCTGCTGGATGCTTCCTGGTACGCTTCGGAAGGGGATTTCCGTTGGATGCCGAAAGAAGCGTCCGTTCGCCTGGGTGCCCCCGCGAGTGGGGAAGGCGAGCTTCGCGTGGAGGCTTTCTGCGCGCCAATCCAAATCCAGACGCAGCCGATCATTGTCTGGGTGACGATTGACGGTAAGCCGTACGCGCGCTCGGAAATCCGCGATTGCGGACATGCGATCTTCTTGAAGACGCCGGTGAAGAAGTCGCCCGGCGCTAAGCAGGTCACGGTGGCCTTGCATGTCGATCGGACGATCCGCGTGGGCTCCGACGTGCGCGATCTCGGCTTGGCGGTCAGAACCATCGAAATCGTGGACCGGCCCGGGATTGTGGACCGGCAATAGTGTCATCCGCTCGTGAGTTGCTGTACATTCTGTTCGGAGCGTCACTCACCATTGCCACCGCGCTTTCCCTCGGTATCTTGCTCTTCCGGCTTCTGAAGATTCGTCTGCCGCGAACGGAAGCGCTGTCTCTTGCTTTTCCATTAGGGGCGGCCTCGCTCAGCACGATCCTGTTTTTGCTCTGCGCCACGCATCTCGCTCGCAAGGGCGTCTACATCGCTCTCGCCGCGGTCTCCGTCGCTTCAGTGCTGCTTTGGAGACGACAAACCGAGGAACCGCAACCGCCCTCCGATCTCCCGAAACTATGGCGCTGGAGTTTCCCAATCATCTTCGCCGCTTTCACCCTGGTGTACTTCATCTGGGCGTTAGCGCCGGAGATCAGTCCGGATGGAAACGCGTATCATCTCGCGGTGGTCGATCATTACAACCGCGCGCATGGATTCGAACGCGTGCCCACCGACATTTACTTCAATATCTCGCAGGGCGTGGAATTGCTGTTCCTGATGGCCTACGCGTTCGGAAAGCACTCCTCGGCGGCGCTGGTCCACTTGGCCTTCCTCGCGACCCTGCCCGGGCTGGTGCTCGGCTACGCGCGGCGATTCGGCTTTCCGCTGGCGGGCGTCGCGGCCGCCGTGATGGTTTACGCGGCGCCGGTCGCCGGCATCGATGGATCGAGCGCATACAACGATGTGGCGCTCGCCACGGTTCTCTTCGCGACGTTCTATCTGCTTCAAATTTGGGATCAACAACGCGGCAACCGCCTGTTGATCTTGGTCGGAATTCTTGCCGGGTTCGCGATCGCGGTGAAGTATACAGGCTTTCTCGCGCCGATTTATGCGCTCGGTTTCGTGG
>Ga0302324_100001799_pt1 | contig 51146 bp, 49 predicted proteins | sample Palsa_T0_1_FD_201949 | JGI IMG/M metagenome (GOLD analysis project Ga0302324, IMG submission 201949) | Peat permafrost microbial communities from Stordalen Mire near Abisko, Sweden - Palsa_T0_1 | ecosystem: Environmental > Terrestrial > Soil > Palsa > Peat permafrost | place: Sweden: Abisko...
GCGTTCTCCACCCGTATAACCATGCACCCGCATTTTCCCGCCGCTTTTGCTCGTTTTCAGGATCATCTTGTATTGGAAACAGATCTCCTTTTCAGGATCATCTTGTATTGGACAATTCTGGTAGGGCCGGCCCTTTAACATCCTGGTATAGTTGTTAGGTCTCTGGAACTCTAATTCCAGAAACCGAGGTTTAAATCCATGAAGAAGATCCGCATGTTTCTGCACGGCGCTGTCGCCGTGGCCGTCGTCTTGGGCGTTTGCTCCCAACAAGCACTCAAAGCCCAAGAGGGTGGGAAGCCGGTAATCCATCTCGTTCGGGCCGGACAAGTCGACGTCATTCCCGAGGGCGGGGTCGACACAGCCGCAGGCCTTTATCAGGGAATCGTCCTGGCGGGCGCCAATCCGCCGGTCGGCGGCCCCCCGCCGAGTTGGCCCTGCCTGGGGGGCGGAGGCGAGGCAACGTGTTCCAGCACAGCGACGGGCGGCATGGTTATCCCGTATCCGTATCAAATTTTCGGGGTTAACAGCACCGGCGAGATCTTGTGGACGTTCACAACCACTACCGCCACTGGAACGGCCGACATGAAGGTGACGGTTACGCAAGACTCGAAGACCCTTTTCAGCGACAGCAGCCTCACGTTTCCAGTTTCCGCGAATGGGACTTATTACGCCTATGTGTACGATGTGAAACTCAGCGGCTCCCACACGGGCACGGTCCTGGTCACGGTGACGACCACGGTGGGCACCGCGACGGTCACGGGAAAAACGGAACTGCAAATCCAGTAGTTGTGAAAGGCGCTCGCCGGGATTGACAGAGGTTTCTTCGGCTTGCGGTGTGCCAGAGTGGCACCGGCGAGCCGATGATCGGATCGCAAGCTGATGAAGCCGGTCGGTGAACTAAACCGCAGGCCAGTGCCGGTTCTTTATTCGGGTTTGCTTGGTGGCGAGGGAGATAGCGGGGCCAAGGAGTAGGGCGGGCGGCGAGAGGATGGCGGGAATAGCCCATCGCGATCGAGGGAAGGGGCTGGAATAGAGGCCGGTAAGCCGATTACCGCCTCGCTGGCGTTACACAGCACGGCTGCGGCGACTGACGGGTCCCAGTAACCCGCGGCGCGGCTCAATAGCCTTCCTCGCGTAAGCGCTCGACGGTCAGCCGCGGCTGCAAGTCCAGCTTGCGAATCAGTTTCTCGACGTGCTTGGCCAGAATGTCGCACTCGATATTCACACGGCTGCCCGGCTGGTACGTGCCCAGCGTCGTGTTGCGGTAAGTGTGCGGAATGATGGTAACCGACAGCACATCGCCTTGGAGCGCCGCGATGGTCAGGCTGATGCCGTCGATAGCAACCGATCCTTTGTAGACCAGGTACGGGTCGAGCGCCTCGGGGACGCGCACTTTCAGCCACCAGTTCTCGTCGCCCAGCGCTTCCAGCGATAAGAACTCGCCGGTTGCGTCCACGTGCCCCTGCACGATGTGCCCGCTGAGCCGGTCGCCCGGCGTTAAAGGCCGCTCCAGATTGACGCGAGAGAGAGCGCGCAGCGCGCCCAGGTTGCTGCGCTGCAGAGTCTCCGGCGCCAGGTCCGCCGAGAAGGATTCCGGACGCAGATCCACGGCCGTGAGGCACACGCCGCTCACCGCGATGCTGGCGCCCTCGGTCAGGTCTTCCAGCACGGTCTTGCAGTGAATCTTCAGCCGCGCGCCGGCGGCCTGGCTCTGGATGGATTCGACCGCGCCCATCTCTTCAACGATCCCGGTAAACATTCAATCCTCTTTGACGATGTAGCCTTCCACGGCGAACTCGTCGGGCGCGATGCGGTGCAACTCGGTACGGTTGATGCGGATGGCGTCCGCGCGCCGCCGCCTGCCCACGCCGCCTGCCATGGACAACGACTCCAGCCCGCCCAGAATCTTGGGCGCGTAATAGAAGAACACTTTGTCGGCCACGCCCGTTTCGAGCGCGGCCCAATTCACCTTGGCGCCGGCCTCGATCAAGACCGACAGGTACCGCTGCTGGGCGACTGCTTCGATGGCGGCGCGCATATCGGAGCGCCCGTCGCGGCCATCCAGAATCAACACGCGCACGCCGCGGTCTTCGAGCGCCTGGCGGCGTTCGGCTGGCGCCGCCGAAGTTCCCACCGCCAGCACATCGCCCGCGGCGCTGCGGACCATCTGCGAATCGAGCGGCAATCGCAGGCGCGAATCCAATACCATGCGCAACAGCGGCCGGCTGCGCGGCAAGCCGGAGCGGTCCGTAAGCAGGCAGTCGTCGGCCAGCACCGTGCCGATGCCGGTGAGTATGGCGTCGGAACGATGCCGAAGCTGCTGCACATGCGCGCGCGCCTTGTCGCTGGTGATCCAGCCGCGGTTGTCGTCGGGTGCCGCGATCTTGCCGTCTAGCGTCAGCGCGGTCTTCAGCGTCACTAGCGGCAGGCGGGTGCGCATGAAGTGCACGAAAGCCTCGTTCAGTTTCCCGGCCTCGGCGGAGAAGGCGGTAGCGATTTCCGCGCGGATGCCGGCCGCGCGCAATCTCCGCAGCCCGTCGCCCGCCACCAGCGGATTGGGATCTTCGAGCGCCGCCACCACGCGCGCCACGCCCGCCTGGATCAGCGCGGCGGTGCAGGGTCCCGTGCGTCCCTGATGGCTGCAGGGCTCCAGGTTGATGTACAAAGTGGCTCCGCGGGCCCGCTCGCCCGCCTCTTCGAGCGCCAGGATCTCGCCGTGCTTCACGCCGGCCCAGGTGTGGAAGCCGCGCCCCACGGCCTGCCCGTCGCGCACCAGGACCGCGCCCACCAGCGGATTGGGGCTGGCCTGGGCGTCGCCCTGGCGGGCCAGATCCAGCGCCTCGCGCAGATACCGGGCGTCAGTTTCCTGTTCGGCGGCGTTCATTTTTCGAAGAGGGAGGCGATGAACTTCTCGGCGTCGAACGGTAGCAGATCGTCCGCCTTTTCGCCGATGCCCACGTAACGGATGGGAATGTTCAGCTCGCGCGCGATCGCGATCACGATGCCGCCCTTGGCCGTGCCGTCCAGCTTGGTCAGCACGATTCCGGTCACGCCGGAAGTTTCGGTAAACTTGCGGGCCTGCTCCAGGCCGTTTTGCCCGGTGGTGGCGTCCATCACCAGCAGCACTTCGTGCGGCGCGCCGGGAATCACGCGCGCGGCCGTGCGCCGCATCTTCTCCAGTTCGGCCATCAGGTTGGTCTTGGTTTGCAGGCGGCCGGCGGTGTCCACGATCACGTAATCGGTTTTGCGCGCGCGCGCCGATTGCAACGCATCGAAGAGCACCGCGCTGGGATCGGAACCCTGCTGCTGGCGGATGACGTCGGTACCCGTGCGCTGGCCCCAGATTTCGAGTTGTTCGATCGCGGCGGCGCGGAACGTATCCGCGGCGCACAACAGCACGCTGCGCTGCTCGCCGCGGAAGCGGTGCGCCAGTTTGCCGATGGTGGTGGTTTTGCCGGAGCCGTTCACCCCTACCACCAGAATTACGGCGGGCGGTTCGGCCACGCGCGGCATGGCGCGCTCGGAGGCTTGCAGGATTTCGAGCAGGTGCTCGCGAATAAGCCCCTCTAACTCGGTGGCATCCCCCACCAGGCTGCGGTCCACGCGCTCGCGGATGCGGTCCAGAATCTCCTCTGTGGTGCGCACGCCGATGTCGGAAGAGATCAGCGTGAACTCCAACTCGTCCAGCAAATCGGCGTCGATCTGCTTGGCTCCCTGCAGCATGTCCTCGAGGCGCGTGACGAGGCCCGCGCGGGTCTTTTGCACGCCGCTCTTCAAGCGCTCCAGAAGAGTGGGCTCTTGTTCGACTGAGCCGAATAGCGTTTGAATCATTTTGGGGCTATTGCCTGGTCCGGATGAATTCGCCGATGGCGCTCACCAGGTTCTTGATTCGCTCATCGAGCTGCATGTGCGACTCGGTGAGTTTCTGGGCGAGCGCCTCGATTCGTCTGTCCGTCTCCTGGAAGCGTCTGTCCGTCTCCTGGAAGCGTTTGTCCGTCTCCTGGAAGCGCCGCTCCGTCTCCTGGAAGCTGAGCTGCGTGGCGATCTGCGCCTCCGTCAGGAGAACGAGGACGTCGTCCAGCTTCTTTTCCTTTTCAGTCAGCGCATCAAGCGCGGTAAACACGCGGCGCATGGATTCTTCCAGACTGGTTACGCGCGTATTCAGGGTTTCCGGCATTATGGGACCATTGTAGCAATCATGGAAAAGGTAGCGATCTTTGGCGCAGCCGGGCCCATCGGCCGGTATGTGGGAATGGAATTGGATCGCCGCGGCGTCCCGTTCCGCGCCGTGGGACGCACGGCGAGCAAGCTCGCGGCGGCATTCGGAAAGATGCCGCACGCGGAAGTGGTCGCCGCCGATCTGTCGGATGCCGGCGGGGCCATGCAGGCGGCGCAGGGCGTGGACACGGTGATCTATACCCTGGGTGTGCCGTACGCGGATTTTCAACTTTACCCTAAGCTGATGCGCGTGGCGGTGGAGGCCGCGGCAGCCGCCGGAGTGCAGCGGTTCGTGCTGGTGACGGGCGTCTATAGCTATGGCATCCCGCAAACGCAGAAGGTGGCGGAAACCCATCCGCGCGTGCCCGTCTCGGTGAAAGGGCAATTACGCAAGGAGCAGGAAGACATCCTGATGGCCGCGGGCCAGCGCGGCCCGTTCACGAGCATGGTGGTGCGGCTGCCCGATTTCTATGGACCGCATGCCGATAACAGCCTCGCCAATCCCATCTTCCGCGCGGCGCTGGCGGGCAAGACGGCTAACTGGCTGGGACCGGTCGGTCCGCTGCACGAATTCGTTTTTGTGCCGGATGCGGGGCCGGCCATCGTCGAACTGGCCGCGCGCGGCGATTGCTACGGAGAAGCCTGGAATTTCGCGGGTCCGGGCGAAATCTCCGCGCTGGCTTTCATCCAAAAGATCTACCAGGCGGCGGGACGCCAGCCGAAATTCCGCAGCGCCGGCCGAACGATGCTGCGCGTGCTGGGCTGGTTCAATCCGTTGATGCGCGAGTTGCCCGAGATGTTGTATCTGCAGGAGACGCCCGTGCTGCTGGACGACGAGAAACTGCGCCGCAAGCTGGGGCAGGTGCACAAGACCAGTTATGACGAAGGCATCAAGCTGACGATCGAGTGGATGCGGGAACACTTAGCTTCGTCGCAAGACTAACTAGGCAAGGCTTCGCCTTGATATCCCTGCGGGATATGGAAGTCAGGAGTCAGAAGCCAGGAGTCAGAAGGGCAACACCGAGATCCTCGGTAACGGAAACAAACTTTTCGTTTCGCGGCGCATAACGGGCTAATCACGTATGGTCCTTTACCTGTCATAACCCACCTTCAATCCGGCCTTGACCTCAGAACCATTATGCCTCTCGCAACCGGGAAGCACGGCCGTTTGGCTCCGCTTGTGAACGGTAGCCGCCGTTGTCGCGATTTGTTAGAGCTACCGATCGGGAGGAATCGTTCCAGCCGGACCTATTACATTATGCGGCCCCTCTCATGCCGCGCCGACGAACTGCGCGCCTTGCTCCTGCGCAACCAGATGGCCACGCTCGACGAACTAAAGCACGCCCTCGGCACCTCGGTCGATGTCACGGTCTTCCGCAAGCTCAGACCGCTGGGCTACCTCTCCAGACTGAAGGCTATTGGACCAAATCAAGATTCCGTCAGATCCCGCCAGAGCAATGCGACTATAGCGGTTCAGTGGGCGGAGGCGCAGCGGCGTCGCCGGAGCTCGAGTCGCTCCAAACAGGGAGATACCGGGATATACCGCGGGAGGGGGGATGGGAAAACACCGGGACAGCCTGAGAGCCTGTCGGTGAGAACCGCGCTCGTCGCGGTTCCGACGTCACCTGCACGGGCACGCTGTTTCCGGACGCAACACCTTCAGGGATTTTCCCATCGATCTGAAACAGTCCGGCTAACCCCGCCGCTGCGCCGCAGTAGGTCACCGTAGCATTGGGGCCGCCGATGGAGGGAACCGAAAGGAGATTCAACCCTGGCAAACGCCGGCCAGTCAGCGACTGAGAACGTCGGCATCGACCGTTGGTGGCGCGTCGTAGGCGGTCTATCGATGAACATGGCCTTAGGCGCCACCTATGCGTCGAGTGTGTTCGTAGCTCCGCTAGAACCGATCTACTTTGCCCACGTCTCACCTTCCGCCGTCCGGCGCCAAGCGAAGTACGCATCCAGGACCTCGAGCGACTCGGCGCTCGGCACCGATCCCGTGTGGGGATTCTGAGAGAAATACATCACCAGCGGGTTGGCGTCGCAGAATGCCGGCCATGTAGGGAGTCCGCCACCGTTGGGATCGCCGAGCTTGGCGAAGTTCGTCCAATAGGTCGCCATGGCCTCAGAGATCGCCTCGTCCTGCTTGGTGACCTGCGGATGCGACGTATTGAGATGCTGGAATACAAACGACAGATCCGCGCCATGCGGCGAGCCGTATCCGGCCCGGGGGGAATCGGCCGGATATTCCGGATGCTGGTCGAAATAGTAATAGAACGCCTTGGACTTCCCCGTTTTGGCCTGCAGCCGCGCCCAAATCCAGGTATGCCAGCCGACCGCGAAATCGCGCGCCAGGTCGCGCGCGGTTTTCGGAACTGTGGCGGCCTCGGTGGGGTACGCCTTCAGGAGACGATCCGCAAACTGGCCGAAACGTGTCTTGACGCCGGAGATGTAATCCTCCGGCGTGCGCGGAGGCGAGAAGCTCGCGCCTTCGTCGGAGTTGTAGCCCACCAGAATCGGCGTGTCGTTATATCGCTTTGCCTCGTACAACTTGTACTGATCGTCCGGAATCACCCATGCGTCGATGACCGGCCACGCCATGCCCCCGCCGCGGCCTCCCGCCGGGAGTTTGTCGGCGGGGATCTTCCGCAAGTCCACGATGGACGACGATCCCGCGCTCTTGGCGTAGGCTTCGCCGGAACGCTCGGCATCCGCCAGGCGTTTCAGATTTTCGCCGGGGAACGTTGCGGGCCGAGGCGGGCCGAACGAGCCGCCGCTCTGCGAAATCGCGCCGTGGAAGAGTCCCTTCGTTAGAGGCGACGCGCACAGCATGCTGACCGCGATTCCGCCAGCCGATTCGCCGAAGATGGTCACTCGACGCGGGTCTCCACCGAAAGCGGCAATGTTTTTCTGCACCCACTGCAGGCCCGCGACCATGTCGAGCAGTCCGTAATTCCCCGATGCGTGATTCCTACTTTCGGCAGTCAATTCCGGGTGCGCCAGAAATCCGAGCCTCCCGACCCGGTAGGCGATGCTCACCAGCACCACGCCCTTCCCGGCCAACCGCTCGCCACTGTAGTTGGACTCCGAAGTAGCGCCCGCGTTGAACCCGCCGCCGTAAATCCAAACCATTACGGGAACGCGATCATTCGCGGATTTCGCCGGCGTCCACACATTCAGGTACAGGCAATCCTCACTCGTTCCGGGACCGGAATTGGCGCCACTCGGATTCCCCATTCCTTGTATGCATCTTGGTCCGAACTTCGCCGCTTGTTTCACTCCGTCCCACTTGGCGACGGGCTGAGGCGGGCGCCACCGCAAGTCGCCCAGCGGCGGTGCGGCGAATGGGATCCCCCTATAAACGGTCAACCCTTCTTCCACTGTTCCCTGAATCAACCCGCCTTCCGCTTTTACCGGCGCCGGTGTCTGGGCTACACACAGCCCTCCCGCGAATATTGCAACCAGGAATGCCCTTTTCATAGCGTCGTCCCATCCCCACTCACGCGGTATCCCCCGGTATCTCGCTGTTTGGAGCGACTCCAGCTCCGGCAACGCCGCTACGCCTCCGCCTACTGAACCGCTATAGTCGCATTGCTCTGGCTGGTGGCGGTTCCGACGGTCACCTGCACGGGCACGCTGTTTCCGGGCGCAACGCCTTCAGGAATCTTCACATTGATCTGAAATAGTCCGGCTAACCCCGGCGCTGCGCCGCAGTAAGTCACCGTAGCATTCAGGCCGCCGATGGTTACCGAACAGGCCAGCGCGGGTTTCGTCAAAACAGTGGAGGGCAGCCGCCCGTCTATTTCCGGCGGCGTGCGCGAACCATCCCCGGTGGCGAACATCTGCAGAACATTACCCGCCTGCTCGGGATTCGAGGCGCTGTTGACGCTGTTGTTCTGATTCAGCACGGCGGCCTGGCCTGAGCCCGATCCCTTTAAAGTGAACATCCCCGGAAGCGAAGTCATCACCGGCAGCGAGAACGCGGCGGACGCGTTGCCCTGATTGATTGCCTGAACATTCACGGTGCTGAAGAGCGCCGCTTCAAAGGGCACGATGGCGTTGATCTGGCCCGGCGAGGTATAGTCCACTGGCGCCGGATACCCGTTGAAAAGCACCTGGACGCCACCCAGCGTCGTCGGCAGTTTTCCAGTGGAGTCGGCCGCGCCGAGCTGTGGCGTTGGCGGGGCGAGCGACCGGCCGAAAATCGCCACAAACTCGCCCGGTGCCACTCCGGTGGCGTCGTACGAAGCCGCGCTCGTTACCGCGGCAATTACCGGCTGGGGTACGGTCATCGCGCTCTGGCTGGCGGGAATGATGAACAGCGTCATCGAGTAAGCCGGGAAGGTGGCGCTGAGAGAACCGCCGGACACCTGCACCGAGGGCTGCTGCATAATCGCGTTCAGGCTCGCGCTGCTGTACTGCCACACCTGCGCCGTACCCGCGGGGGTGAAGTGGGCCAGGCTGATGCTGTTGGCGATCGCATTGGCAGATTTGTTCAGCACCATTACCGTGAGGGCGCTATCGGCTCGCTGGGCGGCGAAGATCGACATGGTGTCCGGATCGCTGCTTGTCGCCGACACACTGGTCTCGCCGAAATAGTTGCCCGCGCCGTCGTAGTTCAGATAGATCTGGAACGCGAACGCGCCCGGCACGCCCAGCTTGAAGCTGGTATCCGGCCACATGGTGGCCATGTCCAGCCCGTATGCGCCGAAAACACCCAGTAAGTCCGCCTGTGCCACCGCGCCGGTGATGTCTTCGAGCGCGCCCCAGTTATATTCGGTGATCGCGGTCTTCGTGCCGGGGAAGTATTGATCGACCCAGCCGATCATGCGCGGGATAAGCATCGGCGGATGCTGCTGCCCGTCTACGTCGCACATTGCGTTGTAGTCGTCGCACGGCTCGGAATCCGTTGGGGGCGTCACCACGGGGACGATGTAGTTCGGATCCCAGAACGCCCGCGTCGATTGCATGCGGAGGGCGGTGCTCGCAGGATCGACGGCCGTACCGAAACCAATCGCGCTCGTGGTGCAGTCGTTCGTAACGCAGGGATAGACATACCCGTGGACGTCGAGATAATCGAGCAGGCGCGTTCCGGCCTGGTTCGACGCCGCTTGCATCTGCTGAAGGAAGTACTCGAGCCACGGCATGCCGCCGTGCGCGTTGCGATCGACCGGGTTGGCCCAATACTGGAAATGCGGGCTCGTCCCCCAGCCGCTCTCGAAGTCCTTTTTCGAAAACAGGTATCCGGGCCAACCGGCCGCGACCGGGCCCACCACCAGCGCAGTCGGATCGGCGGCTTTCACTGCCTTTGCCGCCGCCAGATCGCGCGCGAGCATGTCGTCGTAGGTGGCGGGCTGCACCGGGGCGCCCGCCTGGTGATATATATCCGAGTGGGTGCCGTCCCACCATTCCGGCTCATTATCCAGGTCCCACATCTGAACTCCGCCATCGTTGGCGGATCCGTACTTGTTGAGCATTGCCGCCACCCACTGTCCGCCGAATGCGGGCGTGATCGGCTGGTAGACATCGTTCGGATCGTTCACGATCTGGTCGCTGGTCGACAGGGCGATCCCATTGCCGCACTGAGACTCCCCCGCTTCGGTCTGCTGCTGCTGCCCGTACTTCGAGACCGGGTAACTGCAACTGTACTGATAGTTCGGCGTCAACGCACTATCCGGCGGCAGTTTCGGAGTCCAGTCCAGCAGAGGGAAGGTACTCAGGCTCACCGTGCCGGTTTCGAGGTTTCGCTCATGGAAAAGATCGAAGCTATTATGCACGCCGTCGCCGGTCAGATACGTGGTGAAAAACAAGTTTACGTTGAGGTTCTCCAGGTCGAGCTGCCAGTTATAGCTGGAGGCGCTATCGCCGCCCCAGCGGCGCACGCCGATGTGCATGATGCCAGATATGCCGCTGTCGGTCCATTCGTTGAAGGGCGAACAACAGACCCCATTTGCGGTAAATTCGTTAATTCCGTAAATGAGCGGGCTGATTGGGTGTTGTGACGCGGTCGCGTCAACGGCGAGCGTGGGAACAGACGCGCCATACAGCGCGGCCGCGCCCAGAAGTAGCAAGGGAAAATCGCGCAGCAACATCGGATAGCTGGCATTGTATCTTATCTTTGATTCATCAGGCACTTCGAGCGCCGGCACGGTCACCCAGCGAGACACTGCCCAGATGGAACTCCACCGCCGCCCCGAATCTCGTCCCTTAGTTTAGTGGGGCGGACGCCCTCGTGCGCGCGCGACCCCCCGGTCGCGCTCCTGAAAGCGGCGGCTAATCTTGGCTACGCACTTTATCGTTACGTCGGGCCTAGCCAGTAGCCCGGCCGCGTGCGAACCTTGACGTCATTGCGGCCGGTCACCAGCACGGAGATCTCGTGGAAGCCGCCTTCATCCTTGTTGTTGGGATTATAGGTGATCATGTACTGGTTGTGCAGTTCCGCGCCGAGGCGCTCGATGGCCTCCTCGAGGCCGCGCTGCCGCATGAAACCAAACTGCTCGCCCCCGGTGCCCCGGGTAAAGACTTCCGCCGGATTCTGCTTGAAAACAGCCTTGGCATCCTTGAACACCTCCACCATCGCCGGGACGAATTCCGCGCTGCTGCCCAGGCTGCCCGTCTCCTGCATCACGGTATTGGGAGTAGCGGGGTATCCCGACGGCATCGGCGTCATGGCCGGTGGCCGGTTATCGATGTATCCAGGGTCCTGCTTGGCCATGACCGTGGTCACCAACCGCGAGATATCCACCGTATACACACTGACATTGGCCACCTGGGCGAGAATGACCGTCTCCCGCAGGCGAGCCTCGCTGGATTTGTCGCGCGTTTCGCTCACCAGCAACAGGACCCGCCGGCGGTTCTTCGGCCGGCCGTGCAACTGGCGCACGCCTTCCTCCACCGCGTCGATCATGCGGCTCTGGCTGCTGCCCGGATGAATTTTCTTCAGCGCTTCGGTGATCTTGGTGGCATCGGAAGTAAAGTCCTGCATCACCCGGATGCGCGAATCGAAGGCCAGCACCGCCGCTTCGCCCTGATCGCCGATCACGATCGGCTCGATCATCACGCCGATTTTCTGAATCTGCGGCAGCACCGTTTCCACGCGGTCGTTGGCCTCCACCGCGATCACCAGCGAGATGGGCGGGAAAGCCACGTCCACGTGGATGTTCTGTTCCTTGCCGTTGTCGAAGAGATGGAACTGCTCGGGACCCAGGCCGTCTACGTTATCGCCGTGCCGGTCTGTCACGGTTACCGGGGCCACCACCACCTCCACCGGCACCACGAACCTGGGCAGTTCGCCCTCGACTGGTTTAGCGGTGTTCTGCTGACCTTGGGCGAGCAGCCCGGCCGCCAGCAGCCCGGCCAGCAGCCATCTGAATTTTGCCGTACTATGCATGCAATTCCAGACGTTACGAGTTTCCAAAGCGTTGCGCATCCTCATGCTCCGTGCGGCCTCCCAGCAGCTCAAGCACGTGGGGTACCAATTCCACAATAGCATCCAACGACTCCACCGCGCCCTTGGGTGAGCCGGGTAAATTGACGATCAGCACGTTGCCGCGCGTGCCGCCGATGGCCCGCGAAAGCGCCGCCATGGGCGTGGACCGCGATCCGCGGGCGCGCATCAGTTCGCCGAGGCCCGGAATCTCTTTGTGCAATATCGCACGAGTGGCCTCCGGGGTGACATCCCGCGCAGCCACTCCCGTGCCGCCGGTGGTGAAGATGGCCGCCACGCGATCGCTGTCGGCCAGCGCGGCCAGCCGCCGCCCGATGAGCGCGGCATCGTCCGGGAGAACTTCGGCCACCGGGACGCCCCAGCCCAATTGTTCCAGCCTCCGGCGCACGGCTGGGCCGGAAACGTCGGCGCGCGTGCCGGCATGCACGGAATCGCTGATGGTCAGCACCGCCGCATCGATCATGATGCGAGTGTACCGCAGCCGCCGGTCAGCAATTGGAAGGCCCGCCGGGCTACCATCAGCTCTTCGTTGGTGGCCAGCGCGATCACCGCCACGGGACCGTTCGATACCACGCGATCACCGCTGCCCCTCTCGTTCAATTCCGGGTCGAGCGCGATTCCCAGGAATTCCAGGCCATGGCAGCAAGCGGCGCGCAGCCTGGCCGAGTTCTCGCCAATGCCGCCCGTGAAGGCCACTGCGTCGAGTCCGCCCATGGCGGCGGCGTAAGCGCCAATGGTCTTCTTCACTTGATAGACGAAGACCTCCAGCGCCTCGGCGGCGCGCCCGTTGCCCGTGGAGGCGGCCTGTTCCAGATCGCGCACATCGCCGCCTTCAATCCCCGAAAGGCCCGCCAACCCACCGCCTGTGGCGAGTTGCTCGCGCACCTGCCCGCAGGTCCAGCCGTGACGCTCCATCATGAAGAGCACTGCGAAAGCGTCCAGATCGCCATGCCGCGTGGCGTTCTCCAGGCCGGATTGCGGCGAGAAGCCCATGCTGGTGTCGATGGACCGGCCGCGCTCGATCGCGCACATCGACGAGCTGCCGCCCAAGTGGCAGCTTACCAGGCGCGTCTGGCGGCCCAATAGCGCCGCGCAGCGCCCAGCCACGTATTGGTGCGAGGCGCCGTGGAATCCATACTTGCGTACGCCTTCCGCGCGCCACTCGGCTGGTACGCCGTAAACCCGCGCATAGGCGGGCATGCCGGCGTGGAACTCCGGCTCGAAGGCGGCCACCAGCGGTATGCCCGGCATGTTTTCCCGAAACGCGCGAATAGCCGCCAGGTAGATGGCGTTGTGCGCCGGCGCGGCGGGCAGGAACTCTTTGAGGGCCAGCAGCACGTCGTCGTCGATCGCGAACGTGCCGCAGTACCGCGGTCCGGCGTGCACGGCTTTGAAAGCCACCGCGTCCACCCCAACGCCGCCGGTGCGGATCTGCGCGATGGCTTCGCCGTAATTCCGCACGCGCTCGATGCGGCCGCGCCCGAGCACCCTCTCGGACGGCATCTCCAGAATCTGGTACTTCAGCGAGGTGGAACCCAGATTCGGAACCAGCAGGTTCATTTGAGGCCGTGATACTGCGTCCGTATGACGGTCAGGTTCTTGGTGGCCTGGGCCTGAAACCGGCTCTTGATGGCCGCGCACGCCTTGAAGAAATTGTAGGCTTCCTGGCCTTTCTCCATCTTGGAATTGGCCAAACCCAGGTAGAAGAGCACTTCCGCCTTCAACGCGTCGTTCCCTTCCGCCAGCGGCAGCGCCTTACGCAGCTCCTGATCGGCCGGCGCCAGCTTGCCTTCGTTGAAATACTGTTCGCCGTCCGTGTAATAGCCCAGCTCGAGAAAAGTGTTCTTGCGCTTGGTCCAGTCGGCGTCGGCGACGCCTTCGGGTTTGGGCTTGGAGTTCGCGACTTCGACCAGTTTGGCGCTATACGTGTGAACTTTCGCGCCATCCTTCTTCTTGGCCGCATCTTCGGTGAGGACCCACAACATCTCTTCATTCGGATTCCCCGAAGCCGCGACCTGCTGCGCGAAGGCCAATGCCTTATCGGTCGCGCCGGATTTCTGGTACGCGGCGAACTGCACATCGGCCGCTTTGGCCAGATACTCGCTCTTGGGATTGCGCTGTTGCAGGGCTTCGATCAGCATCACCTGTTTCTGGGGGTCGGCGGTTCCGAGCGCCATAGCGTATAGCGAGTACTCGGTGTAGGTGTTGACCTGGCGGGCGTAATCCACGCGCGCCTTCCAGTTCTCGACCTCGTCGGCATCCTTCGGCTGGGGCGAGGCGACCACCTTCTGGGCCAGTTCCGCGGTCTTGGCCGACCATTTCAAGACCAGGTCGGGATCCTTCTTCATCTCCGCCGCCTTGAGGGTCTGCTGGGCATCCTCCACGCACTCCGGAGGTATGGCCGCCAGCTTATCCCCCACGGCCAGCGCCTTGTCGGCGTCGCCGGCCTTGACGTAGGCGTTCAGCAGTTGCTCGTAAATATAGCCGGCGGCCTCGTTCTGCGGATACTGGGTGGCGAACTCCTCCTGCAACGCCAGTTTCTTGGCAGCGTCTTCCTCCAGGCCGGCCTTCTGGAGCAGTTGTCCTTCCGGTGTGGTGGCGTTGATCTCCGCGAGCTTGTGACACTGCGTCCATCCGGGCGCGGCGGCGAGCGCCAGCGCGAAGAGGGTGGCGATGGTCTTCATGGATACCTCCCCGAAGTGGGGAATGTTAACACAATGGGCGGGGGAGCGGGTAGTGGTTTTGGCGCGGAGTGCGCGGCGCAGGTGCGTTTGGCCCGGCCTTGCGCGGCAAGCCCATCTATGAGACGCTGAAACCATGGCGCGCGCCGCAGCGAAATACGCATTTGCCGCGCTGCTTGCATTGCTCTCAACGCAGGCGGCCGTGCCGTCCGTGCGTGTCGTGACGACCATCGAAATCGTCTGCCGCACCGAGGCCGAACAACGGACTCCTCGGGAAGCCCGGCACGTTCGGGCGGACTTGCAGGCCCCACCACCCGCGCCTCCGTACCTATCCCGGACCAGGCCCGAACCTGACGCCGCCGTTCTGTTTCAACGGCCGCCTCCCTCAACCTCTCTCATCTCGTAGCCGCCACCAAGCGTAACAAGCGAAAAGGAGAGGACTCGTGTCACTCAGAAATTTGCTGCGTCTCTTCAGACTCGCGGATCGTGAGTCGGAGGACCAACTGCGCGCCATTACCCGGCGCCGGCAAGAACTAACCGGGCTAACCGAACTTCAACTCAAATCCGCCGCGCGAAGCCTGCGCTCCGACGCCGACGTTATAGAAACATTCGCGCTGGCGGCGGCGATCGCGGTGCGCGTGCTCGGGTTGCAGATGTTCGACGTGCAGATCCTGGGCGCGCTGGCAATGCAACGCGGGCATATCGCGGAGATGCAGACTGGCGAGGGCAAGACGCTCGCCGCCGTGCCTGCCGCGATTTGGTACGCGCGCAAAGGCCGCGGTACGCATGTCTTAACCGCGAACGACTATCTGGCCCGCCGCGACGCCGCGTGGATGCGCGGGATTTACGACTGGTTCGGACTTTCCGTCGCGCACATCTCGCAGAACATGCCCGCCGAGCGCCGCCGAGCCGCGTACCTCTGCGATGTCACCTATGCGACCGCGAATGAGGTGGGCTTCGACTACCTGCGTGACGGCCATGCGCGCAGCGTGGAAGAAATGGTCCAGCGGCCGTTCGCATTCGCCGTGATCGACGAGGCCGACTCCATCCTGATCGACGAGGCGCGCATCCCGCTGGTCATAGCGGGTGGAGTACCCGAGGATTCCGCGCTGGCATACCGCGTCGACCGAGTGGCAGCCGCGCTTCGCCCTCACCAGCACTACTCGCTCGATGAGTTCGCGCGAAACGTGCAGTTGACCGACGCCGGCATCCAGCGCGTGGAAGAAGATCTCGGCTGCGGAAGCCTGTTCGATGCACAAAACCTTCGTATCCTGACCGCGGTGCAGGACGCGCTGCATGCGCATTCCCTGCTCCGGCGCGATGTGGATTACGTGGTCAAGAACGGCTCTATCGAGTTGGTGGACGAGTTCAAAGGCCGCGTCGCCCAGAACCGCCGCTGGCCGGCGGGATTGCAGTCCGCCGTGGAAGCCAGGGAACGCCTGCCGTTGAAGACGCAGGGGCGTATCCTCGGTTCGATTACGGTGCAGAGCCTGACCCAAATGTATGAGGGAGTCTGCGGCATGACCGGCACCGCGGCGACGCAAGCCGAAGAGTTTCGGAAGGTGTACAAACTCCCGGTAACGGTAATACCCACGAACCGGCCGGTAATTCGTCACGATCTTCCCGATGCCGTGTACCCCGGCAAGGAGGCGCGCAGCGGGGCGCTGGTGGAAGAGATTCGAAAGGTTCACGAGACAGGCCGTCCGATGCTGGTGGGAACGGCCAGCGTTGAGGAGTCGGAGTTATTGAGCCGCCGCCTGCGGTTGGCCGGTATCCCGCATGCCGTGCTGAATGCCAGGAACGATGAGGCGGAAGCCGAGATCGTCGCCCAAGCCGGCGCGCTCGGGGCCGTGACGGTTTCCACCAACATGGCGGGGCGCGGCACCGACATTCTGCTGGGCGGGAATCCGCCAAAGGACCGCGAAAAGGTGGTGGATCTGGGCGGTCTTTACGTCATGGGTACAACTCGTCACGAGGCCCGCCGGATCGACAACCAACTGCGCGGCCGGGCTGGACGGCAGGGCGATCCGGGCACGTCCCGCTTCTTCGTCAGCCTTGACGACGACCTGCTGGTGCGTTTCGGGATTGCCGGGAACCCCGATGTCGACAGCGTGCAGCGCACCGCGGAAGGCCAGAATCTTCAGATTCGGCAGACCCTCTCTGGAAATACGATTGTGCCGTTGAATATCACCGCCGCGAAGTGTATGGCTTGCGCCGCGAGATTCTGTTGTCGCCGGGCTGGAGTCTCCGTTCCATGGCGCCCGAGGAGCGGTACGATGCGCTGGTTTCAGCCATCGGTAAAGACGCGCTCGAAAAAGCCGGGCGTCAGTTAACCCTGGCTGTCATTGACGATCTGTGGGCCGACTACCTCGCGAATGTCGCCGAATTGAGGGGCGGCATCCATTGGGCGTCGTGGACCGGTGGCGACCCGCTGTATAAGTTCCTGACCGGCGAGCGGGAGATTTATGCGGATTTTCATGCGTGCCTCAAAGAAGAGATTGCCGGCGCGTTGCAGACCGCCGAGATCCGGAATGGCGCGATCCATTTCCAAGAGGGGGAGCGTTTCGAGCGCGGCGCAACCTGGACGTACGTCGCCACCGACCAGCCTTTCGGAACGCTCGCGGAACGGATCAAGAAAGGGATCCAGCGAAGACTCTCGAAGAAATAGGAGGAAGGCATGCCGATCCATCTGCCGATTGTCCGCTTGAGCATCCCGATGTGCGTATCCGTTGCGGAGTGGATTGCATTTTCATTCTACTGGAGCGCCGCCGCGAGGCATTCTTCGCCGGCGAAATCTTCGGAGTCCCGCGGATCGCGGCTGGCACATTTGCTATTGGTGAACACTGCTCTTGTACTGCTTGTCTGGCCGGTCCCGGGACTGGGTCAACGATTCCTGCCGGACGCATTTTACGTCGTTTGCGCCGGTCTTTGTATCCAGACGGCGTCCGGAATGCTGGGCGTATGGGCGCGGCGGCATCTCGGCTCCAATTGATCGCCATCAAGGTCGATCACCGGCTGATCCAATCCGGTCCGTATCGATTTGTAAGGCATCCGATCTACACGGCGTTGCTGGGGATGTCCGCCGGTACGGCGATTGTATCCGGCCAACTGCACGCGGTCATTGGGTTGGCGATGATGGCTTTCGCCTACTGGCGCAAGATCCGATTGGAAGAGGCGAACATGCGGAAGGCCTTCGGTCCGGCGTACGAGGCCTATCGGCGCGGCACGGGGGCCTTGGTTCCGCGGCTGCTGTAAATTACTACTTCTTCGGGCCGGCGGGTCTGCTCAAAGGCAAGGGCAGGTCTCGCCGGCCGCCATGACTTCGCAAATTGCGATGCCAGCCCTTACTTCCTCTTCGGGCTGCGGGGCAAAAAGCCGATGGCGCGGGTGATCGGTGGATTCTTGAGTTTCTGGATATCTTGGACTACGGAGACCAGGATCGAGGCGTGGTGCTGCAAAGTGCGGGCCTGCTGCTCCTGTGTACGTGCATGTTGTTTTTGGGCGGATTCAATCTGCTCGATGCTGCGGGCCAGGTCTTTGTTGTTGGCCAGCAGTTCGCGGAGTTTGACGAACGCCCGAACGATTACGATGCTCATGTGTATAGCGCGCCCGCTGTTGAGCACGGCAGACAGCATGGCCACGCCGTGTTCGGTAAAGGCATAAGGCGGCCGGCGTATGCCCATCCTCGCGGCCGGATTGGAGGTCGCAATTTGCGACCTCCAATTTTTCAGCTCCGCGTGGTTGAGCTGGAACATGAAGTCTTCAGGGAAGCGTTCGCGGTTGCGCCTTACTGCCTCGTTGAGGCGTTTAGTGGCCACTTGGTAGACCTCGGCCAAGTCGCTGTCGAGCATGACCTTCTGGCCGCGAATGACATAGATGCGGCGCTCGATAAATGGCGCCGGAGCCGGGATCCGGCTTGCAAGGCTGTCTTTGGACATCTGAGAACATCGTTGCTCAACGGCTGATACTTCTCACCGGAATAACTGGAAGCGGGGAATAAAACGCCCTATTTCTTCTTCGCGCTGCGGGGCGCAAAGCCGATGGCGCGGGTGATTGGCGGATTCTTGAGCTTCCGGATATCTTGGACTACGGAGACCAGGATCGAGGCGTGCTGCTGCAAAGTGCGGGTCTGCTGCTCCTGTGTGCGCGCGTGTTGTTTTTGAGCGGATTCAATCTGCTCGATGTTGCGGGCCAGGTCCTTGTTGGTGGCCAGCAACTCGCGGAGTTTGAAGAACGCCCGGATGATGAGAATATTCATCAGCACGGCTCGCGTGCTGTTGAGTACGGAGGACAGCATAGCCACGCCGTGCTCGGTGAAGGCATAGGGCAGGACTCGCCGGCCGCCATGACTTGAGGTCGCAAATTGCGACCTCAAGTTTGGCATCGCAGATTGCGATGTCAAAACTTGCGCTTCTTCGCTAGTCTAGTGAGCTGGAACATGAAATCTTCGGGGAAGCGGGCGCCGTTACGCTTCACCGCCTCGTTGAGGCGCTTAGTGGGCACTTGGTACAGTTCGGCTAGGTCGCTGTCGAGCATGACCTTCTGGCCGCGAATGACGTATATGCGGCGCTCGATAAATGGCGCCGGCGCCTGGATCTGGCTGGCAGGGCTGTCTTTGGACATTCTGAGAAGATCGTTCCTTCAGGACCGAAACTTCTCACCAAAATAACTGCAAAAACGGAGGCCCAGCCTCAATTCCCCTTCAATTCTCCCCCAACGCGCCCGCCAGCACAAAAACCAGCGGCGCATTCCAGTTGATGGCCACCTCGTTGCTGGCGTACGAAGCCTGCTCATCCAGATACATCTTTGCGGGAGGCCCATTGGGCAACTTCCTCATGGCCGCATCCTGCCGGCCGCGGTTGGGACCTCCCGAAAGCAGTCCCGGCCACGGTTCCGGCAAGCCCAAGCCGGCGCTCGGCCGGTGATGCGGATGATGGAACGGGTTCTCCCCCACCTGCGTCACCCAGGACAGCGAAAAAGTATTGCGGCCCAGCAGGTAATGCAGGTTGTCCAGCGCCGTCTCCACATAACGCCGGTCGGGTTGCAGCGCGTTGGCCACCAAAAGCTGCATGCTGTAGTTGGCGGCCACGCCATTCGATCCCCAGATGTAATCCGCGGAGGTCAGGCTGATGCGGTAGGCGTGCCGCCCGGAGCGCTCCACGATTTGCTGCGCCGCGCTCGCCGAATCCTGGGTGATGGCGGCCACCGCATCGGCATTCTTCCCGTGCCCCAGCGCATAGCTCCACAGCGCCAGCGGCGCCACGTTTCCCCAATCCGGAGGCCCGTTTGGTTTCACCGTCTTGCGGAATGCGCCGAAATGCTCCAGAAAATACTGCTCATAGGCCTCCTCGCCGCTGGCGCGCCACAACTCGGCGGCGGCCCACAAATGCTCGTCCGCGCAGTCGCCGTCTCCGTAGTCCCCGGTGGCCACACCGGGAGGATTGCGGAACGTCACATCGGGATACTTCTGCAGCCAGTTCCAGGCCTGGCGCGCCGCGCGCAGGCACTTCTCCGCATAGGCTGCGTCAAAGGGCCGGTAGGCGCGGGAGGCGATGGCCATCACGGCCGCGAAATCCCCAGTGGCGCAGGAACTCTTGAACGGCTCTTTCCCCGTCCCGATGACGTAGCTGATCAGCGTATCTTTCTCCGGCAGGATGAAAGCGCAGAACCGTTCGCTGGTTTGCTTGTGCCAGACGCCGCCATCGTCGTCCTGCATGGAGAGCATCCAGTCCAGGTTCCAGCGGATTTCGTTCAGGATGTCCGGCGTCCCGTTTCCGGATTCCGGAATGTTGAGCTTCAACTCCTTGAGCCGGTCGCCGAAGATTTCCCAGGTCCACAGCAGCGTGCCGGTGGAGATGCCGGAGTTGACTACATAGCGGCCATAGTCGCCGGCATCGTGCCATCCTTTGGCCGATATGTGCGGCCCTGTCTTGCCCGAGGAAACATGGTAGGCCCCTTCCAGGTGGCAGGCGGCGTGCTTGTAGCCCGGAAACTCCGGCCCCAGATCCACGGCCGTCCCGCAACGTTGCCCGTAGTACGACCGCATGGCCAGGTAAAACGCGCGCGCGAATACGTCCGGTCCAATGGCGAAATCCCAGCTCCGGCCCACGCCCGCCACTTCCAGGTAATACTTGCCGGGCTTCTCCAGCTTGGTAAAATCCGCTTCCTGGACGATATCGCCGGAATCCGGATCGTTGGCGGGCTCCGCCAGCTTGCCGCGGAATGCCACGGCATTGTTGCCGGCGCGGCGCACGGAGAACTCCTTCGCCAAGATATGGGAAACCACCATCGCCAGCTTGGGAGAGTGCGGCAGATAGCCTGCCTGATCCACTTTGATTTCGGTTGTGGGCTCCGCCGCAAAGGCGCACGCCGATACTAAGAATATGGCCGCCAGCTTCATCGACACTGAGTATAACGCCCTGTGCGCGGTGTGCGATAATCGCCGGAACGGGTGGGGTGCCCGTCAGTTTTGGGGGAACCTCTGGCCCCTTGGCGAAGTCTGCGCGGCCGCGTTACCGAGCCGCGGCCGTAAGGGAGCGGTTTCATGGATAATTTGCCCGATTGGCCACCGCCCCTTGCATGTGAACAGCGGGTCTGATATAAGGGCTTACTGACTTGGTCGCCAGTTTTTGGGCCCCGCCATGCCCGTGAAGAAGAAGAAACCACCGATGCCGAAGAGTGCGGAAAAGCGGAAGATCCCGGAAGCTTCTCCGGTCCCGGAAGGCAAGAACGGCCAGCCTGGGCGGGTGGCCGCGGGTGGGAAGGCGGGCTCCGCCCCGCCGTCGCGCGAGACGAGTCCCAGCCAGATGGAGTCTTTCGAGGAGGGCATCCGCCTGTTTCACGCGCGCAAGTTCCCGCAGGCCAGGGAATTATTTCTGCGGGCGATGGGTGGGACGGATCGCGCCGTGACCCACCGCGCCGGGGTGCAAGCGCGCATGTGCGAGCAGCGCCTCCAATCCGCCGGCCTGGTGCTGAATTCGCCGGAAGAGCATTACAACTACGCCATCACGCTGATCAACTCCCGCGACCTCGCGGCGGCTCAAAAGCACCTGCGGGCCGCTCTGGATGCGGACTCCACCGCCGACCATGTGCTCTATGCCCTGGCCGCCTGCCAAAGCCTGGGTGGAGATTTGCATGCGTCTTATGAGAACCTGAAGCGTGCGATCGATTTGCAGCCTCGCAACCGGCTGGCTGCCCGCCAGGATCCCGACTTCGCGGCAATGGCCGACCACCCTGGGTTCATCCGGCTCGTCTACCCCGATAGGAAGTAGCGCGCGCTTTGGAGGGCGGCCAATCTTGGCCGCAGCCGGCTCTGGCCGCCTGAAAGGCGGCTGCGGGCAGGATTGCCCGCCCTCCAGGGCCAACGCAGCCGGACACCCCGCCCGCCATGCCTGACACCGAACCTTTGCGGGTGGTCGCCATCGGTGGAGGCACGGGCCTTTCCGCCCTGCTGCAAGGGTTGAAAAACTACGCCCGGCCGCGCCGTGGTCCGCTGGTGGATATCACCGCGGTGGTCACGGTCACCGACGATGGCGGCAGCTCCGGCCGCCTGCGGCGCGACTTCGACGTCCTGCCGCCGGGCGACATCCGCAATTGCCTGGTGGCGCTTTCCGAAGACGAAGCCCTCCTTTCGCGCCTGTTTCAACACCGTTTCCAAGCCGGACTGGGTCTCAAGGGCCACAGCTTCGGCAATCTCTTCCTCACCGCCCTGACGCAGCTCATGGGCGACTTCCCCGAAGCCGTCAAGGCGTCTTCCGAGGTGCTCAAGATCAAGGGCCGCATCTATCCGGCCACGGCCGCCAATGTGGCCCTCGAGGCCACCCTGGAGGACGGCACGCGCGTCACCGGAGAAACCCGAATCAGCAAGAGCCGCAAGCCCATCCGCACCATCCGGCTGCGCCCCCGCAAGGTCAAACCCATGGCCGATACGCTGGCCGCCATCGCCCAGGCCGACCTCATCACGCTGGGCCCCGGCTCCCTGTTCACCAGCGTGATTCCGAATCTGCTGGTGGAGGGAATCTCCGCCGCCATCCGGCGCTCGCCCGCCCTCAAGGCGTATTTTGTGAACCTGATGTGGCAGCCTGGCGAAACCGTGAATTTCAGCGCCTCCGACCACCTCCGCGCCATCCATAAGCATGCGGGCGGCAAGCTGATCGATTGCGCGATCGTCAACGTCGCGCCCATCCGCATGGCCGTGCGGAAGCGCTACGAAAGGCAGCAGGCGCTTCCCGTGGAGAACGATCTGGATCGAATCTATAAGATGGGAGTCAGGGTGGTGACCGGCAAGTTGCTGCAGGAATCCAAGAAGGTGCGCCACGATCCGGAACAGACCGCCGCGGTGGCCGTGCGGCTGGCGCACGAGGGCCGGCGGCAAAGGCTCAAAGCCGGCGGGAGGAAATAGTGGAAGCGCCTCTGACGGTAGTCATTCTCGCGGCCGGCCTCGGCACCCGGATGAAATCGCGGAAAGCCAAGGTGCTGCACCGCGCCGGCGGCAGATACCTGATCGAGCACGTGCTGCGCGCCGCGCAGACCCTGGCGCCCGAGCGGATCTTCGTGGTGGTGGGCCATCAATCCGCCGAGGTGCGCGCCACCATTCAGGCGCCCGGCGTCGGCTTCATCGAGCAGACCGAACAAAAGGGCACCGGCCACGCGTTGATGGTGGCGGCGGACACGCTGTCGCGGCTGCCAGGACGGCTGGTGATTCTTTATGGCGACTGCCCGCTGGTGCGTCCGGCCACGCTCAAAGGCCTGGTCGCGGCCCAGGAATCCGCGGATGCCGCGGGCGCCATCCTGACGACCCAGATGGACGATCCCACCGGTTACGGACGCGTGTTGCGCGATGGCCAGGGGCATGTCACCGGCGTGGTAGAGCAGCGCGCCGCCACACCCGGGCAACTGGCCATCAAAGAGGCCAACATGGGGCTGTACTGCTACCGCGCCGCTCCGTTTTGGAAGCAAATTCAAGATCTCCGGCCGGATAATCCCGCGCATGAATACTACCTGACCGACATGGTCGAGATTTTGCACCGGGCCGGGCATGCCATCGCCGCCTTTTGCCTCGAAGATTATCGCGAGGTGCTGGGCATCAACGACCGCGCCGAGCTTGCCGTAGTGGACCGCCTGCTGCGCGAGCGCAAAGTGCATGAACTCATGCTGGCCGGCGTGACCATCGAGAAGCCGGAGACGGTCACCGTGGACCCGGACGTCACCATCGGCATGGATACAGTTGTGGAGCCGTTCGCGCAGATCCTGGGGCACACCGCGATCGGGGAGAACTGCCGCATCGGCGCGTGTTCCATCGTGCAGGATTCGGAACTGGCCGACGAGGTGGAAGTCGGGCAGTTTACGATCATCGGGACGTCCCAACTGGAGCGCGGCGCGCACGCCGGACCCTACGCCCGCTTGCGCATGGCAAATCACGTGGCGGCCGGCGCGCATATCGGCAATTTCGTGGAACTCAAGAAGACCCGCCTGGGCGCCGGATCGAAAGCCATGCATCTGGCATACCTGGGCGATTCCGAGATCGGACCGCATGTTAATGTCGGCGCGGGCGCCATCACCTGCAACTACGATGGATCTCGCAAGCATCCGACCAAGATCGGCGCGGGAGCTTTTATCGGCAGCAATTCCACCCTGGTCGCGCCGGTCGAAGTCGGCGAGGGCGCCTATCTCGCGGCCGGGTCCGTGATCACCAGCGACGTCCCCGCGGACGCGCTAGCGGTGGGACGCGCCCGCCAGGTGAACAAGGAAGACTGGGCTCGAAAGCGCAGAGAACTGGGCAAGAAGCGCTAATGCTTGTGGGGCAGGTTGGCAACCTGCAGGCCGATTGCTCATCGGCCCCGCCGCCGTCCCACATTTTACCTAGGCTTAACAAATGCGGCGAAACCCGTTGCCGTGGGGCAGCGCCTCACACACTTGCCTGAAACTCTAAGCGCAGTTGCCGAGTCCCTGCCGGCGCGCGTGAAAAAGTACTTTAGCGCGCTGGACACCTTGGATGCCGACGCGGTGGCCTCCTTCTTTGCCGCGGGAGCGACTGTCCGGCTCCCCGGCCTGGCGCCGATCTTAGGCAGAGCCGCCATCCGCCTGGCGTTGGTGCAATTCTCGCTGGATGTGGACGAACTCCGCCACGCCCCCGTGCACCTTTGGACCGCCGGCGGCCTTTCGGTGTTTGAGGCCGACATGACGCTGACGCTGGCCGACCGCACCACGCTGGCCTTCCCCGTCACCCATATCGTCCGCTGGATGGATGGCCTGATCCATGAAGCGCGCGTGAACGTCTATCTGGAATCGCGCATAGCCGTGGCCATGTCCGCCTATGATCGCATGCGGACAGCCGGATGCCAACTGCGGCGCCCGGCGTGACCGTCAGGGAGCGGTCCCCAACCACAAATCAATCGGCCGCTTGACCCCCTCCGGCCGGAATGGCATTTCGATCTTGCGGCCCTGCCCCGCCGACGCATAGCCCGCATAAAGCGCTTCCATCACCACGCGCCCGTCTTCCCCGGTCGATTGCGGCTGCTCCTTGCCGCGCACGCACCGCGCGAAGTGCCGCATCTCGTGCGGCGAGCCGTAGTTCCACAACTCGTCGAATACCGGATAGCTCCAGCCTTTGGTGCTGGGCGCCTTTTCCACCGCGTATCCGTAACCGTATTCGCTATAAGTCGGCATGGCATTGCCCATGTGCAGATTCGGATAGCTGACCCCGCCTTCGCCGTAGATCTCGGTGCGATCGTCCATGCCGCCGCGCTTGGCCCAACTGTTCTCCACCAGCCCCACTCCGCCGTTGGCGAACTCCAGAACGCAAATGCTGTCGTCCTCGCCGCGCGTCTTGGCGCCGTGCACATAAGTGCCCATGTGACAGGTCACGCTCTTGATGGGCGAGCGGTCGAAGAACCAGTAGCAGAAGGCGATCCCGTGACAGCCCATGTCCATGAACACGCCGCCGCCGGAGCGGGTCACGTCCCAAAACCAGGGGCTGTGCGGCCCGAAATGTTTCTCGCTCTGCTTCACCAGATACAGCTTGCCGAACGCGCCATGGTCCGCCATTTCCTTGGCCTTGACATACTTCGGCGTGAACAGCAGCTCTTCCGCGTATAGCAGCAGCACGCCCTCGCGCCGGCAGACGTCGATCATCTCGTCGGCCTCGTCGAGCGTCATGCACAGCGGCTTTTCGCACACCACGTGCTTGCCCGCGCGCGCGATGTCCACGGTCATGCCGCGGTGCAACGCATTGGGCGCCGCAATGGTCACCATCTCGATGTCTTTTTCCCGCAGCATCTCCTGGTAATCCAGGAACACGCGCGGGATGCCATATTTCCGCGCCAGCTCCGCCGCGTGGCCCGGCGTGGGCGAGCACACCGCCACCACCTCGGCCTCTTCCGGCATGATCTGAAAGGATGCCGCGTGAATGTCGCCTTGAAACTGCGAGCCGATGATTCCAACCTTCACTTTGCCATTCGACATAGAACGAGTATTCTCGCATGCGGTGGGGCAGACCTCTAACGGGGGGAAGCGCGCCGGTCAAGCGCCGCTATTCGGACGGCATCGCGCTGAATGCCGGCAAGCATACCCCGAAAGACAATGCCGTGGGCCGGCAGCACGGCGTACCAGTACATCAACCCGAACAAACCACGCGGCTCGAAAAGGGCGGTTTGGCGCAGCCTGCACTTCCGCTCGCCAGTCGTTTCGACCCGGAAATCCAGCAGCGCCTCGCCGGGCAATCGCATTTCCGCGCGCAATGAAAGATAACGATCGCGGTCAAACCCGACCACCCGCCAGAAATCGAGCGCGTCCCCATACCGCAGACTATCGGGATCGCGCCGGCCGCGGCGCCGCCCTGGCCCGCCCGCCAGGCGATCCACCCAGCCGCGGATCGTCCACAGCCAATCGGCGTACCACCCGCGCCTGCCGCCCATGCGGCACACGGCGCGAAACGCCGCCCACGCGGGAGCTTCGATGGCCACTTCGCGTACATCGCGAAAAACGGCGCCGCCCGACCAGTCCGGATCGCCGGGCATCGGGCCGGCCATCGACCAATTCGTTTCCACCAAGTGCGATTCCACCTGACTCAGAGCGGCCTGGATTGCTTCGCGAACGTCGAGCAATCTCTGCGGAATGAGCCGCGTGATCCGGTCCTCCCGGCAGACCACCTCGTTTTTCAATCCCTCGGCGAGCGGACTCGCGATCTTGTTGCTCAGCGGGGTCACCAGATGAATCCAGTACGAACTCAAGCGCGGGCTGAGTATGGGTACCGGTATGATCCAACGCCGCGGAAGCCCGAGTTCTTCCGCCATGATGCGCATGATGTCGCGGTAGCAGAGTATCTCACGCCCCCCGATGTCAAAAACACCCCCGATGGTTTCCGGCGCCTGCAAGACGCCCGCCAGGTACACGAGCACATTTTCGACGGCTATTGGCTGGCAAGGGGTGCTTACCCATTTCGGAGTGATCATGACCGGTAAGCGTTGGACAAGATAGCGAAGAATCTCGAAGGAAGCCGAGCCGGAGCCGATGATCATGGCCGCGCGCAGGACGGTCACCGGCACCCCTGTGGACGCCAGCGCAGTCTCGACGCTCCGGCGCGAAGACAGATGCTCGCTGAGACCGGGGCCCGTCTCCCCAAGGCCGCCGAGATAAACGATGCGCCCCACTCCCGCATCGCGGGCGGCCTCTGCAAAGGCAAGAGCAAGGTGCCGGTCGCGCCGCGCATACTCTCCCCCGGCGGACATCATCGAATGCACCAGATAGAATGCCGCGTCGCATCCGGCGAGATCCTGCGTGAGCGATGCTGTGTCGGCGAGGTCGGCTTTGCGCACCTCGACGCGCGGATCGGCCGCCCACTCCCGGCCCTCTAACTTCCGCGGCGAACGTACCAGGCAGCGCACTGGATAACCGGAATCGAGAAGCCTGGGCGCAAGCCGTCCTCCGATGTAGCCGGTGACTCCCGCTATGGCGTAACGCGGTCGTGGCGTTGGGGTATCCATGGAGTGCGCGGTGGATTACATCGGGAACTTGTAACGTGCGATACGGACTGCCGCCTTACCCGGCTCGCTGCGGGCGCTTCTCGCTCGGGCTCGGGTTATGCGCAACGAGGTTTTACCTCGCAAGATTATGGTACTGCGGCCGGCCGAAAAATCTCACATCTTCCGCGCCTATTCTTGCATTCCGGGTAGCGCGGACCGTTCAAAAAAGGCGGCTGCGGCCAGGGTTGCCCGCCGGCCCACTAGCTCGCTTCCTCTTTCACCGGATCGAAATGGAACATCCTGCCCTCGCGGTAACTGCGCACCGCCAGCGCGATATGCGTCATCGTGGTGTAGCCCAGCGATGCGCCGCAGTTGGGCTCCTGCCGCGACCGCACGCAATCGAAGAAGTTGTCCACATGCTTGTCGTCGCCCTCGTTGCCCAGGCCCGGAACCACCATCTCCGGCTTGCCCCACTTCTCGATGAATTCCTTGCGATAGGGCTGCTCGGCGACGATCTGCGCGTGATCGAATTGCCGGTTCTGGGGCCCTTCCCATTCGTCCCCCAGGAATAGCGTGGCCTTGGTGCCGCGCAGCATGGTGACCGGCCCCACCTCGTTCACCTGCGAGGATTCCACGGTGATGGTGTACTTGCCCGGATAATCGGCCGAATCCATGAAGGTGTCGGGCACCTCGCGCCCGTCGTTGTAGACCCACAACCCGCCCATGCCCGCCACCCGCGTGGGATGCTGATTGCCGAGCGCCAGGTGGAAGGGCGCCACGATGTGATAGTGCAGGTCCGTGGCGATGCCGCCCGAATAGTCCCAGTATTTGCGGAAACGGAAGAAGCGGTCGGCGTCGAACGGGCGCGCCGGGGCCGCGCCGATCCACTGCTGCCAGTCGATATAGTTATCGCCCGCGCCCTGCGGACCGGCGCCCGCATCGATGTCCCAATTCCAGTCGCCGTCCGGATTGTTGCGGCTATACGTGCCCTGCGCGGCCACCACCTGTCCCAGCATGCCGCTTTGCACCATCTCGCGCACCTTGTGCCAGCGCGTCCACGAAGTGCCCTGCACGCCCACCTGCACGATGCGCTTGGAATCGCGGGCGCGTACATACACCTCCTTGGCCTCCGCCAGCGTATGCGTCATGGGCTTTTCCAGGTATACGTCCTTGCCCGCCGCCATAGCCGCCAGCGCGATGGGCGCGTGCCAGTGGTCCGGCGTGGCGATGAAAACGGCGTCGATATCGGCGCGCTGCAGGAGTTCCTGATGGTGCAGGTATGCTTTAGCGCCCGCGGCTTTGCCCGCTGCCTTCGCCAGCCGCTTCCGATACACGTCGCACACCGCCACCACTTGCACATCGCCGCGCCCCTTCTGCCGGCGCAGGCAGGCGTCCAGGTGATACGAGCCGCGCGCGCCAATGCCGATCTGGCCGATGTTGATGCGATCGTTGGCGCCCTTCACCCTGGAAGCCGCCATCGCCGCGCCCGCCATTCCCACGAAGCTGCGTCTGCTGAGTGCGTTCCTCATATCGTCCGCCCGCTCGATTGTATCAGGAGTACCGCGTCAAAGACCCGGCATCGATTTATCAAAGGTTTAACAGCACCCAGGCGTTTTTCCCGGCATAATAAATCGTAGAGGAGAACTCAAACGTATGACATTCCGTCTCATTACCATCGCCCTGGCCGCCACCGCGTTATTCGCGCAAGGACCCGGCGGACCCGGCGGACCTGGCGGTTTCCGCGGGCACGGCATGTCCGCGCCGGCCAAGACCAATGAGGTGCAAAGCTATCTGAGCCTGACCGACGCGCAGATTTCAAGTCTGCAACAGTTGCGCACGGCTGAGGCCGCGGCGCTGAAGCCGATCTATCAGCAGAGCGGCCCGCTGCGGCAGAGCCTGCGGACCCAGGAGCAAGGCTCCAGCGCGGACGCCGCCGAGGTAGGCAAGCTGGTGCTGAGTATCCGCAGCCTGGAGGCACAGGCGGCGCCTATCCGCGCCAGCTACCAGCAGCAAGCGCTGGCTGTGCTGTCCGCGGATCAGAAGACCAAGCTGGCCGCGCTGCAGAGCGCCGCCGCCCTCATGCCCGCGATCCACGAAGCCACCGCGCTCAACCTGTTGACGCAACCCAGGGGACCGGGAAGCGCCGGCGGGGTTGCCACGCAATAATTCAAGTAGGACAGGCCTCCGGGCCTGTCCTTCCATGCTGTCCAGCGGTCACGCCACACCCCCGGCCTGGTTGGGCCATACCTTCCCGATATCCGCCCGCAGCCGCAGAATGGCTTGCGCCTTCAGGTGCGAGATATACGACTCGTGCAAGTCCACCACTAAGGCAATTTCCCGCAACGTCAGCTCTTTTTGATAATAGAGTCCCAACACCCGACGCTCCATGGGAGGTATTTTGAGGATCGCCTCGTACAGCAGTTGTGCGAGCTGCGAGCGCTCCAGCATGCGGGAAGGCAGCAAGTCCCGGTCGCCGCTAAGGTATTTGAGCAGCCCCTTTCCTTCGCCGTCCTCACGGGTAAATTCCAGGCTGCCGACGTTGAGGCCCTGCACCTCCACCAGCCAGCGATGATATTCTCTCAGATCCAGGCACATCTCGGCGGCGATCTCCTCTTCGCCGGGTATCCGGAGCAACCGCTGCTCCGCGCGGGAGATCGCGAACTCGATCTGCTTGGCTTTCTGGCGCCTGCGCCGCGGCGCCCAATCCAGACCGCGCAGGTTATCCAGAATGGCGCCCCGGATCCTGTGCTCCGCGTAGGTTTTCAACTTGACCTGGTGCACCGCATCGTACTGGTCCACTGCCGCGATCAATCCTACAACGCCGGCGGACACCAGGTCTTCGAGGCTCACGCTCTCGGGCAAGCGGTAGCGGATGCGGCGCGCAATCAGCCGGACTTGCGGCAGATGCTCCAGAATAAGGCGCTGACGTTCCGGTGCGTCGAAGCCGGCAGTCTCCAAGCGTTCCGCCACAAGGGTTAAAGATCGGCGGATTGCATCGATGCCATTAGGCCGGCCCCATAACTTGGGCTTGTCTTATCCGCGTTTATCCGCGTTCATCCGCGGCCAATTGCCTTTTTCCTTAGCCCTGCACGCGCTTTTCCCGCCCCACCCAAAACATCTCCCGCAACTCGCGCTTCACGATCTTTCCCGTGCCGGTCTTGGGCAGCGCCGTCTCCGGAAACTCAAATGTACGCGGAATCTTGAATTTGGCGATGCGCTGCGCCAGAAACTCGCACAATTGCTCCGCCGTCAGCGCCTGTCCGGGCTTCAGCACCACGAAGGCCGCCGGGATTTCGCCCCATTTATCGTCCGGCGCCGCCACCACCGCGCATTCCAGCACCGCCGGGTGCGCGAAAATGGCCTTCTCCACCTCCAGCGAAGAGATGTTCTCCCCGCCGCTGATGATGATGTCCTTCTTGCGGTCCACGATGTGGATGTAGTTCTCTTCGTCCCACACCGCCATGTCGCCGCTATGGAACCAGCCCCCGGTCATCACCGCGGCCGTGCCTTCCGGGTCTTTGTAGTACCCGTCCATCACCTCGTCGCCCCGGATCGCCACCTCGCCCACGGTCTGCATGTCGCGCGGCACGTCCCGCATCTGCGGGTCCACCACCCGGATCTCCACGCCCGGTATGGGCCACCCGGCCATCGCCTGATGCTCCAGGCGGTCGGCTTCATCGGCATACACCACGGTCCCCTTGCGCCGCGCCGAGCTGGCCACCGGACAAGTTTCCGTGAGTCCGTAACCGCCCATGGCCGCGCAGTGGAACGCCGCTTCCAGGCGTCCGATCAGTTCCGGCGAGGCCGCCGCGCCTCCCACATGAATCTCCTTCAGGCTGGAGAGGTCGAACTGCCCCATATCCGGCGCGTTCAGCAGCGCGTTCGCCATGGTCGGCACCAGCGACATGGCCGTGGCTTTCTCTTCCTGGATCAGCCGGAAGACCAGCGTCGGCTCGAACCGCCGCACCATCACCTGCTTGATCCCCATCATGGTGGAAGCCTGCGGCCGGCCCCACCCATTCGCGTGGAACAGCGGGATGGTATGCAGCTCCACCGCCGTATCGTCGTGATTGAACGTGCCGGCCACCGCCAGCGCGTGCAGGTACAGCGTGCGGTGCGACAGCATCACGCCCTTGGGCGTGCCCGTGCTGCCGCTGGTGTAGAACAACTCCGCGATGGCGTTCTCGTCGAACGAAAATACGTCGGGCCGCTCCATCCGTCCGCGCGCCAGCAGCTCCGCGTACGTGAAATCCGCCAGCGGACCCGCCGCGTCGATGCTTACGTACCGCGCGATGCCTGGGCAAGCCTTCCGAATGTGCTCCACCAGCGGCGCAAAATCGTTTTCGAAGATCAGCATGCGGGCTTCGGAGTGGTTCAGTATGGCGACCAGTTCCGGCGGCGTCAGCCGGACGTTGAGCGGCATGGCCACCGCCCGCGCCAGCACCACGCCATAATAGCCTTCCAGCAGCGCGCTATTGTTGAAGCTCAAATACGCCACCCGATCGCCCGGCCGGATGCCCTCGGCGATCAGCCCCGCGGCCAGCCGTTCGCAACGCTCGCCGAATTGCGCATACGTCGCGCGGCTGCCGCCCGATACCACCCCCACTTTCTTTCCATATAGATCGACGCCCCGGTATAGACACCGCACCGGCGTGAGCGGAACGATCATGCATGCCTCCTGTGAAGACACTGCTATTGTAATGCTGTGGGGCAGGCGCTTTCGCCTGCCGAGGCTCTTATCCGCGTTTATCCGCGTTGATCAGCGGCCAATAACGGCTTCCGCGCCAGGAAGCCCGCGTGCGCCCGCGAAAATCGAAATCGTCCGTACCCGCCCAGCACGCGCGCCTCGAAACCCGCCCGGCTCAATTCCGCGAGCAGCGCGGCGCGGGAGTACAAATGCACACGGTGTATCTCTTCGCTGCGCCGGTAAACCTTCCCCACCCGCCGGAAGCTCACGATCCGCCGCGTCAGCGTTTTGCGCCTGCGGTCCTCGCGCACTTCCAGCAGAATGGCCCAGTCGGGTCCTTCCAGGAATCTTCTCTGCGGCGGGCCCTTCGGAACCACCCCCGGCTCCACGATATCGAAAACGAACACGCCGCCGGGACGCAACGCGCCGTACACCCGACGAAAGAAAGCCGCCAGCCCTTTCTTGCCGCTCCGCCGGTCGAACGCATAGTTGACGCATTCGCCGATCGCGGTGACCGCGTCGCATGGCGGCAGCGCCGCGCGCAGAAAGGACCCCACTTGGAACTTGGCAGCCGGCGCCCGCCGGCGCGCCAACCGGATCATGTGCGCCGATATGTCGATGCCGAGCACGTCGTAACCGCCATCGCTCAGCTCCCGCGCCCACACGCCGCTGCCGCAGCCCGCGTCCACTACGCGCCCGCCGCGGATGCCGTTCAGCCGCAGCATGCGCAGCAACCCGGGCGCGGCCTTCCTGGCGAAACCGGTGAAGCCGGTATCGTGAATGTAAGCCAGATCGCGGTCGTATGCCGTCATGAACTACGCGCGCGCGAATTTCCGATCGATCTTGGCCGCCAGGATGAAGTCGCTCTCCGTCAGGCCGTCGATTTTGTGCGTGTACGTCTTCACGTCCACGCGCCCCCAAGTGAGCAACAGGTCCGGATGGTGCCCCTCGGCCTCCGCTACCGCGCCCGCGCGATTCACGAATGCCAGCGCGGTCTTGAAGTCCGGAAACGCGAACGTCCGGGTGAGGTGATGGCCGTCGATCACCTTCCAATCCGGTATCTGGGCGGATAACGCCGCTAACTCCTCGCCTTTTAGCGCAGGCACGCCCCCCTTGCAAGGGACACAATGCTTCTCGGCCAGACCGGCTTCGGATTCGCTCATATCTCCCCTATCTTAGCTTGTGGGGCAGGTTGGCAACCTGCGGGCCGATTGTCAATCGGCCCCGGCGCGGAACCTGATCGACCGCACCAAGCGCGCGCATTCCCGAAAGATACTAGAGATTCGTCACGGGCATGTGGACGCGGCGCCCGATATCTGATAGTTAATCCGGACTTTGCATTTCGCCGCGCCGCAGTCGAGGCTCTTTTTCGTCCCGTCGGCCAGGGTGACGGACGCGGGCGAAAACGTCACCCCGGCTTGCGCTGCGCCTGGGCCGTCGGTGGGGTAGCTCGGGTCCACAGGAACGAGGGTGAACGTGCTGGGGCCCGTCGCAATAATATCGATCCCCTGGTTCTGCGTGTAGACGGTTGCGCCCCCGCTGTTGCTGAAGATGGTCCAGTTCTTCCCGGCCACCGGGACGCTAATGTCGGTGCCATCGACCGTGATGGCCGTCGCGGCGCCTCCATCCTCGCAAAAATGGATCTCTTGCGGCCCGTAGACATGAAACCGCGGCTTCTGCCGCACGATCATGCTTCCATCGGCCACCGTGATCGGCGAGTTTACCGGCCCGGTCTTCAATACGGCCGGTTTCGCCTTCTTTTCGGGGGTCAACTTGAGCCAACCGCAACCAGACAAGACCATCACCGCGCAAACCGGCAAAATCAGGCCGGCACGCCGCAGTGAACCACAGCAATTCGCGTATTGTGTCCTTCGCATAAATCTGCTCCTCTCATCGATTAGCGGAAACCATCCGCAAAAGGGGACGCCAGAGCCGTTGCAAATCGGGCCTGGCATGGTACATCTGAAACACCGGCTCGCCCCACTGGCGCTCCAGCGCGTCTAATTGCGCTTGCGCGGCCAGCGCCTCTCGCCTCGCTGCATCTCGATCGCCGAGCGCCTCGCTCGCGCGGGCCTGCATGGCCTTGGCTCGCCAGTTCGAATCCGGCAGCTTCGATAACCGGTCGCCGGCTGCCTGAATCGCGGCCAGCACACCTTTCCAATCGCCGGTTTCCAAGCGCGCCTCGGCCACCCCCAAAGTAGACTCCAGCAGCACCGCTGCGTTAGAGGCCCCCGCCGCTATCTCGAATGAGCGCTCGCAGTGCTGCCGGCCTTCCTGCTTGCGGCCCATCCGAATCAGGGCCAGGCCCAGTATCCGGTTCAGGTCTGCCATTGTATCCGATTCGCTGCTCTTGACGCGAGAGAGCAGACGGTTGCACGTCGCTACCGCTTCCGCGTACTTGCCCTCGCTCAAGGCGAACTCCGCCCGCTGGTGGCTGATCTGGAGGCGCAGATCCTCGAACTTCGCGGCAGCCGCCTCCGCCTGGTCGAACCGTGCCGGGGCCTCTGCATAACGGCCCAACGGCCACAAGGTCATGCCGCATTCCAGCGCGCCATAGCCGATATGCTCAACGTCCCCAAGCGCGGTTCCAAGTTCCAGCTCCTTTTCGTAATGTTCGAGCGCCTCCGGGAACTGCTCCAGCCCTAGCATCGCGCTCCCCATCCCCTCTTCCGCCAGCAACGTCTGAAGAGGGACCCGCAGTTCCTCGGCCGCCGCCAGCGCCGGCCGGAAAAACCCCAGCGCTGCGTCGTATTGGCCTCGGGAGAGCTTGGCCCTCCCCAGCAACAACTGGCACGCCTCGGTTTCGCGCGCAAAATTATTTTGTCGATAGAAGGCGAGCGCTTCCTGCGCCTCGGATTCCTGTTTATCGGTCTTCCCCTCTTGGTTGTGCAGGCTCGCCAGGCGAAGCTGGGCGCCGGCCACCAAACGCCGGGAATCGTCCTGCCGCGCCAGACCCAGCCCCATCGCGTAATACTTCTCGGCCTGATCGAAGTCCTGCTTGCGGCTGAAGGCTTCGCCCAATACCAGCAGGCCCCGCGTGGCTAGGCTTTCGATGCGGTTCACCGTTGCGTCATCGATAGCATCTTGCGCGTAACGTTTGGCCGAGTCTGCATCGCCGGAGAGAAAGGCCGTGATCCCCAACTGCAACTTCGCGCTAATCTCCTGTTGCGCGTTATGTGTAACCTGGGCGATTCGCAAAGCCTCGCGCAGAAAGCCCTCCGCCGCCTGCATTTTCCCGCCCTTGTTTGCGTCCACGCCGCGCTGGTACGCAACCTCGGTCAGCCCTTCCTGGTTGCTTGTCAGGCCATAAAATTGCGCGGCCCGCGCGAACGCCCGATCCGCATTCTTCGCGTCCCCCTTCTGGCTGTACAGCACCGCCAGCCGGAGCCACGCCGCCGCGTTTCCGGGAAGCCCTTTTGCCGCGATCAGATAAGTCCGGATAGCGTCGTCCGGCTTCCCCGCCAGGCCGTAGACGCGCCCCAAATCCAGGCGCACTTCCGGCTCCGCGGCCCCGCCGTACTTCAGCATTGCCTCATATTTCCGGGCCGCCTCGGGAAATTGGCGGGTGATCGTCAGGTCTACCGCATCCAGATACAGCCGGTCCAACCCGTGGAGCCGCGCGCCTGCCGCATAGCGTCGCGCCAACTGCATCTCCCGACTGGCCTTTCCCTGCGAGTCTAGTTCGGTCCACGCCTGCGCCAGCCGCGCGTGCGCCATGCTGAAATCCGGCGCGAGCCGCACCGCTTCCCCGAGTTCTTTGGTGGCGGCGAAATTGGCGCCTGCTTCCAGATCTTCCGTGCCGGTCCGATAGAACCGCGCGGCTTCGGCCGGCGGCTGATAGTACCGGGGCCACAGTGCATAGCCCGCCACCCCCGCCAGCGCGATCGCCAGTGCGGCAAGCCCCAGCTTGCGCCGCGTCCACGTAGCCGGACGCGGCGCCCCCGCGACTGCCTCGCCCTCGATAGCCTTCACCACATCCCCCGCCGCGGCGAATCTTAGCGTTGGATCGGCTTCCAGGCAGCGCACCACCGCGGCATTCCACCGTTCATCCAATCCGGGAACCACCGAGCGCGGCCCCGGAACCGGCTCTTGTCCGCGGCGCACCGCGGCCGCCATGGGATCGTCCGCGGCGAATGGCCGGGTCCCCGTAAGCATCCGGTAAATCGCCATGCCCAGGGCGTACACGTCCGACGCAACTGTCGCGGGCTGCCCGCTCAGCAGCTCGGGAGCCATGTAGTTCAATGTCCCTGTCAGGCGCCCCGGCAGGGTCACCGTAGTCTCACCGTCCGAGCTTGCTTTCCGCGCCAGGCCAAAATCGGTGACCACCGCCCGCACACCCTCGCCGGAAGATACCAGCATCACGTTGGAGGGCTTGAAATCCCGGTGGATTACGCCCGCCGCATGCGCCGCATCCAGCGCCGCGGCCATCTGGCGCACGATGGGCAAAGCCTCGTCTACGCTCAGGCTGCCGCTGCGCTCCAGCTTTTGCCCCAGCGTTTCGCCTTGCAGATACTCCATGCTCAGCAGGATTCTCTGCGTCGGCGAGCCGTCCGCCGGGTGGCGCGCCAGATCGAAGACTTTGCAGACGTTCGGGTGAGCGATCTTTCGCGAAAGCTGGATTTCCTGTTTGAATCGTGCGATCATCCGCGGATCGGAAGCGATTTCGGGTAGTAGCGTCTTCAGCGCGACTCGGCCTCGCAGTTCCAGATCCTCCGCCTCGTAGACCTCGCCCATGCCGCCGCGGGCGATGAAACGAACAATACGGTACCGGCCCGAGACCACCTCGCCGCTCGAGAGCGCGATGGCCGCCGGCATGCTTTCCGTAGCGTCGGCCCAAGCGGGGCGATCCAGGATTCCGGTTCCTTTGGCATCCTCCTCCAGCCAGCGGATCAACTCGGAGCGCATGGCCTCGTCTCCGGCGCACTCCCGCCTCAGGAATTCGTCGCGGTCCGCCGGATCGCGCTCCCGCGCAGCATTGAAGATCCCGGAGAGGCTGCGCCAGCTTTCCGGCGTCAAGGTCGACCCCGGCCTAGCTCGCCATGCAGCCAGGCCCGCGCCGCGCTCCAGTCTCGCTTGACCGTGCGCACGGAAATGCCCAGGACTTCTGCAATTTCGGCCTCGGTCAAGCCGCCAAAGAACAGCATCTCGACGATGCGGGCCTGCCGCGGAGCCCAGTTGGCGAACTGTTCGAGTGCGTCGTCCAGCGCCAGCAGTTCCGTCGGCCGGGAGACGCAATAAACGGCGGCGGCGTCCAGGGAAACCTTCTCCGCAGGGCCGCCGCGCTTGGCTGCGGCCCGATGGCGCGCATGGTCCACCAGAATGCGGCGCATTTCACCGGAAGCCACCGCATAAAAATGCGCGCGGCTCTGCCAATTTATCCGGTCTTTGTGCGTCAGCCTCAAGTAAGCCTCATTGACTAACGCGGTCGGCTGGAGCGTATGGTCGCGCCGCTCCCCGCGCATGTACCGTCCCGCACGGCTCCGCAGTTCCCGGTAGACCAGTTTCATCAGGCGGGCTTCCGCGTCCCGATCTCCACGCCGCATGCTGGAGAGCAGGCGGGTTATCTCACCCGGCGATGAATCTGGCGCGTCCACAAGCGCGAACCGTCTCAGATTTTACCGCAAATGCGTGGTTATTAACCGTTTTTTTTGGGAAAACCCCTCATTTGGTTGTGGGGCAGGTTGGCAACCTGCGGGCCGATTGTTAATCGGCCAGTTCGCACCGCCCAAAATCAAATGGTGGTGGTCACCGCGCCCACATTCGCGCGCGCCGCGCGCTGCGGACGCCCGATGCCGCAGTAGTCGAACCCCGCCTGCCGCGCCGCCTCCGGATTAAACAGGTTGCGGCCGTCCACCAAAATGGCCCGCGCCATGCGCTGCGCCAGGCCCCGCAAATCCAGGTCCGCGAACTGCTTCCACTCCGTCACCAGCACCAGCGCGTCGGCATCCTGCGCCGCATCCTCCGCCGATTCGCAGTATTGGATGCGCAGCCCCGGGTGGTTCTCCCGGCATGCCTGCATGGCGATCGGGTCGTATGCCTTCACCCGCGCGCCCACTTGCAGCAGCCGCTCCGCAATCTGCAGGCTGGGCGCGTCGCGCAGGTCGTCGGTCTCCGGCTTGAACGCCAGGCCCAGCAGCGCGATCGTCCGGCCCTTCAGGATAAACAGCTTCTCCTGCAGCTTCTGAATCACCAGTTGCCGCTGCGCCCGGTTCACCTCCAGGGCCGCTTCCAGCAGGCGGCTCTGATATCCGTACTCGCGCGCGGTATGCAGCAGCGATTGGATGTCCTTGCCGAAACAACTGCCGCCCCAGCCCAAACCGGGATTCAGGAAGCGCGATCCGATGCGGGCGTCCAGGCCAATGCCCGCCATCACTTCGGGAGCCTCCGCGCCCACCCGCTCGCAGATGTTGGCCACCTCGTTGGCGAAGCCGATCTTCACCGCCAGGAACGCATTGGCGGCGTATTTGATCATCTCCGCGCTGGTCAGCGTAGTGGTCACCACCCGCACCTGCGTCACCGCCGCCGGGCGCGGCAGGAAGGCGGGCGCCTCGAAGCTCTGCGCCACCAGCGGCCCATACAATTCGCGCAGCACTTGCAGCGTGCGCTCTTCCTCTGCGCCCAGCACGATGCGGTCCGGATACAGCGAATCGAAGATGGCGCTGCCTTCCCGCAGGAACTCCGGATTGCTGGCCACGCCGAAACGGATGCTCTGCCGGCCGTCCGGGTGCGCGTCCCGAATGCCCTCCCGCACCAGCGTCTCAACCAGGTTGCCGCTGCCCACCGGCACCGTGGATTTGTTCACCACCACGCGGAACTTGCGATCGTCCATGGCCGCCCCGATGCTGCGCGCGGCCGCCTCCAGATAGCAGAGATTGGCCTCGCCCGTCTCCAGCGGCGGCGTCCCCACTGCGATGAAAATCACGTCGCTTTCCGCGGCCGCCGCCGCCAGTTCCGTGGTAAATTCGATGCCGCCGCGCGCCGCCGCCAGTTGCAGCAGCTCTTCCAGGCAAGGCTCGTAGATGGGCATTTCGCCCCGGCGCAGCTTCTCGATCTTCTGCGCATCGGTGTCCATGCACGTGACCCGATGACCGCAATAGGCCAGGCAAGCGCCCGTCACCGTTCCTACGTATCCTGTTCCAATGACCGTGACCCGCATGTGACTAGTTCCGTCCCGTGATTACTGAGCTTACCACGCTGATTTTACAAGTCCTGAATCCCGTTTAGATACAATAGATACCAGCGGGCCGCATGCAGACCATTCTGGTGATCGACGACGACGAGAGCTTGCGCGATACCATCGGCGTGATGCTGGAGCAGGAGGGCTTCCGCGCCGTGCTGGTGGCGGACGGCCGCGCCGGCTATGAGAAATCCCTGCTGCTCAAGCCCGACCTGATCCTGGTGGATCTGCGTCTGCCGGGCATGAACGGCGTGGAGATCTGTAAGCAACTGCGCGCCGCCCACGTCGTCACACCCATCATCGTGCTCAGCGCCCTGGGCGATGAAATCGACAAGGTGCTACTGCTCGAGATCGGCGCCGACGACTACCTGGTAAAGCCCTTCGGCACGCGCGAGTTGCTGGCGCGCATCCGCGCCGTCCTGCGCCGGACGTCCCCGGAGGCGCGCATGGTCGTGCATTTCAGCGAAGTCGAAGTGGATCTGGAACGCCGCCTGGTCACCCGGCGCGGCGAGGAGCTGAAGCTGACTCCCGCCGAATACAACCTGCTCACTTACTTCCTGCAGAACCCCGACCGCCCGCTCACCCGCGACATGATTCTGAATTCGGTGTGGGGCTACGAATTCTTCCCCAACACCCGCACGGTGGACGCCCACGTCGTGAAGCTGCGCCAAAAGCTGGAGCCGGAGCCCAACGTGCCTCGCCATTTCCTGACCGTGCACGGCGTAGGCTACCGCTTCCTGCCCTAACGCATTCGTGGGGCGGGATGGCATCCTGCGGCCGATTGGTAATCGGCCATGCCGCAGCTTTCTGGCGCTAGAGAGAGGTTTCGACACCGTGGCGGCGTCTATGGCGCGCCGGTCCGCCGAGACACACCGGCATTCGCTATTATGGATTTGAGATGCCCCGTAAGATCAAGATCATTGTCGAGAGGCACGAAGCCGGATACGTGGCTTACCCACTCGGGCTTCGCGAAGGCGTGTCTATTGTGGGCGAGGGCGACACATACGACGAAGCCATGGCCGACGTTACTTCCGCGATTCGTTTTACCCTGGAGCACGCGGCTGAAGAACCCGTCTTCAGCGATGATGCTCCGGTGTCGGAAGCATTCATCGCGGAAGCAGAGGTTGTACTGGGTGCCCCGGTTTCCCGTTGACGCGCCGAAGGCGAGGGTCATCCGCGCCTTTGAGGCGCTAGGGTTCCACATCGAGCGGAGCGAGAGCATATTTTAATGCGGCGGAAGCACCTGGACGGTACAAGCGCTACTCTGACGCTGCCCAATCATCTTCGGATTAAGGGGCATACCCTGCAAAATGCCTGCCGTCAGGCAGGCGTACCCAGGGTGGAATTCTTGAATGCGTACGAGCAAGCCTTAACTCCGCACCAGCGTTGCACGCGGCTTCCGCACCCGTCTATTTCGTCATTGAAATCTCAAAACCAATTCGGTTTGGGGCTACGAATTCTTCCCCAACACCCGGAGCCGCTAAAACAAGCCTCACTGAATTGTGACGTTGACTGTGTTGGCGGCTTGCCCGTCCGCGGTAATCACGATGTTCACGCTTCCTCGACCCGCCAACGCCTGCGGCAGCGGGCCTATGTTCACCTGATCCTCTCCGACGAACTGCGACGTCGCGGCCGCCCCCAGTACCGGCACGCTCAAGCCGCCTACCGTCGCGGTGAAGTTCTTGGCGTTGCGGAAGCCCGTGCCGTAAATCTCGAGATAAACCTGTTCCGTGGAGGATCCGAGACTGACCGGCAATGCAATCGCGTTCCCGGATGCCAACTGGTAAACCGGCTGCAGCGCTTGCTGCGCTCCGGAAATTACAGGCAGAACCCAGGCCGCCACCAACCCCGAGCCGTTTAAGGTGAAAATCCCCGGCGAAACGCTGCCGATTGAGATCGTTGTGGACTGAACAGTTCCATTCTGATTCTGGATCGTCACCGTCGCAGTTCCCGCGGCTGTGCCCGCCGGAATCTCGAAATTGATCTGCCCCGGCGAGACGAAATACAGCGGAGCCGAACGCGTTACGCCGGCTGAGTCTGTGACCGTCAATGAGTTGCCATCAAGCGATGTCGGCAGCGGCAGAGTCAGCGCCGCGGCTGTTCCGGTGGCCATATCCACGCCATATACTGACATGATGGACTGCGCCGCGAAGGCTTCGACTTGTCCAGCCGGGGCTAGTGTGACCACCGGGAGGGTTTGCGCGATCTTGGCGATCAATCCGTCGCCGTAAGCGCCTGAGCCTCCGTGGTACGAAGGCTGGACCACGCCGGGCGTCGTTGGGAGTGTGGTGCCAATCATGTTGCCCGCCACATAGATGTTCCCCAGCGCGTCCACCGCCAAACCCGTTAGAGACGAACCGCCGTTAACGCCAACACCGGCAGCTCCCACCAGCGAAGAAAACAACAAGGTGGCTCCCGTCGGGTCGAGTTTCGAGACGAACCCCCCGGAGACCAGACCAGGTTGCAGTGCATTGACTCCCTGGAAGAACTCGCTGCAGTAACCCGTCACGTATACATTCCCTTGAGCATCGAGTTGAATGGCTCCGAAGTAGTCGGCGACTTCAACAAACGTGGACCAGACCAGACCGGTTCCCTCGGGATTCAGCTTGGTCACGAATACACAATTGTTTCCTATACAGGTTCCCTGATAGGCGCCTTTCGTTAAGGGGAATGTTGTTGAGTTCGTGTAGCCCCCGATATAAGCGTTGCCCTGGCTGTCGGCAGCCACGCCGCCCGGGAGGTCGCCATAGCTGAGTCCTGTCGCTTCCAAATAGGTAAGGTAGGTGAGACTGGCTGCGCTTGCGCTTACTGGTCCGAACTTGGCGGCAAAGCCTACAAGTGGTATGGCATTGCTCGTCCCAAGATTCGGCTGGAACGCGCCCGGAGTCGTAGGAAGGCTTGGCGAGCCCGTAACCCCAACCACGTAGAAGTTCCCGCTGGGGTCCACCGTCACACCAAAGGCCTCCGAAGTGTTCGACTCCGCGCCATTGGGATCGCCGAGGAGTGTGGAGTACAAAAGTGTCGACAAGTTCGAGTCGAAAACGGATACAAAGCCGTTGCCATTCTGCGAAACGGTGCCCGCGGGGATGACCGCCCCCAGTGTAGTTGGGAAGCATTCGTAAGTGGCCGAGTCGGGTGGGATGCAATTGTAGACGGTGTAACCTACGACGTACGCGCGGCCCTGGGAATCCGTTGCGATGCCGAATCCGGCGGTTTGGTAGTCCCCACCCAAGAAGGTCGAGTTCGTGAGCTGGCCGGAGGAGCTGAACTTGGCCACGAAGGCGTTGTCTTGGCCGGAACTCACGGCCTTGTTGTTCACCTCCGTCGGCGCCAGCAGCGTCTGGAAAGCGCCGGCCGTGATCGGAAAATCGGGCGAATTCGTGGTGCCCACGACATATAGCGCATTGTCGTGGCTATCCCATACGACCGAACTCCCCGAGGTGTAAACGGATCCTCCCAGATAAGTGGAGTACAGAAACGCGGTGCCGGAGGGGTTCAGTGCACTCACAAAGGCCGTCCATGTATTGGTTTTGCTGGTGGCTTGATATGCATTGGCGACGGGAAAATCCGTCGACATGGTAAATCCGGTGACATAGACATCGCCGGCGGAATCAATCGCCAAAGCCTGTGCCGGGCTAGCGGTCTGGTCCACTACCTGGTTGCCCCCGATTTGGTCCGGCCCGGAACCGCCCAAATACGTCAGATACGTAAACACCGGATCGATCACCAGTGTCTGGGCGCGGTCGTACTTGCCCAGTTGGAAGCGGACTTTGCCGCCGGAGATGGCGTACCCGGCATCGACAGTTGTCTTGCCGCCGTCGATAATCTGATATACGACCGGCTTCCGCAGAGCCAGATCGCCGTCAGCCAGTCTTAGTAAAACATTGCCCTCGATGTCCAGACTCGGGGTCACGCCGGTGAGCCCAAGCGAGATTTGCTCGGGGTCCGCACCCGGGGCGACCACGAAATCGTACTCCAATTGCCGTTGGTTGCCATAGAAAACGGCGTCAATGCCTGGATAGATACCCCGGTACTTCACTTTGCCATAAGCACTGATGCCACTGCGCCACTTCTTCGGATCGTTACCGATGTAATAGTTGGCGGCGCCCGGAAGTATATCCGCGCCGGAAATCTGCGCGTTACGTTCGGCGCCAAGCAGTTCCATGCGGAAAACCGACGGCGGAGCTTTGAGACCAGCTAGCGTCCGCAGCGAGAAGACAACTTCGTTCGATGTAAGAAACAACGAATATCCGTCGCCGCGGGATAGAAACTTTACTTGGCTGTCGGTCTGGCCCTGATTGGCCTCGAAGCTCAAGGGCACGGCCAGGAGGGCCGCCTTAGCCGGCTTCACGTTGGCCGGGTTGTGCGGTGAATCTCCGAATATGTGCCCGGCCGTTAAGCTCCACAGAACGATGGACATCAAGATGATTCCAGGCATGCGCGCCGTGGAGCCGGCGTGGGCCGACAAAGTCCGTTTGCTCACCATGTGCTTTTCCTCCGTCAGACCCGCGAGGAAGCACTGGTGCGCCATTCCGAGGATACGACTGGTCCGTTAGACGCAGCCGTCGCACGTTTCGTTCCGGATCTCGGCCGGTATTTGAAAAAACCGTTTTAGTGGCGGCCTTTATCCGCTTACTTCGTCATTGAAATCTCAAAACCGATGTCCGCTTCCTGAATATCGACGCTTCGAAAATGCTGGCGCAGGCCGGTTTTTGCTGAAACTGCTCCTTGGAATAGGCATTCTTGAGCAGCATCAGCCGGAATACCAGCTTCGTCGCAACTTTGTTGACGGCGCTCAAGCCCATGCCGTCCACGTGTCGATCAATCTATTCCGGTGAAGCGTCGTGCCTCAGGTCGACGATCAAACCACGGCCGCCCGGTTTAAGCACGCGGCACATTTCCTGCAACGCGCGTACCGGCTTCCCGAAGTTCTTGAAGGCCGCGCGGCACAACAGGAAGTCGAAAGTATCGTTCGCAAAGGGCATATCGGAAGCGTTGCCTTGCCGGAAGTCCACGTGCACACCCGCTGCGGCGGCTTTCTTGCGCGCAATTTCGACGAACGTATGGCTGATGTCGAGTCCCACGATCGAGTACGGTCCCAGCTTCGCCAGTTCGATGCAGAAATAGCCCGGGCCAGGCGCGACCTCCAGTACGGCCCTGCCGCTCGGTACCAGCCTGCCGATGCGCTGCGCCAGCTTGGCGAATTCATCGAGCGACTTTCCGGTATTGGTCGCGTACCACTTCGCGACCATGCCTTCCATGCCGATGTCTTTATGAGCTTTGGGTAATGTGGGCGCCATAAAGCGCCTATACGCAGGCCTCACACGCGGAGTTCCGCGAAAACCTTCCCCATCCTGCGGGCGTGTCTACAATAGAGAACGGATGCCATTGAACGCCATCGGCAAAGCGGTGTGTCTGCTCAGCGGGGGCCTCGACTCTTCCACCTGCCTGGCGCTGGCGCGCCGCGACGGGTACGAGTGCTACGCGCTCTCGTTCGATTACGGGCAGCGGCATCGCGTGGAGTTGCAGGCCGCCGCACGCGTAGCGCAGGCAATGGGCGCGGCGCGGCATGTGGTGGCGCGCATCGACCTGCGGCAGATCGGGCACTCCGCGCTCACCGCCGATGCGGACGTCCCGAAAGGGCGATCGGCCCAGGATATGTCGCACGGCATTCCGGTGACTTACGTCCCCGCGCGCAATACCATCTTTCTCTCGTTCGCGCTGGCATGGGCCGAGGTATTGGAAGCGCCGGACATCTTCATCGGCGTGAATGCGCTGGATTACTCCGGTTATCCGGATTGCCGTCCGGAATACATCGCCGCCTTCGAGAGCATGGCTAATCTGGCGACCAAGGCCGGCGTCGAAGGCCACCTGCGCATCCGGATTCACGCGCCGCTGATCGAGCTGGCGAAGTCGGAGATCGTGAAGCTGGGGCGTGAACTCGGCTTGGATTTCGGCTTGACCCATAGTTGCTACGATCCGGACGCCGAAGGCCGGCCATGCGGGCAGTGCGATTCCTGCCTGCTGCGCCGCAAGGGATTTGAAGAGGCCGGCCTTGCGGATCGCTGAGATCTTCTATTCCATCCAGGGCGAGGGCGCGCTGCTGGGCGTGCCTTCGGTGTTCGTGCGCGCGAGCGGCTGCAACTTGCGCTGCGTGTGGTGCGACACGCCCCACACGTCTTGGCATCCGGAAGGCGCCGACTGGACCGTGGAGTGCATCCTGGCGGCGGTGGACGCTTACCCGGCCCGCCACGTGGTGGTGACCGGCGGCGAGCCCCTGATCGCGCGCGAGGTCGTGGAGCTGACCCGCGGTTTGCGCGCGCGCGGGCTTCACATCACCATCGAGACGGCCGGCACGGTGTTTGCGCCGGTAGAGTGCGACTTGATGAGCATCAGCCCGAAGCTGGCCAATTCGACGCCCGCGGGCGAGTGGCGGGAGCGCCACGCTAGCCTGCGCATTCAGCCGGAAGTGGTGCGGCGGCTGATGGCGTGGCGCCCGTATCAGCTCAAGTTCGTGATCGCGCAGCCGGAAGATATGGACGAAGTGCGGGACTTGCTGGCTGCCTTCGATGCGCCTGCGGACAAGGTCATCCTGATGCCGGAAGGCATCGACGCCGAAGTATTGCGCGAGCGGGGCGTGTGGCTGGCGGAAATCTGCAAGCAGGAAGGCTTCCGGTTCAGCCCCCGGCTGCATGTGGAGCTGTGGGGCAACCGCCGCGGAACGTAGGCTACCCCATCCAGCCACCAGCCACTATCCACTATCCACGGCGAGCTACGCTCGCCCCGCCCTACCTCTCGCTGTCCAGCATCCGCATCTGGCGCTCGTCGTAGCGCGTTCCCGCAATAGCCGAAGCAGGTATGCGCTCTTCGATGCGTGCCAGATCCGCCGCGTCAAGCTTAACCTGCACCGCCGCCAACGATTCGCAAAGCTGCTTCCGCGTCCGTGCGCCGATCACCGGAACGATACGCTGCCCCTTGGCCAGCACCCAGGCGATGGCCAGTTGCGCCGGCGTGATACCCTTTTCCGCGGCGAGCCGCCGCAGCTCTTCGACGATCTTCTCGTTCTGTAGCAAATTCTCGCCGGTGAACCGGGGGAGGTGGGCGCGAAAGTCCCCTCCTCCGGCGGGCTTGGAACCGCTCAGCAAACCGCGCGACAGCACTCCATAGGCCGTCACCCCGATGCCCAGCTCTTCCAGCACGGGAAAGATCCCCGCCTCCGGGCCGCGGCTGACGATCGCGTACTCGATCTGCAGATCGCTGATCGGACTGACCGAATGCGCCCTCCGGATAGTGTCCGCGCCCACTTCCGATAGCCCGGCGTATCGCACGTACCCGGCCCGGATGAGATCGCCGATAGCGCCGATCGTGTCCTCGATCGGAACAGTCGGGTCCAGCCTGGATGGGCGATAGATGTCGATGTGGTCCACGCCCAGCCGTTTCAGGCTATATGCGGCGAAGTTCTTGACCGCCGCCGGACGGCCATCGAAGCCGCCCCAGCCGCCCTCGGGAGATCGCAACGCCCCGAACTTCACCGACAGCAGGGCTTGATCGCGGCGCCCTTTCAGCGCCCGTCCGATGAGCATTTCATTGTGCCCCGCGCCATAAAAATCGCCGGTATCGAGCAGCGTCACCCCGGCATCCAGGGCCGCATGAATGGTAGCGATGCTTTCGTTCTCGTCGGCCGCGCCGTACACCCCGGACATCCCCATGCAACCCAGCGCCAAGGGGAACACCTTCAGCCCCGTACCGCCCAACCCGCGCAGATCGATCGCCATATTGGCAATATACCGCGTGGGGCAGGTTGCCAACCAGCGGCCGATTGTGAATCGGCCCTCTTGCCTTGCGTGCTCCGCTGGGATTACATCAGGGATTTCGGTAGTGGGCTACTTTCGATTTTTCGCGCTTGACCCGTTCAAGCATCCCGTGTCATCCTGAAGGTGTATGCGGAAATCGAAAAACGGGACGAAGCCTAAGAGATCGCCAGAGCCGGACGTAAACCAGCTTGCGCATCATCTAGTGCGGATGACGACGGAGAGCGTCGAATCGGAGCCGGTTGTTCCCGACCCTTCGGACGCGGAAATCAGCCGCGTTATGGCTGCACTCGGAAGGAGGGGCGGTAGGGTTGGTGGTAAGGCGCGGGCCGAGTCCATGACGGCTGCGCGGCGTCATGAGATCGCGCAGAAGGCCGCGCGGTCGCGGTGGCAGGCTAACGGTTAGGGTTAGTCCCAACAAAAACCTCTACCGTATTTTCGCCGACAATTTCCAGATCGTCCTTTCCGCGATAGGCGGCAATGAAGTTAATCGAGAGTCCCGCGATAATTGCGTCTGCTGCTGCCCTCGTTCTAGCCGTGGCGTTCGGGTGAACAGATACCTTGATGCCAGCGCCGAGTTTATCCGGGAAAAAGGCGTTTCCTCCGAGAGATTTCCAACCAGCAGCGTAGAGCGCCTTGAATATCAGGCCGAACACGTACGCGGTTTCTCCACTCGGCAAGCCGCTTGTAACGCGGAACAGTTGACCCCTAAATTGGCGGAGCGTTTCGGTGATTGTCTTGAACTGATCGTCGGTTAGGGTCCTGTATGCGATGCGCTCCTCGATTACCATCCGTGCACGACTCTCGCGTTCAGCAAGGGCGTTCAGTTCAGCAATCCTAAGGTCCTTTCGGCGCGTAATTTCATCGCGCAGTTTCGACGCTTTGCTGGCAAACCGTAACTCCCCGTAGACCCCAAGGGCTACGAGCGCACCTCCAATAATTTCGCGGAAAAGAGGGATACTTGGGGTACCGAGGAAAGCTATGAGCTTAGGGAAAGACTCCAACACTACACCGAACACAACCACCCAACCGCAGAGCTTCTCGCGATCCTCGATAATTTCTACGGCGTCGGATACGGCGTGGTCGGACATTCCGGCGAGACGCGCGGAGCTGCTGACTACCTTGGGCGGCCTGGAACGATCAGAGGCGCGCCTAAAAAGGATTGGGAGTCGAAGGCTCACGTCTTACCTCCTCGCGTTGGCGTCCGTAGCGTTGTCGTCCAGTATTGCAGCCGTCCATTTCTATGCGGCGCGCGATTGTGTGCTCTGCTCTCTGAATTCCCACAGCGCAACCAGGTCTTCGACTTCCCAGAGCCGCGTAGTCACACCAGCAGCCATAGCGGGCGTCACGCGCAAGGTGCTGTGAACCTTGATGAAGTTGTAAGCGAAGTAGCCGAGCGCAACCGCCGCGACGTGGCTCTCGAATTTCTTGGAGAACGCATTCGTTAGCCGGGTGAACCGGCGCACCGTCATGCGGACGGAAAGATTGTGGCGCTCCACATACGAAGTGTTGATGTGCCTCGGATCGGGGTTGCCGGTAACGGTGTGGCTCTGGCATCCCAGGCAGACGGCCGGGCTGTAGCGCTTCTCTCCGTCGTTGGGGATACCATAGACCTTCACCAGCATGGCGTAGTCCACATCGGCACCGAACGCCTTGTCCACGGCGTTCACGTACAACCTCAGACCGTCGCTGGTAAGCTGAATGCGATTCACTAACCGGCCTGAAAGATCTTCGATGAAATCGCGTGCGGCTTCCGGGCTGCGTGGACCGATCAGCCAGCACGGTACCAGTTTAGTATCGGCGTCAATTGCAGCCCAGAGCCACGCATCGCCCGCGCCGGGGTTCTTTTCGGCCATTTCCGGCGTAACGTTCTTCTGCTTGGCGTAGACAAAACTCCAGCACTCGTCAACCTGAATCCGCTCGCATTGCAGGTTGCGAAATACTTCGCTCTGGTAATCGGCGCAGACCGTGCCGACCTCGATCAGTAGACGCATCACGGTCTTTTTGCAAACCCCCGTCATGCGGACCGTGGAGCGGATGGAACACCCTTCAATGAGGCAGCTAATCACCGCCGTGCGCTGTTGAGAAGTGAGCCGGTTCATACTTCTATTCTGCTTGAGCGGTACAAGCATGTCAAGGAAAATCGCATGCCAATAGACCAATTATTATTTGAAGTCCGAAGGCCGTCCGACGGCCATAAATGGCTGATTTACGAGGGCGGGAGACTTGAGGGTTTCCCGGAGGACGCCCGACTCATTATTAACCATCACATCGCACTGTTGGGTCGCGCCGTGTCCAAAGCTCGAATCGAATTGAAGCAGTCTTACTCCGAAGCGAACGGTATGCCTTCCGGCCAACAGTTTCCGGCGAACGCAGCGACATCCGATTCGCGCGGCGCGGGACACTCCGCGCCATCGTAGCGCCGCATCAAATCCATCGAGAAGGCAGCGGCGTCGGGAGTGAAATAATAGCGCTTGCTGTCCGCCCTGGAAACGGCTATGGCCGCGCCGATTGGGAGCACACCGCTTGCGACGCCGCACGCGGTCAATCGTAATATGAATTCCTCCCGCATGGCCTCGGGAACTTGCGCGGCTACCTGTTCATCGGACAAGACGATTTCGTACCAGGGCATCGCGCCTTAACGGTACGCTTGCCGCTGCGCAGTCGCAATACCAACGGAAGTTAACTGCGGTCGATTTGAAACCCGTGAGCAACCCACGCGGTCGCGCGGACGATTCCCCATGGGATCAGGAAACCGAGCGCAACCGGAATTAGCAATGCGGCGTAGTCGCGCCAGTCCGGTTTGATGCGCCAATCCTTCGGGAAAGCCTCACGATATATCTGTGGCTCCGTAAGCACGAATTGCCACGGTTCCCAAGGGACTTTCTCAATCGTCGCATCGGGATGATTCCGTGCTTGGGTTTCAAAGTAGGCGTGGTGCCAGCCCCGTTCTCGAACGGTTTTGTATTGCGGCCATGCGCGGTAATAGCCGCCGATCAAAACTCCGATGATTCCAAGGGCGAGCGCCAATCTGCGAAAGCCTTCGCCTGTTCGCACCCGGCGATCATATCACGCCACGGGTGTCAAGCCCGGAAAATCGAAAGTAGCCCACTACCGGGATTTCACGCAAAGACGCAAAGAAGGCGCAAAGGACGCAAAGAAGGCACTCGTGGGATTAGAAATTTCGCCGGCATCCTGCTCTGCGCGCGGCGTGAGGATGAACGGCTTCATCCCTTGGATCGTTTTCGCTGGGCGCTACGCTCCCGTATCTTTGCAAAGGCCTCGGGGCCGTCCACAAATTCACCACGGTCGGCTTGCTCGGCTCCCACAGCGATCTCCCGGCGCAATTCGGCCAGGCGCAACTGCTTCACCTCTTCGCGCTCCTTACAGCCGCTTCTGCAAGAGGTCGGCAACGAATTCATCAAGAGCAGATCCGAGGTGGACGTTCATAGCTTCACCGTACACCCTATAACAATAACTGTCAATTTTGGACAATAATCCGCGCCCTTCCCTGTGCCTTTCTTGCGTGCTTTGCGCCTTTCTTTGCGTCTTTGCGTGAAATCCCTTCGTCCCCCGCCCGCCGTGCTATCGTAGAAACGGGCAGATTTCGTCCGCTCGCCTGGGCTGGCCAATCTATGATTATTACAGCAGTAAAACTATTAAACTACAAATATAGTATGCAGCCCCCAGCCGCCACAATCATCGGCCTGATTGGCAATCAAATAATTGATTCTAATAACTTTATAGAATACTGGCTTCGTCTGTCCAATTCCAATATGGACGTCCCAACCCCGCACAATTCCGCACAATCCCGCCCAATCCCATGAAAATCGGCATCGATCTCGGCACCACCAACTCCGCCCTGGCCTACATCGACGAACGTGAAGCCGAAGATCGCGATTTCCCTCCCATCCACATCTTCGAAACGCCCCAACTGGTGGCCCCCGGCCGCACCGAGCCGCGCCGCACCCTGCCCTCCTTCCTCTTCCTCGAGGATGGCCAGCCCGTCGGCGTCTATGCCCGCGAGCAGGGCGCCCTGGTGCCCACCAAGCTGGTGCACTCCGCCAAGTCCTGGCTCTCCAATCCCGACGTGGACCGCACCGCCAAAATCCTCCCCTGGGATTCGCCCGAAACCGGCCGCGTGCTCTCCCCCGTGGAAGTCT
>Ga0302324_100001800_pt1 | contig 51136 bp, 39 predicted proteins | sample Palsa_T0_1_FD_201949 | JGI IMG/M metagenome (GOLD analysis project Ga0302324, IMG submission 201949) | Peat permafrost microbial communities from Stordalen Mire near Abisko, Sweden - Palsa_T0_1 | ecosystem: Environmental > Terrestrial > Soil > Palsa > Peat permafrost | place: Sweden: Abisko...
TGCGCCATCTCCGGAAACGCGATTAGTCGGCGGGGCAGATGGCGGCTGTCATAGATGAGCGAGTCGCGCGAAAATAGCAAGGGCACATCAAGCGACTCCGAATCGAATCGCACATATGGCCCAGTGAGACCGAAATGAAAGAGCTTGGCGGGATTGCTGCTCATCAGAGGCAAGAGATCATGGATTAAATTTAAAGTGGGGCCAATGGGAAAGACGATCGGTGGGCCCTGATTATCGCCCACCGACTTAATTAACGCCCCCCACGAGGAGCAATCGGGGGAAAACTCGGGAGAGCTCGCTCGCGGTAGGCGGCGCCAAAAAAAAAGCAACCTAATATCTTTTGTATAACGCAGGGAGACGCCCGAGACCCCCGCGACATCGCGGCGCGCGCCCGCCGGAACTGCGGCTCCAAACACGCCCAACAAGTGACGGCCCTGCAGGTACGCGATCCACCCGGATCCCACTTGCGCTACATCCGGAAGGCCTCCTCCTGCGATGGCTCCTTGTAATGAGCGGAAAATGCTCGCCCAGGTCCAGAAACGAACGCGGATGCGCACATTGTTCGTTAAAGCAAACCGGCCAAGCGCATTGAGGGTGACAGTCTGTCCTCTCAGCCAAGCGAGATTTGGAACGGCAAATTCTGGATTCCATACACCCAGTTGGGATCGCAGCCTGGGGTCAGAGGTGTTTTCAAGCACGACCCCTTCAGGAACGAGTTCCTTATTTAGGCGATCGACGTCCTTCTCAGTAGGACTCGTATCTGCGCTGCTCGGCTGCAGTCCCGGCTCTGCCGGAAGTAGCCACAGGACGAGTTCAGACCGCGCGTCAGGAGCGGAAAGGGCACAAGGGCAGCACAAACACATCGAAAGGAGGAAGATGCACATGCACGGCGAGAATATTTTCGATGGAACAGTCATTCTCTGCCTCCTGAAGAAAACCGGGGAAGCTCCCCAGTCGGCGCGTTGTCGCCGACTTGCACTGGAGCACTTCCGCCCCCAATTCGATATCGGGCCTCAACACGAACTATATCAATAAGGGGGCTGGTCGTTTGGGTTGCTGCCAGCGCTCAGTGAGAGATAAACTGCCGTTTTCGGCGCCCTCACTGAGAGCACGCATGGCGGCTCAAATTGAATACGTTGTCGAATCTGAGCTCCGTCGCAAACGCTCGGCGTGCCGTCTGATAGAGTGACTGCTGGCTTCCACAAGGCTGGCGTTGTTTGAGGGCCGTCACTTCCAGGATCGGCTCTGAACGCGCACGCCGAGAGATTCGTGCGGATAATTAAGGAATCCTGCCTACAGCGCATGATCCTGTTCGGAGAGGAGGAGTCCTTGCGGACAGCCATCTCCAACTTCGTCGCCCATTATCACACCGAGCGCAACAATCAGGGCTTGGCCAATCGACTCATGAGCCCAGAGGCAAGCCATCCGGAAAATACCGGCGAGGTCCAGCGGCGCCAGCGCCTAGGCGGTTTGCTGAACTATTACTACCGCGCCGCGGCCTGAGTATGAAAATGTATGCCGGTGCCGCGAAAGCGATACCGGCGCACTAATAATTGCCCAGGTCCAAACGGCATTCTTTGGCTCACTTAATGATTCGGAATGACAGGCCGATCCGCATTCCCATGGCTGTTGGCTTGCTTCCACTGCTCACTCAAGCCCGCAATTGGCCGAGAGGGGTGAAGATTCGAGTTTTCGGGCAAAACGGGATCGGCACGCACGGCAACAACAGGTGATCGGGGAAGCCCGCTTGGAGTTGCGGCGGCAGCATGCCAAATCGTGGGCCGAAGAGATCCGCAGCGAATGCCAGGCGCTGTCGCGGGTGGTGTTGCCGAAGAGCGCGCTGGCCCAGGCGGTGGCGTAGACCTTAAATATGTGGATGAAACTGCGGCGCTGTTTCGACTACGCCGGGGTGGAGTTGTCCAACAATCTGGCGGAGAACTCCATGCGTCCGATCACACTGGGCCCGAGAACTGGCTGTATGTGGGTAGCGCGTCTCGGTATCTAAGGTGGTGGCAATTCTGTCGCTCGATGAGTCCTGCCGCCGTCTAAATCTTCCCATCGCCGACTACCTCCGCGCTGTGCTGCCCGGGATCGATCGGTGCCCGTTATCGGCGGTGGCAAATCTAACTCCGGCTCGATGGGCTGCCTCCCGGAAATGATCCTACCCTGGGTTGCTTAGGCGCTTACGGATTGAGCGAGGGATAGGTATGCAGGTCGAGAACGATTCCGCGCTCCAGCTTGGGGATTGTGTCGTTCCAAGCGGCATCGGTAATTCGGGTCAGGTCCACATAGCAGAAGCCGGCCTCCGTTCGGAGACCTTCTCGGGCCCCGGATCGGAAACCGCCTTGTCGCTGCTGACTCTCTTGAGCGTTACCGTGTTTGCCGGGCCGAGGAACCGCCGAACGATTCAATCTCAAGGACGACAGCCGGTCGGGCGGTCGCAGCCCCAATACTGTTCACTTAAAACATTTATATACAATTCTGTTTTGGGGCTTGAACGCCTCCACAAGGAGGTGTCCCATGCGTGTTGCCACCGTGGAGTCGACCACGCTCGTGACGGTTGCCTACGACGAAAGCCAAAAACTGCTGCAACTGGAGTTTTGTAGCCAGGCGGTCTATCTTTACTTCGATGTTCCCTCGACGGTGCACCAAGCCCTGCTCGGCGCGCCTTCCAAAGGCAGGTATTTCAATCAGACCATTCGCGGACGGTTTCCCTATCGTCTGGTCCGGATTCTCGAAGCATTTCCGCGGGAGGCGGAAATGCCGGCCGGGCACGATCATTAGGAGAACCCATGGCGCGCACTCTGGCGGAGTTGCCGGCTGGCAGCCGGATCACTGACTACATTAGCCTCGGCGTGATTGCCAAGTTCTTCCCCGTGAAGAAAATCCCTGAGGTTCTGGAGCAGACCAATCGCGCCAGTATCCGCGAGCGCGACTTGCCGGCGCATGTGGTGGTCTATTACGTCATCGCGCTGGCGCTGTACATGCGGTCCTCCTACCGTGAAGTCTTGCGTTGCCTGCTGGAGGGCGTGCAGTGGCTGCTCGATCCCTCCGCCAAGGTGAAGGTCGCCGGTAAATCCGGCATTTCCCAGGCGCGCAGCCGGTTGGGCGCCGAGCCGCTGAAGAAACTCTATGCTGCGGTCGTGGCTCCCATGGCGGAGAAGCGTACCAAAGGCGCTTGGTACCGGCAATGGCGACTGGTCAGCCTGGATGGCAGCACCCTGGATGTCGCCGATACGGCGGAGAACGACACGGCCTTCGGGCGTCCGGGCTCCAGTCGAGGATCCAGAGCTTTCCCCAAGATCCGGTTTGTGGCCCTGCTGGAGAACGGGACGCACGTGTTGTGGGCCGCGCATATGGATCGATACGCCACCGATGAACTCACGCTGGCCCAGAAAGTGATCCCTTCACTCCGCAAGGGAATGCTGTGGCATGGCCGACCGGTTTTTTCCCAGTTACAAACTCTGGCAGGCGGCGCCAAGACGGGAGCGGATTTGCTGTGGCGCACACGCCAGAATGCTCGCCTAGACGGGGACAAACGCCTGCCAGACGGCTCTTACCTCAGCCGCATTTATGCCTCCAGTGGGGACCGGCGGAAGAAGCGCAATGGGATTGTGGGTCGCGTCATCGATTACCGTTTGAAAAACGTCCCGGACGCTGAGCCGCTGTACCGGCTGATCACAACCATCCTCGATCACGAGCAGGCGCCGGCCAAAGAATTGCCGCTCTTTATCACGAACGATGGGAGATCGAAACCACCCTGGACGAGTTGAAGACTCATTTGCGCGGCGCTCAGATAGTACTGCGCAGCAAGACGCCGGAACTGGTCCGGCCGGAGTTCTTCGGTCTGCTGATGGCGCACTTTGCCATCCGCGGCATGATGCATGAAGCCGCCCTGAAGGCCGATGAAGATCCCGACAGGCTTTCGTTCGTGCACTCCGTACACGTTGTCCAGCGGCGGATGGCCCGTTACGGCTCTATTCCCCCCTCGGAAGAGAAACGCATTCCACGAAGCGATCCTAGACGAGATTCTTGAAGAGCGGGTTGTATCGAGTCGCAATCGGATCAACCCGCGCGGCGTGAAGCGCAAGATGAGAACTACTCCCTGTGTCTGCGCAAACGCCTGCGCACCCGTCTCACCGATTTCGCCAAGCGAATCAGGATCGTTAAGTGAACAGTATTGGTCCTAGCCCAAACTCGGAAAGCGCTGCAACGGATCCACTGCGACGTGTAATCGTGAGATTTATGTTCGAGACTGCGAGAGCCCGCGAGGAAACACGAACACGGCAGAAGCCTGTCACTATTTGGACGGCCCGTCGTGCTCTCGTTGGGCTGTAGCCCAAGGAAGCCGCGTTTGGCCCGCTACCGTCACCACGAAATTGGTTCGAGTTACGAGCCGGACTTTCTGTTTGTTCCTGTCTGTTTCAGAATTGGTTGTTAGCAACTTGTTAGCAAGGGCAGATTCGAGACCAGCCGATCTGCGGCGATTCCGAGCGGTACCGTCGCAAGCTGTGGGTTAGCGAAGCGCCGGCAAAACTGATTTCCGTGTGGTTTGGGCAAGTCAACAAGCCCAGTGATCTGAAGGTATTGGGAAGTCTGGAACGATTCCGGGCGCCGATGCAACACACCGGGTTTGCCCGGGGGCACGACCGGTCGTCGGCCCGGTGCCCCGAATAAAACTGGTTTTGGTTGTTAGCATTTGTCGGCAATTCCTGAATTCTCTGCGGTAACTTATTGAAAACATTGGTTGCGGGGGAAGGATTTGAACCTTCGACCTTTGGGGTTATGAGTTCAACACTTGGTTCTTTCTGCTATTGTCTGTTCCGAACTATCAATAGCTTACGCCGATCACTTACTGTCTGTTTTCGGTTGTTTCTGGTTGTCATGTTAGCAATTTGTTAGCAATTCTGGTTTCAGGTTGGCGCGCTTTCCCTGCAATCCCGCTGTCGTGCCACCGGTCCATTTTGGTTTCATCCGATTCAACCGCTCTTAACATCAATCGATCTCGATAGTCTTCGTGGTCGAAAGTTGAAGGCCGGCACGACCTTAAAGCAACCTTGCCCGGCCAGCGCCAATATTCCGGGCACGGCGTCGGGCACCTCCGCCGCCATTGAGGCGGGACCAGACACACAAAGCCGCGGCGCCGGCCTTCCGCAAGTCCGGCAGCAACCCGTTGAAAACTATACAGCGGCATGCGCAAGTGCAAATTTGAACTGACCCAAAACCCGAAAATGAGACAGCTCGGGGGTTGAGTCCGGCTCCTGGATGTTGTCCTCTGGACGAAAGCGGAAGGAGGAGGGATGCCGAGGAAGGGACACACCGAAGAGCAGATCATCTACGCCTTGCGGCAAGCCGAAGCCGGCAAGAAAGTGGGCGACGTTTGCCGGGAGATGGGGGTATCGCAGCAGGCGTTTTACAGCTTGACCAAGGTGTCCCTGGTTTGGGTCAGGCTCGCTATCTGTGCCTCGGTTTTATCTTTCATACGCACTTCCGGCAGCAGGTCCTTGGCCAGGTACAACGCCAGGTTCCGCGCATCATTCGGATCGGTCTTCTTTCACCGAATGGCTGATCACTTGGAATTGGTTCGGATCCACGGCCACGAACCGTGCCACATGCGGGGCCACCGCTTCGTGGAAAAACCGCGTATTGCCGGTCATCTCCACCGCCACTTCATCACTGCCGCGTAACTTCTTGGTAAACCGCGACAGATCCTCCAGCTTCCATTCGCTTAAATAATTCCTTCCATTTTCCAAACGCACGCAAGCGGTAAAGCAGTTGCGATGCAAATCGATGCCAATGTATCGTTTCGTTTCCATACCCCACCTCCCAAGCTTGGTGGAGTAGACTCGCTCTGCGGCGTCGCCATTCTCCTATTCAAGGTCCCTCGCGGGCCTTACCCTGGCGCTTCAGCCACAGGTCTGACTAATCTCCTCAACGAGGTCATGCCTCACAAAACACATGCAGCCTGTGACCTGTCTACTCCGGAAGCTCTCTTCCGGAGCCTAACGCACACGGAGCTAAACATTCATACCATCTCCTCATGAACGGCGATAATTATCTCTGCCAGCACCGTAGCGAGCTGGGTTCGCAGATCGCCCGGTAAGGGTTCACGAATGGGCGGCCGCAAAATCTCGTGGCCGTCGGCTTTCTGCGTGCATGGGCAGCAGGCTCGCATCCATGCAACCATTCCTTGCCGGTAAAAAATGTCGCACCCGTCGCTGACCGCTGCGCCACCGACCGTGCCAAGGCATCCCCGCGGAGCCGCTCGTAATGGGAGACCAGTGCGTCGTTTTTGCGCGATGTGGCTCAAGGAGCCACCGCCCCGGCGCTCCAGCTCATTTCAACTATCCTCTCCTCGCTGGATGCGCAAGTCGAACTTGGCGTTGGCGACCCGGAATTCTCCGTGAATTGTACTGCCGCTTCGAACAGGAGATACTGAAGGCAGAGGTCCGAGCGTATGGTCCTCCCCCAAGATCAAGTCCGGATCGCTGAACTCGAAGTCTTCGTGCGACTGCCAGGGGAGTGATACCTCCGACTCCAGGGTGTTACTCGATGGCCTGCGTTCCTGCGAGATCCGGACGCTCCAACTCGAAGGTCTGAAACTGGCCGATGCGCAGCTCCACGTTCTGGGCAAGAGCTACAAACAGCGCATCTAGCCGCTGCCCAGCGAGATCATGGAAGTGCTTCAAAGTTACCTCCGCCTCGAACGGCCGCTGACGAACTCCCGTCTCTATTCGTTTCGTTAAAAGGCCGTCAGCGTGGCCAGCCTATGACGCCGGCCGGACTCCGCTCGCTATTCCGCCACCATCGATTACAAAATCAAGTCCCCTCTGCCAACCCACACCGGTTTCGACATACCTTTGGAGCTGACACGGTACGGGCGGGCATCTCCCTACCCGCGCTTCAACACGTCATGGGACATTCGCAAATTCACACGACGCTACTGTATGTCCATCTTGCGCCTTAGGACATCTGGCGCGAATATGCCCGCGCTGTCGCCAACCGGGTGCGCATGGATCCTCCGCAGATACCATGAATCCGCCCAAGAAAAGCCGCGAACAGATCTTCGAAACGCACGTCCAGACCCTATCTCTAACTCTGCAGTTCCCTACGGTCAGAAACTATCGCTCCGTCTTCCACCGCTTCCTTGACTATCTTGGTGGCACCTTTCCGCGGGTCCGCCGACTGTCGCAGATTCGTCGCGATCCTCATATGCTGGGTTGGTTCCGTTGGCTATGCAATCAGGATCCACCTCTGACCAACCACACCCGCCAAGAATATCTGCTCTGTCTTCGGCGCTTGCTTGATGATCTGACTCTTCAGGGCCACTCCATCCACCCTGGACGATTTCCCCGTTCGTCCAGAGTATCTTCCGAGGCCTCTGTCACCGGAAGATGATGAACGGCTTCAAGAGGAATTGCGCCGAACAGACAACCTCTATTCCAACGCCCTCCTGCTGACTCGCGTCACTGGAATCCGAATTGGAGAATGCATCCACTTGCCGCTCGATTGTCAGCGTCATCTGGGGCCCGAACAGTGGGCACTGCATATTCCCCTCGGAAAGCTTCACACCGAACGCCTGGTGCCCCTCGACTCCGAAGGACTGGCCTGATAGCGCACATTCTTGAGTTGCGTGCTCAAGCTTCCCCGGCCCGCCTCCGGAAGTTTGAAGGATTCCTGCTGCCTCGCGAAGGCGGTCGGTTTGCCCTGTTTCAAACCCTGCGCGCCGCCCCGGCCGATTTCGCCAAGAGGGCGGCTTGGCCGACACCAGCCCGATCTCGCCTCACCGCTTGCGCCACACCTGGGCCTCGGATATGCTCCGCCGCGGGATTAGTCTGCCAGCGCTGAAGGAACTGATGGGGCACAAAGACATCCGCATGCCCCTTCGCTATCTGCAGGTCACGCAGCCTGACCTGCAGCGCGAGTTCTACCGTGCCCGCCACAATTCAGCTCAGCTTTACTGCCCCTCCCTTTCCGTTTCTACCGCGACCTCCGATCTCGCCGGAATCCGCCACTCACTCGCGGCACCTTTTGGAAATGTACCGGCGCCAACTCTCCGATGACAAAGCCCGTCACCGCCTTCAACGTCTTAATCGACGCCTGCTGGACGTCGATCAACAACTCAAAACCATCACAGCGGGCGAAAAATGAGGAAAGATTGGCCGGTCAATCGGCCGGCTTCCATCGCTTTCTGGGCACCGATGATCTGTTCTTCGGTATGCCGTGTCTTCTTCATCTCGAAGCTCCTCCCGCTTATTCTATTTGCGGAGCTGCTTCCCAAATCCTGGCTGGCAGTTTTCGGGGGCAGGCCATCAGAGACCGTTTCTATTGGCGAATGCGGGCTTCAGGCCTTATTGCCGCGGTATTCCACGCTGCGACTTCCGCTCGGCAAGGACAAAATAGCTCTTGACGTGGGTGGAAAATTCCGTGCTCTCGGTAAAGAACTCGTCTACAGCCCGCACCACATCCGGGTAGGCGGCGCCATAGTCGTCAACGAAGATGTAGCCTCCCTTCCGAACTTTGGGCGTATAGAGCCGGAGATCATTGCTAACCGCAGCGTACCGATGGTCGCCGTCGATGACCAGCACTCCGATATTGTCCGCGATAAACGGGGCCGCACTTTCGGAAAAGCCGGCGAGAGGCAGGCACAGGTGGTCTACATGATTCCTGATAATGTTCGCCACGTACGCCGAATAATTGCCTTGGGCATTTAGTGAATCGGGTTGGAACCGTTCAAAAGGGTCAATGCTGAGAATCGGCACACGCTTTCCCAGGCGCTCCAGAACCTTTGCCATGAACGCCGTCGTCGTGCCAATGTAAGCACCGATTTCCACGACGAATCCACCGTTCTCCCAGGGAAAAGCAGTCAGCGCTGCCGCCAAGCGGAGAAGTTCGTTGGCGTCCAGCATTGAAGTCTGGTAGGTACTGGCCCATTCTGCGATCTGGTCTTCAAACCCAACTGTTTTCCCGGACAGCTCAAGAACAAACTCCATGGACACCTCTCAAAGCTCCATTTAAATGCGGCGTACCTCCGCTAGTGGCCCATTGTAAATACGTTGCACAGACTGCCATTTGTCGAACATGTATTGTTTTCTTCTGGGACATAGTGCAGTAGGATCGAGGCCCGAACCGCCGCATGATTCCCACCGTTGACCGTGCGGCTTCGTGCAAATACACCACTCCGAAGAAACGCTGATTTCTGAAAGTCCTTCAACTCCATCTGAAATGCCAGATCGTTGTCCTCGAAACCCCAACCCGCGCCCGTGAACGGGCCATTCTCCTCAAACCGCACGCCCTGCTTAAACAGTGCGCGCGGGAACATCCCATATTGAGTCCGCGTGACAAGATTCACCTCCTCAATCCGCATAGCGTCAATCGTATAAAGGCAGGGAGAGGCGTGGCTGCGCGTCGGCGTCTGGCCACTGGAATCGGCGCCATCCCGCGGCTTATCTCTGAAATCAATGGACCTCACAACTCGAGGTTTTTTTGACGTAGCTGACCCTATTACTTAACGTCATCGTCTCTGCCGACGTGGTCCCGGCTACGCACAAGGATGGAGCATATTAACTCGCCGCAAGCGCGGTCGGGGACACGTCAGAACATATTGACTCTCCGCACGAGGGCCAGCGGCCCGTCATTGATATGCGGTACTGTTGACCATTTCTCGATAACATACTGTTTACGCCGCGCGTATAAGGGCACCGGGTCGATGCCCTGCTCCCGCATAATGCGCATCGACGAGCGGGCCGCGCGGTGCAGATAGACCATACCGTAGAAACGCTGGTTCAGATAACCCTTCATGTCCATTTGAAAAGCCAGATCGTTATCCTCGAAACCCCAACCGGCGCGGTCGAAGGGCTCCCGGTGATCGAAGCGCACGCCATCTTCGAAAACCTCGCGGCGGAACAAGCCATACTGTGTCCAGGCCACCAGGTTGGTAGTTTCGAGCTTGCTGCTGTCAATGGAATAGAAACAAGGGCTGGCTTGTTCGCGCAGGGGCGTCTGGCCGCTGGAGTCGGCGCCTATGCAGCCGAGGCGGGAGCCGCTGTTCTCCATGTGCCGCAGCATGGCGAAGCTGGAGAACGGCACGATCTCAATGTCTCCATCCATGAATAATACATAGTCCGCATGGCCGGCCAGCATATAATCGATGATCTGGTTGCGGGCCGAGGAATTACCCCGGTTCTCCGGATTGTATATAAAGCGATGCGGGATATCGATTTCGGACTCCAACGACTGGAGCGCCTGCGCCGTGCCGTCCGTTGAGCCATTGTCGCAGACGCAGACCTCGGCATCGTGTCCAAGACGCCGCAACATGTGCGCTTCACGCACATAAGCCCGAATGGAATCGACGCTAATATCACGCGTGTTCCATGTTAGCAGGGCAAACAGCACTTTCAGACAGCGGGGCTCGGGCGCCGCGGGTCTGGCAAACACACCGGCGATGCAGGCGTGCGGATAGGGATTCGGGTTGCGGTAAGCCGACTGATCGTCCTCGCGCGGGTCAGTGACTGGCTCTCCCAGCGGGTGGAGATCGTGGCGGGCCATTAAGTCCAGATACTCGGCGAAAGTAACTTTGTTCCAGCCGTTGAAGACCTCCGCCCGGTCGGAACGCATGACGCCGGCGTTGAGAAATGCCGGCTGTTGCCATGCGGAATCAAAGTAATAGTCGGAAGTGACTAAGAAGCGCCCTCCAGGCTTAAGTTTACGTGCCAGGGCCGCCACCAGGGCTTCGCGCTGAGGCTGCAAGAGGTGCTCTAGTGAATTGACACAGATCACCTGATCGAAGCCGTGATCGGGCACGCCGAACGGCAGAGCGAACTGGCCGTGCTGAATGGGATTCCAATGGCGGTAGAGGACATGTGGATATAGGGCCGACAGGCGTTCCCGAAAGTTCACCGGGTTGATGGTGCAATCAAGCACCGACGTGGTGCTCTCCAGCCGCGACTGAAAGAGAGTGAAAGGCAGTTCCCAACGTCGCATCCACGGCAGGGACTGCCCATGATTGAAGGCAGCGAATTCGATTAACGAGAGATCGTCCTTCTTAGCGACCGTCATCGAGGGCACACTCCTTTCGTGATTCGGGACCGTCCGCGGCGCGGGTGTTACCGGTTGAGGTTCCTTTTGGTAGCGATCCCAGTCGGCGCCCAGCACGCGACGGATGGCGTCGGTGGGCAAGGCCGTCCAGCAAGATCCGGCGGTGTTTTTCCGGCTGACATTGTGCGCATGGATGATGCCGACGTGAAAATCGAATTGCGGGAGCGGCAGCAGCCGTTCGGGACGACAACGCCGGACAAACTGCGCATCCTCACTAACATTGATGTCTTCAAAGCGGTTGGCGGCCCAGAACGCCCGCGTGTAGCAGAGCGTACTGCCGGAGAGCCACAAGGGAAGGTTCGGCTGACAAGCATAACGCCATGCGCGGCCGGCGTCGATATCGAAGAAGAGCAGCGTACGGATTCCACAGACATCCGCGCCGGCGCGCCGTAAAGTATCCACCTGATAGCGCAGGCGGTGGGGTGCGTGCCAGTCGTCGTCATCCCAATGGGCGATGATCTCGCCGCGGGCGTACTGGCAGGCGATGTTGCGCTTGGCGCCAACGCTCGCGCGGGCCGGCAGCCGCACGTAGCGGATGCGCCTGGTATCCGGAATAAGGTCAGCTATAGGATCGGAGCCGTCATCGACTATCACGAGCTCCGCGTTGGGATAGTCCTGCCCGAGGAAATACTCGATGGCTGCCGGCACAAACGGGTGACGATTGCAGGTCGGCATGATGCAGGAAACCAGGGTCACAAGCGCTCCATCGAGTCAGCTGTTTTGCGCGGTTGCCTGCAAGGCCCCACCCCTCGTGCCAAGGAGAACCCAGATCCCCCCACAAGTACGCATTTAAGCGAAAAGGGGGCACTAAAGGCCCCCTTCTCAGATTTGCTCTGACGGGCGTCGAACCCTCTAACGCCTTAGCGCTATCCTCTCCGGAGGTGAGAGCAAAAAAGATAACATACGCTATTCCGGTCACGAAGTCAACAGATTTCCGACACAGATTTCCGCAGATTTCCGCCGATTTCCGAAAAGTGTGTGCGATTTCCCGGGCTTCAGGAGACGTTGATGGTGGTTTTACCGCTCCATGTGTTCTCATTGATCGTTTCCGCCTTGTCGCAGCACACCCGCACGCAGCCATGGGATACGATGCCCGTTCCCACCTTCTGCGAATCATGGAATCCAATGGCAAGGGCCTGACTCTTGAATCCCGTGAACCACGCCATGCCATCTTTTTTCTGGTTCGTATGGTTGATGCCGCATTTCACGCCCACTACATCTGAGCCCTTCGGGGTAACGCCTGGGCGCGGTGAGCAGGGCCACGTTTCGGTTTTTCCGCCTGACCAGGTTACAGTCACAGCTTGGCCGGTTAGTGAAACGTCCAAGGCCGAAATGAAATTGTTTGTGTCAACGGGCCCACCCTCGGCGCAATCATTACGAACCACCTTCGTCTGTTTTCCCTGGGGACATCCGCCGCTGCTGCACACATTTTGCGCAGCTTTTTTCTTGGGAGTTTTGGCGGTGCTGATAGCGGGTGACGCTTCCGCGCTTGGCTGATCGTCAACCTGTCGATGCAGGGATGACGGGCCGCCGGGCTGGCTTGTTTGCTGTATGACGTGCGCCAGCTCGTGCGCAATCAACTTTTGCCCGTCAATGGTACCGGGCGCGTATTGTCCATTGTTGAAGTAGATATGCTGCCCCACCGTGAAAGCTTGTGCTTGTAATCGGCGTGAAGAATCAACAGCCGCGGCGGTTGTATGGACCCGCACCTCACTGAAATCGTGGCCATACCGTTCCCCCATAAACCGGCTTACAGTACCATCCAGAGCTTGACCGGCTTCGCGGGGAATCTGTACCGGCACGACCGAGGGGCCGGCGGACGCGAGGCCAGCCTGTTTTGGCATTCCGGTTTCATCCGGCTCTGCGTCATCTTCGTCATCGTCCAGGCTGGAGACCTGGGGTTCGGCGCTGCCGGCTCCTTGGTCGTCGGTTTGCCTGGATACGGCCTGGTTGGTAGCGCCCACCCTTTGGCGGACAGGGACCAATACCGCTTGGGCGTCCAGAGGGTTGGGCGTTTGCATCACCAGTTCGGCAGCGCGATCCGCTTCGATTTCAAACCGATCACCCGGTCGGCTGATGGTCAACTTCTTGGTCCGGACCTCGTGTTCCTCGCATGCCGGGCAGGGTCCGCCATCCGGGGTGGAACCGCCGCACGCGCACTTCCGCTGGATGACGGTGGGTGTCCGCGACAGCCGGCGCAACGCCGCCTGATTGCCTGCATAGCGTTCCACGGGCCGCGCCTGCATAAAGCCATTTCGCTGGGAGCGCAACTCTGTTGTGGCATGGGCTGAAGTTGTAACTGGTGCCTGCTGCTTGGTCCTTTGCATTTTCGATACCCTCACTCCATTGTTGCTCTACTGTGCAGCCGTGGCGGCTTGTTGCGCCACTGCCGCGGTCCCCGCTAGACGAATGGCATTGACGATAATCCAGCCGGCCTCGTCACCTGCCGCGGCGATGATGGCCCCCACGCGCAAACGCCCCTGCTGGCCTGCGGCTTCCGCAATTCATTCTTTCGTCCTATCGGCGCTTGCGTCCGGCCGCATTGCGTAGCATGTCGAGTACCTCGGCTAGACCGTCGCTCATTTCGATCTTGGCCCAGTCCTCCACGGACATCCCGTTGCCGTCACGGATCAAGGGGTCGGCTCCAGAGGCCAGCAGAACACCTACGATGGGAACGCTTGTCCATCTGCCTTCGTGAACCGCGTAGTGCAGCGGAGTCCTTCCGTAGCACCCGTGTGCGTTCACATCGGGGTCGTACGCCAGAATCGTTCCGACAATCGCGACCTGCTTTTGCCAGCAGGCAATGTGAAGCGGCGTGTCGCCGTCCTCCGTCCTTAAAGCGACAAGCGCGGCATCGGCACGCAGCGCGGCGGCAACCGCTTGCATTTCGCCTCGCGTGATGAGGCCCGTCAGCTCTGCGCCCGTCATCGCATGCGCCCTTTCATGGATTTGGAACCGTTGTGTCAATCTGCGGATTGAACCTGGTGGCGCCGGCGGAACGGAAGAGAAGCGAGTAAATTGCGCTCGTCGGCCTGGTCGCAGTATCGGCATCATGTTGGAGGCTGATGTGCACGCACACGTCGCACCCCGCCGCGTGGCGTTCGGCCGAAACAGCATCGAGGCTTCGCATCATGCCGCGATTGATGGTGAGGTTTTGCGGGAAGATATTTCCGGCCGCACCGTTAAAGTCGGCGGTGCCGCCAAACCGGTTCGCGATTACGTGGCCCGCGTCATCGGCCGGCAGGCCGATTGATCGCACCCAGGCGCGCGATTGGGGGGTGGTATCCTGGCCTGCCGGCGGCTGCATGCCGGCGTCAAGCCGGAATGCGGCCTCCGAGACCGTAGTGTTTCCAGCGATAGGCGAGCGCTGATGATTCCACCGCGCGTTGACGCCCGGAGTCAGGCTGAACGCAACCTGGCAGTCGTCAGCCACGGGCTTCGGCGTCCCGGGCAGGGGCGGGACGGGAACCGGTACCGGCACGGGCGCCGGAGTCGGTGCGGGTGCGGGCGCCGGCGCGGGTTCGGGCGCGGGAGCCGGCGCGGGTGCGGGCGCCGGAGCTGGAGTCGAAGCCGGAGACGGCGCGAAGTCGAGTTGCATCGCGGCGTTGCCGTCGAATGCTACCGGTCCGGGCGCCGACGGCGGTTTCGGGAAGGGGATGATCTTTGCGCCTGGCGCAACCTCTGTTCCCGGCGTGACGACCTCTAAAGTCTTTGTGGCCGATTGCAACGCCTCGGCCGCGGCGGGCGCGCCTTTCGGCACCGGCAGCGCTTTGGCTCCGAGCAACTGGGCGAGGAAGACCAGCAGATCAGCGCCGGCCGCACCGATTGCTTCGCCGAAATGCTTGGCGGCCGCTTCGATCTGGTCATCGCTCTGCGCGCCTCCGGCCTCATTCTGCAAGGCGTCCCATGCGTGGGCGAGGCTCAGGATGAGCGAGATCGAAAAAAGACCGGTGGAGAGGATCGCGAGCGTGATGGCAGCCGCCGCCAGCTTGCTGATGGGCTCCGGGAAAAGAACCAGGGCGATGTAGCCCGTGATCGCAATAGCGAGGCCGGTGAGGAAGAACGGATCCTGTGCGAGGCGGAGCAGCTCGTCTCCTGCGCCTCCCGGTATGTACTTCCCCGACCGACCGATCGCGTCGGAGACCCGCTCGTCGCGCGCCCGTGCCCGCTCGGCCCGCACCTCGTCCTTCGAGCCCCGGGGGCATGCGGGGGACCGAAGATCGGCGCATTCCTTGTCCGTGAGCGAGACATCGCCTCCCTCGTAGCCGGATTCCTCGCGGCACTCGGTGTTGTGTGCGGCGAGCTGGTCGGGGCTTAGACCTGTGCCCGCGTCGAGTTCCTGGCGGCAGCCGCCGAGGTCGCTGACACAGTGCTTCTGCTTATACAGCGGCGAACAGTTCTTCGCGTCGTCGTCGGTTAGGTCGGGGGCGCGCCGAACGACGGATTGGCTTGCGGCCGATCCGCCCCCCTGCTGGAGCACGTGCGCGAGCTCGTGCGCGATGAGCGGTGTCGGCCCGGAAGTTGCACCGGCGCCAAGAACAATATCCCCGCTCACCGCATAAGCCAGAGCGTTCATGGAGGCCGCCGACTGCTGGGCCGTCGCGTCCCGATGCACTCGCACATCGCTGAGGTCGGCGCCGAAGCGCGGCTCGAAGAATGTCCGCGTCGACCGATCCAGCGGCTGCCCCGGCGACCGCAGAACGTCATGCACAATGGCGGGTGCCTCTCCACCTTGCGTCAGCGTTCCGTTCGGCTTGGCGTGCAGTTTTTTGTCCTCCTCTTCGCAGGCCGCGCATTTCCGGCTGACGTGCACGGGAGCAGGGCCCATCGAGATCTTGGGGCCCGGCATGCGCATCACCTGATCGGCGACGCGATCTGCCTCGGCTTCGAGCGGGTCGTTCACCGCGCCGATCTCCAGCTTGCACTGCAGATGGGGCGCCGTGCGCGACAGATGCCGCAAAGCCGCCTGATTACCCGCGTAGCGATCAGCCGGGATCGCGTGCCGCATAAAGGCCATGCCCGCGCGATGCACTTCTTGCGTCGCGTGGGTGGGAGTCGCCGGCTGTGGGTGGTTGGTGGCCTTCTGCATGTTAATTCCCAGCCTTCAAGAAGGGATGTTATCGTTGGTCGTGAATAGGGTCGAGATGACATTATCTGCAGCGGACGCGTTGTCCGATGCCTTCCAAAGAACAGGGGACGAAGGAGCCGCGTTTGGCACCGCGAAAATTGCTTGGGTAAAAGGCCCCAGCATGCAGTTGCGCTCGATCAGCAAGCTTTGGCCGAAGCTGCCCACGATCAATAGGGCGTAGGTATCCTGGCCGGCATATGACTGGCGCGTCAAATCCACGTGGTTGTCGCTGACGATCCCGCTAGTCACGCAACCCAGGTAGATGCCATGCCGTCCCTCGGTCATTTCGGGGGTCATGCGAATGTTCACGGTATTCCCGCGAATCTGCACCCGGTCGGCAGGCAGATGCGCCTGGTATGGCACCGCCTTCAGATCGCTCAGGCCGACGTGGATGCCCTGGGCCGCGCCGTCAATGGTGTTGTTGAGGATGCGGATATCGTTCGCCACGTCACCGCCGATCACGATGCCCTGCGCGGATGTGCGGTAGAGTTGGAGCAGGATCGCGCCGAGGTAGTTGCGGAAGGCGGGCGTCACGGACAGCGGGGTCTTCACCACGCTGGCGATGATACTCTTCACGGTACGGCGGATCTGCCCCATACTGCTGGTGGGGGTCAATGCGGACGCGCGCAAAGCGTCGGTCCAGGCGTTGGTCAGTTTTTCGCTGCTGATGAACTGCAACTGGAATGTCCCATAAGTTTGGGTGATGGTCGCGCGGCCGACGGCGCCCAGATTGACGTGTGGAAGTTTGGTCACCGGCAGAATGGTGGCTCGTGGGGTGACGGCCTCCGGGTGGGGAACCGGCGCGGCGGATTTAGGCTCCGGCGTACCTGCGGGAACAGGGGTCGGTGGCGGAGCGGTCGCGCCCGGCTTGGCGGGCTCACCTAGTGTGGGGGCTGCCGGACTCGGCGTACCCGCGGGAGCAGGGGTCGGTGGCGGAGCGGTCGCGGCCGGCTTAGCGGGCTGGCCTGGTGTGGCGGCCGCAGGCTCCGGGGCACCGGCCGCAGCCGGCGGAGGTGCGGGAGCGGGTGTGGCCGGCGCGGGACTGGGCGGGCTGGGCCGGGGCGCCACTTTCGCAGCCACGTCCCTACGGGCAACCAACTTCGCGGATAACCGCTGCTTGCGGAGAAGCCGCTTTTGTTCCTTTTTCGTGGCCGACGGCGTGGTGTCGACGATAGTGAACTGGTGCAGGAGCTGCTTGGTCAGCCGCGACTGGACCAAAGGATGATTAGCAAGGTTCGTAAGCGTGATGCCGCGGGATTGCTGCGGAGTGACGATGAGGTTGCCTTCCACCTGTGCGCGATCGGCGTTCACCATCAGGATGCCGACCTGGAAATGCCCCGGGGTGAAGCGGCTGTTCAGCACCCGCACGTTATATTGCTGCGGCGTGGTGCCTGCCGGCAGGTTGTAGACCGCCAGGCAGGACGCGGTGCGCAATTCGGCATCCGCGCACTGCACCGATACGCGTTCGATATCCACTTGATTGCAATTGCGGATGGTCACCGCGCCTTGCAGGTTTTTAGTATTCGTGGCTGCCGAGAAGCCCGCGGTGCCGGCCACCACGCTCAGATCGAACAACCCGACACTAGAACAGTTATCGAACTCCAGCACGGCTTCGAGGCTGCTGCCGGTGAGCACGGTACCGCTGGGCCCGGCGCCCGAAATCTTGACCGCTTTGTTGGAGAACGTGATCTTGCTGGAGACGGCGTACTGGCCCGGCTGGAAACAGATGCTTACTGCGGCCGCGCTGCCAGACACGGCCTCGTTGAGCTCACCGAGCCAATCCCCCGAAGGGTCCAGCACCAGTTCGCAGCATGTGCAACAGCTCGTCTCCCCCAGCGGCGCGAAGCAGTGCCGGCAATCATGAGGCACAAGACGCGCGTCCCCGCCCGGCACCAAAACGCAGAGATTGGTAATCCACTGCCGCGGACCGTCCGGGGGCTGGGGCGCTTGCCCATAGCGTTCGGGATAAAGCTGCTGCGGAGTGTTGGGACGGACAGCGAAACACCAGAAGGGCCGCGACAGCAAGGGGCCGGTGGGAAGGGCGTCAACATTGACTGTGACCTGCAGCCCCGAGACGGTATCAAGTTGCGCCGGCTGACCAAGGTTAAAGGGAACCTGGGCTTGCCACAGGCGTACGAACAGTTGGTTCGGATCCGACGGAAGCGACGTACCCGTCGGCAGCGTCAACTGGTTGGTGGTTGGGTCGAAAATGGTTCCCGAACCCAGCGGAACAACCAGCCCCTGCGGAGCGGCGATGTAGTTTTGGTCCTTCGGATAACCTAGCACCTCGGTGGTGCGCAGCACTTCCACGACCTGGTTGGGCTGCGGAGAGTGTTCGGCATCGACGGGCGCCGGGCTCAACTGCAGAACCGTCGAATTATTCACCACGCTCGCGCGATACAAAAACGACGCGTTGTTCCACCCCCACAGCAGCGTGCCCGTCTTCTTATTCGCGTCATAACTCGATACGGTAACCTGAACTAATTGGTTGTCGGCCCCAAGGTAGCCGCCTTGCGCCGGCGGGCAGCAGGGATCGGACGGCTGAGAGGGAGGGAAGAAGCTAACCTGGAGAGTCGCATTGGCGAAGGTCAACCCCAGCGTATTGGGGTTCAGGACCAGACCACTTTCCTCCAGCAGTTTCGCCAATTCGTCAACCGTTGGGCAGGTCTCCTGAGTCGTCCGCAGCCGCACGAGGTGCTGCATCAGCTTGGTGCGCGCCGCGGTGTCGGGTCCGCCCAGCGCCACTTCCCGCAGGGCCTGATCTTCGACGGCTGAGACTTCCTGCTCGATGGCCAGCAGCGCCACTAACTGCCGACCCTCCTTGAGTTGATCCGGCTGGTCGAGCCACTCCGGCTGACTTGCCACGTCGACTGACTTGACCAGAGACAGCCGCCAACCACCGAGATACATTATCCCGGGACCCACCCACACGTGGCCTTCCGCGCCCACGGACACTTTGTATCCATCATCAGGCGTGCCGGCCGGGCCGACGATATCGATAGTCTCCACGCGCAGCGCTTCGCTGGCGATGGTGTTCTGCTCGTTGATATCAGCCTCGAGCGTTACGCGGCCCTGTTGCGTCACTACCGAGCGGTAGTCGCGACTTCGATTGAAACTGATGAGTGCACGATCGCTTCCCACGGTTATCGGCTCCTTTGCAACTTCCCTCTCGTCCTAATCCAGATCGATGAAGACCGGCAACTGGCCGATCGGCGCGTACTCCTCAAACTTCAAAGCCAAGCCCCGCCGCTTCAGCGGAATCCCCTCCAGGCAATACGCACCCATCTCCGAACCGTTCTGCGCGCCCCCCAAAATGGTGTTCCCCACGGTGTCGCCGCTGGTGCAGGGCGACCCGCCACCGGCCGCGGTCACGATCCAGGAGTCCGCATCGGAGCGCAGTTTGGCGTATTCCGGCCGCCCGAACGCGCGCGTCTCGAACAAGGGCGCCTGGGGCACTACCTGCACCGATTGGTAAGGCTGATGCAGATTGCTGCCTGTGGCGTACGCCGTAAATCGCACGCAGCCGTACTGGGGATCGTCCACGGTGGCCATCTCGTCGAGGATGCTCTCGGACGCCTGCATGCGGTGGGTATACGTCGGACCCATCACGGTGCAACGCGACAGCGACACGATGCCTTCCGAGAACCCCAGCGCCAGATCGGCGAAAGCCAGCGGCCATGCGGCCTCAATATCCGCCTGGCTGAGCGGCGCGACTGCCGCCAGCATGCCGTTCAATAGCGCCTCCGAAGGGGCGGTCCTGAGCTTGTACTTTGCCAGATCCTCCGGCAGCGCACTGGAGGGCCCCAGCACCTTCGCCAGCGCGTTCGATTGAAACTTCAACGACGACGCCAGGCTCGCAGGATCGTAGATCGTCGGCTGCACGCCGGGTCCGATGATCTTCACTGCATGCGTGGGGATGGATTGCACAATGCTGTCGGTGGCGGTCATCTGCTGGATCGCGCCGCCGTTGCGCGTCCGGATCGGCCCGGTGATGGAGCGCTCGACTACCAATTGCTTCACGTTGCCTTCGATCCACAGCACCGAGGGGCGCAGCGGCAGGCCGTCGATGGCCGTGCCGAACCAGGGTGGTCCAGGGCCCGCAGTACCCGGGTCGAGTGTCACCATCCGCAGATACACGGCGTCGAAGCTGCCTTCGAGCACCAGATCCGCGCCTTGTAGCAACATGCCTTGCAACACCAGCACGGTCTGGGAGCCACTCTCGCCCGCGTTGCCGGTAATGACCCAAGACGCCTGCTTCGCAGCGTTCCAGCGGAGAACCGGGCGCTGGCCGCTGGCGGCCCGCACCACTATCGTGCAACCTTGCGGGACGGTCACGCCCGGTAGCGTGGGTTGGCCGGGCGCCGGGTACGTCAACGAGTCGGTGATTTCCACAGTGCCGGTGGAGGTGACCGCCTCCAGGGCCGTATCCAGCCCCTGCCCTCCTGATACCTGCGCCGATGGCGGAAGCTGTTCCAGTCCGCTCAGGGTCTCGTCGCCATATTGACCCAGGATCGCATCCTCATAGCCGCCCGCCCCGATCTCAGACAGCAGCCCGAAGTAGTAGGAGGTCGTTATCGTGCCGACCGGAGTGCCGCCCTTAAAACAGAATCGCCCCGTTTCCGGATGGACCAGCAGGGTTTTTCGCGGCACAGGCGCACTCGTCCCTCCCGCGATCAACCCCACCGAGAAAGCTCCCGGATACAGCCTGTGCGGAAACTTGCGCCACAAGGTCTCCCTGATCGGCACAGGCAGCATCCATTCGTCGGGCGCTACCCAGTTCTCGCCCCACGGATTCGTGCCGGACTCCACAGCAAGGGCGCGCTGGGATGGCGCAAACAGCTGCCTATCCCGGCCCGTGGGATCGAAGGTGAAGCATGGCGTTGCGCCGCCGCTCGACACCGGCGCCGCAGCCGCAATAGGAAATGCCTGAAGCCACCACAGAAACACGCCCAAGTTCCGGATGTTGTACCACCCCATCGACTGGCTCCCCTGCCGCAAGTCGGCCGTGTAGGCGTACTCGTCGAATGCCGTGCCGGTATTGCTCGCGGCATACGGATTTCGCAGATCGGCGAAGCCGCCCGCAGGGGTCCCGCTATAGGCTCCGATCAGCGCCTCATCAACCTCCAGCGCGCGGCCTGTGAATCCGACCGGTCCGCTGATGGGGTTCTCGATCTGGTAGCTGATCGGCGGATCGAACTGGTGCCGGGTTCTTCCCAGGCGGCGAAAGAACTCCACGCATCTGGCATCCCGCGAAGCAATATCCGCGGCCAGTTCCTCAAGTATCCCTAAGGTTCCCGCACGGCGTCGATAGTAAATCGTCTTGGCGACATCGATGCGTTGCGCCGCGGCATCCAGACAGCTCACCAGGCGAGTGGCCACCAGATCGCCGATATAAGGAATCGCCCAGTCGTCGCAGGTCTCGATCGACTGATTCTCCCACAACCGGTCGATACTCCGGCGCACCACGGCCGCCTCGTTTCCGATGCGGTTCACCAGTTCCCGTAGCGGTCCAGCCGACCCTGGGGTAGGCCCCACATCAAGCGTGCGATAGATCGCCGGCAACAACCCCCACAACCGGTCCGCGTAAAATTGGGCGTAGCCGTCGTCGATCATTGCGTGCCTCCGATCGCTGGCAGGAAGTTCGAAGCGAGCGAATAGTAATTCCCCTCGCCGGGGATGTGCAGCGGCCCCGGATCGATCGCGCCGTTAACCGAAAACGTGCTCGACTGGATGGCGACCACGCCGCTGACGGCCAGGACCGCCGCCTCGATGGTGCTATCGAAGAGTCCCTGGCCGATCGCGATGCCGGCCGGCGAGAACAGGCCGGCCTGCGGATCGCCCAGGGCGGTCTGCACGCCCGCAATGATGGTAGCCGTGTCCATGCCGGCCGTCACGATCAGGCTTATGTCTAACGTCACAGTCACGCTGTTGGCGGGCAACACGCTAACCGGACGATTCGGATCGCCCGACGCGTTCAGCAGCGTCTGCACGGAGGCCGTTACGTTCTGTCCGGCCACGTAGATGGTAATGGCCGCCTGCTGGTTGTCCGCTCCCCATGACCACACTACCGAGGCCATGGTCACACCCGGGGCAGCCGCCGCGATGGCTTGATAGTCGAACACCGAAACGGCCCGCCCAAAGGTGAGCACCGACCGGGGAGCCAGGGTCTTCAGGAGCGAGGCTGGGTCCGCATCGCTCCCGCCACTGACCGCCACCGGGTTCAGCAGCGACTTCAGCCCCGGATAGGCCTGCCCAATGACCGTCAGCTTCCCGGCGGGCGGTGAGGCCAACCCAGCGCCATAACGGTATGTCGCCACTACGTTGTTGGTGCTGGTGGGCAGCCGCGCGCCGTTTACGCCATCGCCAAAATCGATGTGCGTGACCCGGCTGGCATCTTCCCAGGTGACGAAGACCTGCGCATTTGCCGGCTGACCGTAGAAGCTGGCGACTTCGGTCCACGGCTGTTGATTCACAGTTATGGCAATGGTGCTGGCATACGAAGAACCCGATGTCAGGTAGGTCACCGGAGACTTGGCCAAGGTGAAGCTTTGCCCCGCCACCGTGGCATCGCCGCTGCCGATGATCTCGTTGGCGACGGTCTTACCGCAGGTGACGGCGAGCAGGTTAAAGAGGATGCTGATGGGAGGCTGGAACTTGGGCAAGAGCGATGTGATCCCGGGAGGCCAGGCGACGGTGAGGCGGCCATCGCTCGCGATAGCAGGGGTACCATAGGCTCCGTTCCCGTTGCTATCCTGCAGCAGAATGGCCTCTGACACAACTTGCGGGAACGCCGCCGGTGGGACCGCCTGCAAGGGGGTTGAGACGCCATCCCACAGTGAGGGAGGCTGATCCACCAGGGTCCCGATCCGCACCCAGCCGAACAGCACACTCACAGCGGTGGGCGACCAGTCGCTTTGAGTGAGTGCCGTCGTCGGGCTCAGCGTCAACTGCGTATGCAGCACCGGAATCGGAATGGGGTTACCTGTCCCGCCAGTGCTGACCGTAGTTGGCGATCCCGCCGTACTCGCATCCCCAAGTATATCGGTCACAAACTCCACCTGTACCAACTGCGGAGTCGGGCCGGGAGCGGTGAACGCCACATAATCGCCCGGGCGTATCTGGCGTGCCAAACCCGCAAGTTGAATCGTGGTGCCCGAGGTGTCGATGGCGCTGCCAGCATCATGCACAGTCCAGAGCGCCGCGCTTTGGTTTGCCCGGCTGAGCTGCGAGTTCTCAGCAGTCAGCCCGGAAGGCGGAGCGCCGCCCCCAGTTAGCTTGAACGTCAGCAGCGTTTGCTTGCCACCGGTCGAAGTCGTCTGCACCGCCGGAGGCGCAGTCAGTGTAAGCAGGATTTCTACCGTTGGATCGTGTTCTGTGCTTCCGCTCAGCAGTAGCACTGATCCGTTGCTCACGGACGTCACGCTGCCTTGCAACAGCATTTGGTACGGCCCGGAGCCCGCTACCAAGACCGGCGGAGGCACGGCCGAAACCTGGTCCGGCAATCCGATCGGCGTCGCCGCCGACAGCTCGAAGGTTTGCGGCGGCCCGCCCGGCCCCGGCTTGCTCTGGAACTGCAGCCCGGCCGGCAGCGTCACGGTCTGGGTCGGGTATACGCTGGGCGCCACCAGGGCCGCCAAGTTTCCGGCGGCGCCGATGGCGGGCCGTGGCCGGTATCCCAGCAGCCGGATCAGCGCCGCGGGCGTCTCCGGCAGTATGGCTGTGCGCAGGTAATCCTCGTTGGCGATTCGCTCGTTGTAAAAGGTCAGGATGTCAGCCAGATAGGCCCACCACTCCACCATCATCACCGCCAGATCCACTACGGAGGGGTCCGCTCCCACGCCGGACTTCCACGCGGTGAGCGACTGCTCAATGGGCTGGCCCGATGGCGACAGCAATGGCGTCAGGAGCGCGGTGCGAAAGCTATTGAAATCGCCGGCGCGAAACGAAATCTGCGAGAGCCCCGGCAGATTCGTGATGGGCGTCGAAACCGCGTCGCACGGGCAAATGGGTGTGGTGCTCATCGTCCTCCCTCCGCGATCACCCGGATGGTGCCGCGCTCGGGATAGTCCGGGTTGTTCTCGACTCGCAGAATCTGCATAGGACCAAACGTCAGCACCTCGGGCAGCTCCTGGAACGTAACGCTTGCGCCGCGCTTGCGGTACTGCACATCGAGAACACCGTTCGCCCCAGGCACGCCCTGAATCGCAGCTTCCAATTGGCTCCTGTACAACGGGGTGCCGAAGGTGAAGCTGTCGGCATAGAAGAATCCTTCGGTGCCATCAGGCTGCTCCGCGTCCGCCAGCCGCGACAGGATCCCCGCCTCGACGTCACTATCCAACCATCCCGTCTGCACGCACACCGTGATTCGCAGGTCGATCGAGACGTAGTCCGGCGGCGGCGCATACGACTCGTAGCCGGCCAGCTTACGGCGGTTCAGCAGCTCGATCAGCTCAATTTGTTGGGCCTCGGTTACGCTCGCTCCGCTGGTCCCCTCCGCCTTCGGATCAACGACCGTGAACACCGTCAGCCAGCTCCCTGTCCAACGGAACGACGTGGCTGCCTGCAGCACCCAAGGCAACGACTCGGCCGCCGCTTGATAGTCAACCGGCTGCACGGCATGGTACTGGAGCGCGCGAAACGCTTGCGGCGCCATCCTCTGGATATGCTGCGGCGTCTCCTGGTCGAGGCCGTTGGTCACCGCGAAGGGATTCCGCGCGCTTGCCAAGTACGCCACCGCGCTCGGGTCGACATTGGTGATGGCATCCGCCGCTACGTTGCCATCTGCGCCCAGCCCGATGCGGTACTCGACGTCGTACACGTCGCCGTCGTTCGGCTGCGCCCCAAAGGTCCCATCGCCGAACCGCAGCGTGTCGCCCTGGTCGCTATCGTATTCCCACTGGGTCGCTCCCGTTTGCGAATTCGTGGCCACCACACGCCACACCGCCGGGTCGATGGTGAACGAGGTCTCCGTCGCGGTGGCATCCAACAGACTCGTGGCAAACGTGAACGGTTGCGGCTCGGGCAGCCTGCGGTTCACTGTCACCTCAGGCAACGGCTTCACGATATCGGAGTCGACCTTGGAATCGTCCTGTGAATCCGCGGGCGGCAACAGCCAGGTCAGGCGGGGCTGCGCTCCGGTAGTCACAATGGTCAAAGCGGAAAGGGCAGAGCCAAATGCTCCCGATGCGCCCGTGGATCTCGATAGTGGATACCGGATGATCCAGTTGGGCTCCGTATCCGTTGCGTTCGGTCCCCAGCGGGCAACGGCCACCGGCAGCGAGGTGGATCCGGGCGGCGGGGTCCCCACCACGAATGCCTCGCTGAATCGCCTCCCCTGCGTAGCGGGCAGCAGATTCCCCGCCAGTCGGGTATTAGTCAAGTCGTGGTCACGTGTCAGCGCTTCCGCCGCCGGCCAGATAATGTAAGTGACTGGCGCCGGAGATGCCTCCGCCGGAGATCCCTCCGGCATCAGGAAGATCTGATCAAAGACCGGCGCTACAGGCGGCGGTGCGATGGCATGCACCACTTCGCGAATGCTTTCGCCAGGAAAATCCGTCTGGATCAGCAGCGCTAGTCCCGGTTGTGTCGCCGGAAATCCAAGGTTATGACCGAGAACCCACATGCCCGTCGAGCCGCACGGCAGGCACCGCTGGCTATCGTCAAACCAATACGGCTGCAGCATCCCGTCATTCCACTGCTGTGACACGGGATAGGCTGTGTTGTCCGCGAGGCCGGTCCCAATCTCGAACGGAACCACTACTCCATCGGGCCGCGTGGCACTGATCAGCGCTCCCGCCGGAACGCTGGTGCCCACCACATTGCACTGGGTCGTGGTGGTGGCCGACATGGAGGGTTGCGGCTCGTAATCCACCAGGCGCGCCATGCTCACCAGAGACCGCCTCTCGGTGGCGCTCATCAGGGCGGCCTCCGCCGCGACGCGATCCTGGAGATAGCTCAGCTCATCGGCAAGCTGGCACAGCGCCTCCATGAACATCACGCCGAAGTCCGCTTCGGACTGCTCCTGCCAGGCCGGATAGCGCTGCGCCGAAAAGCCGGTGAGAGCCACCTTGAAGCTCTGAAAATCCTTGGCTGTGTAATCGATCGTGGGCAGGGGCGGCTCTTCCGCCGTGCAGCAGTCCGTCGACGGGGCGCAGTCGAAATCCGACGGGCACAGCACCTTGAACGAAAAGTCCACACTCGAATAAAACGGATCGATCGGCGCGCCAGTAATGGTGAGCGTATAAGTCGAAAAATCTCCAGCCTCATTGGCATGGAGCGCCAGCACCCGCCGATTCTCCGCGTCCACCGACCAATCCGAAGCTTGTATCGCGCTCAGCGTGATCCCCTGAATCCGGTCGCCGCCACTGATCGAAGCCGCAATTCCCGCCACGTTCACGCACACGCTATTAAGGAAGTGGACGTAGAACGTAGTCGCGTCAACCGCCCGCATCTCGACGAAGTCGATGCCATTTACGAGGCTCGAACCGATCACGAGCACCAAACGGTTGCGGGGTTCGCTCAACTGCGGCATCTCACATCACCTGTATCTGTGTCTGGCTCACCGTCTGCGTTTCGATCAACACATAGGTAATCTGGATCTGAATGGCGCCATCCGGCAGCGGCGGCCCTGTTACGGGACCGCCGGTCGAGCCGGCCTGTGTCGCCACCGTGACGTCCTGAACGGTAATCTGATTGCCGAGCCACTGGTTCAAAGCCTGCGTTACGATCATCTTGGTAGTGGCACCCAGCGAGGCATTCATGGGCGCGAACAGCAGCCGCCGCAACCCCGCTCCAAAGGTGGGCAGGCATACCCGTTCGCCGGGGTCGGTTAACAGCACCTGTTGGATCATCTGCTCCACATGGCTGGCGTAATCGGTTTGGGCCGCCTGCCCCGATGCCGCGTCGATGGCAAACGGATATTGAAAGTCGCGCCGCGTCATTTCATCCTCACTCGGCTATAATCCCGAAGCCGTTGGCTGCGTCATCACAATCAACACCGCGCCCTGCGGCGCCTGGGTGGCCGCCAGGCACAGCCCCACGCTGGCCTCGTTCAACACGAAGTCGCCGCCCGCCTGCACTTGGGTAGCGGTTTGTACCCATTGCACGGTCACGCACGGGCTGGGCACCAGGGCAATAATAAACGGGCATCCCGCGATGGTGAACGTATCCGAGCCCCGCAGCACCGGCGCATCCACCACCGCTTGCGTCTGGCCCGGCACCGCCATCACGGTGCCTCCATGCGGACACATCATGGTGCTTGCGGCTGTGAGCAACGCGGGCATCAGGGTGTTACCTCCATAGCGCCGTTGTTGATATTCACGCCACTGGCGCCGATGGCCACCTGGCTGGATCCCGACGTGCTGGTCACGCCGCTCGAATCCAGTACGACCGTATTCTGCTGCGCATCGGTTAGGGTGATGCTCTGGGCATCGTCGTCCATCGCCAATGAGCCCGCCGTGGTGATAATGCTCTTCACGGTCGTGCTGGCTTGCGATGGCACCTCACCGGAATGCCAATAGCCGCCCACCCAGATCGGATAGGAGACATCCCCGCCTTCGAACTCGATCCACACGCCGCTACCCACTTCGGGCAACATGATCACTCCCACCTGCGGTCCCGCATAGGGAACGCATGGCATGCACCATCCCGTGCCGCCCATCGGCAACACGGACGGCACCGAAGCCTTCACCCGCATGGTGGAAGCATCCACATCCGTCACCACCCCGCGGTATTTCCCATAGAAGCGGTTCCGTACGCGGTCCAACAAATCGTGCAACAATGCGTCGTTCACAAGCTGGGACCTCCCGGCAGCAGGCCGCCGCCTCCCGACGCCGCGCCAACGGCATTGCGCATCAGCACGAAGTTCATGGTGTGCTTTTCCGCCGTGATCTTGTGCCGCACGCTCCACACGAAGTACTTGCCCGAATGAAGCGATCCGGCCGCGTCGAGTTGCGTCACGTCGCCAGCGCGGAGTATCGAGCCCAGCCGGTCCACATCCGTATTTCCCTGGCAGCGCACGAACCAACCGGCCTCGACGAGCACCGATTGCGCCCGCTGGGTCAACTCCTGGCCGTCGTCGACGGTAGTGGTCAGTATCGACGTTACTGTGGTCGTGGCAAAGTCCGACAGGCCCGTCGCCTCCAGCAGATCCAGGCCCGAGTCGGTGGTCGTGCCGCCCGCTCCGGTAGGATCGCTGTCCGTGAACAGCTCCTCAAACGCCACCGTCGCCGAAGGCCGCATAATGTCCCAGGTGATATCCACGGCGTTTACGGTCGCCGCCGTGGCATCGTTCAGCGTCAGCGTAGTAACCGGATCGCCATCGAGCGATGGTTTGGCAAACGACCCGGTTCGCTGCCCCGGAGTGTCAGTGCAGAATACCCGGAGCAGCTTCCCGTTCCGGCGCGCCAGCATGCGCAGAAACTGCGCATCGGTCGCCCGCTGCATCAGGCTGTGTCCGTCGGACGTATGCGCGGGCGAGTCGTCCGACAGGTTCGCTGGATCCGGTGTCATCCCGTAGTTGCCGAAGATGCTATTGGCCACCGCGCCATCGGTCACATCCACCCACTCCTTCACCTGTTCGGTCGTGTTCATGAGCCACATGGCATCCTGCCCCCACACCTTGACGGTGCTGGCCACCGTGCCCGTATCCAAATGGACGGTCTGCGATAACACGTAACCGTCGATCAGGCATTGCGTCTGCCCATCGCTTGCCGTGGCCGTTATGCAGACATTGGACATAGGCGCCAGGCGCGGGTCGTTCACCGTGTCGTAGTCTCCGGAGCTGGTGACGTTCACGGGGAGCGTGATCGAAAACGCGCCCGGCATATCGACGTTCTCCTCCACCTCGAGCTCGGCGATGGCCGCCGCTAGGTCCGTAGCCGATTGCCCACCCACGATGATCGCGAAGCTGCTCGCCATCATTGCCCTCCGAGCGGGATCCCGATTAGCGGGCGCGCCTCCAAGGCCGCTGCAGCCGGTGTGCCGTTGGCATCGCACAGTTTCCAGAACAACGTGGGGGCCTGCAGAAAGCGCGCGGCCACGTTGTCCAGCCGGTCGCCCAAGGCCCGCATGTGATAACCCGCCAAGGGAAGCTGCACGGGCGGCTGGGGCAGCCGGGTCGCCGTGACCACTTGCCCACCGGGTAGGTTCACGGTGTACGGTTGAAGCTTGAAATAACGGCTATTCGAGCTAAACATGCAGTCTCTTCGCCCTTCACACTAAACCGGCAACATTCCCGCAATCGACTCCACGGCATTGGCCAGATTGGCCAGCGCCAGCGCTTCCCGCAATCCCGTGGTGTACGATGACGCCGCCTTCGCCAGCGTACCCAACGGCCCATTGACTCGTTCGAGTTCCGGCGGCGTCAGCACCTTCAGCGAGATCTGTGCCTCCGCGTGCGTGGGGAAGAGCAGCGTTCCATCGAAAAGCTTCTCGGTCAACGTCAATGTGGTCACCCGCACCGGTGCGATGCGACCTGGTCCCCATACGAAGAGTACCGTCGGCAGTTGCGCGGCCGGCACGGCCTGTTGAGGCGTGCCGCCACCGAGGCCGAGCGCCGCCGACACAGACCCCAGCAGCCCCTTCCCCGGCGCCGCGGTCGGAAACAGCAACATTTCAAGCGCCGCAATTCTTGGGTACACGCCGCTTATCGTCGCCAACTGCGCAGTCATCGGGAAATTATCCGAAATCGTGTCACCCGCGTCCATCGCAAGTGTGAACGAGAACGACTCCTCCGGCGGCCCCGTGATCGACAGCGGATTGCTCGGACTTTGGCCCGGCGCGTTTGACCCACCCGTCTTCGCGGGCGTCCAGGTATGGGTCATGGTCTCCGGGTTGTATTGGAACAGGATGACGTTCGGCACAGGGATCGGGAAAGTCTCCGTGAATTCGATCAGCGCGCCGCGAAGATATTGACCAGCCATATTTTCTTTATCCGATTTGGCGCAGCAAAGAGCTGACGATGGCGTTCGCGAGGCGTGGTACGTTGCGACTCCCGGCCTGGTCGTTCAGATCCACGGTGAGCGTCTCGAAGCTGCCCGAAGGCGCGGTAGCCGCGGCCAATCCGTCCCCAACCTTCTGGGCCAACTCCTTGGCCTCACCTGCAGTCAGCCCCGGCATGTCGAGTATCAGCCGGTCGATCGAGATATCATCCATCACCAAGCCTCCTGCCGCTCCCGTGCGTTGTCATATCCGCGCCGCCCTTCCAAACGGCGCGCGCAGCAGCAGCCCTTGTTTGGCATATTCGCGCTGCGCCGAAAGCTCGATGTGCTGCACGCCGATAGGCGTGCCCGCGCTTCTTGCCAGAAACGCAGCGCCCAGGGCTATGGCCTTGATTTGTGCGCCGTTCAATTCCATCTCGCGAGCCAGCATGTCAAAGTCGATATCGCCCACGATACGTTCCCCGGCGGGTGAGTGAGCCGGCAGAGCTTTCTCCCACAGCGCGCGCCGTTGTTCCTTTACCGGGTTGATAAAGTCGACCACGAACCGCAGGCGGCGTAGAAATGCGGCATCCAGGTCATTCTTGCGATTCGTCGCCAGGATGGCGATCCCATCGAACTGCTCGATGCGCTGCAGCAGGTAATCGATCTCGATGTTTGCAAACCGGTCGTGGGAGTCCTTCACCTGCATCCGGTTTCCGAACAGCGCGTCGGCCTCGTCGAAGAAGAGCAACGCCCCCGACCGCTCGCACGCATCGAACACATCCCGCAGCCGCTTCTCCGTCTCGCCGACATACTTGTTCACCACGCCTGCCAGGTCCACGCGATAGAGCGCCAGCCCGAGCGAGCGCGCCAGAACTTGCGCTGCCATGGTCTTGCCAGTGCCGCTCGGCCCACCGAATAGCGCCGAGATGCCCTGCCCAAGATGTGTGAGCCGGGCAAACCCCCACTCTTCATACACTTCCCAGCGCAAGCACACCTGCGCCTCGAAATCCTTGAGCGTCCGCGCGATCTCCGCCGGCAGCACCAAGTCGTCCCAGGTGTAGGGGCAGGCAAGCGGTTGTAACAGTTCACCCTGGATCTTCACCTCGCGCCGCAGGGCCAACTGCAACGCGGCATCGTCAGTTATCTGGGAGGCCAGCCGCACCTCCGCCGGCGTCAGACGCTGCATGCGCACGATCGCCGGTGATGGCGTGTCACTGTGGTGCGCCCAAGCCTGCAGCCGTTGCGCCGCTTTTAGAGGCCGCAGAATGTATCGATGGGTTGCCGTGGCCGGTTCCGCTTGCGCCCCGCGCAGGCTCACGCGCGCCAGCGCCCGCACTTCGATCCAGTCGGCCGCGGCCACAGCTTCGGCATCGCGCCAATACAGCACGGCGCCTCGGGCATGGGCCAACCGCACCGCGCGAACCAGTGCATCTGCGGGAACACCGGGCGCGCACCCCGCCATCCCCAGCAGCCGCGGCGTATTCACAGCCATCAGCGGGCGTTCCAGGCTTGCGGCAAACTGCGCGGCCACTGTCTCCCGCCCCGATCCGTCCGGCCCAATCAAGGCGATCTCAACCTCTCGCTCCGCGGTCTCCTGCGAGTCAGCCAGCATCTGTTCTAGCACGTCGGGATACAACCTGGGCAGCCGCCTGGCCTCCTCCGACTCGATCATGCGCACCGGCCGGTCAAGCGCCGGATCAAGCCAGCGCTCGGCGATCACCGACAACACTACAGCCTCATCCACCTGCCACGCCGTGGTTCGGCGCCATGCCGGCTCGCCGCCGACCGGTTGCGCCAGCCGCCAGCGCAGCAGCCCGGCCATCCGCGCCGGCACGCCGTCCTCGCTTCCGAGCAGGTCCGCAGCGATGGCGGATGTCGGCTGCGTGGCCCGCGTATCGTCGGCCAGGTAGGCCAGCACCCGGCCGAGCCTGGGGTCAAGCTCCACCGCGACCCCCAGGCACAGCAGATCGATCTCCATCGTGCTGAGCCCGAATATCTGCACCATCCGGCCCCAGAACTCATTGCCCGCCAGCACATCGTCTGCTTCCGCGGCGGCCTCTGCCAACCGCGCCGCTTCCCCTTCGGCTCGAAAATGCAGGTAGCGCGCCGCCTCCAGTTCCGGGTCCGTCAGGATTCTCCGTACCTCGCCCGGCCCAATCGCCAGACCCTGGTCCGGGCTGGTCTGCCCCTCCTTCCACAGCCGCTCTGTCCACGCGGCCAGCAGGCGGGCCCGCGCGCGCACGCGTCGCACGACGGCCTCGGACGCCGGCATCACAGCGGTCTCGGTCGTTGGCATAGCGCGGGGTTTGAGCATTGCAATCATGGCATCTGCACCCACCAGCCGGGCGGCGACTGGATCCCATTCACCAGCACCAGCACCTGTACATAGCTGCCTGATGCGAAGCCCGTTGGCGATGGCAGCATCCAGGATATGGACCCCGCTGCCGCATTCACCACCGCCACGCCGGGAGCGGCTGCACCCCCGATCGTGAGGGCTGTCGCATCCAGCAGAACTTGCGTGGCGCCAGCGACCAGGCCGCTCGCCGCCATGGTGTACAACCCTGCCCCGTCCGGAACCATCACGGCCTCGCTCGGACCGATGCCGTCCATCTGCGGTGCGATCGCCAGCGCCAGCGCATTACTACGAAAGCCCGACGCCGCATTCCCCACCGTCAACAAGTAGTTTCCAGGAAGCGGAGTTGCGGTCAGCGCGGCTCCGGTAGCAGGCACTGCCGCATAGTTCGGCGGCAACACTAAAACGAGCTCGTCCGCATCGCCCGCGGTCCCGGAAGCCGAGGTCCCGAAGACGCGCCAGGGCGTCACGGGCCACTCCGCCCCACCGCCGCTCGGGCCGAGAAACACCGCCGCCGCGTCCGCGCCGTCTAGCCCACTCCCGCGTACGCGAACACTCTGGCCGGCCACCACCACTACCTGCCCGGGTGGCACGCTCACCTGAGTCGGATCGGTTGCTGGAGGGGACCCAACGTATATCACCTGCGCCGCCATCTCAAACAACTGCGGCTCCGGTTCGGGAACTGGCGCTGGCGCGTTCAGATCCGCCCCCACGCTGATGTTGGCCTCCACCGGTGTGCGCGAGTCCGGTTGCGGCGGGGACTGAGGAGCCAGGAACACCACCGCTACGCGGAACATCGCCGACAACCGGATAGGCACGGTGATAGCCTGCCACAACCGGCTCATCTCCTCGATCGAGTCCGCCTCCACCGTCACCGTGAATTCCGCCGTCGCGCTGGTGTAGATGGCGTTCGCGTGGAAGTAGTTGAGCGCCACGCTCATGAGGTATTGCTCCATCTGCCAGCTCTTCTCGGCATAGCTGGTGAGCAAATAGGACAGGTTCAAGCTCAGCGGCTGCGACGGATTCAACTGCGCGCGCGACCCTTGCACCGGAGTGTTCCTCCAATACGGGTCGCGGCCGACGTGCAGCAGGTACAGACTCAACACGTTCGTTCCGTCGTTGCGCGAAACCGCCGGCATCAACCCGGATACCTCAAACGGAAACTTCTGCTGCACCCACAAGGGCGAAGCCTGTACCGCGTCAGTGAGCATGTTGATCAGCAAATCGGTAATGCTGGTGAGATCACTGACGCTCCATGCCATCGCCGTCAGCCCTGCACCAGTCCGAAACTCCAGGCGAGGCCGCGCGCCAGAGGTTCGGTTGCGGCTGCCCGCGCCATCTGGCTCTCCGCCGGCCGCTGAGGCGGCGCGGGCGGTGCTACCGGCGGCGAGATCACCGACCGGATCTCAACCGTCCCGATATGCACCCGAGACCGATTCGCTTGCCGCTGCTCTCGATACGCGTTTTTCGTGGATTCCGCGGACGACGCGGCGACCGTTTCCTGGGCATGATTGTGCAGCTGCTCCCGGGCGGGCGGCTTCTCCCGCCCCGGCGGCGGTTCGGCAACGCTTGGCGTCCGCAGACCTTTGCCGTGACTACCCCTCACCCCGACGGTTTCCATAATTGGCTGCGCTGCGGCGCCCAACGGCATATCCTGATTTGCTGGCGGAGCTGCTTTTACCGCTCCCGGCGCCACGATTGGCCGCTCCAAGTCCGGGTGCACGCGCCTCGGCTCACTCTCCGCCCGCATCGGCTCAGCCGCTTTCGCCGCCACGTCAGCCGCCACTGGCGCCACTGCTTCCGGCGGCCTGCCGCTGCCCTGCTCGGGGCGTACAAACCTGTTACTCGTCGTCTTCGCCTCAATGGCTTTCTCGTGCGTATACCCGGGCGTCGCGTCAATCACCTCCGGCAAAAATGCGGCACTCACGTCCACCTGCGGGGGACGGTCTTCGTCTTCCGCTCGAGCTGCGATTGGCAGCCGCTCTGAATTCGGCACCCTGGGCTGAATCGGGGGATTTACTACCGCAACCCCTTCCTGAATGACAGGTACCGCAAAACGCTCCGCCCCCAGCCGGAAGGCTCCACGCCGCACCGATAGGACCCGGCCTCCCGGCGGCTCAGGCTGAGCCAGTTGACTCAGATAGCCCGACGGCCTTTTTCTGGTTTCCTTCACAACGGCACCTGCCGCCGGATGGTCTCCGCATACGTCTGTCTTCGGCTCTGCGGCATCGCCAGGATGGTGGCCTCATCCCAGTGGTACGTCTGCGCGATTGCATGAATCTCGTCGTGTACTCCCACCGCCGACATCCTCAGTTCATCCATCACCAGTCGCGGCACATGTAGCGGCATTCTCAGTTGTTCCCCGCATGCCCGGCATGTCCCCGAAAGCGGACGCGACACCAAGGGAGACATAGCTTCCATCGCCCGCTCTATACGCGCCAATTCGCGCGCGTTCAGATTCTTCGCCTCGATGCAACGTTCCATCAGCAGCCGATCCGCCCGCGGCAACCCCACTACCTGGACTTGGTCTTCCACCACCGGCAGCCGAAAGCGCACTCTGTTTTCCTCCGGCCCGGCCAGCCCGAACCAGCCGTCGCACTTCTCGATGCCCTTCAGCCGCCGCAGGCTCGGCTTTACGTCTTCAAGGAACACCGCCACGGAGAATTCCAATTCCATGCGCTCGCCGCACCTCGCGGATGAGCAGCGAAACACGCACGCCACCCTATCGCCGAACAGCGAGCGCCGCAGACCAAGCAACGCGACTTCAAAATCAGTCACTGTCAACCCCGCCCATCGTGGCGCCGCGTCCCCGTTTCCCAGCCGCGCCAGCCGCGGCACCACCACCAGCGCCCGTTCCACTGGGCCGCCAGCCACTTCCAGAATCGCCAGATCGTCGTTCCCATCCGGCGCGCGGAACCTCACCTCCAAGCCACTTACGGGGAGCTTCATGGCGAGGGCTGAGTCCGGCAGTTTCATCGTGTCAATCGGCTGCCAAGCGAGTGGGCGCCCGACGCTAATGGCTAGATTTCCCGCGGCTCTGTGAGCGAGGTGTCCTGCTCCCAACCCTCGTTCTCGAGCTTGATATGCTCGATCGCCACCGCATTCGCGCCCGCATCCAGGTCCGGCACCGCCTGGTACTCCGACACCCAGCAGCGGTGCACATTGAATCGCCACACGGGCTGTCCCGCCTCATTTAGCAGGTCAATGCGGATCTCCTGTCGCAGGTTCGCCAACGACTGGCTCGGGGAACCCTTATCCAACACCTGCGAGTAGTTCGCCCATGTTACAAAGTCCAGGTCCTGGGTCAACCCACGCTCGATGGTGATGGGTTCATACTTCGTCCGCCCCAGGCCCTTTCGGATCACCCCGTCGCCGGCCGATTTGTATTCGATCACTTCCGACGATCGCTTCAGTGTTCCCACCTTGCTCACCGCGGCTACCGGCGAAGTCGACGTCCCAAAGTACACCAGGAACCGGTAACTCTTATAAGGATCGAAGCGATTCACGTTCACCGTAAACGGTTTTCCCATAACTCCTCCTTCTTGGATTCCATATCCCTGACTTAAGACGACTGCCCCGCCAGTTGTGAGATCTTGATCACCACAAACTCCGCCGGCTTCAACAATGCCACGCCAACGACAATGTTGACGATGCCGTTCTGTTGATCCGCCGGCGTGGTCGTAGTAGAATCTACTTTCACCTGAAACGCGTCGCTTGGCGTGGACCCCTGCAATGCTTGCTGGTTGAACAACGACAGCAGAAACGCTTCAATGGAGCTCTTGATGGCCAGCCACAATGGCTCGTCATTGGGCTCGAAAACCACCCACTTCAGGTTGGCTACCAACGTCTGCTCGATAAACAGCGTCATCCGCCGCACCGGAACATATTTCGATTGCGCAAACGCCGGATTGTCCGCCACCAGCGTGCGCGCCCCAAACACCACGGTCCCGGTTCCCACGAAATTACGCAGGCAATTGATGGATAAAAGGTTCAGCACTCCCTGCTGCGGGTCGTTCATGACGCCCGAAGCAACCGGTCCCGTGGTCCCCAACAGCGTTGTCGCGATCCCAGCCGGCGCCTTCCACACGCCGCGTACGCTGTCCGTGGTGGCATACACGCCCGCCACGTACCCGCTGGGAGCTACCGCCATAACCAACCCGCTGACTAGATCCGTGGTCATCAGGTACGGGAAGTAAAGCGCTCCGTTCTGGCTCTCCGGCATCGCCGGTCCTACTGTCTCGATTCCCGGCAGATTGCTTTTCGGGTCGGGGACCGCCGTCGCCTGTTCCGGCGGATCGACAATGGCGAATGCCCGCTTTCTCTCAGCGAAGGACAGCGCCGCGCTCAGAACCACATTGTCCGAGACCCCCGGGACCAGCAGTAGATTGAAGATCGCCACGTTATCGAGCGAAGAATTCTCCTGAAACACCGGCAGAAAATCGCTCGCGTGGAACGTCGTTGTGAATGTAGGCGCCGAAGTCGGCAGCGCTGGGGGCGTGGCCAAAGTCATCAGCGTAAACGTGGCCGGAGGCGGGGGTGTTGGCGCAGCCGGCGGAACGCTCGGAAAGCTCGTTCCATAGGATGTCCCGTTGATCGGCTGCACCGTTACCAACGACGAGACCTTGTTAATCAACACATCCAAGCTCTTCGGCTGTCCCGGCGCGGTGCTCAAGCTCAGGCTCCGGTACACCTCGATCTTGGCGCCGTACGAAATTACCAGGTCAAACGCGTCGTACACGTTCGGAGCATTCTTCGGGTCTGAAACGCGCAGGTTCGTCACCGTCGCGGTCATGGTTACCACATCGGCCGGCTCCAGCGCCTGAAGCGCGATCCCGACCGTGGGCTGCGAAGGGTCCGGATTGATGGTCGCCGTAAAGCCGAAGTCGTCGGCATCGTTACCAAACTGCCCCACGGCCGACCCGTCGCTGGCGGTGGCCTCCGGCTGCAAGCCCACCACATACGCATTGTTTCCGCCGTTCAGAAAAAACGCATACACCGCGCGCGCCACATCGCAACAGACCAAGCCGCTCGTGTACAGCCCGCCGAAATAAAGCTCGTAGTCGGTGAAACTGAAGATCTGAACGGCCGTGTTGAACGCCGCCGTCTTCCAGGGGTGCGTGTAGCCCACGAAGACCGTAATTGACGTGGGGGCCGGCGTAATGGTGTGTGTATCGAGCGGCACCTCCTGGATGTAGATGCCGGGAAAAGAAAAAGCGGTGGACATGCTCTGACCTCCAAAAAAACGTAAATACGAACCCAACCCGGGGAATTAAACACTAAACCAGACAGCTAATCACCGACAATCGGGGACCGACACGTACGTAGGTGACAGCTAGACGGATGAGACGGGGGCCGAGGTCGTCGCGCCCTGCAGCGTCACAACGCTCGGCGCGGGAAGCGGTCCGCCCCCCGGCGCGCTGAACGTGACCATCAACGCGAACGGATTCGCCCCAACCCCCAGGTTCGCCAGCGTTACGCCCGTGACCGTCTTCGTCGCCGTGATCGTCAACGTAAATGTCTGTGTGGGTGGCGAACTCGCCGGGTCCCACTTAACCCCGGCGTCCATCACCCAGGAGGTCTGCGTCGTGGCCAGCGTAAATGCCGTCACCGGAGGGCTGGATGTTTCCAGCACCGCGCACTGGAAATCGGGCGCGCTGAAAGGACCCGCGCTGAAAGGACCTAGGAAGCCATCTTCCGGCATCGGATCTCCCCCGCCAGAAGATACGAAAGACGCCAGCGTGTTCCCCGGCGGCGATGCGGCCAGCGCGCTGGCCACCGTAGCCGGCGTCAGCCGAGGGTAGACCTCCTTGGCGCTCACGGTTACCGTCATCGTCCCCGCCGCCACCGACGGGTTCGAGAACGTAACCACGATGCTGTTGCTGCCCGCGAGCGATCCCGCCGCCGTAACAGTTAGTGAATGCTGGGGGTTTGGTGTTCCCTGCGCCAGCAGGCCTTGTTGCACCATCTGCTTGAGGAGATCATCCACCACCAAATGATTCGCGGCATATGATGACCAACCCTGCGCATTCGCTCCATTTGAATCGAACTTAATGGCATTGAGCGGGATTTCCTGCTGATTCTGATTGCTGTCCACAAATGAAATCGGACCAGTACCAAGTGCTTGATAGGTAGTCGACATCGCCTGCTCCTCCGGACTCGGATTCCCATTTTGGAACCCAAATCGAAATCATTATACGTCTGATCTCCTCCGTTGCAAGATGTTTTTCGGTTTTTTGTCGGGAGGGCGCGGACCTTTTCTGCCTGAACCCATGTTGCACGCTGATCCCACGTTTCTGCGGCGGGACCCCTGGCTCGGGATCCGGTGTAAGGGCTATTACGCCATGCCGGAGCATTCCCGACAGAACCCCTTGGATTAAGCCATCGGAATAAGCCATTTAGGATTTGGCAGGACAATTGCCTTAAGGGGATTCAATCCATAGCAGCAATTCTCTTGTGAATTGGTTGCCAGGGTTGGTTTTGAGGACCGGGTGATAGCTGCGAAACTGCACATAGCAACTTGTCCTGGCAAATCGTAGCACGGCAGCCCTGCCCGCCGACAGTGGGATTAGGTCAGGCTTGATCCAAGATGGTTGTTCGGAATAAACATGGTGCGGCGGATCGCAGCGCTGGCGGTGCCAACCGGATAGGGCGCCATAGTGGAGACGGCCAAGAGGATGAAGGAAGGAAGGGGCTGTGAGGTGTATGGGAAACCGTTTGAAATGAGGCAATTCCGGGATCTCTCCGTACCCTTGGAGGCAGTTGGATGTACAATTGATGGTCGCCAAGATCGCAAAATGGAAATTCTGCGTAAGATTCTCTTTGTATTCGGCACGCGCCCCGAGGCCATCAAGCTGTGCCCTGTGGTATTGAACCTGCGGCAGAACGCGCGATTTCAGGTGCATGTTTGCGTGACCGCGCAACACCGGTCGATGCTGGATCAAGTGCTGGCGGCCTTCGGCGTGATACCGGATCACGATCTGGATTTGATGCAGCCCGGACAGACACTCGCGGAGATTACCGCTCGCATACTGGCAGCCCTCGAGCCGGTAATCAAAGCCGAACAGCCGGACATGTTGGTCGTCCAGGGCGATACCACCACCACGCTCGCCGGCGCGTTGGCGGCTTTCTACCAACACGTGCCGGTGGGTCATGTGGAAGCCGGACTGCGCACGGGCGACCTCGCGCAGCCATTTCCCGAGGAGATGAACCGTGTAGTGACTACCCGCCTCGCCGCCCTGCACTTCGCTCCCACAGAGACCGCCCAGCGCAACCTGCTGGCCGAAGGCATCGACCAGCAGCGCATCGCTGTCACGGGCAATTCGGGGATCGACGCAGTGCTCTATGTGCAAGACGCGTTGGCGGCTGGGCGGCTGCCCGGGGGTATGTTGCCCCAATTGGATCCAGCCAAGAAGCTGGTCGTTGTCACCGCGCACCGCCGGGAAAGCTTCGGCCAGGGCTTCGCGCACATTTGCGAAGCTCTGGCCCGTCTTGCCAAACGGGACGATATCGAACTGGTTTATCCGGTGCATCGCAATCCGAACGTCATGAACCCGGTATACGGGCAGTTGAACGGGCGGGCGAATGTGTTTCTGCTCGAACCCATGGATTACGTTCCCTTTGTGGACTTGATGCGGCGCGCGCACCTGCTGATTACCGATTCAGGCGGCATCCAGGAAGAAGGGCCTTCGCTCGGAAAACCTATTCTCGTGATGCGGGAAAAGACCGAGCGCCCCGAGGCGGTGGCCGCTGGCACGGTGAAACTGGTGGGTACGGACGCGGACCGGATCGTGCGCGAAGCTGGGCGCCTGCTGGATGACGAAGGGGAATTCAGCCGCATGGCGCGCATACACAATCCCTACGGCGATGGGCGCGCCAGCGATCGCATCCGTCAGGCCATTGCGGCGTACTTCGGCGATACGCTATAGCCGGCTTTCCTCCTATCTGTGTCGAAACACCTCACCGCCCATTGGCGGGTAGAATAGTATTGGCCACGACGGCCTGTTCGTAGCCAAAACTCAGGTCCGCCGTCGGAAGTGACATGACCTAACCTCGAAGGGAAGTGAATGCGAAGTAACCACGAGCTGAATGTGAGCAAAGATTTCGGCGAGTTGTTAGGAATGGTCCACAGATGTTGGCTTCGGCGTTGGCGGGTCCTTCTTCTGGCAACACCGGCGGTTCTGTAGCCGTCGTCGGGTATTCTCACGACGGATGCACCACCAGCGAACTCGTCGGCGGAGACCTTATGCCGCTTCTCGCCACGTGTAGCGATGACGCAGACCACCGAGCCGCGGCATCGCAATGACGCCAGCGTTTGCTGCTGCCCTCTGCTCAACGTGCTGTTGGTGCGGAGTATCCTTGGCGAGCGAATCATGAATGCGATCATGGTGATAGTAGGTCACGTAATCGCGGAGCAACCGGCGTAGGTGTTGTTCGTTCATAGCGATGAACATGGTCCAGCATCTCGCGTCGACAACCTCCCACCCACCTTTCAGCGGTGCCATTAATGCTCGTCCGCTTGGGTGGCAGGCCCGTCACTCTTAAAAATGTGACGGCCTCAGCGTCGAACTTCGAGTCTCGATCCAGAGGGCTGTCACGTCATTTGGGCGGCCCCGTCGTGCCCTCGTTGGGCTGTAGCCCAAGCAAGCCGCGTTTGGGCCGCCACCGTCACAACGAAATTGGTTCGAGTTATGAGCCGGACTTTCTGTTTGTTCCTGTCTGTTTCGCAATCGGTCGTTACCAACTTTGCTAGCAAGGGCAGATTCGAGACCAGCCGATCTCCGGCGATTGCGAGCGGTACCGTCGCAAGCTGTGGGCCAGCGAAGCGGCGGCAGAACTGATTTCCCATGTCGTTGAGCAAGCCAACAAGCCCAGTGATCTGAACGTATTGGGAAGTCTGGAACGATTTCGAGCGCCGATGGGAACACCCGGGTTTGCCCAGCGGCACGACAGGCCGTCGGCGCGGTGACACCGAGCCAAACCCCGTTCGGTTGTTAGCATTTCTTGGAGATTCCCGAAGCCCATGAGGTAACTTATTGAAAGGATTGGTTGCGGGGGAAGGATTTGAACCTTCGACCTTTGGGTTATGAGCCCAACGAGCTACCAGACTGCTCCACCCCGCAATCACATCCTACCCCACTGTAGAGGCGACGTCAAATCGCGAGTCGCTAACGTGTCGCTAACGTCGGCGATCGCGGTCCGCTCGGCTAGCCGCGCTCCCATAGTACAATGGTGATAGCGGAGCCACTGAAACGCAATGAAGCCCCCACTTGTCGCGATTCTGCCGTGTATCGCGGCCCTGGCTTTTCCTCTTTTTGCCGAAGACGCCTCGCTCGAGCGTCCCCAGATCGGCAAAGTCGAAATCTTTAGGACCTCCGACCTTCGGCCCGGGATGAAGGCCACTGCCTGGACGGTCTTCTCCGGTACGGAGCCCGAGCCGATTCCCGTCGAGATTATCGGGCTGTGGAAGAACCAGTGGGGACCCCGGCAGGATATTATCCTGGCGAAAATGGGCGGCAAGGCCGTGCGTACGAACGTAGCTGGCGGGATGAGCGGCAGCCCGGTCTATATCGATGGCAAGCTCTTGGGCGCGGTGGCGCTGCGGCTCAGCGTTTTTTCACCGGACGCCATCTGCGGTATCACTCCGGCCGAACTGATGCTGGAGATTAACGATTTCGATCAGTCGCGCCCCGCCGACGCCCGCACGCCCGATAAGGTCGCCATGCGCGTCGGCGCGAGCAATCAGGCGGCCGTGCCAGGCGACCTCCTGGCGCAAGCCGTAGCCGCGGGCGCCTCGCCCAACCTGCTGCAGCAGGCTCCCCTTATGATGCCCATCGAAACCCCCATGATGTTCGCCGGCTTTCACGAAAACGTTCTGCGCAATTTCGGACCCCTGTTCCAGCAACTGGGCATCACGGCGGTCCAGGGAGGCGCCGCGAGCACGACCTATACGGCCAAGCCCTCGGCCGGATGGCAAAATTCGCTGCGTCCGGGCGATCCGGTAGCAGGCGTTCTGGTTTCCGGCGACATGAGTATTTCCGGACTGGGCACCGTGACTTACAACGACGGCCAGCACGTGTTGGCCTTCGGACATCCTTTCTTCAATCTGGGTCCCGTCGACATGCCCATGAGTAAGGGCGAAGTCCTGATGACACTGGCCTCGCAATTCCAGCCCAATAAGTTCGCCAATGCCACGGACATCGTGGGCGCCCTGCGTCAAGATCGCCATAGCGGCATCATGGGCGTGATGGGCCGCGAATCCGAGATGATTCCGGTGACCGTCAACGTGCGCTCGTTCGGGGAGAACAATGCCGTGCGCAGCAGCAAGGCCCTCCGCTTCAACGTCTTCGTACAGCAGAAGTGGACGCCGTACCTGATGATGATCACACTGTTCAATTCCATCTCCGAGCTGAACGAATTCATGGACGAAGCCACTTACCGTCTGAGCGGCGACGTGGAGCTGAACAGCGGTCCCAACCTGTCGCTCTCCACGATGCAAGCCTCCGGCGAGATGCCCATGCCGGCGCCTATGCTGCTGGCCGGATGGTGGGGAGATAAATTCAACCGGCTATACCTGAATGCGGTCAATCTGCCCAGCATCAAGCGCGTCAGCGTGACCGTGGATCTGCTTCCTGAACGCCGCGTGGCCAGCATCGAGAATGCCTGGGTGGCGGCTCCGGAGGTGCGCGCCGGCGACGACGTGCCCGTCAAGGTCCTCCTGCGCCCCTATCGCGGCGAGAGCATCGAGCGCGATTTCAGCGTCAAGATACCGGCCGGGTTGGCAAAGGGCGACCACCGCATCGTGCTGAGCGACGCCGAAACCATCAACCGCATGCAGAGCATCGCCGGTTCAATGGACCATTACATCGATCTGCCGCAGACCATCTCGCTCATTAATCAGGAGCGCAGTAATAACAAGTTGTACGTCTCGCTCCTGGAGGCCAGCCCCACCGCGTATTACGATGACAAGACTCTGCCCAGCCTGCCTGCCTCGGTCTTGAACGTGATGCAGGCCGGACGCGCCTCCAACCGTTCGCTGGTGACTTCACCGGAGAGCGCCTCCGAGCAGATGGCCCTGCCATTCGATTACGTCATTACCGGCAGTTACTCACTCAAGATCACCGTGAAGTAAGAAAGAGCGGACGCCACTTACCATGCAAAATAAATCGCGGGGTGAGCCTGTGGGCTTGCCCGCTTTCCTTCTTGGGCTAAGTATCCTGGGGTCGGGCGTTCTCGCGCTCCCGGCGGTGGCCGGCCAGACGCGCACCTGGACCCAGAGCGAGTATGCCGATTTTGAAAAAGGCGTCATGAAGGATGTCTCGCTGCGCAGCGACGGCCTGCTGACATTGGCACCCCGGTTCCGGGAAGTTTTGGATACCTCTTCGGCCTACTTATGGGCGCTCGCGCGGGATTCCAAAGGTAACCTATACGCCGGAGGCGGCCCTGGAGCCAAGCTCTATCAGGTCTCGTCCGGCGGCGCGAAGAAAACGCTCGCCGAGCTTGAAGGCATGGAGATTCCGGCCATCGCCATAGATGCCCAGGACCGCGTCTATGCGGCTTCCTCGCCCGATGGCAAAGTCTATCGGGTCTCAGCGGATGGTAAGTGCGAAGTCTTCTACGATCCCAAGACCAAGTACATCTGGGCTCTGGCTTTCAATAAGGAGGGCGATCTCTTCGTCGCCACCGGAGACCCGGGCGCCGTCCACCGTGTGACACCCGACGGCCATGGCAGCGTATTCTTCCAGAGCGACGAGACACACGTGCGGTCGATGACCATCGATCCGGCCGGCAATGTCTTACTAGGCACCGATCCGGGCGGTTTGGTGGTGCGAGTCACGCCTTCCGGCCGCGGCTTCGTGCTGTACCAGATGGCCAAGAAGGAAATCACCGCGGTGGCGGTGGCCAAAGACGGATCTATTTATGCGGCGGGCGTGGGCAGCAAGCTGAGTTCGTCGGCGCCGGCACCGCCCGAGCCTGCGACGCCAGCGCCTTCTTCCGCACCGCCGGGCCCCCAGGCGATGCTCCGTGCTCCGGCGCCACCCCCAGCCAGTCTGGCCCATTCGGGTAGCGTATCGGTAACGGGCTCCGATGTCTATCGCATCGACACCGGCGGCAACCCCGAAAAGGTCTGGAGTCATTCGCAGGATATTATCTATGCCATCGCTTTCGATGCGCAGGGCCGCGTTCTGCTCGGCTCGGGTAACAAGGGTTACATCTACCGCATTGATTCCGATGTGCTGTACACGGCGCTGTTGAGCGCTCCCTCCACACAGATCACCGCTTTCCAGACCGCTCCGGACGGTACGTTGTATGCCACCACGGCCAATGTTGGCAAGATCTACGAAATCGGACCCGGCCTGGCGCACGAGGGCTCCGTCGAAAGCGACGTTTTCGATGCGGGCTTGTTCTCGCAATGGGGACGGCTCAGCTTCGAAGCCCGCTTGAACGGAGGAAGTATCTCCGTCTCGACGCGCAGCGGAAATCTCGACGAGCCGGAGAAAAACTGGAGTCCATGGTCCGCGCCGATCGCGTCTCCAAAAGGCGATCGGGTGGATTGTCCTCCGGCGCGTTTTGTCCAATGGAAGGCCACCCTGGCGGCAGCCGGCGGGCCATCGCCCGAATTGGAATCGGTGGACTTGGCCTACTTGCCGCGCAACACGGCGCCGCACCTCGAGGCCGTCGAGACAACACCGCCCAACTACAAATTCCCGGCGCCCGCGATCGGCTTGCCGCCTTCGCAGACTTTGACGCTGCCGCCGATCGGTAAGTCTTCGTCGAGCGCTTCGCCGTCTCTTTCAATCGACTTGGGCGCGCCCTCCATGCCTTACGCCAAGGGCTTCATCGGCGCGCGCTGGGCGGCCTCGGATCAAAACGGCGACAACCTCATTTACAAGATCGAGATCCGCGGGGTCCACGAGAGCAACTGGCAGCTTCTCAGGGACAAGGTGAAAGACAAATATCTAAGCTGGGATTCCACCGCCTTCCCCGACGGAGAGTATCGCATCCGCGTGACGGCGTCGGACCTGCCGAGTAACCCGCCCGCGGAGGCTCTGTCCACTTCGGCGGAGAGCGAGCCTTTCCTGATCGACAACACGCCGCCGCGGATCGCGAACCTGGCCGCGACCGGGACCGGCGGTAAGCTGCATGCCACCTGGAGCGCCTCCGACGCGCTGAACAACATCAAGAAGGCTGAGTACTCGCTCGACGGCGGCGAATGGACGATGGCCGCCCCGGTTACCAAGCTTTCCGATTCGCCCGATCTCGCTTACGACCTCACGCTGGATACCGTTTCGTCCGGAGAGCACACCCTGGCGGTGCGGGTGGAAGATGATTATGACAATCAGGCGGCCGGCAAAGTAGTGGTCCGCTGATCGCCGCGAGTTAATCCTGCCGCAGCGTCAACGCGGGATTCAGCTGAGCCACCCGCAGCGCCGGCAGGAAGCTTGCGGCGGCGGCTACCCCGAGCAGGCCCAGGGCGACAGCGCCGAACGTAAGCGGGTCGCCGGGCTCGACACCCCAAATGAGGTGGCGCAGGAGTTGAGCGGCAAATCCAGCCAGGACGGAGCCCGCGATAACTCCTGCCGCCGCCAGCGCCACACCCGGCAAGGCTATCGCGCGTATGGCCTGCGCTACGGTAGCACCGAGCGCCAGCCGGATGCCGAGTTCGCGCGTGCGTTCCGCCACGGAGCTTGCAATCAAGCCATAAATGCCCACTGCCGCCAGCAGCAGCGCCAACCCGGCCAGCGCCGCCAGCAGCGCGGCTTGAAAGCGCTCCTGCGCCAGCGAGCGATAGCGGATATCTTCCATGCTATGAAACCCCGCAAAAGGCAATTGCGGGTCGACGGCCTGTATGGCGCGCTGCATGCCAGCAATCACTCCCTCCGGCGGTCCAGTCGTACGCACTACCCATCGCGGGGCAAACCAGGTATGCACCATTTGCAGGGACCTGTCCTCAGTCTGTGCGGCAGGAATGTACACGGCAGGCATGGGGGCTACCGGGCCGAGCTGCTCACCCCATCCGCTCTTCTGCTGGGTATCCGCGATCACACCTACGATCTCGCGCCGCCCAGCGCCGCCAAAGTCCAGATGCCGGCCCATGGGATCGTCATCGCGCAAATACATCTTCACGAACGCCTCACTGACGATAGCCACCGGCCCCCGGTTGGCGTTGTCGGCATCGGTAAACCTGCGGCCCCGCAATAATGGGATGCGCAGCACGGTGAAGTAGTCGGGCGTCACGTAGAACATATTAGTAATCTGGTCTTCGGTATCCACGTGCCGCCCATCCAGACGCCGAAAGCTGGTGTTGAGCGCACGCTCGTATGGCAGGCTGAGCACTACGGCGGCGGACTCCACGCCTGGCAATTCACGGATGCGGTCCAGGCTTTGCTTGAACAGCCGGTTCACATGCTCGCTGGTGGCATATCGCGCGTCCTGCAACGAGAGGCCGGCGGTGATCACATTGCGGGCGTCGAAGCCGGGATTCAATCCCTGCAAATGGATGAACGTACGGATCAGCAAGCCGGCGCTAACCAGCAGCACCATGGCGAGCGCTACTTCGCTCGAGACCAGCAACCGTCGCGGCCACGGATTCCGGCCACCGGCGACACCGCGTCCGGCCTCGCCGAGAGCTGCCCGTATCTCGATGCGACTGGCCGCCAGCGCGGGATACAGCCCAAAGAGGATGCCCGCCAGCAGCGATGCGCAAGCGGTGACCGCCAACACGCGCCAGTCCAGTTCCACGGTTTGCCAGACGTTGAGACGATTGAGTGCCAGAAGCTTGAGTCCCTTCACTCCTAGCCATCCTAGGACAGTTCCGGCCGTACCGCCGCAGAGTCCCAGAAGAATGCTCTCGGCCAGCAGCTGGCGAACCAGGGCCGCGCGCCCGCTGCCCAACGCCATGCGGGTGGCCAGCTCGCGCGAACGTCCGGCAGCGCGGGCGAGCAGCAGTCCGGCGATATTCACGCACCCAATGAGCAGCACGAGACCTACGGCCGCCCACAGTATCAGCAACGGCCTGCGGAGATTCATCGTCAGTCCCCGCTGGAACGACGTCAGGCGCAGGCGGGCCGATATGTCTTCTTCCAGGGCCTCGACGATGGGCGCGCCGACAGACTCGAGCTGTGCGTCAGCTTGCGCCCAGGTAGCGTCGGGGCGCAATCGAGCCACGACAGCGTAATTCGATCCGCCGCCCTCACCGGTGTTGGAAGGCCGCAGCGGCGTCCACAGGTCGGCCGGAGTGCTGCTTTGGAAATTCGCGGGCAGCACGCCTACGATAGTGTACGGCTCGCCGCGCAGACTGACAGCCTGCCCAACGACCTGGGGGTCCGCGCGAAAAACGCGCTTCCAGAGCGCGTAACTCAACACTGTCACGGCCGGACCGCCTGGGTGATCTTCCTCCACCGAGAACTCGCGCCCGATGAGCGGAGCAATGCCCAGCACGCGAAAGAAGCCGGCCGACACGCGCTGTTGTTTGACATAGTCGACTTTGCCGCCCGCCACAAAGTTGACGCCCATCGAGCTATCGCTGTATACGGCCCTGTCAAGGCAGGTAGCCCCGTCGCGAATCGCCTCCCAAATGCGGCCCGTCAGATTGGTCTTGTCGCCGGAGAGGCCTTTGCCCTGGAAGTGCGCCACAACCGAGGCCAGCCGCTCCGGCTGCGGATAGGGCAAAGGGCGCAGCAGGACTGCGTCCACTACGCTGAAGATGGCGGTGTTAGCCCCGATGCACAGGGCCAGCGTAGCCACCGCCGCTGCGGTGAACGCCGGGCTTTTGCGCAGCACTCGCGCGGCGTAGCGCAGATCCCGGGCTAATTCGTCGGGCCATTGCAGTCCCACGGCTTCGCGGCATTCTTCGGCGGCTGCGACCATGCTACCGAACTCGAGTCGCGCCAGGCGACGGGCCTCCCCGCGTTCGATTCCCCGCGCCTCCAGGTCCGCGGCGTAGCGCTCTATGTGGCCGTCCATCTCCGAAACCATCTCCTCTTCGAGGCGCGACCGCCGCGTCAGCGCGCGCCACCAGGAATGCATTCGCGCCATCACGTTACACCTCCTCCGGCTCCGCCGCCAGCACGTCGGCAATGGCCATCGCCAGACGCTTCCATTCTTTCCGCTCCGATTTCAACTGCTTGCGACCCACCGCCGTCAGCCGGTAGTACTTGGCCTTGCGCTTATTTTCGCTTTCGCCCCACTCCGCGGCAATCCAGCCGCGATGCTCCAGCCGGTAGAGCGCCGGATAGAGCGATCCCTGCGGGATCTGCAAGGCGTCTTTCGAGATCTGCTGGATGCGCAGCAGGATGCCGTATCCGTGCAGCGGCCCCAGCGAGACCGCCTTGAGGATCAGCATATCGAGGGTGCCTTGCAGGATGTCTACCTGTTTGCCCATATCTCTCCTAGATATTCTAGGCTTAGAATATTCCCGCTCTCCTAGAATGTCAAGAGGAGCTTCCCGGCGACGCGCGGCGCCGGCCATTTAGACAGCCCTACTCCGCTTCCCGCAACTCCCGTATCCAAATGTTGCGATAGCGCACCGGCTGCCCATGATCCTGCAGCCTGAGCGGCAGCCTGCCGGATGCGCCGGCCGGATATGGCGGACGTCCTCCCGTCGGCCCGGTCAGCGCAACGTGATCCTGGGCCAGCACGCCGTTAAAAAGCAGCGTCACCACCGCGGGCGCTTCCAACTTCGAACCCGAGAACCTGGGGCCATGGAACACGATGTCATACGTCTGCCACTCACCGGGAGGACGGCTGGGATTCACCAGCGGCGGATACTGGTTATACACGGCGCCCGCCTGGCCGTCGGCGTAGGTCTGGTTGTGGTAGGACTCCAGAACCTGGATTTCATAGAGCGAATGCAGAAACACGCCGCTATTTCCGGGCTCCTGATCGACGCCGTGAGGCATTTTCGGCGTGGCCCACTCAACGTGCAACTGGCAATCGCCGAAAGACTGCTTCGTCACGATGTCGCCGCTACCCGGCGAGTCCTCGAAATAATCGCCCATTACCTTCCAACCCATCGGCTTGCCATCAAGCTGCTTCCAGGCGGACAGATCCGTCCCATTGAAAAGCTGCACCGCATCGGATGGGGCGGTACCCGCGTGTTCCGGGGTACTGGGTACGCCCGGTGTCACCATCACGGGCAAGGGCCGGCTGCGGTCTCCTGGCTTCCACTTGATCACCGGCACCGTCGCCGCGAAAGCCGTCACGGCCAGAGGCAGAAAAAAACCTGATTTCATTTCGGCGATTTTATCACTCGTTCGCGCATCCTGGCATGCCAGCCCCCGCTTACAACTTCCTTAGATCCGGTTTATGGGTTCCTTAGGTGAGTTTGGATACGATTATGGTGAACCGCGTGTGCTCATGTTACAGAACGATGGCCCCGCGGAAATGCTTGGCCGAAAGATAGGTTGACGCCGTCTAAAAGATAGAGGTCCTCCAAGGTGAGGACCAGATAATCTGGAAATTGGGTGTATTAAGGTGGCCGGGGTGTGGGCTCATGGGAGTCCCGTCCGCCCCAGGAGCCCGTCCTGCCCAGTCCGTAGGTATGGCCTTTCCCCGCTTTTGTGGTCCTGTTACCTTGGAAGAAGACACCCATATCTTTCTCAGGGAGATCAGATGCGGCAGTTGGTAAGGCGGATGTGGATCGGGCTTATGTTCACGGGCGGCGTGACGGGCGTCGCATGGGCGCAGAAGACCATGACATGGCAGCAAGTTCGAGACGAATTCGAAAAGTCCAACCCCACTTTGCGGGCTGCCCAAATCGGCATTGACGAATCACGAGCCGAAGAGGTGACTGCCTACCTGCGTCCCAATCCGGATTTTACCCTAGACTTCGACCAACTCGACTTTTTCTCGAACAATCCAACCTCTTACCGACCTTTCGCTTTCACCGAGCCGCTCATCTCGGCCAGCTATCTGCACGAGCGGCGGCATAAGCGGGAATTGCGGCTTGAGAGCGCGCAGAAGGCGACGATTGTCGCTCAATCGCAATTGGCGGATCAGGAAAGGACCCTGATTTTCAATCTACGCAATGCATTCGTACAAACGCTCCAGGCTAAAGCAATCCGGGAGTTGGCCATACAGAACCTGGCGTACTACGATCATGAAATCTCCATTGGCCAGGACCGCTTTAAGGCCGGCGATACTGCGCGTGTGGATCAGGACCGTCTCGAGCTGCAGCGCGTGACGTACGAATCCGATCTCCAAACCGCCGACGTGAATCTGCGAACCGCGAAGATTCAGCTTTTACAATTGCTGAACGATCGGACGCCGGTCGAGAAGTTCGATGTGACTGGACCGTTCGATTTCAACGAGCAGGTACTGGTGTTGGATGAATTGCGCCGCATTGCTATGGAGGAGCGGCCGGATTTGAAGGCCGCGGTTGAAGCCGTCGACAAGGCCAAGACCGATTACAAGCTGGCGGTTGCCAATGGTTCCACCGATCCTACATTCGGCGTGGATTTTGGTCGCAATCCGCCGATCCCGGTCTATATGGGAGTCAATGTGACAATCCCCTTGCGCATCTTCGATCGGAACCAGGGTGAGAAGGCGCGCGCCCGGCTGGACATCACCAAGAACGAGAAGCTGCGGGATGCGGCGCAGGCGCAGGTCTTTAGCGACGTCGACTCGGCCTACGCCACG
>Ga0302324_100001804_pt1 | contig 51030 bp, 44 predicted proteins | sample Palsa_T0_1_FD_201949 | JGI IMG/M metagenome (GOLD analysis project Ga0302324, IMG submission 201949) | Peat permafrost microbial communities from Stordalen Mire near Abisko, Sweden - Palsa_T0_1 | ecosystem: Environmental > Terrestrial > Soil > Palsa > Peat permafrost | place: Sweden: Abisko...
GATGCGTGCGCGCCAATAGTCTTCCCTTGTTCCCATTCCTACGATGGCTTTGGTCATGAAGCCAGTATGCAACCTGCCCGGCAGGCTTGGGAAGAGGGGTTCACCAGACGCTTACAGAACCACGCGATTCAAGTCAAGTCAGTCGGCTATCGTCAGACGATATTGGTTTCGGGTGCGGATTGCCTTCTTGAGGGGCAGGTGTGGAGCGTGACCTTTGAAGAAGCGCTGGATCCGTTTCTGATCTGCTTGGCAACCCAGGATTACCGCCGTGAGCGCTCCGCGGGGAAGATTGATCCAGTCAGAATCGAGTTGCATGGGCGCCCCAGGGGGAGCCTGAGGAATGCCGACCAGGCGATACTCCTCTTCGTAAGACCACGCGTCCGATTTGGTTAGCAGAACTTGACAAGCTTGGTCCATACCCATTTCATGAGGCAGAAACCTCGGGTAGTGCGAGAGGTAGGTCACCTTCATAGCGCCGGAGAAAAGGGGGTTGGCCGTTTGAAACTCTAGGCAGATGCCGGAATGGTTTTTCGAATAATGGGACCACATGAGAATGGAATCAGGATGGGGTGTTAGGCAGTAAATGCGTCTCCTTGCGGTCTCTACTTGAACTTTGCGAGCCAAGTCTTCAATAGATTTACCGAGATTCTCGGGGCCTTTCAGCCACCCTTCCAGTGCCGTCCTGCGTTCTGAGGTCGGGAATCCATCACCCATCTCGTTGAGCCAATCGACGTATTGATTTCGGACGGTCGGGTCTTTGAGACTGTCACAGTCGTACCAAAGCTGACAGTCCCAAGGATCATTGAGTTTCCCTGGGGTGGAACAGTGAATGCGGTTGCGCGTCAACAAATCGGCAATGTGTTCGGGGTTGAAGGGCTGGTAGTGATAGAGTTTAGCCAGTCCAGCCTGGAATGCATCAACAATTTGGAGGGACACCTTCCAGTCTATGCGTTCCTGGTGAAGTGTTGCTACCACCGCTCCAGCTTGATTTCGCGGCGACGCCGGGCACGCAGCCGCGCCGCCGCGCGTTCCTCGACCCGTGCTCGTTCTCCCAGCTTGCGAGGATCGTAGCCCATGCGTGCCAATTGCAGAGGCTTCTTTCGAGCATGCTGATGTGAGGGCGACATTGGCGTGCCTCCACCAATCAGTCGGTGGTTGACCCGGAACGGCGTTGTAGTAATTACTCCCGTGAGGTCCTGCGTACGTCAACTCCAGCAGTATGACCGCCGGCCGTCGCACGCGGCGCGGTCATCTCAACGCTACTCGTAACGCAGCGCCACCATGGGATCCACGCGGGTGGCCCGCCGCGCAGGGATATAGCTGGCGAGCAACGCTGCGCCGATCAGCACCGCCGCCATCAAGGCGAACGTCAGCGGGTCGAACGAGCTGACATGGAACAGCTCATTGCGCAGCAAACGGCTGGCGATCAGCGATACCACGAGTCCGATCGCCGCGCCTGCGCCGGCCAGCCGCATGCCCTGTCCCAGCACTAGCCGCAGGATCTCGCCCGGTTGCGCGCCCAGCGCCATACGCACTCCCAGCTCCTGCGTCCGCTGCGTCACCGCGTAACCGATCACGCCGTACAAGCCGATCACGGCCATCAGCAGCGCCATACCGGCGAAGACGCCCAGCACGGTCACCACAAAGCGGCGCGGCGCGAGCGAGCTGTTCACCATTTCCGACAGCAGCCGCACTTGCGAAACCGGCTGCGTCGAGTCCACCGAACGGACCGCGTCGCGCATGCCGGCCGCCAGCCGCGCCGGGTCCGAGGGCGTCCGCACCACAAACGTGGCGAACGGCGGCGGGACCTGGTATAGCGGGAAATAGTATTTGCCTTTGACATCTTCGCCGCCGAGATCCGCATTCTTGACATGGCCCACGATGCCGACGATGGTGGCCCACGGCGCAGACCGGCCGCGGCGCACGTGCTTTCCGATAGGATCTTCATCCGGCCAGTATTGCCGGGCGAGAATATCGTCGATGATGGCAACCGGCTGCGTTTCCTGCCGATCCACGTCCGTAAAGACGCGCCCCTTGCGAATCCGGATTTTCAGCGCGGCGAAGAAGTCCGGGCTGACGAAACCGATATCGCCATGCGGACCCGGGTCGCCGGGAGGCGACAGCCGCCCTTCGATAGCGAAGGACGCCGAACCGCCCATGCCGCTGAAGGGCGCCGTCGCGGTGGCGGCCACCGCGGTCGCACCGGGCATGGCCGCCAGGTTACCAAGCACGGCGCGAAAGAACGCGATACGCTTGCCGGGATCGGCGTACTGCGCGGGCGGGAGCGAGAGACCGGCGGTAATCACGCCATTGGGTTGAAATCCGGGGTTGACGTCTTGAAGCGCCGCCAGGCTGCGCAGAAACAGGCCCGCGCCGACCAGCAACACCAGCGCGAGCGCCACTTCGGCAACCACCAGCGCGGCCCGCAAATGCTGGCGCCCCAGGCCGCCTGTATTAGCGCGGCCGCCTTCCTTCAAGAGCGCGTAGCGGTCGAGACGCGAGATCTGCCAGGCCGGCGCCACTCCGAAGAGTATGCCGGCGGCGACAGCAGCCACGGCCGTGAATGCCAACACCGCAGGATCCATGCGCACGCCGACGGCTACCGGGAGACCTTCCGGCGCCAGAGCCAGCAGTCCCTTCAGTCCGGCGAAAGCCACGCCCAGGCCAACGGCCGCGCCTCCCATGGCCAACACCAGGCTCTCCGCCAACGACTGCCGAATGAGGTCCCAGCGGCCCGCCCCCAGCGCGGCCCGGATGGCGATTTCGCGGCTGCGCCCGGATGCGCGCGCCAGCATCAAGCCGGCGATATTGGAGCATGCGATCAGCAGCACAAAGCCGACTGCGCCCAGCAGCACCAGCATGGGCGTCTTGGTATCGCCGGCAATGAAATCCGTGAAGGGCAGCAGAAACATGCCCCAGGCGGCGTCCTTGGCATAGGCTCCGCCCTGCGTGCCGTTGTTCCGCACGCGGCTGCTAAGCACTTCCACGAACGCGTTGGCGGGCGCGAAGGCCAGCCCCGGCTTCAGCCGCGCCATGGCGTTATAGCTCTCGTTGAAACGGTTGTTTTCGGTGTATTGGCTGTCGGCCAGGCCCAGCGGGACCCAGAGGTCGATGTCCACCGGCCAGCGAAATTCCGGCCCCATCACACCCACGATGCGGTAGGTCATTTGGTTCAGTTCAATGCCGCGGCCGATTACGCTGGCATCCTGGCCGAAGAGCCGCTTCCAGGCGGCGTACGACAGCACCACTTCCCGATTGGCGCTGGGCCGGTCCTCTTCCGGCTGGAATACCCGCCCGAGTTTGGGTTTTGCGCCGAAGACTTCGAACCAGCGCCAGGTGACATTGGCGCCGCGCAGCCGTTCGGGAACGGTTGAGCCGGTGTAGTTGAAGTCGCCCTGATTGATGAGCGCCGCCGAATCGAATTGCTGCGTGCTGTGCAGCACATCCGCGAAATCGGGGATGGATACGCCGATGTTGCGCAGGGCCAGCTTATCGTAACGCACGCGCAGGGAAACGATGCGCTCGGGCTGCTGGACGCCGGCCGGGTTCAGCAGAACCTGGTTGACGACGCTGAAAATGGCGGTGTTGGCGCCGATGCCCAGCGCCAGCGTGGCGACCGCTACGGCTGTATAGCCGGGGGTCTTCAGAAGCGTGCGGATAGCGTAGCGGGAGTCTTTCCAGAGTGCGGACATACTGCTAATACTCGCATGGGGCCGTTTGGTTACGGCGCGCCAGCTCATCTCACCTGCGCGACGACATACAGGTACACCACCGGGAGCGTGAATAGCGTGCTGTCCACGCGGTCCAGCCAGCCGCCGTGGCCGGGCAGCAGAGTGCCGCTATCCTTCACGGCCGCGCCGCGCTTCAGGGCGGATTCGCACAGGTCGCCGAACTGTCCAGCCACGTTGGCTACGGTGGTGAGCGCCAGCGCGGAAGCCGGCGGAACCGCGGGTATCGCCCAGCGCAGGAAGAAAAAGCCGAAGATCAGGGACGCCGCGAGCGATGCCGCGGAGCCTTCCCAGGATTTGCCGGGACTGACCATGGGCGCCAGTTTGTGGCGGCCCACGGCGCGGCCCACGTAATAAGCGCCGATATCGCCAATCCAGTTCAGAACCAGCGCGTATAGCAGCCAATAGCGGTTCTGCGCGGCTAGCAGCGGCGCGAAGCGCCAACAGCCGAAGACATACACGACGCCCAGCAGCAGGAGCGCGGCGCGCAGGATGCCCGCCCGCACATCGCCGGCGCGCAATGCCAGACTGAGAGCGAGCAGGGCCGCCGCGATCACGGTGAGCACGACGTAGCCGTCGCCGGGCAGCACCAGAATGAGCAATCCCGCCCCGTAGCCAAGCGGACCGAGGTTGCCCGCCTGATATGCGGCGGCGATGCCGGAGTACTCGTAGAAGCACAACAGCGCCACGATCGCGGTGACCGCGAGCACCGTCCAGGAGGGAGACCACAGGACTACATAGGTGACCAGCGGAAACAGGACCAGCGCCGTGAGAACCCGCTTCATCTGCCCGGCAGCGCGGTGATCATTTCTTCAGAATCGGCGGAGCGGACGCTGTCGAGCGGCGCCGCGCTCAAACCGCCATAGCGGCGGTCGCGCTTCTGGTATTCCAGAACCGCCGTGAGAAGATGGGTGCGGCTGAAGTCCGGCCACAACGTCTCGGTCACGTAAAGCTCCGCATACGCGATCTGCCAGAGCAGGAAATTGCTGATGCGCATCTCACCCGAGGTGCGGATCAGCAGGTCGGGATGGGGAGAAGGATTGGTGTATAAGTGCGCGGCGATGAGGTCCTCGTCCACCTGCAAGGAGGAGAGCCGCCCTTCCATGCGGGCGAGTTCGATAATCGAGTTGACCGCATCCACGATCTCGGTGCGGCCGCCGTAATTGATCGCCAGATTGACGAGCAGGCCGCGGTTGGCGGCGGTGGCGTCCACTACAGCGTCCAATTCGCGCCGCACATCGGGGGGCAGCGCGTCCAGCCTGCCGATGGCCTGCAGGCGGATATCGTTTTTCTGCAGTTCGGGCAGTTCCTTGCGCAGGTAGAAGCGCAAAAGGCGCCACAGGGTTTCAACTTCGGCGCGGGGGCGCTTCCAGTTCTCCACCGAAAACGCGTACAGCGTGAGGACCTGAATTCCCAGGCGCGCACAGGTTTCGACCGTGCTGCGCACCGGCCCGACTCCGGCCTTGTGGCCCGCCACACGAGGCAGGCGCCGGCGCGCGGCCCAGCGTCCGTTGCCATCCATGATGATGGCGATGTGCGCCGGCAATCTGTCCGGATCGATCGCGGCGGCAAGCTCCCAATCCTTATCCCCGAAGCGGAGTGATTCCAGTAAGGCCTTCATGCGGTAAACTTCATAGTACAACAGAGTGCAGCGCCATCCGCGCGGCTTTTTGGCCCCGTCGCGCCTGCCCGCCCCAGCGATAATAGACTAAATGATCGATATCTACTCCCTGGTAGTCCGGATATCGGCAGCCGCCATCGTCGCCGCGCCAGTCGCCGCGCTGGCCACCACCACTCCAACAAATGTCGCCCTGGTCAATCCGGGGTTTGAAAGCCCCTACATCGCATTCTCCGGAAACAACGGCCAGATCACCGGGAACATCGCCAACGGCTGGTCGGACAACTCCACGTGGTCCGATTCCACCGTTCAATACTCGCAGGAATTCAATAACCCCCATAGCGGCGCTTCCTGCCAGAAGATGGCTGTGGCATCCACCGGCAGCGGCCAGGCGCAACTCCTGCAAGGCGTTCCCGTCGTCGCGGGATCTCTCTATACCGCCTCGATCTGGGTGCGCGGCGATGCCGGAACGCAAGTGATTTTCCTCATCCAGGACGGCTCCTCGCCGTACGAATCCTATCTCGACACCTATGTCACCGTCACCGCCAACTGGCAGCAGATCACGATCCAAGGCTACATCGCCGTAACTACGGGCGCGAATCTGATAATCGCCCTCGGCGCTCCGGGCACAGTCTGGATCGACGATGCCAGCGTGTCATACGTGCCCGGGACCGCGTCGCCCACGCCGAACCTCGGTCCCATCCCGACTTCGTTTTTCGGAATCCACGTCGCCAATTTTCTGGAGAGCATGCTCTCGAATCCCGGCTTTGAACCGCCCTTCGTTTCCGCCGGGCAAAACAACCCGATTTCCGGCAACGTCGCGATCGACTGGAACGACAACTCGTCCTGGGCGGATGTCACCGTGACTTACTCCGAGGACACCGACAACCCGCACGGTGGAACCGCGGCGCAGATGGTCGACGTGCAGGCAGTCGTCAGCGGCGCGGTGCAATTGGTCGAGCCCGTGACGGTGATACCGGGCGCGGCTTACACGTTCGCCGTCTGGCTGCGCGGCGAGGCGGGGATGAGCGTGAACGTCATCCTGCAGAATCAGAACTCGCCTTACAATTATTACGCTGAAACGTCCGCGCAGCTCGGCGGGGATTGGCAGCAGTTCGCCGCGACGGGTCAAATCAACGATACGGGTGAGGTGCTGCTGATGATCCAAGCCACCGCGCCCGGAACATTTTCGGTGGATGATGCTTCATTCACGGACGCCAGCGGCCAGCCTGTCTCGGGCGGCGTCCCATGGCCCGCCGCGCGTTTCGGAACCCTGCGCCTCTGGGATTCCGGTACCACTTGGACGGCTCTCGAACCGCTCCGCGGCGTCTGGAACTTCGCGCCGCTGGACGCCTGGGTGGCAGCCGCGCAGGCCAACGGCGCACCGGACATCATCCTCACGCTCGGCCAGACCCCCGCTTGGGCGTCGTCCAATCCCGATGACGTGAACTACGTGGGCGCCGGTGCGCCGGCGCCGCCCACGAATATTCAGGACTGGAACGACTATGTCACCGCCGTGGCGCAGCGGTATAAGGGGCGCATCCGGTATTACGAAATCTGGAACGAGCCGAATGACAACACTTACTTTACAGGCACGGTCGCGCAACTGGCGCAACTGACGCAGGCGGCTTATCAGATCCTGAAGGCCGTGGACCCGCAAAACACGGTGATCTCGCCCGCCGCTTATTCCGCAGGCTATCTGGATACATTCCTGGCCACCGGCGCCGGCGCGTACGTGGACGTCGTCGCCCAGCACTTCTACACGACGCCTCCGGAAGCCACCGGCCCGCTGATCGCCAACGTCCGCCTGGTCATGAACAAGTACGGCCTGGGCGGTATGCCGCTGTGGGATACCGAGGGCGCGTCCGGCGATACCACCACCCCGCAGGCGCAGGCCGCCGCTTATATAACGCGGAAATATCTCACCGACCTGGCTTATGGCTCCGGGCGCTATGACTGGTACACCTGGGGCAACGCCACGGCTTTCTGCGTGGGTACCGCGCAGACCGATCCGATCGCGCTCACCGAAGCCGGACAGGCATATCGTTACCTGTTCGACTGGCTCTTGGGCGCATCGTTGACGCAGGCGGTCATCGACCCGTCGGGCACCTGGCAAATCTGGCTCACGCTGGCGACCGGCGACCCAGCTATCATTGTGTGGAATCCGGCGCAGAACGTTGCCTTCACCATACCCGCGGCGATCCAGGCGCGCACGGTGCGCGACATCTTCGGGGGCGCGACGGCGGTGCAGGGAACCACCATCACTGTTACCGATTCGCCGGTGCTGCTCACCTCATGTTGCCAGACAACGCCCGCGATCGGCGCCGTCACCAACTCCGCCAGTTTCGCGGGCGCAGTTTCTCCCGGCAGTCTGGCGACGATCTTCGGCACAGGCTTCGCGCCGCAACCCGCCCAGCCGAACAGCCTGCCGCTGCCCGCCGATCTCGGCGGCGTGAGCGTTTCGATCGATGGCTACTACGGCCCGATGCTCTACGCGGATTCCGGCCAGATCAACTTTCAGGTTCCGTTCGAAGCGCAGGCGGGCAGCGCCACGCTGTTGGTGCGCTCGCCGCTGGGAATGAGCCTCGAGTATCCGCTTACCATCGCCGCCGCGGCGCCGGGAATCTTCCAACTGGACGGAAACCGTGCCGTAGCCACCGACGCCGCGGGTACGCTTCTGACGGCGGCGCATCCGGCCGCCGCCGGTTCCGTGATTGTCGTGTTTCTGACCGGAATCGGGGGCCTGACCAATACGCCGCTGGATGGCGCCGGAGCCCCGTTGAGTCCTCTCGCCGAAGCCACTCTCTCAGCGGCGGCCACCATCGGCGGCGCCAACGCCCCAATCCAGTTTCTCGGACTGACGCCGTACTACGTGGGTCTTGCCCAGGCAAATCTCCAGGTGCCGCAACTCGCGGCCGGCGACTATCCGGTGGTCATCACCGTAAACGGAGTGGCCAGCGCGCCCGCCATGCTGTCCGTCGGCGGGCAGTAGCGGCGGCGCGCGGTAACGAAGGGAAGCCGTGAAACGCATGCACGCCCGGCTGGCGGCGTGCGTCATCGATACAGGAGGAATTACTATGCGCTTAGTGATCATCCCCTTGGCCGTGTCTTTCGCCGCATCGTTGGCTCTCGGTCAAGCCAATCAGGTGTTTCGGCTTACCCAAAACGAAAACCAGCAGGAGCTGGAAGAAATGGCGAGAGTGCTTCGCGGGACAGGGAACATCCCGCAGGTATCCATTGACGACCTGAAAGAAACCGTGGCCGTAGAGGGAACTGCGGGGGAGATCGCCACGGCCGATTGGCTGGTGCACCAACTGGATCTGCCCGCGAATGGACAATTCTCCGGCGTGCACGAGTACCGGGTGCCCGGCGGCACCGACGATGTGGTGCGAGTGTTTTATGTGAGCAATGCCGCGAAGCCGCAGGAACTGCAGGAGATCGCGGTGGTGCTCCGCTCGGTGGCGGATATTCGGCGATTGTACGTTTACAACGCGCTGAAAGCGGTGGCTGTGCGCGGGACAAGCCAACAGATGTCGCTGGCCGCGTGGATGGTGGACCAGCTCGATCGGCCCGCCGATGCGGCCGCTCCGGCGCCGCATGAATACAAGCTCTCCGGTGACGATGTGGCGCGCGTTTTCGAGATGACCTATCCTGAGACTCCGCAGCAGTTGCAGGAGATCGTGACGTTGATCCGTTCCGTGGGCGATATTCAACGGCTGTTCGTCTATGTTGCGCGGCGAGCCGTAGTCTTGCGCGCAACGGCCGAGCGGGTTGCGCTGGCCGCCTGGCTGGTGAATGAATTGGATAAGCCGGTGAACGGGCAAACTGCCCAGCAGGACGGCACGCCGCATGAATTCCGGCTATCGAACGACTCCGCGAATCTGGCGCGAGTGTTTTACGTGGCTGGTTCCCCGTCGCCGCAGGAGCTCCAAAAGGTGGTTGAGCAGGTCCGCGCCAACACCGGAATTCGCCGGGTGTTCGTTTACAATGCGTTGGGGGCGCTGGCCGTGCGGGGGACGGTGGGGCAGGTGGCTACGGCGGAGAAGGCGCTTGAGGAGATGAAGGTACAATAGCAGACCGCGGCGGTGTCCGTAGGATCCGAAGGCCTGGCCAGCGCGCCGGCACTTGCCCGGCTGGGCAGATCGGCATGGCCGGTGGCGTTTCCGAGGGATGGCGGAACACCTTTAAAGGTGCTATAAAGGCTATGAAGAAGGACGATTATGCTCGACATCGCCGAAGATATTCAAGCCATGACGACTTTCCGGCGCAATCCGCGAAGGTTCATGAAGCACCTCAAGAAAACCAGGCGTCCCATCATCCTCACCGTTAACGGGAAAGCCGAAGCCGTCGTCCAAGACGCAACAGCATATCAGCATCTCCTGGATTTGGCTGCGGAAGCCAGCGCCACCGAAGGCATCCGGCAAGGCCTCGAAGACGTAAAGAAAGGGCGTACGCGACCCGCCCGTGAGGTGTTTGACGAAATCCGCGTCGGACATGGCATACCGCGTTGAATTGACTGACCGCGCGCATCGAGACCTCAGAAGTATTTACAGGCGTATTCACGCTGACGATTCCCGGTCCGCATTCGCTTGGTTCAATGGTCTGGAGACCCTTGTTTACAGCCTTGACGAGTTCCCCAATCGCGGGGCGGTCACGCCCGAAGACGAAAACCTCCGTCATCTGCTGTATGGGAACAAACCTCATGTGTATCGCATTGTGTACCGCGTCTACGAGCGGGCGAAAAAGGTGAGGGTGCTCCACATCCGCCACGGAGCCAGAAAGGCCTTCCAATGGCGGGAAGCGCGATAGTATGATCGGAATCACGAACTACTCCGTGTATGTTCCGCGGCGGCGGCTGCGCCGGGAGACCATCGCGGCGGCTTGGGGCACGCCGACCATGCCGGGTTGCAAAGCGGTCGTGAACTTCGATGAAGACTCACTGACCATGGCGCAATCGGCGGTTTGGCCGCTGGCCCAATCGGCCGGCGTGGAGGCGCTGTCGTTCGCTTCCACAACTTCGCCCTACTGGCAACGCTCGGCGGCCAGCCTGATCGCGGCCGCGTGCGATTTGCCCGCGCGGACGGCGACGTCGGATTTCGGCGGATCGTTGCGCGCGGGAACCAGCGCGCTGCGGGCGACGCTCGACGCAGTGGCTGCCGGCAGCGTCCGCACCGCCCTGGTTACGGCCGCCGATTGCCGCGAGGGCGCGCCGGAATCGGCCGAGGAGATGCTCTTCGGCGATGCCGCCGCGGCGGTTGCGGTGGGCCGCGACGGCTTGGCCGCCGAACTGGTGGCGACGGTTTCCCGCTCTGACGATTTTCCGGACGAATGGCGGCGGGATACGGACGCCCAGGTGCGCTCATTCGCGTCGAAATACTCGCTGACGCGCGGCTACACCGAAAATGTGGTGGCGGTGGGGCGCGCATTGTTCGAGAAAGCGGGCGTGCAGCCGGAACAGATCGCGCAGGCGGCGTTGACCTCGAGCGATGGGCGCGCGCACATCGCGGCGGCGAAAGCCCTGGGCATTCCGGCGGAGCGTGTGGAGGATGTACACGCGGGAGACATCGGAATTACCGGCGCAGGCATGCCTCTGTTTCTGCTGGCGCAAGCGATCGATCAAGCCCAGGCCGGCGATCTGATTCTGGCGATCGCTTACGGGGACGGCGCGGATGGTTTCCTGTTTCGCGCGCTGGGCGGCGGCGCGCGGCTCCAGCCGGACGGCCCCACGACGGGGATGGAGTATTCGACTTATCAGATCTATCGTAAACTGCGCGAGTATGGGCGCACGGCCGGCGGCGCGGAGATTTCCAATGTCCTGCTGCGCCGCGAAGAGACCCAGAACGTGCGCCTGCACGGGTCGCTTTGCCCGCGGTGCGGCATGCTGCAGTTCCCCATCGCGAAGGTGTGCGGATCGTGCCATCGTCACGGCGGCCTGATGGAGAAGCCGCTCGCGCGGCGCGGCCGGCTGTTCACCTTCACGAAGGATTTTCTGTATAATGCTCCGGTCGAGCCCACGGTGATGGCCGTGGTGGATTTGGAAGGCGGCGGACGCTTCCTGTGCCAGATGACGGACGTGGACCCGGCGGCGGTGGAGATCGGGATGGAGGTCGAACTGGTGCTGCGCCGGATGCGCGAGGGCGCGGGCGACCATTATTATTACTGGAAGTGCCGGCCAGTTTAGGACAGGCCTCCTGGCCTGTCCATCGGAGGACCTATGGCGGGATCGATCAAAGACCAGGTTGCCATCGTCGGGGTAGGCTGTACGAAGTTCGGCGACAACTTCGACCAAAGCTTCGAAGATCTGCTGGTGGAGGCCGGATTCGCGGCGTTCGCGGACGCGGGCATCGAGCCGGAGCGCGTGGAAGCCGCGTGGCTGGGCACGTTCTCGCCCTATGCTGGCAATGGCAAAGCCTCCGTCTCGCTGGCGGATGCGCTGCGCATGTATGGCAAGCCCATCACGCGCGTCGAGAACTATTGCGCCACCGGCACGGACGCATTCCGCAACGCGGCGATGGCCGTGGCGTCCGGCATGTACGACGTGGCGCTGGTGGCCGGCGCCGAAAAACTCAAAGACCGCCCGATACGCGGCTTGGGTTGGGAAGGCGGCCATCCTTATCGGCACGACGGCCTGACGGCGCCGGGCGTCTTCGCCATGGCGGCGAACCGCTACTTTCATCGTTTCGGCCAGAGCGCCGGCGCGGGCCGCGAGGCGCTGGCCAAAGTTTCGGTGAAGAATCATCACAACGGCGCGATGAATCCCAAGGCGCATTTCCAGATGGAAGTGAGCGAGGAGCAGGTGCTGAAAGCGCCCATCGTGGCGTGGCCCTTCGGGCTGTTCGATTGCTGCCCAACCACTGACGGCGCGGCCGCCGCGGTCATCTGCCGCGCGGATATCGCCCATCGGTTTCGCGACGATTACGTGCTGGTGAAGGGGCTTGGGCTGGCCGTTACCAGCGGGCGGCCGTGGTACGATTCGGCGAATGAATATGTCGGGTTCGCGGCCACGCGCGCGGCTTCCGAACAGGCGTACCGCATGGCCGGCGTGCAGGATCCGGTGGCGGAGATCGACTTGGCGGAAGTGCACGACTGCTTCACCTGGACGGAAATCACGAACTACGAAGATCTGGGATTCTGCCATAAAGGCGAGGGCATGCACTTCATCGGCGAGGGCCGCAGCGCGCTTTCCGGCGACTTGCCGGTGAACCCCAGCGGCGGGCTGAAATCGTTCGGGCATCCCATCGGCGCGAGCGGCGTGCGCATGATTTACGAAGTGACGACGCAGTTGCGCGGGCAGGCGGGCGCGCGACAGGTGCGCGACGCCGATCTGGGCCTGGTGCACAATCTGGGTGGGCCGGGCTCGGTGGCTTGCGTGATCGTGCTGGGGAGGCCGTAGCGATGGACGTGCTGTATGCGCTGCGGCGCGCCCGGCAGCTTCATCCGGATGCGATCGCGGCTTGCGATGGCGACCGCTCGATCACCTTCGCGGAGTTCGCCGAGCGGGTGACGCGGCTGGCGGGCGCGCTGCGCGATCTGGGCGTGCAGTCCGGCGACCGCATCGCGGTGCTGATGCTGAATTCGCCGCGCTATTTCGAGCTGTACCATGCCGTGCCGCTGGCGGGCGCGATCATCGTGCCGATCAACATCCGGTGGAATCCCGCTGAGATCGGCTTCGGCCTCTCGGATTCCGGCGCGCGGCTGCTGGTGGTGGACGATTACTTTGCGCGCGTGGCGCCCGCGCTGAGCGCGGCTCTGCCGGAGTTGCAATACCTGTTCGCCGGGAACGGCGCGTGCCTCGCGGGCATGGCGGATTACGAAGCACGCTTGGCCGCCGCGCCATTATCCGGCCGGGCCGCGCTCGACGGATCGCTTCCGGATGAAAACAGCGTGGTAGCGTTGTTCTACACCAGCGGGTCCACTGGCGGACCCAAGGGTGTGATGTTGACCCACAAGAATCTATACGCGAACGCGCTGCACGGCATGCTGGCGCTGTCCGTCACCAAGGATTGGGTGTGGCTGCACGCGGCCCCCATGTTTCACGTGGCGGATGCGACGGTGGTCTACTCGCTGGTGATGCGGGGCGGCCGAAGCTGCTTCATTCCGGCGTTCGATCCCGAAGCGTGTTTGAAAGCCATCGAGCGCTACCGCGTCACGCACATGTTCGTGGTGCCTACCATGCTGAACGCCATGGTGAACCATCCGGCGTTCGAACGTTATGATACGTCGAGTCTGCGCATGATGGGCTACGGGGCGTCGCCCATGCCGCTGGATCTGCTGCGGCGCGCGCAAGAGAAGCTGCGCTGCCCGTTCGCGCAGGGCTATGGGCTGACCGAATCGAGTCCGGGATTGACCTATTTGGGGCCCGAGGATCACACGCTGGAGAATTCCGACTGGCAGTTTGCGCCGGTGAAATCCGCGGGCCGCGCGATGATGGGCGTCGAGCTGCGCGTCGTGGACGCGATGGATCGCGAGCTTCCGGCGGGCGAGGCGGGCGAAGTGGTGGCGCGCGGCGACAACATCATGAAGGGCTACTGGAACCAGCCCGCTATCACCGCCGATACGCTGCGCGGCGGCTGGCTGCACACCGGCGACATGGGCACGTTCGATGCGCGCGGTTATCTGTACATCCTCGACCGCAAGAAGGATATGATCAAGCCCGGCGGCGAAAACGTTTATTCGCCGGAGGTGGAGTGCATGATCGCTTCGCATCCGGAGGTGCTGGAGGTTGCGGTGATCGGTCTGCCCGACGAGAAATGGGGTGAGGCGATCAAGGCCGTGGTGGCGCGGCGTCCGGGCAGCGCACTCACCGAAGCCGAGCTCATCGACTATTGCCGCGAGCGGATGGCGCACTTCAAATGTCCGACGTCGGTGGATTTTGTGGATACGCTGCCGAAGGGCGGGACGGGCAAGGTGCAGAAGACGGTGCTGCGGGCGCGGTATCGCCGCGGGTGAAGTCCGGGCGGTCGCCGGGAGTAGAATGGTGTGTACTGGAAGTCAGCCAGGCAAAAGGGAAACGTGGGGGCCAAGAACAGACAACGTGCCGGGAACCCTGTAAATCCATCCGTCTCCGAACTGGCGTTCGAGGTCAGCTCCCCTTACTTATCTCCCAGGCGGAGGCTCCTAATGCGCATTTTAGCCCTGAGAGACTCAATAGAGGCCGAGAAGGGGATTTTATCGGAGAGCTATCCACTGATCCAAGGGGATCGAGAAGGCGAAGCGTATGAAACACTCAATTCATAAAGTGCGGTTATTCGAAATCGTCTCTCCGTACACGCTTCGCGTTTACTTTGAGGACGGCACGGCGCAGACCATTGACTTTCAGCCGATTCTGGCTGGTGAGATCTACGGCCCACTGCGGAATGTGGGCCTGTTCAATCGCGTCCGGATCGATCCAGACGCGCGCACGTTGGTGTGGCCCAACGGAGCGGATTTCGACCCGGCCACGCTGCACGACTGGCCAAAATACGAGCTCGAAATGCTGGAACTCGTACGGCGCTGGGCCGATTAACAAGCGGCCTGCAGGTTGCCAACCTGCCCCACACGCAGTCTATTCCTTCGGGCCGATCCCCAGCGTCTTCATCTTCCGATACAAGTTACTCCGCTCCAACCCGAGTAACTCCGCGGTGCGCGTCACATTGCCGCTAGTCTCCTCCAGCTTCTTCAGAATATACTCGCGCTCGACTGCTTCGCGGACTTCCGCCAGGCTGCCGAAGCGGTCCATGGGCCGCTCAGCGGGGCGGCGCGTGACATTCAGCGGGATATGCCGCGCGTCCACGCGCACCTGCGGATTCAAAATCACGATCCGCTCAATCAGGTTGCGCAGCTCGCGCACGTTTCCGGGCCAGTGATAATCCTGCAGAATGCGGTAGGCCTCGGGCGTCAACTCCTTGGGCTTGCGGCCGTAGGCGGTGGTGAATTCGCGCAGAAAATAATCGGCCAGCAACGGGATATCTTCGCGCCGGTCGCGCAGAGGCGGCACGTGGAACGGGATTACGTTCAGCCGATAGAACAGGTCTTCGCGGAAATTGCCGCGCTCGATTTCTTCTTCCAGGTTCTTGTTGGTGGCCGCCACCACGCGCACATCCACCTGCACGGATGCGCCCGCGCCCACCGGCTCGAAGCGCTGCTCTTCCAGGGCGCGCAGCACCTTGGCTTGCGTGCGCAGGCTCATGTCGCCGACTTCGTCCAGGAAAATCGTGCCGCCATCGGCTTTCTGGAATTTACCGATCTTGGTTTCGTGCGCGCTGGTGAAGCTGCCCTTGATGTGTCCGAATAACTCGCTTTCGATCAGCTCTTCCGGAATAGCCGCGCAGTTCACTTCCACGAACGGCTCGGCCGCGCGCGGACTCATGGCGTGCAACGCGTGCGCCACCAGTTCCTTGCCGGTGCCGCTGGCGCCGTAGATCAGCACGCGCCCGTTGGTGCCGGCCATCAGCGCCAATTCGTGGCGCAACGCCTTCATGGGCACGCTCTCGCCGATGATGCGGTAGCGCGATTCCGTGTCCTGCCGCAAGCGGCTGTTTTCGATCTGCAGGCGGCGGTGCTCCAACGCGTTCTTGGCCACCACCGATATCTTCTGAATAGTCAGCGGCTTTTCCAGAAAATCGAACGCGCCCAGCTTGGTGGCCTTCACGGCCGTTTCGATATTGCCGTGGCCCGAGATCATCACCACCACGGGGCGTTCGGGCAAGGGCATCTCCTGGATGCGCGTCAAGGTTTCCATGCCATCCATGCCGTGGAGCCACACATCCAGCAGCACCAGTTCGCAGGCCTCGCGGCCCAACTCATCGAGACACGCCTCGCCGCTTTCCACGGCGCGCGCGGCGTAGCCTTCGTCTTCGAGCACTCCGCTCAACGACCGGCGGATGTCCGGCTCATCGTCCACGATCAGGATGCGGACCGGTTTCATGCGCCGACCACTGCGGGTTTCGGCGCGGGCTCGCCGTTTTCGGAATCCACCAACGCTGGAATTTCGATGGTGAAGCGCGCGCCGGTGGGCTGGTTGTCCTCCACCCGGATTTGCGCGCCGTGGTCGGCGAGGATGTGATTGACGATGGCAAGGCCCAGGCCCGTGCCGCGGCCCTTGGTGGAGAAGTAGGGCAGGAACAGCTTCTCCTTCTCGTCGGCCGATACGCCGCAGCCGGTGTCGGAAACCACCAGTTCGACGGTCTCCGCCGCGCCTGTTTGCGTGGCGATGAACAGGCGCTTCACCAGCGCCTCCTGCATGGCCTCGGCGGCGTTATCCACCAGGTTCACGACCACGCGCTGGAACTGGTCTTTGTCGATGTTGACCGGCGGCAAGTCGCCGGCAAGCTGCACGCGAATGTCGATGCCATCGAGGCGGCCATGGAACACCGCCAGCGCGCTTTCCACCACCTCGTTCAGATCGCTGCGCGCGGGCTGCGCGGCGGGGAAGCGCGCGAATTGCGAGAACTCGTCGACCAGCGTCTTCACCGATTCCACCGAGCGCGAAATCGCGCTGGCGCACTCATTCAGGATGCGGCTGTTTTCCGGCGGAATTTGCAGACGTTCCAACTGGCGGCTCAAGCGCTCGGCCGAAAGCGCCATGGGGGTCAGCGGATTCTTGATCTCGTGCGCCACGCGGCGCGCGACTTCATGCCAGGCGGCGGCTTTTTGCGCGCGCAGCAATTCGCTGGTGTCCTCCAGCACGATCACGAAGCCGGAGGTGAGCTTCTCCTCCAGGGCCGAGACGGTCACGGCGAGATGCATGGTCTGCCGTTCGGTCTGCATTTCCAGTTCGCGGGAGGCCAGGCCCGTGCGCCGCGCGCGCTTCATCAGGTATTTGATTTCGGCGGTGTCCTCGCGCGAAAACAGATCCTCCAGGCGTGTGGCGGTGGCCACCTGCGCCGCGGGAAACATGCGGCCCAGCGCGCGATTGACGCGCCGGATGGAGCCATCCGCGCCGATGGAAATGACTCCGGTGGGGATGCTTTCCAGGATGGCTTCGGTGAAGCGGCGGCGGGCGTCCAGCTCGAGGCTGTTGGCTTCCAGCTCCTTGGTCATTTCGTTGAAGCCGCGCACCAGGCTGGCGAGTTCGTCAATGGCGCGCACCTGCACGCGGTACTTCAGATTGCCCTTGCTGACTTCGCCCGCGGCATGCAGCAGCGCGCTGATCGGTACGCTAATCTGCTTGGAAAGAAACAGCGCGATCCAGGTGGCGACGAACAGCACGAAGAGCGTGATTAGGGCCATGAACAGCAGGTAAAAGGTGCGCACGTTGCGGCGGGAGCCGGCCAGTTCCTTGAATGCGCGGTCCGATTTGTCGATCTCCCGCTGCTTTTCGGTAATGTCGATCGGCACGCGGGAGGCCAGTTCGACGGTGCCCTTCAGAGCGCCGTCTATCTCGACGGCGTGCCGGGCGATCACGGTCTGTTTGTCGCGCGAAGGCAGGATGGGGAATGGCCCGATGGAATCGAGGGGCGCGTCTCCAGTCACTGGAACGATCGCCGCGGAGGCCAGATCCTGATCTTTGGCGAAGCGCTGCAGAAAGCCGGGCGTGCGGATACCTTGTTCCAGCAGCAGGCGGGTTTCGGGCTGCGCCGCCAGCAAAGCGGCCTGCAACTCGGTTTCGTCGCGGAGCTCGTTTTGCAGGGTTTCGGAGATTTGGACGAAGGTCTGATGCGAGGCTTCGGCCGGCTGGCTGAACCATTGGGCGAGGTTGCGGTTCAGCACTTCGTAGCTGAACAGCACCAGGAACAGGGCCGGTGTGATGCTGAGAGCCAGTGCCCCGAGGACCAGCCTGGTCTGGATGCGCGAGCCTTCGCGGCCGCTGCGCCGGTCGATGTAGAGTTTCACGACGGCGCGCACCAGCATGAAGCCGAGCGTGACCATGAGCACGAAGATCAGGCTGGAGATGGCCCAGAAGATGAAGGTTTGTTGCGGGTCGGCCGGCCCGTATTTGCCGAAATTGAAGGAACCCTGCCAGACTACCAGCGCCACCAAGATCGCCAATAGGACGATGCCGCCGACGTAGAGGATTCGCTTGCGCACCTCTTTGAATTATAGTGGAGCGGGGCCGATTAACAATCGGCCCGCAGGTTGGCAACCTGCCCACGGGGCGCGCTAATCGCCGGCCTTGGGCTTCTTCTCTTTGAACAAGTCCATGGGATCCTTGCCGGGAGCCATGGCGACATCGAACCAGCCGATCATCATCTCCTCCCAACTCTGGTCGCCCCACCTTACGGACTTGGTGGCATCGGGGTTGGCCGGGTTATTGGGAGAATTGTCGAAATGCGCCACGCAATGCAGGCGGGTGCCCGCGGGCAGCACCTTCTGGTCGGTCAGGTAATAGAAAAGCTGCCAACTAAAACTGTACTGCGGCACGCGCAGCAGGATCTCGGATTCGCCGGTCGGATAGAAGGCCGTGTACACGAAATCCTTGCCGCGCAGGTGCATGTGCGGCATCATGTCGACCAGCTTGGCCGGCTCCTGTAAAGTGACGTCGGATTCCACCTCGTAATTGCCGTCGCCCGCAGGAATCTCGAACTTGTCGTTGGAGGCGGCCACGGTGTAGACGCGCTCCTGGGGCGGCTCTTTGGCGAAGACCAGGCCGATGCGGCTGCGGTCCGTGCCCGGCTTGCCGTTGGCGGTGTAGTGCATCTGGAAGACGAAATCAGATCCGGCTTTGATGAGCTTGGCTTGGCCGGGGCGCAGGATGCCGGGTGGCAATCCGGGAGCGAAGCCCACCAGCAATTCGGGCTTCGGGCTGTCGTCCCCATCCCTCTTATGCTTCCGCCTTTCGCGGTTCTCTTCCTTGACTGGGACGAAGGGTATGCCGGGTTGGGCATCTTTCATCCAGTTCGATCCGGGCGGACGGACGAAGGCGATGATATGATGCACGAGCTGCCGGTTGCCCGGGCGCGCTTCGATTTCCTGCACCCATTTATCTTCGGTGAAGCCGGAGGGGATCACGATGTACTGATAATCGATTGTTCCGGAAGCGGGCACGGAGAATTCGTTGGGCATCTCGAAGACGACGTCGGGCTTGTGGATGCCCCAGCCATCCGCGAATTGGGCAGGCTTGGGGGCTTCGGAGGGGTCGCCTGCGCGGGCGCCGCCGTCGGCCCAGGCCACCAGCGTATCGATCTCTGCGCGAGTAAGCGAGCGGTCGTTGCTGAACTTGCCGAAATGAGGATCGGCGGGCCATGGCGGCATTTTGCGGGTGATGACGGCTTCGCGAATGGCCTTGGCCCAGGGGCGCACCTCCTTGTAGGTGAGGAACGACATTGGCGCCGCTTCGCCCGGCCGGTGGCATTCCTGACAGCGATTCTGCATCACTGGCAGGACATCTTTGTAAAAAGAGGGTTGAGAGGGAATCGTGGCGGCGCATGCCAGAGCAGACGCACAGATACCCAAAAGGAACGATCGAGCAGCCATCCGCACCTCCAATGTGTGCCGTTCCTTATATTAAGCTACGCGGGCGTCGGTGTAAAGCCGGTGTTTAGGACGGCGTTGCGGGTGCGCGGGGGAGAGGATAAACTAGAGATACCCGTTGTTGCAGCAATCCCCGGTCGTCTAATGGTAGGACAGCGGCCTTTGGAGCCGTGAATCGTGGTTCGAATCCATGCCGGGGAGCCACACCTTGAATTCAATGATTTAGAAGACAGGTTCCGCACCCCTGTACGAATTTTGTACCGGCGCCTCCGGCATTGTACGCGCGTGAGCCCGCGCAACCCGTTGACGCGCTTACGATCAGCGCGCATAGCATGGATGTCAAAGTCGAATCCATGCCCGGATAGACGTGGCACGGGATCACACCGTTCGGATAGCCCGTTGCGCTCTATGCGTGTTGGCCGCCTAGTCGCTCCACAGGGTGTATTGACATCATTGCATTAGTAAGTATATACTTACCGTTAGCTATGGCTAACGCTGCGATTGCACTGCAGGCTCTGGGAGATCCAACGCGCCGGGAGATATTCGAGCGCCTGGCAAGGCGGCCGCTTGCGGTGATCGATCTTGCCAATGCGCTTCCTGTATCCCGGCCGGCCGTGTCACAACACCTCAGGGTGTTAAAAGACGCTGGCCTCGTGATCGTACGTCAGGAGGGTACTCGCCGTGTCTATCAGGTGGACCCGAAGGGAGTAGAAATGATGCGCCAGTATTTGGATCGCATGTGGGACAAGGCCTTGGCCTCGTTCAAGGCGTTCGCCGAACGCAAGAACCAATAATAGTAAGGGAGAGAAGGACCATGACCGGCAAAATAAACGATGTCGTCCGCAAAGAGTTGATGATCGACGCCTCGCAACGGAGCGCCTTTCAGGCATTTACCGAACACATGGACCTCTGGTGGCCCAAGTCGCATCACATCGGCAAATCAGAGATGAAAAAAGCCGTTCTGGAAACAAAGCAAGGCGGAAGGTGGTACGAAATAGGAGTCGATGGTACGGAGTGCAATTGGGGAAAGGTTCTGGTCTGGAACCCGCCGCACAAGCTTGTTCTGGCCTGGCAGATCACCGCTGAGTGGCAATACGACCCGAACTTTATCACGGAGGTAGAAGTCAATTTCATCGAGAAGGGGCCGAAAGTGACGCGTTTCACTCTTGAGCATCGCGATATCGAAAAGTTTGGCATCAAGGCTCAAGAAATCTGGAACGCCTTCGACTCCGAGGGTGGTTGGGCGGGCATGCTCAAGAGCTTCGCGGCAATCGCTGAGACCGGGGCAACAGGCCAAAGTAGCGGCAGTGAGGCGTCGGGATCAACCGGGCATCAAGCGACGAAGTGAACGCACTGAGCGACGCCTATCCGGCGATCCGTTCTGGCCTTGGCTTCCGATGCGAGAGCCTCCCGGTGCTACGGGCGGACTTGCGCAAGTAGAGAGTGGAGAAAGGCTGTAGTTATGAAACCGACGTTGCTTTACAGGATTGCCTCGGGGTTGCTCGTTGTTTTTGCGGCGAGCCATACCTGCGTTTGCCGACTTTCAAGTCGTCGTCCCCGGAAGTTCGCGGCGTCCGGGAGGCCATGAACGCCGTCCACTTTCAGTTCATGGGCACCGATTGCAGTTATGGCGGTTTCTATATCGGGTTCGGTCTGTTGTTTACAGCCTATTTGCTTTTTTCTCGGCGTTCATGGCCTGGCACCTAGGCGACCTGGCACGAAAGAGCCCTCAAACGATCGGGGCTTTGGGGTGGAGCCTCTTCATGGTCCAGGTAGCGAACCTGGCCTTCAGATGGATTTATTTTTTCCCGGTTCCCGTGGCGGTTTCAGCTCTCTAGCGGTCGCATGCCTGGGCGGGGCCGCATGGCTGGTCTAGGTAGCAAAGGCGAGGCTTAACCCGCCGTTCTCCTTCTCTTTTCTTTGAAGAGCTTTCCTCCGCTCACAACGGTCCGCGCCAAAGCCCAGGAACGCTGCGTTCCGGCGTGAGCCGCCGGTAGTCACCGGGCGCGTGCGCCACCTGCATTGCCGGGGGCACTCAAATGAGTCCGTTTCCTGAGTCGTATCGCGACCGCTCCACAATTCATGCACCTGGATTTCGGGAGTATACCCAGCAGGGCCCGCGTCGACGCACGGACATCCTTCGACCCGCATCGCCAGCAAGCGCGGCCGGTCCATCGACGCCGGGTGACTACCAGCATCGGGAGAGCGAAAAGGACAAGAACCGGCCACGCGGCGTCCAGAAATTCGCTCATCAGCCGTTCAGTATAGCGCCTCACCCAACGCCGGCAAAAACGGAGATACGGGGCGTGATCTGGCAATGGCCCATGGAGTTGGGAAAGACGACGGCATCCGAACGAGGCGCGGAGCGTCTATGCGGACCAACGGGTGGATCGGCAAGTGTCGTGGGAACCTAGCCGCAGTCACATTTGCATCCCGGTCCAGGCGTTCAGCTTCAAGACGGGAATGCGCGGGCGTGGCCGTTTACTATGGCACGCGGCCGAGCCGGCGTCTTCAGTCTTAGTGCGCGGCGAGCATGGGCCGGATGGCCACCGCTACGACAACCATGATGGCCGAAGCCGCCGGGATCAACAGCAACGCCTTCTTCAAGTGCTTGGGATCGCCGCCGCCGATGGCGCCGATGATGCGCGAACTCACGGCCAGGCCGCACCAGCCCAGGGTGATGACCACGCCCAGGGCGGTGCCCGTCATGCGCGGGAATGCGTCGCCGACCATGGCGAGCGTGGTGGGGAAGACCGGGGCCATGGAAACACCCGCCAGAAACACCAGTATCCCCGCCATTTTTGCGCTGCTGGTCTTGAGCATCAGAAATGTGGTGACGGTCATCAGGATGGCCGCCGCCAGCGTGACCAGGGGCGCCGGCACTTTGATCAGGATGGGCGAAACCAGCACACGCCCGATCAGCAGGCCCAGCGCGAAACCCAGCGATAGGATGTTCAGCGCGCGCGAATCGGGGATGCCTTGCGCGATCAGGTGTTGCGTCAGCCAGTTCCAAACACCCACTTCGCAGGAGACATACAAGAACATGAACAACGCCAGCAGGAATAGCACCGGCCGCCCCAGCACCGGGCCGACATCGGCGAAGTCGAAGCTGCGCGCGCCGTTGGGCGGCGGCATGGGGGTGAGAATGTGAATCACCAGTGTTATGGCTGCCAGCACGGCGACGGTGTAGCACAGCCGGAAGGAATTGCGGCGCAGGAGGTTCGCGGACAGGAATGGAGTGGTCAGGCCGCCGAGTCCGAAGAACAGATTCAGCAGGTTGAGCGTGCTGGCGCGGCGATTCTGGCTGATGTCGCTCACCAGGGCGTTCGCGGCGGTGACGATGACGCCGCCCCCGAGGCCCAGCAGGAACAGGTATGTCATGATGCTGCGGAAGCCCTTGGATTGAGGCAAGGCGAATAGCGCCAGCGTGATCAGCGCCAGGCCCAACACCAAGCCGGCCTTCTTGCCTTCGTTGTCGATCAAAGGACCGACGCCGATGGACGCGACGATCAGCCCGATGGCCTGCGTGAATGCGATTTGGCCAAGCTGTCTGGGCGTGAGGTGAAAACGCGTGGAGAGGTCCGGCAAGATGGTGCCCAGCATGGCGGCAATCATGCCGTAGACGAAGATGGCCAGAATGGCGGCAAGGATCAACATGGACCGGATGGTATCAGAATTTCGGATCGGACGGGTTGCCTTGCTGGGGTGGCAGACAATCCTGACGAATCCCCCGGTGATTTGCGGCTCACTCAAGCCGTTCCGGATCTTCACGCACCGCCGCCGGGACTGGCGGTTTTACGTTTTCTTGCGGCGGACGGGAGCCGCCGGGCCGCAGGTGAGACCCAAGGCCTTCACTTGCGAGCGCGCCCTGTTGGCGAGATCGTTGGAGGGGAAGCGCTTCACCAATTCACAGAACTCCTGCTTGCCTTGCGTGCGCTTGCCCATCTTCACCAGCGTCGTGCCCTTCATATAGAGCGCGTCGGGAGTCTTGTTATTGTCCGGATATTTTTCCAGAACCATGTCGAACTCCGCGAGTGCCTGGTCCAGGTTGTTCTGTTTGGCATGGATCTCCGCGACGAAATACTGCGCATTGGGCGCCAGCATGCTGTCGCCATAATACTTCAGATAATCGCTGTATTCCTTCAGCGCCAGATCGTCGTTACCGCCATTGCGGTCGCGATTAGCATTTTGGTAGAGGGTGGAGGCGTCGACCGGGGGGATACCGCCGGAGAGCGCCGCCGCGGGGCCCGTGCCGGGTTGTCCGGCGGCGGGCGGCGGCGCGGCGGCCGGCGCCTGTATGGTGCGGACGGCATTGCCGATGTCGATCATCTGCTGCTGAAGCTTACCCATCTGGCTGGTGATGTCGGCCACGGATTCGCGCAGAGCGCTCACATCGGTGGTCATCTGGTCCAGCTTGGCGCCGACGCCGACCACCGGGTCCACCACGCTCTTCTGCTGATCCTTGAAGCTTTGCAGAAGATTGTTCTGCAAGAGGGCGACCGAGGTGCTGGTCTTGTTGGCCGAGTCGAGCGCTTGTTGCACCAGCACCTGAATGGCGGAGAATTTCTCGTCCTGGGAGCGCTGCAGGCTCCGCACCTGTTCCTGCAGGAGGGCCAAATCCCTTTGCAATTCGACAATTTCCTTGCTGGCCGCGAAGGTTAGCGAAGGACAGATCAAAAGGGCCGGCAACAGCGTGCGCCAAAAGGTCATAGGATCTCCCGATGAGCGGGACGGGTGGGCCGTCCCGCCGGTTGCGGATGGGCCGGGGCTGCCCCGGCCCTAACCCGATTTTACTGCCCGGTGGAGAAGTGCGCGCGGCGGTTCTTCTGCCAGCAGGTCTCGTCGTGGTCGGTGCACTGCGGACGTTCCTTGCCGTAGCTGATGGTCTTCAGCTTGTCGCCGGGAACACCCAGTTGCACCAGGAATTCCTTGGCGGCGGAGGCGCGCCGGTCGCCGAGAGCCAGGTTGTACTCGGCCGAACCACGCTCGTCGCAATGGCCCTCGATAGTAATGCTGGCGTCAGGGAAGGCGGCGAAGATGGCTTTCAGCGCGTCGGCGTCCTTGGTCAGCGCGGCGCGGGCATCCTCGCGGATATCGTTCTTGTCGTAGTCGAAGTAGGCATCCACGACGCTCCCGGAAAGCATCTGATCTATGGTCGGCTGGGGTGCCCGGGTTGGCGGCGGCGGTGGCGGCGGCTCCGTTACGTTGACCGTGGCCGTGCCGGTTTTGGCGCCGCCGGGTCCGTTAGCCGTAAGGGTGTAGGTGGTGGAAGCGCCCGGAAATACCCGGCGGCTGGCGCTAGCCTGCACCGTGCCAATGCCGTTATCGATGGAAATGCTGGTGGCATCGCTAACGCTCCAGCTCAGCGTGGACGACTGGCCGCGCTCAATCGACGAAGGCTCAGCCGCAAACGAGGCGATGCTGGGCGCCGCGGGCGGCGGCGGGGCCGGCGTCTCGACCTTCGGCGGCGGTGGCGGCGGCGGTGGCGGCGCTTTCTTCTTGCAACCCGCCGCGAACATCGCCAACATCAGGCAAATGCTAATGGTGCTGATTCTGCGTTTATTCAACATGAACTAAATCCTCCTGAAAAGTTGGTTCTGGGTTCTGGGTGCTGGCAAACTCTTCGCAAACGGGAGACCGCAGGCCAGAACCCAGGACCTAGAACCCAGCACCCTATTTTGCCCATACCGGGGTCGAATTCCTTCCGGCCGTCGTCAACTGTTTGAGTTGCGTGCCGTCCGCCAGCATGGTCCAGATCTGCTCCGACCCGGTACGCGTGGACATGAATGCCAGGCGCCTGCCATCCGGCGCCCAACCGGGGTTCTCATTGCGTCCGGCGCCGTAGGTCAACTGGTTAAAGTTGCGCGAGGCCACATCCATCACGAAGATATTAAAATTGCCGGTGGCGAAGCCGCGCGTCCAGGCAAACGCCAGGATCTGCCCGTTGGGGTGCCAGCACGGGTTGGACGCCTCCCCCTCGCCGTTCGTCAACCGCTGCACGTCGGTGCCATCCATATTCATTCGGTAAACCTGCTGCGGTCCCGACCGCCCTGACACAAAGGCGATATCGGTTCCGGTCTTCGGATTCACTTTGGGCTCGACCTCCAGGGCCTGAGTGTTCGAAATGCGGCGCAGATTACTCCCATCGATGTTGGCGACATAGATCTGCGCCCTGCCACTGGCCGAGGAAGCATAAAGCAATTGCTTGCCGTCCGGCGTAAAATCCGGGGTAGCGTTCATGGATGCGACTTGATTATAAAACGGCAACCGCCGTCCCGTATCCGTCGAGAGAATAAATATAGCAGGATTGCCGCGCGCGAAGCTAGTAAAAGCAATTTTTGTGCCGTCGGGCGATGCGGCGGGCATGATGGATAACGAATTGAAATGGCTGAGCTGGCGCTGGTTGGAGCCGTCCGGGTCCATGACCCAAATCTCCTTGTGGCCGGTGCGATTGGATACGAAATAGATCTTGGTGCCGAGCAGGGATGTGCCGCCCATTTGGGCTATGATATCGGCGGCGAATTCATGGGCCGTTTTCTTAGCCCCGGCCTCGTCCGGAGAGCCGAAATAGCGTTTGCCGAGGACCTGGGCCTGCGATACCGAAGTCTGTCCCACGTTGAACAGCCAGCCGTAGAGCACCAGCACGTTGTTTTGCACGGCGGTGTAGCCGAATGCCAGGTAGTTGGCGGAGACCGGCGGCGAAGACCAGTCCGAGAGCCAGGCGCCGCCACCGTTAGGTGGTTGCTGGCCGGGGCGGGTGGGCTGGGGCGCGGGCTGTTCGCGGAAATCCGAAGGCTGCTGGGGCACCTGCAGAGGGTACATGGTCTTGGGGACCATTTTGAAAATGGCGGACGCATCCAGATCGTTGTAGAGCGTTTCGTTGAAGGCGTTCATGAGCGGCTGGGCCGCGCCGCTGCCGCGCAGATCGGGTACGGCAATGGCGGGACGGGCTTCGCGCTGCAACTTGATAATGACATCGCTTTGCTGCGCCGCCAATACCAAAAGGATCCCGGCGAACGCGGCGGCAAACCAAAAAGCTCTTTTCATCTATCGCCTCAACTCAAACCAAAACTCAATCGTGGCGGCATCGCGTTCATATGCGGCGGGCAGGGCCGGGAAAGGACTCGCGTCGTAGATGGCGCGCTGGGCGGAGTAATCCAGGGCCTGGTTCCCGCTGCTCTGGGCGACATGCACGTTGCGTACCGATCCGTCTCGCATCAGGTCGAAGGTGACGATAGCGGTGGGGAGCGTGTGGATACGCGGATCCAGATCCCCGGTGTGCCATTTCTCCGCCACTCTCTGCCGCAAAATCATCACATAGTTTCCGAACCGGTTGCCAAACGGCGATCCCTGCCCGACGCCCACCCCGCCGGGGCCGACCTGCCCGATCATGGGCGAAACCAAGGCTTGGCCGGCCGCGCTATAAAGCTGGTTGGGACGGTCCTGTTGCTTGGCGCGCCAGTTGTTCTGCGCGGACGTGGCCACTTCTGACGGCTTGGGCCGCGTCCGGCTCTTGATGGGGATGGCGTCCGGTTCCGCGGCAGGCGCCAGCTTTTTCGGCTTGGCAGCGGGGGGAGGAGTCGGTACCACAGATTCCGTATCGTTCGCCAGCGGGTTGACGATACCGCTCCGCGAGGGCAGCGGAATCTTGTTCACCACATTAATAGAGATACTGCCCGGACCGCCCGAATTAGCGTCGCCCCAGCTCTCATGCGGGCCGGAGAGCGCCACTCCCCAGAACAGCAAGGTTCCGAAGATCGCGGCATGCAACGCCACCGATCCCAGCAGCGGTTTGTTCAGGGAATCGGCTTGATCCAGAATGTCCGCGTGGGGCATTACTTGCGCCTCTTGCCGGTGGTATCCTCCGGCTGGGTGACCACGTTGACCTTCAGCTTGGCCGCGCCGAGTTCGCTCATGATCTGCGCGATGGGCTCCCAGACGGTTTCTTTGTCGGCGCGCAGGTAAACTTCGGTGGCGCCGTTGAAGCGCCGCGCGATCTCGGCCGGCAGCTCGTTATGGTTGACCTCTTTTTCGTTGAGGTACAGCGTGCCGTCTTTGGTGATGTTGACCACCGGCAGATCCTTGGCGCTGTCCTGGACCGCGCGCGTCTTGGGGACGTCCACCTGGATGCCGAATTCCATCACGTGGGCGGTCAGCATAAAGATGATGAGCAGCACCAGCATCACGTCCACGAAAGGCGTGACGTTGATCTCGGAAAGCATGCCGGTGGAAGCGCGCCGCCGCGACCGGGAGTTGCCGCCGCTATTGATGGAGATCGCCACGCTTTACTCTTCGAAACTCCGCTCCGCCATGTTGAGAAATTCGAGCGCGAAGTCGTCCATGCGCGAGCCGATCTCGCGAATGGTGTGGCTGAACTGGTTATAAAAGATGGCGGCGGGAATGGCCGCGGCCAGCCCCACGGCGGTGGCGATCAGGGCGTCCGCGATACCGGGCCCCACCGCGCGCAGGCTGGCGTTGCCCTGCATCCCCAACTCTTGAAACGCGCGGATGATGCCGAGTACGGTGCCGAACAAACCGATGAACGGGCTGACGGAAGCGGTGGTGGCCAGCCAGCTCATGTTGCGCTCCAGCTTGGTGAGCTCCTCGCTGGTGCCGAGTTGCAAGGAGCGTTCGAGCGAGATCTTATTGACCACGGAGCCGCGCGCCTTCACCTGGCGGTGGACTTCCTCGTAACCGAACTCGAAGACGGAGACCAGGGGAGCGGGCTTGAACTGTTCGCTGGCGACCATGACCGCATCCAGGCCGCTGGCTTTGCGGAAGGCGCGCAGAAATCGCCGGTCGGCGGCGCGCGCGGAGCGCAACACGTTCCACTTGGAAAAAATGATGGTCCAGGAGTAAACGGAAAAGATCAAGAGGATGGCCAGAACGGCGATGGTCAATGGGCCGCCGCGGCCAACCATTTCCCAGATGTCGATCTGCAGAAGGAATGCGGGCGCTTCAGGGTTCAAACCGTCTCCTAATTTTCAAATCTAACATACGGACGCGGTGGGACAGGCTTCAGCCTGTCAAGGACAGGCCGGGAGGCCTGTCCTACTTTCCTCTTGACATTCTAGGAGAGTACTCCTAGAATGGCAAAGGGAGCAATATATGGGCAAACAAGTCGACATCCTGCAAGGCACTCTCGACATGCTGATCCTGAAAGCCGTGTCGCTGGGGCCGCTGCACGGCTACGGTATCCTGCTGCGCATCCAGCAAGTCTCGAAGGACGCGCTGCAGGTCCCGCAGGGGTCGGTCTATCCGGCGCTGTACCGGCTGGAGCATCGCGGCTGGATCGCGGCGGAGTGGGGCGAAAGCGAGAACAAGCGCAAGGCCAAATACTACCGGCTGACCGCCGCGGGGCGCCGGCAGTTGAAGTCCGAGCGGCAGGAGTGGAAGCGCCTGGCGCTGGCCATTGCGGATGTGCTGGCCGCCGAGCCGGAGGAGGTTTGACATGCTGGCGCAAGTAAGATCGTGGTGGCGGGCGCTGACCGGGCGGTCGCGTCTCGATGGCGAGATGGCTTCCGAGATGGACAGCCATATAGAGCGTTACGCGGCGGACCTGGCGGCCGGCGGGGTGGAACCCGGCGAGGCGCGCCGCCGCGCGCGCATCGAATTCGGCAGCGCCGCCGCGGCGGCCGAAGAATGTCGCGAGGCGGTGGGCCTGCGCTGGCCCAACGAATGCGCGCGCGATCTGCGCTACGCCGCGCGCGTGCTGCGCAAGAGTCCGACCTTCACCGCCGCGGCAGTGGCCACGCTGGCTCTCTGCATCGGCGCGAATACGGCCATCTTCAGCGTGGTGGACGCCGTACTGCTGCGGCCGTTACCCTATCCCCAGCCGGAGCGGCTGGCCATGATAGCCAGATACTACTGGGGTCGCGGCGAGAGCGGCTACGGCATGGGTACTTCAGGGCGCATCTGGGAAGCGGTGCGCGACAACGCCACCTATCTGGACGCGGCCGTGTTCAGCGACGGTTCGAAGGGCGTCAACTTCGCGGCTGGCGGGCGCGTCGAGTACGTCAAACAGCAGCGCGTCTCGGCCGGTTTTTTTCGCGTGCTGGGAATCGCGCCGTTCATCGGACGCGAGTTCGCGCCAGTTGAAGACGGCAAGGGTGGTCCGGCCGTCACAGTGCTGAGTTACGCGATTTGGAAACGCCTGTTTCGCGAAGACCCCGCGATTGTGGGGCAGGCGGTCACCTTGCGCGGCGAGCCGTACACCATCATTGGCGTGCTGCCCGAAAGCTTTCAAGGCGTGACGCCGGCCGACCTGTGGACGCCGCTGCGGCCATCCGCAACCGGCGAGGGCGGCGGCTGGAATTATGTCACGGTGGGCCGCTTGCGTCCCGGCGTCACGTGGGCGCAGGCCGACAGTCAGATGGAGGCCGTCGGCGCGCCCATCCTGCAGAAGAGCGGCAGCGACAACGTCCGCCTGCGCCTGGTCTCCTTCCAGCGCGGTTTGACCGACGGCCTGCGCCGGCCTCTGTTCATCCTGTGGGCCGCGGTGGGCCTGGTGTTGCTTATTGGCTGCGTGAATATCGCCGGACTGCTGCTGGCGCGGGCCGCCGGACGTACCCGCGAAATGGCCACCCGAATGGCGCTGGGTAGCGGACGCGCGGCGCTGATCCGGCAAATGCTGGCCGAGAGCGTCGTGCTGGGGTTGTGCGGCGGCGCCGCCGGGGCTGCCCTAGGATGGCTTGGAGTGAAGGCCCTCAAGGCCTTGGCGCAGGATAGTTTGAACGTATGGCAGGCCGTGGAACTCGACTGGCGCGCGCTGGCCGCCACGGCTTGCGTATCGATCGCGGCCGGCATCCTGTTCGGCCTGTACCCCGCGCTGGTAGCCAGCCGCCTGGAAATCCGCGCGGCGTTGGGCGAGGCTGGCCGCGGCGTGGCCGGCGGACGCAATCCCTGGCCTCGCCGCTTGCTGGTGGCCAGTGAGGTGGCGCTGGGCGTGGTGCTGCTGGTGGGCGCCGGACTGCTGATTCGTACGTTCGCCCATCTGCGCGGCCTGAATCCCGGCTTCGATGCCCACAACGTGATCACCGCCCAACTCTCGCTGCAAGATGCGCGTTACGCGACCAGCCAGCGTGTAAATCGGCTTTTTGACCAAAGCATCGCCCGGATTCGGGAATTGCCGGGAGTCGAGTCCGCGGCCGTCACGCTGACCCTGCCATACGAATTCGCGCTGAATTCCGGGTTCCAGCGTTTGGATGGCCGGCACGTGGATACCGAATCGCAGATCGCCAATATGTACTACGTGACGCCCGAGTACTTCCGCGTGCTGCGCATCCCATTGCTGCGCGGCCGCGTGTTCACCCCCGCGGACAACAGCACCGCGGCGCCGGCCATGGTGGTCAGCGAGGCGTTCGTCAAGGTGTACCTGCGCGACGACGATCCGCTCGGCCGGCATCTGGACCTGGGCGGCGGCGACCGGCGCGAGATCGTCGGGGTAGTCGGCGATATCCAGCAGAAGAGCGGTTGGGGAGACGGCCGCCCGCTGGCGCCCATGCCGGACATCTATGTCCCTTCCACGCAGGTCGACGACAAGTTCCTGCAAATGGTGCATACCTGGTTCTCGCCGAGCTGGATCGTACGCACCACCGGACCGCCGGAAGGCGTGATCTCGGGAATGCAACGCGCGATCCAGGCGGTGGACCCGCAGCTTCCCTTCGCGGGCTTCCACAGCATGGCAGATGTCCGTTACCGTGCGCTGGCCCAGGAACGTTTTCAGGCGACCCTCTTGGGGTCGCTGGCGGGGCTGGCGCTGCTGCTGGCCGCCGTGGGGATTTACGGACTGATCGCCAACTCCGTGGCCGAACGGACGCGCGAGTTGGGTATCCGGCTGGCGCTGGGCGCGACCGTACCGCAAGCCATGCGCGCCGTCGCGCTTCCCGGAGTGGCGTTGGCGCTGGCTGGAGTCATGGCAGGCTCCGTGCTAGCGGGGTTCGCGTCGCGACTGTTGCGGCATCTTGTTTGGGGCGTGAGTCCAGGCGATCCTCTCACTTTCATAGCGGTAGGGCTCGGCTTGCTGGCGGTGGCCGCCGCTGCCAGCTTCCTGCCGGCGCTGCGAGTTACGAGGCTGAATCCGGCGGAGACACTGCGGCAAGAGTGAGTGGGGCGAGCCTCCAGGCCTGCGGCCGGCGTCCACGCCGGCCTGTGCGAGCTAAGAGACGCTATCTGACAATGACCTTGTCGACCGCCTGGTTGTCGTAATCGTCTTCGACTCGAACGGCCAGTGTGTGCTCGCCGGGCGCGATGTGGTCGAGCGTCAGATCGTAGGCCAACTGGTGCGAATCGGAAAGCCCGGTGACCGGCGCAACCAGCGTCCAATCGCCGCCATCCAGCGAATATTCCGCTTTCTTGATGTCGCTTAGCGCGTCAGCGGCGCTCCAGGTGGCGTGCAGCTTGCCGGCCGACTCGCTCCCGGCCAGGCTGGCGATCCGCGGCGGCGTATTGTCGATCGGAAACGGGTCGCTCTCGAGCGAAGTGGATAGCGCGTCCGCGGGCGGATTGCCGGGCAGGTCCGATGCGGTCACGCGAATGCGATACTCGCCGTCGGGGAACGCAGTCGAATCCCAGCTCCAATACTTCTCCCGTACCTTGTCCTTGAGCAGCTTCCAGTTGGTCTCGTGCACGCCGCGGATCTCTACGGTGAAGATCAGACCGTCGCCATTATCGTCCGTGGCCGCCCAGCGCGCGCCCGTGAAGCCCTTAGCGTACTGCATGGGGGGCGTGCCCGAATCGAGCGACAGGGACGGCCCCAAGCCGGCGGCCGGCTTGCCGATCGGCGGCAGCGTGAGCGAGAGCGAAGCAGTCGACGGAATCGCCGGCGCGGGAAACTTGTAGTTGGGCGGCGTGCTTTCGACGGCTTCGATGCGCGGCGGCACGTTGCGCTGCAGATAGGCCACATCCACCGATTCCAGTTCGGGCGACTGCGCTCCCCCGCCCGTCAGGGTGGCTTTCCATTGGATGAAGCGGGCCGGGGGTACGGCGAGGCGATCTCCCTTAGGATCGGCGATGGCCGTCGACCAAGGGCTCCAGTTCTTCTGCGGCCGATCCAGGTTTCCGGTGCGCGCGGCGATCTCGATGCGGCTACCGTTCAGGTTCGCTTCAAAGCTGAGCCGGCCCCACTGCGAAAAGAAGCCCGCGTCGAAAACGTCGCTTTCGATGGAGCCTTCGTGGGCCGTGCCCGGACCCAGTTGGTAGATTTTGCCCACGTTGCCCGTGGCCGCGTAGAGGGTTCCGCGCTCCCCCGTCTGGAAAGCGGTGATCTGCGTGGAGGGCGCAATGAGCAGCGCCGTATACAGCACATCGGACTCGATGCGGTAGATGTAGCCCTTGTTGCCGGAACCGAGCAGCGCGCGTCCTTGCGCGTCGAAGGCGATGGCATAAATAATATCCTGGGCGTGGCTCCAGATTCTTTGCGGATTGCCGGCGGAACCGATGCGGTACACGTCCGATCCGGTCACCGACACACCGCTGCCGGAGGGCGCCATGGAAGCCGGAGGCGGCGCGGCGGGATGGAGTTGCAACTGCGACCCGAGCGCGGATGGCGTTGGTGGCGGCGCCGGGGCAGGCGGCGCGGACGACGGCCCCGGTTTGCTGCCCACGCCCGCCGCGTAAATGGAACCGTCCTGGGCCACCGCCACGGCAGTGACTTCACTCTTGCTCATCTGGTACAGGACGAAGCCCTCGCCCGTGGGAGAAACCCGCACCACCAGCCCGCCGGGATCGGTGCCCAAAATCACGTTGCCAGCCGCATCCACGGCCATCGACCGCACGTGCGTCTCGTCGCCCTGATACAACACGCTGCCGTGACCATCCGGACCGACGCGATGCACCGCGCCCGGATCGCCCGTGGCCACCAATAAGTCACCCGCTTTGTTGAACGCCAGGGCCCAGATGTACTTCGCTTTCGGATCGTAGAACACCTCGGGCTTGCCGCCGGGCGCGATCCGATAGACCTTGCCGTCGGGCGCCGTCGCGGCATAGACACGGTCCTGCGCGTCAATCGCAATCGCCGGAATCTGAAGGCCATCCAGATCCGCCAGCGTCTTCTTATCGCCGCTCGCCGATAGCCGGTAAAGCTTTGCGCCTGGACCGCCGCCCGCATACAGATTGCCCTTGGAATCGCGCGCCAGCGCCCACAGATACGCCGAAGAAGTATCGTAGATTTCCTGGAATTGCGGGGCCAACGTCACCAAGCCGTCGCTGCGCAGCGACAGGTTCTTGAGATTGCCCTTTTCGAAATCGGAGTAATCGGACTGCGTCCAGGTGCGGGTCTGTGAGGACAGAAGACAGGAGACAGAAGTCAGGAGACAGAAGACAGAAGTCAGAATGCCCCGCAGCCGTCCACCGAACGCGGCGGCTCCGGCTTCTGACTTCTGACTCCTGACTTCTGACTTCTTATTTAACACTGATCCTCAACGCATAACTGCCGGTAACCACATAGTCGAATGGCAGCGACATCTGTTCCGAGGCGCTGTCCGGCGATGTGATCAGCGACCGGTTTGAGCCGCTCCCGGACTGCATGACGTTCAAAACCGAGGCAGGCAGGCTGGGCAGGGTCTTATCCTCGTAGTACGCGGTGGGACTGGCTTCCAAAAGCGACACATACAACTTATTGTTGCTGCGCTCCTGGTTGATGAGCGAAACGGTTTCCGGCAGGCCGATGTAATGGTCCAGCATGCCGGCCACCGTCTGCATGCGGTTGATGGTGTCCGCATCGCTCAGCATGATTCTGTGCTCGCCCTTGGCCAGCCCGGCCGGTATCTTGAGCGTGAAATCCCGTTCGAGGCGTTCGCCGCGATAGGGACGCAGAAAAACCTTAACCGCCACATCGTCGCCGGGGCGCGCCTCGGGAGCAGCCAGCCAGGCGTTTTCGATGCTGGCCACGCGGCGCTCGGGCAGCAGATCCACGGTGACGCTGACGCGCTTGACGCTGGGCGGATTGACGGCGTTCAGATACAGGCGGTTGAATTTATCGCCCCACCATCCGGCCAGCAGCATGGGCGCGGGCATGGGCATCTCCCCGGACGCCTGCATGGTGGAAAGCGACAGGTTCGGTCCGCTATTCATCTCCACGTCGCCGGTCAGCCGGTAAGTGGCCTCGTCCTTGAACTCGTTCAACTCGGAGAGGGAGTTGAACAGTGTGACCATCATCAGGTAAGGGGTCCACTTCTGCTGCACGAAGACATTGAAGCGGAAATCCTTTTGACTCCGCACCGCGTTGTTCTCGCCGAACGAGCGGACCTGCACGCTCACCGGAATCATGTCCGATTCCTGGCCCAGCACGCCCATGATGCCGCTGTGGCGGTCCTGATGCAGCGCGCCGACGATCTCGGTGGCATTGGCGAATTTGTTGGGCTGAAACTGCGAAGCCAGCGTCATCACGACTTCACCCTTGCTCATGGGCATATCCACCGGGCCGAGATTGAAAAAGGGGTGCCCGAAGGCCAGCACCCGCTGCCCGTCGTTGTAGGTTACGGTGCCCAGGCCGGTGATGCTCATGTCGCCGGAGACCAGCACACCCGCTACCGGATCGCCCGGGCGCAGGGAATTCTGCCATCCAGCCGCGGGTTTGGCCGTGTAGGTGGAACTCGACGCGCCGCCTTGCGCTACGGTGATGCCAAGCTGCTCGAATAGCGGACCGAAATCCCGCAGCACGTTCTCGTGGAAACCGGAGAACATCAGCGGAGTTTCGATGGGGACCATCGTTTGCCCCTGGCGCGGCAAGTTTGGCGATGCGCCCGCGGCTACGGCCCGCGCCAGCAGATCGCCGGGTATGGCGGCCTGGCTGCGCGCCACGGCTTTATCGGGCGTACGCGCATCGGCGGGCCGCGATTGGTCGAGATCGTTGATCTCCAGCATCAACTCGGCCGGCGTGATGCCGCAGATGGCGTCCGGCGAAAACACGCTGAGCCGCAGAGCCACCGCGCCCACCAGCTTGCCGTCGATGTAGACCGGGCTGCCGCTCATGCCTCCCGCGACATTGGTGCGCGCCGCCGGGCCGCCCAGCTTGGCCAGGATGATGTCCTGCCGCGGTCCCCACTGGTTCTTCCACAGCCCCAGGATCTCCACGGGAACCGGCTCCGGCGTAGTCCCGGAAAACACCGTCCAGGCTGTGCCCTGCATGCCCGGGCGCAAATCCGAAGTTTTGAAGATTTCCACCTTGCCGATGCGCGGACGTTCCGGCGCGAGGTCTGCCGCGCACAGGGGAAAGGCGAGCGCCGCAATCGGCAGGACGATCACGGCAATACGATGCTTCATGGGGTTGGGTAGCTCCGTTACCAAACCATTGTACTCTATTGCACTTTGGCCGGCGGCACGACGGATTTGACGTTACAGCTCCGCTAGAGGTAGGATGTGATTGCGGGGTGGAGCAGTCTGGTAGCTCGTTGGGCTCATAACCCAAAGGTCGGTGGTTCAAATCCACCCCCCGCAACCAAGATTCCAAAGGGTTTACGAGCTTCCAAGCGCAAATCCCAAGACCACTTTAGACCACGATAGCCATCGGTGCGGGTTTCGCGGCCTCTGGCTTGTTCGAATGAGATTACGGATCTGAGAAAGATCGGGGGGTAAGCCCATGCGATCAACGTTGTCTTTGGCCCTGCTGGGTGCAGTTGCGCTTGCGAATGGATTTCAGGCTCGTGCCGAGAGCTTCGTCGCCCCGTATGGTGGGAACTTGTATATCCAATGCATAGGCGGGAGTGCCGGGGCCAGTAGTCAGTTCGGCATTGGCAGTTCCCCAGCCAACTTCAAGCCAGTGCTGACTGGCCTACCGTCCTCTTGCCCCAGCGCCGAAGTCGCGATTGGTGTTGTCACCGCCGGGCAGACGGTAGAGTTTGGCATTTCCACCGTCTGGCAGGACCACACATATTGGGCCTTTTCAGGCGACTCGGATCGGGCATCACAGGCCGCATTCACGGATGTTTGCAACAACCTGCGCATGGCTGGTAAAGCTATTCAGCAAGCCAGCCCGAGCACCTGGTTGATGCATTTGAACGATGCCGCGCACTACACAGTCAGCGAATGCGAGGCAAACAACATCGTGATGCAACTTCGACTTGCTGGCACTCTGACCGTCCAGCAGGCCCCAACCGGCCAAGCCGCACCGTCGGCGAAAAAGATGCAATACAAGGATAAACAGGAATATACGCTGTACGACTCGATCACCAAGGAGGCCGACCCAAACAAGAAACTGGCGCTGCTGAGCACGTGGAAAGAGAAGTATCCGGATTCGGACTTCAAGCTGGCACGGGCACTCCTGTTTCTGGACACATACCAGAAACTGGGCCAGTACGCGAAAATGATCGATGCCTCCAAGGATGTGCTGGCCATCGATCCCAAGGAACTCCACGCGTTTTACTGGATAACCCTGTTGACGCCGCAGTTGAATCTGAACTCTCAGGATGGCCTGGACACCGGTGAGAAGGCTGCCAATGGATTGTTAGCGGCGGAAGCCCCGGCTGGCACCAAGCCCGAGGATTGGGAAAAAGCCAAGAAGACCACCGACGCCATCGCCTACAAGACGCTGGGCTGGGTCGCCTGGCAGCGAAAAGCTTACGATGTTGCGGAGAAAAACCTGGCCATGAGTCTGAAAATGGAGCCAAACTCGGGCGAGGTCGATTACTGGCTGGGGACCGTGATCTATCTGCAGAAAAAACCAGAGCGCCTATCGGAAGCCATGTTTTATTTTGCGCGGGCCGCCGCATTTGACGGTCCCGGCGCGATGCTTCCGCAGCAGCGAAAGCAGGCCGACGATTTCCTCATCCAGGTCTATTCGCAACTCCACGGGGATACCTCCGGTTTGGTGGAGTTGAAGGCCCTTGCCAAGGCCAACTCCACGCCGCCCGCAGACTTGAAGATCAAGACAGCCGCCAAAAATCAACAAAATGGACCCCTCACAGTCCGCGCCATGACCCACACGAGCCGCCTCAACGAGCACACCTCGGCCTATACCACGCCGGGCACCAGCAACACCAATTGCTCTGGCACCGGCACAACCGTAGGCAACACAACCAACGCCACGGCCAACTGCCAAACAACTTCAAACCCCGCTCAGATACACCAGATCACGATGCAGACCTTGGACGTGGTGAACGTGGTGGAGGCAGGGGGAATGCAATACACCATCAGTTGCACCGCTCACTGGAGGGGAAGCAACTGCGGCCCGATGATCGACGGGGACACATTTCCTGCCGAGATTGATGGCAATACGATGTGGATCACCGCTCGGAAGGGCGGGAACCGGGGGAAGGAAGTTCGGTCCAAGTACAGAATACTGGACATTCGGCCCATATGAAAGGCCCGCCCAATTGCAAGCCGGGATGTACCAGCTACTAGCGGAAGTGTGTACAGTCTGCCGCCAAACCATTCTCCCGGATCGGCAGTTGCCGTTTGAGCGTATCGTAAAACTACGCCAAGGTATGTGCCCTTCATGTCGCCAACGGGTTAGCGTCAAAAGGCAAGAGGAAATCCGGTACCAGCATGCATGGCTCCTGTTCGTTCGGGAGGCGGGCTTGCGGTGGACAGCAGGCGATAGGAGTCTTGGCGATGTCGGATAGCCAAACACCGAGAGAATCGCCCGCTGACGAAGGCCTCACCAGCCTAATCGAGTATGCGACCTCAAATCGCTGGATCTGCCCTCAGCCGTGCCGGTGGATCGCCTTGTTTGAGATGCTGCCAGACACCCGCAGAGTGGGGAACGGGTACGAGCCAGCGGTACCGCTGATACTTGCGGCGTGGGATACACCGGCGCTGTTCAAGATCCTTCGCCTACAGGAGCATATCGATTGGGCGTACAAGCATGGGGCATTAGAAGCCGTCGATGCGTTCCTCAGGAGCCTGCCAAAAACGGAGTGGTATCACCTTGGAAGGCTAATGGCCGTTGCACCCTTGCAGAGGTATATAAGTCAACTAGCGCGAGACATTAACACCATGGCAGCATCAGACGCTCGGTCGCGGTCGGAATTTTGGGGTTGTTTGCCCTACTACCTCGTAATATGTTGGATACTTTGGTACCCTGCCAATGCCGCATGGTACAGCAAATTCGGATATTCGCTCCGGTACGAAGTAGATGAGAGCCAAGTCACAAAGGCTGACGAGCCGCACGATTGCGATTGGGGCAGATCACCACTAGGGGCCAAGGGTTGTCACTACGAAATACGGGTGCGTACGGTGCGCGTGGCCTACGACGCTCACCACAATTTGATGACTTCGGATGACGAGGGGAAGACGTGGCTCGATCTTGGCGGGGTTGAGCAGCCAAACCCTGGAACGCCCGGACGGGCAACTAAGGTCTTTGTCTTGTGGGAGAAAATCAGCGAACCGTAGTGTAAGGAAATCAGCGTTCGTATTTTGTTTGTTTTTTAAAATTTCCCCGCTCCCGCGACACCCACCATGGCCCCCACTCTGGACATGGGAAGAACTGCTTCGTTTCGCCTATCCCCCCCATCGTTCCCCAGCTTGCCATTCATTGCCGTTGCCGTGTTTTGTCCACTTTCCCAGATGTCACGAGTTACAACGTCCTAGCAGAGCTAGTTAGCACGTACTCATAAGTAACGCGGACGTGTTAGTCATGAGGGGCATAGATAGTACTTGACACTTAGCGGCCATGTGAGTCATTCTGAGTGAGTCAGCCAGTGTACGAGTCTTGAACGGAATCACGCACTGGCAGGACTGAGAACGGGACCGCATCAAGCGTCAACTTGGCACGGTCCCTAAACACCAAAGTTGTTAGGAGCAACTTCGATGCCTATAAACGAGCATACCAAACTGGATGTGTATCAGCGCGTTACGGGAGCTATCGTAAGCGCAATCGAAGCGGGCGCGGGAAACTACCGTATGCCCTGGAACGTGAGGCGGGATAAGGGATTCAGCCCGATAAGCGTAGGCAGTTGCAAACCCTACAGGGGCATCAACACCGTGGTTCTGTGGTCGCAATCGCAGTGCAAGGGCTATGGTTCGGCTCTCTGGGGAACGTACAACCAGTGGCAGGAGCTTGGCGCACAAGTGCGCAAGGGTGAACGCGGTTCGCCTGTGGTTTACTGGGGGACGTTTGAGAGCAACCGGACCGAGGATTCTGAAGACGGCGACACTGCCACTCACCGATTGTTCGCCAAGGGGTATACGGTTTTCAACGCGGAACAAGTAGACGGGCTGAAACTGCCCAAAGCGTTTGAGCCGAAACTCAGCCACAACGAGCGCACTGCGCGGGCGGATTGTTTCTTTGCTCCCCTTGCCGAAGTGCGGGACGGGGGAAACAGGGCATTTTATCGGCCCGACATGCCGGAAGCGGTCTACATGCCCGGTTTCGATCAATTCCCCGACGCTGCGCAATACTACAGCGTCTTGGCGCACGAAACCACGCATTGGACTTCGCACGCTTCCAGGTGCGACCGTAAGCTTGGCAAGCGGTTCGGAGATTCGGCCTACGCAATTGAGGAACTGATAGCGGAACTGGGCAGTGCCTACACGATGGCGCACCTGGAATTGGAGCTAACCCCGCGCCAAGATCACGCGCAGTACATCGCCTCTTGGCTGCGTGTTCTCAAGGCCGATACACGGGCCATTTTCACAGCCGCATCGAAGGCACAACAGGCAGCGGATTTTATCGTGCGGCAGTCGGGGCAGACGGCGGAGGTCGCGGCATGACCGGGCGCTATTTGATCCACACTCCCGTCGAAAGCGCGCGGGATGAAAAGCGCTTTGATTCGACGTGGCGCAAGTTCGTAGCGGTATGCCGCTCACTCCATCAGGACGGCCTAAGCTATGACGTGCGGTTCAATCTGGCGGGCGCTAGACCGCACGTCCTGATTACGGCCAGTGGAACGGCCAAACCGCGCAAGCTTCCCACCACACGCCATTTGAAAGTTCCGCCCTCCGTCCCGGTTCAGCGCTGCAAAGATCGGGCGCTAGAAGCGTCGTGGTTCCTGCCTGAAAATGCGATACGGCGGAACGCCAACACCACCTATTGGCGCAACCATCAGGCGCGGTACCGGGAGCTATCTGGAATGGCTGAGGACGTTCTCCGGGCCGAAATGCAGTACTGGCAGGAACTCGAAATGCTCAACAGGCAGCGGGAGCACTTCAGACCGGGCCGAACGGATGAAACCGCAATCGCGGATGACGAGGTGGCAGCGTGAGACCGGACACGGCGATCATTGACGGGCCGGTTGAGAGCACGGGAGCGGACTTGGTTCCGCTCCCCGCTGTTCCCTTTCCGGTTGCACTCCCCTTGCCGGAACAGGTCCGCGACTTCATCCGGGCATCGAAGGCACAATCAACACTGCGGGGCTACCAGAGCGATTGGCGCGACTTTTGCGCATGGGCCGAACGGCAGGGCCTATCCCCAATACCGGCGGCTCCTGAGAGCGTCGCGGCGTACATTGCGGAATGTGCGGGCCGGTTGAAGGTAGGGAGCATTCAGCGGCGATTAAACGCCATCGCCGAAGCACATAAGGCCGTGGGGCTGGAATCCCCTACGCACAGCGCCCTGGTTGCCAACACCATGAAGGGCATTCGGCGGACGAAGGGAACGGCACCAGTGCAGAAAGCGCCTGCCTTGACTGCCGATATCCGGGCCATGATCGACGCCACAGACGCCGGTATCATTGGCTCACGGGACCGGGCACTAATCCTACTAGGATTCGCGGGAGCATTCCGCCGGTCGGAACTGGTAGGGCTAGACGTGGCGGATTGCGTGTTCGGCAAGGACGGCCTAACGGTCACGTTGCGCCGGTCCAAAACGGATCAAGAGGCAGTAGGCCGGAAGGTGGGGATTCCGTATGGGGCGAATCCCGAGACTTGCCCTGTGCGCACGATGCAATCCTGGGTGGAACAGGCTGCGATAGCCAGCGGGCCGCTGTTCCGCTCCATCAATCGGCATGCGCAGGTAGGGCCGGGCAGGTTGAGCGGCATTGACGTGGCGCGCATCGTAAAGAAGCTGGTAAGGCGGTCGGGCCTAGACCCTGCCAAGTACGCCGGGCATTCGTTGCGGGCCGGGCACGCTACCACAGCGGCCATCGGGGGAGCGTCGGAGCGGTCCATAATGGCCCAAACCGGCCACCGCAGTGTGCAGATGGTCCGCCGCTACATTCGAGATGGGAGCTTGTTCCGGGAGAATAGCGGGGGGAAGCTGGGACTATAGATTGGCGAGCCTTTCGAGCCGGTGTGTCGTTAGGACTTCGCGCATACCAGGTTGTCCGTAAAATGGTCCTACGAAGCCCTTAGTAATCGCGTGACCTTTGGGGAATCTTTGGGCATTTTACCCAACGAAAGGAGACCATTTTAAGACCACAATAAGCGTTCCCTACGGCTCCAAAAGTGCTTTTGAGTGCCACTCGTGCCTTTTGGTTTCTGTTGATTACCAACGCCTAGCGAACTCATAACCCAAAGGTCGGTGGTTCAAATCCACCCCCCGCAACCATCCGAACGCCCCCTTCCGGTTGCGCGCAGGCTTAGATCTCGATTTTGCCCATCAGCCACATCTCCTCGACGTTAAGAACCGCGTAGTTCAGCAGCGCGAACAGGAGCACTTTCCCATCGGAGCACCTGCGCATCGGGCGTGGGTTTAGCATTGTTTAACGTGGGCGCGCCTTAAGGTTTCCGCAAATGCCTCGCAAGGCGTGATATCGCGCGCTTGCCGGGAGCCACTGCTTTGCGGCCGTCGCACAATTCAAGCCGGGCACAGAGCGCACCCCGTCAGGGAGCGGTTTCGCGGCAGCACCGGAATCTTACGGTGCGGCGCCTAGCTGGTTCCCAGAAACTCCACATGGACGTATGTGCCGAGCCTCACGTTATATGCCAGGTACCAGCCCACGTGGTCCGGGTCGTCATAGATCACGATCTGGTCGCTATCCCAAAGCCAGCCATCACAGAAGCCGACGTCGAAGGGAGCCACGCTGAAATAGAATCCGCCGAACCAAAAGCGTCCCGGGGCGCCGCCTGCCAGGCGCCAGACATGGCCTTTGCCGATGCCGCCCGTGAAGTGTCCGTGCGCCCATGGATGATCGAGATGGTAATTCGCATCGTTTTTGCCGGTATCGTGTCCGACCCACTTGCCGTTGGTTTCGACGTGGGGAGCCGCGGGATGTCCGGGTTTGTCGGGGGTAGCATGCCCGGCTGGAGCCGCGGCGTGCCCTGCCTTAGCGGCAGGAGGTCCATGCTTGGGAATGTATCCGCCACCCACCGCAGTCTTGGCGCCTCCATGTTTTTCCTGCGCGAGAACGGGGAGAGCCAGCGTCAACGAAACTGCGCACAACCCAATCAGTATCTTCATAGTACAACCCTCCAAATTGACAGCTTACATCATCGCCGGCCGATCGGCGAATACCCATACATGAGCAGGGTGACTATTGCCACAAAGCAACCCGGTTCGGGCACACTGGTGTGGAACGGCCGCGGCGGGCCGATGCCGGCCCACCACACCCACAGCCTAGTTCCCGGTGGCCAGGACCGCCCGAAACCGCGCCTTGCCGCTCAGCATGCGCTCGTAACCCTCTGCGGCTTGCTCCAGCGGGAAGACCTCATTCATCGACCGCACGCCCGTGAGCACGCTGAAGGAAAGAGTGTCCTGCGAATCGATCGATGTGCCCGAATACCATCCCTTGATGGCGTGGCTGCCTCCGATAAGCTGGGCGGGAGACAGTTCCATCGACATCGCGGCTCCGATGACCATTAGGGTTCCATGCACGCCCAGGCCGCCCAGCACCGCGGCCATGGCATCGCCGGCCGTGACGGTGGCCAGGATAGCCTTGGCGCCACCCAACTTCTGAAGCTCCGCGGATGGGTCCTGCGTGCGGCTGTCGATGTAGCGCGATGCGCCCAAGGATTTCGCCAGCGGCTCCTTATCCTGCCCGCGGGCGATGGCCACGGTCCGGAAGCCCATCCTGGCAGCGAACTGGACGCCTAGATGGCCGACTCCGCCCAGGCCGAGCACCGCCACCAGATCGCCAGGCCGCGCGCCGCTGTTGCGGAGACAGTTGAAGGTGGTGATGCCGGCGCACATCAGCGGCGCCGCCTCCACCGCGGACAATTCCTCGGGCACCCGCGCCAGCGCTTCGGCGCGCGCGATGGTGTAATCGGCATAGCCGCCGTCGCTGGTGACGCCGGTAATGTATGTGGCCGTCTGACAGGCGAAGAAGTGCCCGCGGCGGCAGTTATCGCAATACCCGCAGTATCCTCCGTTCCAGCCGACACCGGCGCGTTGGCCGGGCGCCCATCCGGCCACGCCGGCGCCGACGGCATCTACGATCCCGACGATTTCATGTCCCGGAACTCGCGGGTACGATATGCCCGGATAGTGTCCTTCCTTCGTCAACGAATCGCTGTGGCAGACTCCGCAAGCCTGCACCTTGATGCGCACCGCCCCCGCGCCGGGAACCGGGATCTCCCGCTCTACGATCTCGAAAGGTCCGCCGGGGCGGGAAACCTGTACCGCGCGCATTTTCGACATATGGCCTCCAATATTGATGTTCACACAGTTGCGAAGGTTATTGAAAGGCTCGGACGTTAGCCGGATGACTTCCGCAAGTGAAAGATGTTAAACAACTTGTACGCATTCATCCGCCCGGCCAGCGCCCCCCGTCCGCGGAGTGCTATAATCATAACCGGATGCTTGAATCAAACACACGCCGCTGATCTATCCAGGCCCTCGCGCCCTCAACCCTCTATTTCTTCGGTCGCTTAATTGGACCGGTTCTTTAGAAAACCGAATTTCAGAAACGAGGTAAATCTCGATATGCGAAAACTGCTTTCGAACGGGTTGGCCGTATTTGCCGGTGTGGTTGCCCTGCCGGGGCCCGGAGCCCACGCGGATTCCGCAAAACCAGCCACCGCCGAACATCGCAACGGACCTGCCAAAGATCGCCGGCTGGCCTTCCTGCGCGCCTTCTTCGGGCAGGGCAATTGTCCCGCCGCCGAACTCTCCCCTATATTCCTAGAAGCCGCCGACATGTACGCGCTGGACTGGCGCCTGCTTCCGAGCCTCTCCTTTGTGGAAACCTCTGGCGGCAAAGCAGCCAGAAACAACAATCTTTTCGGATGGGATTCGGGCCGCGCGGCGTTTTCATCCGCGGCCGCCGGCATCCGCGCGGTAGCCGCCTCCCTGGCCAACTCCGCGCGATACAGAAACAAGGATATCGACGGGGTTCTGAAGACCTACAATGGAAACGCCGGTTATGGCCAAAGGGTCAAAGACGTGATGCGCCGGATCGCCCCCTCCGTGGATTAAACCAGGCTTGATCCCGTCCTAACCTTCCGGCCTTTCCGTGGCCTTCGAAGCATCCGCGCTCAAGTACATCCGCCGGTCGTGGTGGAACGCCACGTTCGCCAGGTGCGGAGCCGACACCGCGCTCGCGCCCACTTCCACCGGCGCATTCGGCTCCTTGCGCGACTTCACGGAATCCAGGAAGTTCTGGATGTGCGACTCGATGGGTACCGGCGCTTCGAACGTCTGCACCGGCTGCTGGTTCTTGGGCCAAGGCTCTTTCCACACGCGGTATCCCTCGTTGTTTATCACCAGGGTGCCCTGATCGCCGCAAAAGGTGATCGACCAGTCGTTTTGGTACGAGTTCGTATAGTTCAGCGTCCAGGTGGCCATGAATCCGCCGTACTCGAACACCGCGCAGAAAACGTCGGGCACTTCCGAGCCGATGGTCTTGGCGATCTGCCCGTAGCACACCGCCGATTTGGCGGTGCCGGCGTTGGTGAACCACTGCACCACGTCCATCAAATGTGTGCCCTGATCGGTCATATTGCCACCCGAGTAGTCCCAGAACAGGCGCCACGCGCGGAACCGCATGGGCTGCAGCTCGCGGTCCCTGGCCGGACCCAGAAAGCGTTTCCAGTCCAGTTGGCCGGGCAGCGGTGAATTGTCCAGCTCGTGCGCCACGTTCCAGTTCCACATGGGTTTCACCAGCGTGATCTTGCCCAGAATCCCGCTATCCACTAATTCCTTCGCCTTGACGATGGATTCCGCGCTGCGCCGCTGCATGCCGATCTGCACGATCTGCTTGGTCTTGCGCACCGCTTGCACCATTTGCCGGCTCTGTTCGAGCGAATGCGACATGGGCTTCTCCAGGTAAACATCCTTGCCCGCATCGAGCGCCGCCAGCAGGCACGGAGCGTGCTGATGATCGGGCGTGGCCACCACCACCGCGTCGATCCCGCTCTGCGCCAGCAGGTCGTGATAATCCAGATGCGCCTTGGCGTCCGGCGCATCCTTGAGCGCGAGTTGCATGTTCGGCTCGTAGACTTCGGAAACGGCCACGCACGCCGCGCCCAGCTTCTGGAAATTGCGGCTCAGATAGCGCCCGCGGCCGCCTGCGCCGATCAAGCCATACGCCAGGCGATCGTTTGCGCCCCATACCCGCCGTGGGATAAACAGCGGCGCCGCGGCCAGCGCCGTGCTCAAGAATGTTCTGCGGTCCTGTTCCATGGCGGTCTCTCCTTACGCGCTAACTGTATAACGATTTAAGCAGGCATTGCAAAGGCCGGCCGCCAAGGGCGGATCGTCGTCCCCGACTCCCGCTGAAACGCAATCGACGCTTGCGGGCGTCCATTTGTGCATGATCGTTCGAGCGCTACTGCTGGCCGCGACCGTTTCATGCCTCGTGCTGGCCCAACAGCCCGATACTCCGGACGCCCCCTCCAATGCCGCCTCCGGGCCTCAATCCCCGCAATGGCGCCGCCTCAGCGTAGGGGAGAAACTTCACTACGATGCACGTCACCTGGTCGACATCGAAAACCTGGTTTACGCTGGGATCGGCGCTTCGATCGACCAGTGGCGCGATCAGCCGGGCGAGTGGGGCCAAGGCTGGGGCGCTCTAGGCGAACGGTATGCCTCGCATATAGGACAGTATTTGATCCAGCGCAGCATCATGTTCCCGGTCCAGGCAATCGATGGCGAGGACACCAGGTATTTCCGCTCGAAGCGGACGGGCATCGGGAGGCGGGTTGGAGATGCGATCTTTCATACCATCTGGCGCCACGACGATCGCGGCGGCATGATGCCCGCGTATAGCGAATTTTTCGGCGACTACGGAGCAGCCGCCTTATCGCGCCGGTGGTGGCCACCGCGTTTTCGTAACGGGTCGGCCATATTCATTGCCGGATCGGACACGGTTTTGATCGATGCGGGCATAAATGTTCTCCGCGAGTTCAGGCCCGATGTGAAGCGATGGCTGCATCTGGGGCGCTGAGGGCTTCCACCACTGGTACTCCTTGCAAGGCCTGTGTTATGTTGAGCTGGCGAATGATTGTCGCCCCCGATTTTCCGATGGATAACCTGAAGTCGCTGATCCGCGAGGTGCCCGACTTTCCCAAGCCGGGCATCCTCTTTTACGACATCACCACGCTGCTGAAAGACAAGGCCGGGCTGCGCGGCGTGATCAACGCCTTGTGCGAACACTACCGCGATGCGCAGGTCGATATGGTGCTGGGCATCGAGGCGCGCGGCTTTATCTTCGCGCCCGCGCTGGCCTACGCGCTGGGCGCAGGCTTTGTGCCCGTGCGCAAGCCTAAGAAACTGCCGTGGGAAACCTTGCGTGTCAGCTACGACCTGGAATACGGCACCGACAGCCTGGAGATGCACAAGGATGCCCTGGCGCAGGGCAGCCGCGTGCTGATCGTCGACGATCTGCTGGCCACCGGAGGCACCGCCGCCGCCGTGGCCCGGCTGGTCGAGCAGGCTGGCGGCAAACTCGCCGGGCTGGCCTTTGCCATCGAACTCACGTTCCTGAACGGCCGCGCCAAGCTGCCGGGCTACGACGTCTTCTCGCTCCTCAAGTACGACAAATGAGCCAGACCCGCCAAGCCAGCGTGCGCGCGCTCGCCAAGATCAACCTGGATCTGCGCGTCCTCTGCGCCCGCCCGGACGGCTATCACGAAATCCGCACCATCTTCCAGACCATCTCGCTGGCCGATATCGTCGATGTGGAGTTCACCCGCGCGCGTGGCACCACCATCGAAATCGACGGCGATATCGACATCCCGGATAACCTGATCGCGAAAGCGGCCATCCTGGTCCTGGACGCCCTGCGCATAACCGCGCAGGTCAAATTCCGGCTGCGCAAACGGATCCCCATGGGCGCCGGTTTGGGTGGCGGATCGTCGGACGCAGCCGCGGTCCTGCTGGCGCTGCCCGCTCTGGCCGGCCGCCGCCTGGTCTTGCCGCGCCTCATGGAACTGGCCGCCGAGCTGGGTAGCGACGTGCCGTTTTTCCTGCTGGGCGGCGCGGCCGTCGCCCTGGGCCGCGGAACCGAGCTGTATCCGCTGCCCGATTTGCCGCCGGCCGCCGGGCTTCTGATCGCGCCCGCCGCGCGCGTTTCCACCGCCGCCGCCTATCGCGCGCTCACCCCCCGATTGACAACAGAATCGCAACAAAATAAAATAGTTAGTTTCCAGTCGCAGGCTTGGGGTGAACTTGCAAACCCTGGAGTTAACGATTTTGAAACAGTGGTTTTCGAGCAGTTCCCGCAACTTGCCCGGTTGAAGCGGCGGCTGGTTAAGCTGGGCGCCAATCCCGCGATGATGACCGGAAGCGGCTCGGCGCTCTTCGGTTTGTTTGGTACGCGGGAACAGGTGAATCGCGCTGCAAAATCATTTTCCGGTGAACGTGTTTTCCCGATTTCGCTGGTCGGCCGGACGCGCTACCGTAGTCTCTGGTGGCGTACACTCGGGCCGCACATTGAAGAAAAAATATGGCCGCCGCTAAGCCGATCCGGGCGATGACGCCCGATCGTTTGAAAATCTTCTCCGGAAACGCCAATCCGTGCCTGGCACGGGAGATCTGCGCATCCTTGGGCCTGAGTCTCGGCGACCTGATGCTGGAGACATTCTCCGATGGCGAAGTGTACTTGCAGTTCCAGGAAAACGTGCGCGGCGCGGACCTGTTCCTGATCCAACCGACCTGCCGTCCGGCGGACCATAACCTGATGGAGCTGCTGCTCATGATCGACGCCGCCAAGCGCGCCTCAGCGGACCGCATCACCGCGGTGTTACCCTATTATGGGTACGCCCGGCAGGATCGCAAGGATAAACCGCGCGTGGCCATCGCGGCGAAACTGGTCGCTTCATTGCTGGAACGCGCCGGCGCGGATCGTATCATGGCGCTGGATCTGCACGCCGCGCAGATTCAAGGGTTTTTCGACGTTCCGGTGGACCACTTATTCTCGGCGCCGGTAATGATCGAGTATTTCAAGCCGCTGGAGGTGCCGGATCTCACGGTGGTTTCGCCCGATCCGGGCGGCGTGGAGCGCGCCAGGGCGTTCGGCAAACGGCTCAACGCGCCGCTGGCTATTATCGACAAGCGCCGCGAAAAGCCGAACGTGGCGGAAGTGATGAACGTGGTGGGCGAGGTGGATGGAAGGAATTGTTTGATGGTGGACGATCTGATCGATACGGCCGGCACGCTGGTGAAAGGCGCAGAGGCGTTGTTGCAACAAGGCGCCCGCAGCGTGAGCGCCTGCGCCACGCATGCCGTGCTTTCCGGGCCGGCGGTCGAGCGCATCGATGCCTCGCCATTGAAGGAAGTTGTGTTTACGAATTCGATACCGTTGTCGGAGGAAGCCCGGCATTCGCGAAAGATCAAGTCACTCTCGGTGGCGCCGCTGCTGGCCAGGGCCATTCAATCCATCCACGAAGAGACTTCGGTGAGCAGTTTGTTTTTGTAACGTTGGAGGGCGGGCAATCTTGCCCGCAGCCGGCTTTCAGCCGGCTCTGGCCGCCCAGAAGGGCGGCTGCGGCCAAGATTGGCCGCCCTCCAGGTTATGCGGAACAGTGTTTTAGTTAGTTAAAGGAAACTCGGGCAACGCAACCCACGTTAGGCAACGCCAGCGAAAGCCGATCGGACTTGCGTCCCTTGAAGGAGAAATGCAGTGAGAAAAGAGATAACCGTTGCCGCGCAGCCCCGTGCTTCGCGCGGCAAGAACGAAGCGCGCCGTACGCGCCGCTCGGGATTGATTCCCGCGGTGGTTTATGGAGCATTCAAAGATCCCGTCCCGGTGGCCGTCAGCCCCAAGGCGATCTTGCAGATCGTGCACTCGGCCGGCGGCTACAACACCATCTTCAATCTGGATATCGAGGGCCGCGAAAACACCCCGGTCATGCTCGTGGATCACCAGAACGACCCGGTTCGCGGCAATCTGCTGCACGCGGACCTGAAGCGCATCGATTTGACCAAGCGGCTGCGTGTTTCGATTCCGATCGGCACGCTCGGCGAGCCCAAAGGCGTAAAGACGCAGGGGGGCCTGCTCGAAATCATCACGCGCGCGGCCGAAATCGAGTGCCTGCCGGATGAGATCCCCGAGCATTTCGTGGTGGATGTGACCGAGTTGATGATGGGACAGAGCAAGCGCTTCAGCGACCTGCCTATGAGCGGCTCGATGAAGCTGCTCGGCATGCCCGATACGGTGATCGCGCACATTGTGGCAATGCGCGCCGAAGAGGTGAAGCCGGCTGCCGAGGCCGTGCCTACCGCCGAAGCCGCCGCTCCAACCGCCGCCGAACCGGAAGTCATCAAGAAGGGCAAGAAGGAAGAGGCGGCCGAAGAGGGCAAGCCCAAGAAGGCCGAAGAGGCCAAGCCCAAGAAGAAATAGCGCCTCATGTTCCTGGTGGCAGGCCTGGGAAATCCGGGCGAGGAGTACGCCGGCACCCCGCACAATCTGGGTTTTATGGTGGTGGACCGGCTCGCGGAAATGCACGGTATCCGCGTCACCAGGCGCGATTCGAAGGCGCTGACAGGAGTGGGGCAGATCGCTGGCCGCGATGTGATGCTGGCCGAGCCCCAGACATTTATGAATCTCAGCGGCACGTCGCTTAAGCCGCTGATGGAGAAGCATTCGCTCACGGCGGCGGACCTGATTCTGGTGTACGACGAATTGGCCCTGCCGTGGACCAGTTTGCGGATCAAGCCGCGCGGCTCCTCCGCCGGCCACAACGGAGTCGACTCCGCGATCCGCGGGCTGGGCACGACCGATTTTGTACGGGTGCGCTTGGGGATTCATCCCGGCCATCCGCTAAGCAGCGGGATCGACTATTTGCTGTCGCCGTTCAAGCGCTCGCTGCATAAGGAATTGGAGCAACTGGTGGCCGATGGGGCCGACGCGGTTGTCTCCATAATCGCCGAAGGCGTCGAAAAGGCCATGACGAAATTCAATCGTCGCGCCCCAGGCTCAAACGAGGAAGCATGAGAATCTACGAAGAGCTGTTTATAGCGAAGCCGGACGCGCCGGACGAAGAGGTGGACGCCTTCATCGAACAGATGAAGACGACCGTCTCGAACGCCGGCGGCACGGT
>Ga0302324_100001805_pt1 | contig 51030 bp, 39 predicted proteins | sample Palsa_T0_1_FD_201949 | JGI IMG/M metagenome (GOLD analysis project Ga0302324, IMG submission 201949) | Peat permafrost microbial communities from Stordalen Mire near Abisko, Sweden - Palsa_T0_1 | ecosystem: Environmental > Terrestrial > Soil > Palsa > Peat permafrost | place: Sweden: Abisko...
CGATAGGCGGTTGGATATTGACCAGCTATGGCGACATTCTTGCTTCGTTCAAGGATACGGCGCACTTTTCCAATGAGAACCGCCTGGGAAAAGCCGTGGCCTACCTGACCTCGGAAAAGCGGGCGGATTACAAGCCCTTCCTGGAGCATTGGGCCACGAAAAGCCTGCTTCATTCTGATCCGCCGGATCACACCCGAATGCGGACGCTAGTCACCAGGGAACTCACGGCAAAGGTCGTTGAACAGATGAAGCCTAGAATCCAGGAAACGGTCGATGGCTTGATTGACGCCGCGCAAGCGAAGGGGCGGATGGATGTCGTCTCCGAACTCGCCTCACCTCTGCCCATCAGTGTTATCGCCCAGATCCTGGGCGTGCCCCGCTCCGACCGCCATTTCTTCCGGAAGTGGGCGGATGCCATACTTTCCTTTCAGGGCTCCAACAAGCCAAGCGAAGAAGATTTATTGCGCGCCCAGGAGACGATTGTCGAAATGCGTCCCTACATCCGCCAGATGATCGAGGATCGGCGCCGCAACCCGCAGGAGGATTTGATCAGTAAGTTTGCGGCGGCGGAAGCGGAGGGCGGACGGATCTCAGAACCGGAATTGATCAGTACCTGCGGCACGCTCTTTATCGCCGGTCAGGAGACAACGATCTCGCTCATTTCCAACACGATTTACACGCTTCTGACTCATCCGGATCAACTCGAGTTATTACGGCGGAATCCCGATCTTCTTGCCTCGACCATCGAGGAATCACTCCGCTACGAAAGCCCCATTCCCCGACAGCCTCGAGTCATGAAGGGGGATGCCGAGCTTCGGGGCAAGAAGCTCAAGAAAGGCGAAATGGTGTTCCAGATGCTGAACGCCGGGAACCGCGACCCCGCCCTTTTTCCCAACCCGGACAAATTTGATATCCGGCGCGAAAACAACCGGCACATCGCGTTCGGGTACGGGATCCATTTCTGCGTCGGCGCGGTGCTTGCAAGGGCGGAAGCCTTTATTGCCGTCGGCACGGCGATCAAGCGCCTGCCCGGGCTTCGCCTGGTTGACCAAAAAGCCGATTGGGATCTGGAGAAGAGAAACTCCCGGGTGTTGAAAACTCTCAAGGTTCAATTTTGACCCCGTGGAGCCGGGATCGGTGGTGACCTGGTTCTTCTGATTTAAGGCCGCTACCTGGCCGCGCCGTGCCGGAAGCGATCCAGCGTGACGGCGGCGATGATGACGGCGCCGATGATGATTTCCTGCATGTAAGTCGGCCAGCCCATCTGCTGGGAGCCATTGCGCAACACGGCCATGATGAGCGCGCCGACCATCGAACCGAAGATGCTTCCAGTGCCCCCGCTGAGGCTGGCGCCCCCGATGACGACCGCGGCGATGATGTCCAGCTCGAGCCCCACGGCGGAGGTCGGATCGCCTTCGCGCAGCCGGGCGAGTTGCAACAAACCGGACAGGCCGAAAAGCAACCCGGCGGAAGCATAAATGAGAGGTTTAACCAGGCGGACATTGATCCCGCAGAGGATGGCAGTCGATTCATTGGAGCCGATCGCGAAAATGTGCCGGCCGAAAACGGTGTTGCGCATGACGATGGCCATGATGATCGCAAGGAAGACCGCGAGCCAGAGGCCGGGCGCCACGATCATCCAATGCGCCTTGGGCAGGGGGGCCATGAGTTCGTTGATCCACGAGGGCGGATAGGAAACCGTCTGCTCGGAAGCCAGCCATTTGGCGGCGCCCCGGGCGATGCCGAGCATTCCCAGCGTGATGATGAAGGGAGTGATTTTCAGGAGGCTGATGAGCGAGCCGTTGATGAGCCCGATCACACCGCCGGCGAGCATGGCGGCGGCGATGGCGAGGGCGGGGGAATGCCCCGCTTTCATCACCCCGGCGGCGACGACCCCGGTGAGCGCTATAACGGAGCCCACGCTGAGATCGATGCCGGCGCTGACGATGATCATGGTCATCCCGAGGGCGCCCACCGCGACGATCACCGTCTGCGTGCCGATGAACTTGAAGTTGCGCACCGTGAGGAAAGAGTCGCGTATTTCAGCCTTGAGGGAGAAGAGGCCGATCACGAGGAGCAGGCCCAAAACCGGGCCGACGATGTCAAGAACACGGGAGAGGGGGCGCTTCATTCCAATGACTCGGGGTTTGCTTCGCGCTCGCCTGCCGCGGCGTTGATGATTTCGGCCTCTGTCCACTGCGATGCCGCGCGCGTTTCCACGAGGACGCCGCGGCAAAGCACCGCGATGGTGTCGCAGACCCCGAGCAGTTCGGGCAGGTAGGAACTGACGAAAAGGACGGCTTTTCCCTGGGCGGAGAGTTCGGCAAGCAGATGGTAAATCTGGGCTTTCGCGCCCACGTCGATTCCGCGCGTCGGTTCATCGAGCATCAAGATCGATGCGCCGTGGTGCAGCAGGCGGCCGATCGCCACCTTTTGCTGGTTGCCGCCCGAGAGCTGGCCGACGGGTTGTTGCGGGCCGCGCGCCTTTACGGAGAGCCGCGTCATCCATTCGCGAGCAGCCGCTCTCTGCCGCCTCAGCGAGATGAACCCGAGCCTGCCGAAATCTTTCAAGTCCGTGAGCGTCAGGTTATCGGCGATGCTCTGGTTCAGCATCAGCCCTTCCTCTTTCCGGTCCTCGCTTACCAGACCCACCCCCGCGCGCCAGCGGTTTGCCGGAGTGCGCGAGGTCGATTCGGAGCCGTTGAGGTAAATCTCTCCGCCGTGGACCCGTTCAAGCCCGAAACAGGTGCGAAGCGTCTCGGTGCGTCCGGCGCCGACGAGGCCCGCCACACCCAGAATCTCTCCCTCGTGAAGAACGAGACTCACATTTTTTGCCCGCTTTTTGCCGCGCAGCTTCCGAAGCTCGAACACCGGCTTGCCCACCGTGCCGCGTGCGCGCGCATAGAGATCCTTTATTTCCCGGCCAACCATCAGCCGGATCGTCGTGGCGCGATCGAGCGAAGCCATCTCCCCGCTTCCGACGCTTTCACCGTCGCGCAGCACGGTGTATCGCGAGCAGAGTTCGGTCGATTCCTCCAGGAAATGGCTTATGTAAATGATGCTCACCCCCTTGCCGGACAGCTTGCGGATGACGCGGAAAAGATTTTGCGTGTCAACGTGCGTAAGGCTGCTGGTCGGCTCATCCATGATGAGAAGCTTCGGCACGTGGATGAGCGCGCGCGCGATCTCGATGATCTGCTGGCTGGCGAGCGGGAGTGCGCGCACGGCGGCATCGAGCGGGATTTCTTCACTGTGCAGTTCGCTCAATGCGGCGCGCGCCATCTCGCTCCTTTTGGCCCGTGAAATGAAACCCAGAAAGGAAGGCTGCCCGCCCAGGAGGATGTTCTCTTCGACGCTCAGGTCGCGCGCCAAAGTCAGTTCCTGGTAGATCATCGACACGCCGCGCTTGCGCGCGTCGATGGGGTTGGCCGGGGCGAACGGTTCTTCGTCGAGGAAGACCCTCCCCTCGTCGGGCCGGTGAACGCCGCTCAGAATTTTCATGAGCGCGCTCTTCCCCGCGCCGTTTTCGCCAAGGAGCGCGTGCACCTCGCCCGGGCCGACCTCAAGTTGGACGTTATGGAGGGCGCGGGTCGCCCCAAATTGCTTCGAGACACCCAGCAGTCGCAAACGGATCTCTTTCGCCGCGGGCGGCACGGTTTCGCTGGCCATCGTGTGGTTAGCTTGGGCCGGCGGCTTATTTCAGATATTCGTCAAGCGGCGGGTTGATCAATGTCTTGATGGCGGGATCCTCGAGATTTTCCTTCGTCACGAGCTGGACCGGCGTATCGATTTTCTTCTCCACCTTATCGCCCTTCAGGCTGGCCACCATGGTCTTCACCCCGATATAGCCCATCTGGAACGGATCCTGGACGACAAGCCCTTGGAGCTCGCCGGCCTTGAGGGCGTCCAGAAGCGGCCCGTCGCTGTCGAAGCCGACATGCTTGACCTTGCCGGCGAGTCCGGCGTCTCTGAGGGCGAGAACCATTCCGGCGCAGGAAGATTCATTCGGCGTGAAGATACCGGTTACCTCGTTTCCAAACCGGTTGAGGAGATTCTGTCCGGCCTGGTAGGCGGTGTCTCGTGTCGCGCCGGAATGCTGGTCGCTCGAAATGATCTTGATCCCGGGGAACTTCTTCTGAAATTCATCCAGGAACCCGGCTTCGCGTTGTTCCGTGCTGGCCGAGCCTTCCTGGTAGCGGAGCATGATTGCCTTTCCCTGGCCGCCCATGACTTCGCCGAGCCGGTCGGCCGCTTCCTGCCCTCCCTTGAAGTTGTCCGTCGCCACAAAGCTCACGTAGTCCTGCGATTCGAGGCCGGAGTCGATAATAACGACCGGCACGCCGGACTGGGTGGCCGTTTCGACAGGGGCGACGAGCGCCTTCGAGTCAAGAGGCGCGAGGACGATGCCCTTCACGTTCCCCGTAAGGAAGTTCTCGACGACCTGGATCTGCTGCTCGCGGTCGTCCTCCCGGAGAGGGCCTTTCCAGATGATGTGGACCGTGTCGCCGCCGTTTTTCAAATCGCGCGACGCCTTTACGGCGCCGGCATGGATCGATTTCCAGTATTCATGCGTCGTCCCTTTCGGAATGACCGCTATGGTATACTCCGCCGCGCGGGCCGCGCCGCAGGCAAGCGCCACGGAACAAAGCGTTGCAACGAAGAAGATGCCTCCAGGCATGCGTTTGGTCGTCGCAATGGGGGAGGAAAACACTCTGCCTCGATAGGAAAAAAGCAGCCGAAGGTCAACAGCAAAGGCTTTCCGGATGTTCCACCTGCCGGCGGCGAGGCGGGATTTGGAGAGCTTGACAGGCATCGGCCTTCGCGAAGAATCTCCGTTCACGTTCCAGAAGAAAATCCCCCCTTGCCGCTAGCGGTTGGCGCGCGCACAATAACCGCCCCTATTGTATGAAAATCGAGAAATATACGTTTGGAATGGGCGACCGTTTTGCCCACGAAGGCCGGGCACAGCTTCGCGCGGTCCTGCAAGCGCGCGAAGCCGGCCTCGAGCTTTACCCGGTCTGGAATAAATCGAATCGCGAACATACGATAGTGCACAGCAAGCCCGACGATCTTCGAGCCGAAGCGGACGCGGCGGTAGCCGAACTTGGCTGGAAGGAAGCTTACTATGTCGATGCGGACCACATCGGGCTAAAGACGGTCGGCGCTTTCCTGGCGGGAAGCGACTTTTACACGCTCGACGTGGCGGACTTCACGGGGAAAGCCGCCGAGCCCCATGCCATCGAGATCTTCGTCGACGCGCTGCAAAAATATACCGGCCGGCTTTCCATTCCCGGAATCCAAAGGCCGTTTGAAATAAGTGAAGACTCGCTGCGCGCCGCGGCGCGGAAGTTTCTCCTGGCGGCGCAGGAGGCCGGCCGCATCTACAGGCGGATCGACGCGGAAAAGGGAGGCGGCAATTTTGTCACGGAAGTTTCGGTCGATGAAACCGACACGCCGCAGACTCCGGTCGAGCTTTTCCTGATCCTGGCGATGATTGCCGGGGAGGGGGTGCCGGCGCAAACGGTCGCGCCCAAGTTCACGGGGAGGTTCAACAAGGGCGTGGACTATGTGGGCGACCTGGCGCAGTTCGAGAAGGAGTTCGATGAAGATCTGAGCGTGATTGCGTTTGCGATCCGCGAGTTCAACTTGCCGGAAACGCTCAAGCTGAGCGTTCATTCCGGCAGCGACAAGTTCTCGCTTTACCCGGTCATCAATCGCTTGATCAAGAAGCACGGCGCGGGCTTGCACGTGAAGACGGCGGGCACGACCTGGCTGGAGGAAGTGATCGGGCTGGCCGAATCCGGCGGAGAAGGATTGGAGATTGCGAAAGCCGTCTACGCGGGAGCTTACGGGCGATTTGAGGAACTGACCGCGCCCTATGCGACCGTGATCGACATCGACAAGGCGAAGCTGCCCCCCCCGGAGAAGGTCGCCGGCTGGGACTCCGGGAGATTCACGAACACGCTCCGCCATGTCCAGTCCTGTCCGGATTACAATCCGCACTTCCGGCAGTTGGTGCACGTCGGCTTCAAAATAGCTGCGGAGATGGGCGCGCGCTACACGGATGCGCTCAAGGCCAACGAGTCAATCATCGCGCGCAACGTGACGGGAAACCTGTTCGAGCGTCACATGAAGCCGATCTTCGGTTAGACTAAAATGGAATATCGCAAGCTGGGAAATACCGGGCTCGAAGTATCCGTGCTCAGCTTTGGCGCGTCGTCGCTGGGCGCGGTCTTTCACGAGATCAACCTCGACGAGTGCATCCAAACGGTGCACGCGGCGCTGGACGGCGGGATGAACTTCATCGACGTGTCGCCCGCGTACGGCGAGACGCTCGCGGAAACCAACCTCGGCAAGGCGCTGGAGGGAGTCGCCCGCGGCCGTTACTACCTGGCCACGAAAATCGGAAGCTACAGCGAAGCCAGGAAGGATTACGACTATTCGGCGGCGCGCACGGAAAAGAGCGTGTATGAAAGCCTGAAGCGGCTGGGGGTGGATTATGTGGACATCATCCAATGCCACGACATCGAGTTTGCCGATCACGACCAGATCGTCAACGAGACGCTGCCGGCGCTGCATCGGCTCAAGGGGCAGGGGCTTGCCCGCTTCATCGGCATCACGGGGCTGCCGCTGAAGGTTTTTCCGAGCATTCTCGACCGGGTCGAACCGGGCACGGTCGATACGATCCTTTCGTTTTGCCATTACGAGTTGAACGACAACTCGCTTGCCGATCTCATCCCCTATTTTGCGGAGAAAGGCGTCGGGATCATCAATGCGTCGCCGACGGGGATGGGGCTGCTGACCGGCCGTCCCGTGGCCGCCTGGCATCCGGCGAGCAAGACGATCGTCGAAGGCTGCCGCAAGGCGGTCGAGCATTGCAAGGCGAAGGGAGTCGATATCGTCAAACTCGCGGTGCAGTATTCGTGCGCGGAACCCGGGATTGCGACGACGCTCGTCGGCACGGCCCGGCTCAAAAACATCCGCGATAACATCGCCTACGTCGAGGAGCCGATGGACGAACAACTTCTCGCCGAAGTGCTCGATATTCTCGAACCGATCCACAACTTCAACTTCACCCGGGGACTGCCCGAGCACCGCGACGCATGAGAGCCATCCGGCTAAACGAACCTGGACAATTGGAAATGATCGGCCTGCCCGAGCCGGACCCGTCGCCGGGCTCCGGCGAAGCTCTCGTGCGGGTGCATCGCATCGGCGTGTGCGGCACGGACATTCACGCGTTCAATGGAAAGCAGCCATTCTTTACGTATCCGCGAATACTCGGCCACGAACTGGGCGTCGAGGTGATCGCCGTGGGAGACGAAGGGGCGAACGTGAAGCCCGGTGACCGTTGCGCCGTCGAGCCTTACATCAACTGCGGCAAATGCATCGCCTGCCGGCGCGGCAAGCCGAACTGCTGCGCCTCCATCCAGGTGCTCGGCGTCCATGCCGACGGCGGCATGCGGGAGCGATTCGTCGTGCCGGTGAGGAAGCTGCACCCTTCCGGCAAACTCACGCTGGATCAACTTGCCCTCGTGGAAACCCTCGGCATCGGACGCCATGCGGTTGGTCGGGCGGGTGTCGAGAGGGGCGAGTTTGCGCTCGTGATCGGCGCCGGGCCGATCGGGCTGGCGGTTGTCCAGTTCGCGATCGAAGCCGGCGCGCAAGTCATCCTGCTCGATATCAACGAGGACCGGCTGAACTTCTGCCGGAGACAACTCGGCGTTCCGTTTGCGATAAACGGCGCGAAGGAGGATCCGCTTGACCGGCTGAAGGCAATCACGGAGGGAGATTTGCCGACTGCCGTTTTCGATGCGACGGGAAATCCCAAATCGATGATGGGCGCCTTCGAGTTTCCGGCCCACGGAGGCCGGCTCGTCTTTGTCGGGCTTTTCCAGGGCGATGTCACTTTCAACGATCCGAACTTCCATCGGCGGGAGCTTACGGTTATGGGCAGCCGGAATTCGCTGCCTGAGGATTTTACCGGGATCATTCGTTCGATCGAAGCGGGGCGGGTTGATACGACGCCCTGGATCACCCATCGCGCGGTGTTCGGCGACGCGATCCGCGAATTTCCGGCGTGGACCAGGCCGGAGACAGGCGTGATCAAAGCGATGATCGAAGTTTAGCCCGTGTCAGGCAAACAAGCTTTAAGCCGATGGTTTGCACCTATTGGGTTTCCGAGAGATGATCGGCTACGGTCGCGCCAGCGTGCGCTTTTCTACAAGATCAAGAAGCGCGTGAGCCGGTTGCGTGTTTTCCAACCGAGATGCCGGCACGGTTTTGATTGACGATGCGCCTTGTCCGGGCGCGGCGAAGTGGTATCATCAGTGCATGACGGTTGTAACCTGCAAACTGCCGAAGAAACTTGCGGCGAAGCTTGAACGCGTGGCGAAGGAAGAACGCCGCTCCAAGCAGGCGTTGTTGCGGGAAGCCATCGAGCGGCGGTTGAAGACCAGGCGCATTGTCGGTCGGGTGTCTGCTTACGATCTGGTCAAGCATCTGGTTGGGACGTTGGAAGGGCCGTCCGATCTGGCAACGAATCCCGATCACATGAAGGGTTTTGGTGAGTAGCGCGGTCGCGCTCGTTGATACCGGCGTGTTGGTCGCCCTGCTCAACCGCAAGGAAGAACATCATGCGTGGGCCGTGGCGAAGTCTCGCACCCTGCCAGCCCCTTTCCTGACCTGTGAGCCCGTGCTCACCGAGACGTATTTCCTCGTGTCTTCCCTGCCAGGTGGAGCACTGCACTTCTTCGAGTTCCTGCACTCTGGAATGCTGGAAGTTGACTTCTCGATAATCGCCGAGCGGGAACCGCTGGGGAAACTCATTCATAAATACGAAGACCTGCCCATGTCCCTTGCGGATGCCTGCCTTGTCCGGCTCGCCGAGTTGCATCCCGCTGCCAGCGTCTTCACTCTCGACTCGCATTTCCTGGTCTATCGCAAACACGGTCGGCAGCAGATTCCCGTCATCATGCCGTGACGGGCGAGTAGCGCGCGTCTCTCCCGTACGACTTTCTCGCTCCCTCCAGTCTCGCGCGGCTACGAGCGCATGACCCTGCGAATTTCCGGCGTGGACCAGGCCGGAGACAGGCGTGATCAAAGCGATGATCGAAGTTTAGGGATCGGAAGGTCCTCAGCGCCCCGCGAACCGCCCCCGGCGAAAGTTTGTCCTTCCGCTCCCAAGGACGTATCCTGCAAGGCAATGACGCAAGCGTTGAAAGAAAAGCCGGCTGAACGAGTCGATTGGGCGGCAATTCGCGCCGACTTTCCGATTCTCCATCAGCAGGTGCATGGTTGCCCGCTGATTTATTTCGACAATGCCGCCACCAGCCAGAAGCCGCGCCGGGTGATCCACGCTGTCAGCGCGTTCTACGAGAAGGACAACAGCAACGTGCACCGCGGCATCCACGAACTGAGCAGCCGCGCGACCGCCGCTTACGAGGGCGCGCGCGACCGCGTCGCCGCATTTATCGGGGCGCGGAGTTCCCGCGAGATCATTTTCACCCGGGGCGCGACCGAGGGCATCAATCTTGTCGCTCATTCCTGGGGCGCCGCGCGCCTGAAGGCGGGAGACAAAATCCTGCTCACCGAGATGGAGCACCACAGCAACATCGTGCCGTGGCAGTTGCTCGCGCTTCGAACTGGAGCGCAACTCGTCTATCTGCCGGTAAATGGCGATGAAGGTCTGCTCGATCTCGATCAACTCGATCGCTTATTGACCCCGGATGTGAAGCTCTTCGCGATGACGCACATTTCGAACACGCTGGGAACCGTCAATCCCGTCGCGGATCTTTGCGCCGCCGCGCGCTCCCGCGGTATCACAACCCTGGTTGACGCGGCGCAGAGCGCCGGCCATCTGCCGCTCGACGTTCAACGGATCGGCTGCGATTTCCTTGCCTTTTCCGGCCACAAAATATGCGGCCCCACGGGCATCGGCGTCCTTTACGGCCGCGAAGAGGAACTCGAGAACATGCCTCCGTACCAGGGTGGCGGGGATATGATATCGAGCGTCGACTTCTTCGAATCGCAATGGAACGTGTTGCCGCACAAGTTCGAGGCGGGCACTCCCGACATAGCCGGCGTCATCGGCCTTGCGGCGGCCATCGATTACCTCGATGCCATTGGGCGCGATGCCATATTCAGGCACGATCAGGAACTCGCCGCTTACGCCATCCCGCGGATGGCGGACCTTCCCGGTCTCCGCCTTTTCGGGCCGGATCCCGCAACCGGCCGGCGGGCCGGGTTGGTGAGTTTCCTGATGGACGGGGTGCACGCTCATGACGTCGTCACCGTCGCCGACCGATACGGGATTGCCCTGCGGGGCGGACACCACTGCAACCAGCCGCTCATGCGGAAGCTGGGGATTAAATCGACCGCCCGCGCGAGCTTTTATTTCTACAACACGCTGGCCGAGATTGATCGCTTCATCGACGTGCTCGGCGAAATACGGAAATTCTTCAGCCATGGACCTTGAGGAACTCTATCAGGACGTGATCCTGGACCACTCCCGCCGTCCGCGGAATTTCGGCGAGCTGCCGCATGCCGATTCCCAGGCGCGCGGAGATAACCCGGTGTGCGGCGATGAAGTCACCGTTTACGTAAAGTTTGGAGAACACGATGTGCTCGACGCGATCTCGTTCACCGGCGAGGGGTGCTCCATCTGCATGGCCTCCGCCTCGATGATGACCAAAAAAGTCAAGGGCCGCTCCCGGGCGGAATCGGCGGACCTGGTTCGCCAATTCAAGGAAATGCTCACGTCCCAAGCCCCTCCGGACGAGCATCTGGGCGGCGATCTCGCCCTGCTAAAGGGTGTCCGGAAGTTTCCCGTGCGTGTAAAATGCGCCACGCTGCCCTGGCACGCGCTCGAGCAGGCATTGAGAATTCCAAAAACAACCGCATAGCCGCGAGTTCCGCCAGCTATTCTTCTCGACCCAGCCGCCGATACGCCTAGGCTGGCTGCAAGTGGCCGAACACACCTTCAATATCCCTTATAAGCCTCCTCCGCTTCGCACGGTGGCAGCCATCCTCATTGGCCTCCTGCTGATCGCGCTGGTATTGAGTTCTTATTACACCGTGGGAGCGGAATCGGAGGGGGTGGTGCTTCGTTTCGGGAAATTTTCCAAGACGGTGGAACCGGGCCTGCACTTCAAGCTGCCTTTTGGCATCGACGCGGTGACCGTGCTGCCGACTCGGCGGCAGTTGAAACTGGAGTTCGGTTTCCTCACGGAGGGCTACACCAACCCGGACCAGGTCGGCGAAAATCAGGATGAGGAAAAATCAATGGTCACCGGCGACCTGAACGCGGCGCTTGTCGAGTGGGTCGTGCAATACCGCATTGAAGATCCAAAGCAGTACCTCTTCGATGTCCGTAATCCGGGATCCACGTTGCGCGACCTGTCGGAGGCGGCCATGCGCGAGGTGATCGGCGACCGCACCGTGGACGAACTGATCACGGTCGGGCGGCAGGACATCGAGGTCTCGGCGCTGACCCGGATGCAGGAACTGGCCAAGCTGTACCATCTTGGAGTTCGCGTGGACCAGGTGCAGTTAAAAAACGTGAACCCGCCGAGCGAGGTGCAGGGGTCCTTCAACGAGGTGAACAAAGCCCAGCAGGATCGTGAGAACTTGATCAATGTCGCAAACGGCGACTACAACAAGGCCGTTCCGAAAGCCAGGGGCGAGGCCGACCAGTCGATTCAGGTGGCGGAGGGTTACCGCTTCAAGCGCGAGAACGAGGCCGAGGGAGACGTCGCCTCTTTCAACGCGATGCTTGCGCAATACATCAAGGCGCCCGAAATCACGCGCACCCGTCTTTACCTCGAGACGATGAGTGAAATCCTGCCGGAAGTGGGGCAAAAGATCATCGTGGACGAATCCCTGCGGCAACTGCTGCCGATCCTGCCGCTCTCCACCAAACCCTTGGAGGACAAGCAGTGAAACCCTTTGGCGTTGGCGTTGCCCTGGCGGTTTTTGCCGCGATCCTGGCGCTGATTGGCCTGTTGGGAATGTTTTACACGGTTAACCAAACCGAACAAGTCATCATTACCCAGTTTGGCAAGCCGGTGGGCGAACCGATCACCGAGCCGGGGTTGCATTTCAAGCTCCCCTTTGTCCAAAGCGTGAACAGTCTCGACAATCGTTTTCTTGAATGGGACGGAGCGCCGGTTGCCATTCCGACAAGGGACAAGACCTACATTCACGTCGAGACGTTCGCACGGTGGCGCATCGAGGATCCCAAAACCTATTTTGTGCGCTTGCACGATGAGCGCAGCGCCCAGTCCCGCCTCGAGGACATCCTCGGCAGTGAAACGCGCAACTCCATCGCCAAGCACGATCTCATAGAAATTGTCCGCACCGACAAGGATCGCACGCCGCAGCCCGACGAGAGCCTTAAAGGTGGAACGGGCGTCGGCACCATCGGCGTGCTCCCGCCCATCGAGTTCGGCCGGCTGAAGATCGAAGAGGAGATCAAGTCCGCCGCCGCCGGAAAACTCGCGGAGTTCGGCATTGCCCTGTTGGATTTTCGGATCAAGCGCGTGAACTACAATCCCGATGTCCTCGACCGGATTTACCAGCGCATGATCAGCGAACGCATGCAGATCGCGCAGCGCTTCCGTTCCGAGGGCGAGGGCGAATCCGCCCGCATCGCGGGCCAGCGGGAGCGTGACCTGAACGAAATCCAGTCCAAGGCTTACTGGCAGGTTCAGCAAATCCGGGGCGAGGCTGATGCGAAGGCTATTGAAATTTATGCGCGCGCCTATACCCAAAATCCGCAGGCCGCCGAGTTCTACGCCTTCCTGAAAACCATGGACACTTACCATAAGATTTTCACGAAGGATTCAACGCTGGTGCTCTCCACGGACAGCGATTTGTTCAGCCTTCTCAAGCGCGCCACGCCAAAATCGAAAGGCCCTCCGATATCGATCGAAAGCGCCGCCAAACCCCCGCCTTGACTCTCGAGGTGAGGATTCGTTGAAAATCCGTTTGATGCCGCGCGTAATGCATGGCAAGAGGCTCCGAACGTCATGCAAGACCGCGACCCATCATCCTACAGGTTGGCCGCCATCGACCTCGACGATACCCTCCTCGGGCCGGACAAGAAAATCAGCGCCGCGAACGCCTCCGCCGTGCACCGGCTTAGGGAACGGGGAGTCCGCATTACACTCGCCTCCGGCCGGCGGCACGACAACATACTGCGCTTTCACAGGCAACTGGACCTCGACGGGCCGATCGTTTCCTGCCAGGGCGGGTTCGTCAAGCACGCCGAAACGGAAGAAATCATGTACCAGCATTTCGTTCCTTCGGATGTGGCGGCCGCAGTCGTGGCCGACGCCGCCACGGAAAAAATGTCGGTTGTTTACTACCGCCCTGACGGCGTTTACGTTCGAGCCCGCAACGCGGATACGGACATCTACGAGCGGAATACGGGCGAAAAAGTCATCGAACACGGGAATCTCGAACAACTGGCTGGAGATGCGCCGTTGAAGATCATCTGGGTCAGTTCGCCCGAACACGTCGCCGAACGCTTTCCCGCAATGACCGGGCGCTACCTCGGGCGCTCGGACGTCGTGATTACGAATCCCGAATACATGGAGTTCGTTCCCCATGGAGTCAACAAGGCGGTTGGAGTTGCGGTGGTTGCCAGCCATTACGGCATACAGCCTTCGCACGTGATGGCGTTCGGCGACGGGAACAACGACGTTGCGCTCCTCGAGTGGGCCGGGCTCTCCGTCGCGATGAGCCACGGGAGGGAAAGCGCAAAAGCCGCCGCCGATCTTATCTCGCCGGACGGCGACCCGGCGACGAGTTTCGCCCGTGCCGTCGCGGAAATCCTGCCGCGCTAACCCTGTTGAAAGGGGCGCCGCGGATTTCGGTCCTGCGAGTTCCGCGCCCTCCAATCCAAAGCGAGGACGGCTGAAACAGCCGCTTCTACAGCTATTTTGGGAGGCTGTCGCGCGGCAGCGCGTTCCTTACCAGGTGTAGAGGCGGCTGTCTCAGCCGTCCTGACTTTTTATCCGGCGTTCCGCCACCCAGCCAACCGCTCCGGTTGACCCTCTCATCCCCGAATGGCACACTGATGGTCTTTCATGGGCAGCCTCACGGTTGGCGATTATTTGATCGATCGGCTTCGCGCGCTGGGTGTGACGGATGTCTTCGGCGTTCCGGGAGATTACGTTCTCGGCTTCTACGAACTGCTCCGGAGGCGGGAGATGCGGATCATCAATACCTGCGATGAGCAAGGCGCCGGCTTTGCCGCCGATGCCTATGCCAGGATGCGCGGGCTCGGGGTCGTCTGTGTGACCTATTGCGTGGGCGGCCTCAAGGTCGCCAATACCACGGCCGAAGCTTTCGCCGAAAAGTCCCCGGTTGTCGTCATAAGCGGTTCCCCCGGGATGAAGGAACGCGACAAAAACCCGCTTCTTCATCACAAGGTTCGCGACTTTGACACCCAACTGAAAATCTTCGAGCAGATCACGGTGGCTTCGACCGTGCTCGATGACGCCCAGACGGCCCAAAATGAGATCGACCGCGTTCTGCGCGCCACCCTCCGTTTCAAACGCCCCGTTTATATCGAGATTCCGCGGGACAAGGTCGCCGCCCCTTGCATTCCGCATCACCGCGTCCCGGAAGACCGGGAAGAGAGCGATCCGAACGCTCTCCGCGAGGCTTTGGCCGAAGCGAGAGAACTGCTCGATGCCGCCACGCAGCCCGTCATCCTGGCGGATATCGAGATCCATCGCTTTGGCTTGCAGGAAATGCTTTTGCGCCTCGCCGAGCGCGCGAACATACCGATGGCATCCACCATTCTCGGCAAATCCGTCGTGGGGGAGCGGCATCCGCTCTATCTCGGCGTTTACGAAGGGGCGATTGGCCGCGAAGAGGTCCGCCGCTATGTCGAAGGCAGCGACTGCGCCCTGCTTCTCGGAGTCTTTATGACCGATGTCAATCTCGGCATCTACACAGCCCGGCTCGAACCGGAGCGGTCGATCTATGCCACCAGCGAAAAATTGACGATCCGCCATCACACTTACGAAAATGTTTTGCTGGAAGACTTCCTGAACGGCCTCCTTCACACGCCGCTTCGCGTGCATGACCCAGGGGAGATTCCGCATCCCGAGGCCGCGGTGGATTTCACCTCGCGCGGCGCTTCCCCAGTAACCGTAAAACGGCTTTTCGAGCGATTGAATTCCTTTGTCACCGCGGGGATGGTGGTCATCGCCGACGTCGGAGACGCGCTCTTCGGCGCCGCCGATCTCCTGATCCGCCATCGAACCGAATTTCTGGGTCCGGCCTACTACGCCTCGATGGGATTTGCCGTCCCTGCCGCAATCGGCGCGCAACTCGCCAGTCCGGGATTGCGCCCGCTCGTTCTCGTCGGCGACGGAGCCTTTCAGATGACCGGCATGGAGTTATCGACGGCGGTCCGTTACGGGCTCAACCCCATCGTCATCGTCCTGAATAATGGCGGTTACGGCACCGAACGGCACATGCAGGATGGCCCCTACAACGACATTCTCGGGTGGAATTACCACCGCATCCCGGAAATACTCCGCGCCGGGCGCGGCTTTCTCGTGGAGACCGAAGAGCAGCTCGAGGAAGCGCTCCTCTCCGCGCAGAGTTATACGGAAGGCTTTTGCCTGCTCGAAGTGCGGCTCGACCCCGCCGACCGTTCACCCGCCCTCCAACGCCTGGCCGAGCGCCTTTCAAAACGACTGTGAAACGCTTTTCCGCTTAAATCAGCGCAGCGATCCATTGCCGTCCGGATACAAGCAGGCAAGGCCAGCCCTTGCAATGTAACTCGATCCAGCCGCGAGACTTGCCGGAAAACTCAGTGACGGAGTCTCCGATGCCAGCGACTACTAGACAGTCCACGGCGCGAGTCATGTTCTCCTCCCAGCGTCCTCCGCGAGCAGCGACCGCCTCACGGCACTTCCGGCGCGTGCCAAACTGGCACTTTCCGGTGAACAAAAAGCTGCGGTCTTGAAAGAGAATGCGGGGCGGTTTTCGAATGGTTGGGCGCGGGGTGTCATCCAATAATCTACGGCTTCGGCGGTTGGTTCGAGATACCGAATACGGAGAGATTCGTGGAAGCGTCCGACCCAGAAGGCACACGTCCACCCAGCGTCCTCCAACTCGGCGAGGTAGCGCGAATCGAGATGCTCGCTGAGTGTGAATATCGGATACCGAGCGAAATCACGGGCTAGTTCACGGGCGGTGGTTGATGTCGGACCTACGGCGCAGGCTTGCCAGCGTCGCGGGGATGTATTACCCTCTCGCCATGTCCACGATTACTATTCCGCTGCCCGATGAAGACCTCGCTTTCCTCCGCGCCTATTCGGAGGCGCAGGGGACTTCCGCGGAAGCGTTTCTCGCGCGGCAGGCGCGCAACTTGCGCGAGCATCTGCAGAAACCACTGCAACCCGAGGTGGCGGCTGCCAGCGGGATCATTTCGCCGGGGATCGCCGGTAGGGAAACGCACCACGAGCACCTCGAAAAGAAGCATGCGTGACGGTCACGATGGACATCAACGTGCTGCTTGACGTCTTCCAAAGGCGCGAAGCCCGGAATCACACCACCTCGATCGGATATGTCACTATCCAGATATCGAGTTGCTGAAACTCCCGTTTTAACCGCTCCTTGAATGCAATGAACCACGCGCGATCATCAGGCGTTTCTGGTACGTCAACGAAGATGCGCGCGAGATCATCGCGATAAACGCGGCCTTCGTGCTGCCACATGCCCCGAATGGTTTGCGTCTCGAACGAAACCGCGGCGAAACGGTCACGCAAGGCAATCAGCACCACGCCGACGAGATCGTCGGGCACTGTCACGCCATCGTTAAACCGAAGAGGCAGAAGAATTTCGTAGCGGCGCATATTCGCGCTCGTAACTTGGCCGGCCCTTCACACTGAACTCGATGCCCTCAGCAGCCAAATGCGCAAGAGCGTCCTCCGGAACTGACGTATCGCCGTTCGCCCATGTCCTCCCGGAAAAACGTCCGGCAAGATAGCCAAGCGCCCGACGTTCGGTCTGCGAATCGGCAAAGCGAATAATAACCATGCACGAACCCTACCAAACGTGGCCCGACATGCAAATGATGAAGCGGTCATTTAAACTCGAGGATCAGGACATGGTCGCTTACGGTCAAGGGAACCGAATGGGCGTTGTCGAGCGTCTGGGCCGGGGTGACGCCAATCGTCGGATCATAGACCTTCAGCGAGGAATGCGGGTTGCCCAGTTCCACCGTGATGTTGTTCGAGCCTTTGACCTGTTCGCCCCACACCGCCAGTTCAAACGTGCCGTCATTCTTTTGCATGAGCATGTCATGCACGGTGGCCGGTCCGTCCCGGATCGAATAATTGACTTTTCCCGGCGAGGCCAGGGCGCCGCTGTCAGCCAGAATCGTCGTGAGATTATGCAGGTAGTCCGCGGCTTTTCTCGGTGTCGCCAGGTCTCCCTTGTAAAAGCCAAACGCGCCATCCGCATCGTCCGTGAATTCATAGACGAACGTGTGCTTCCAGCCTGCCTTGTACTGGGCCAGATAGACGTTGATGAGAACCTTTCCCTGCTGGTCATCACCCGCGGGCGTGTTGTTCGTCTTCCAGCCGGTTTCGGTCGTAACCTTCGGGATCGTGTCCAGTTCGCTTTCTGTATAACCGTTGAATTTTTTCCGCCAGGTCAGGCCGTGATTGCCAAAGAGATGATCGAGAGCGGCTTTGGGCTTCGTGCTGGCCGCCAGGGTCGCCTGATTGTCGATGATGCCCTCGATGTGGCCGCAAACATAGTTATGACAATTCACGAAGTCCGCAAACCGGGTGCCGTCCGGCATCAAAGTGCCCGCGCCGTCCGGGATCGTCAAAAACTGGAGGCCGCTGTTGTCGTCTTCCGCTCCGGCTTCGCTCACCCCAAACACCGGGTGGTTTTTCAGGACGGAATCGCTTTTGACGCCGTGGTATAAATCCCTTTGGAAGTTTGCCACCGGCAACCACGATTTTAGCTTCGTGGAGTTTTGACCTTGATAGGTGACGCCTCCGAAATTGTTCGGCTCGTTGGGGCCTTCGACGGCCAGGAGGGCGCCCGCCGCGGCCAGCTCCCGGCAAGCCGCGATGGTCCTGGCGATTTCTTCGTCGCGAGCGCCGCTTCCCGGGCCAAAAACCACGAGGACGCCGGCCTGCTGATGGAGCAAAAGCAGGCCACTCATGTCGAAATTCCCATCGGCCCCATCCCGGACGGCGCGGACTCCGGCGTACTTCAGCGGTTCGACCAGTTTCTCCGCGGGTTGACGGTGCTGAATATGGACGCAAACGCCGATGGAATTGAGGAAATCGTTCGCGTTGACGGCGGTGGTGTCCTCCGCGGCGGCTGTCGAGAGTCTGGCCCCTATGACGGTGAGCAGGCCCGAGAGCAACGCAATTCCACGGAATTGTAGGGCATCCCTTTTAGCCCTGAATTTGTGGAATTCCGCGTGCGGCATGCCAGAATCGGATAACCTCGACGAGTTGTTTGGAATGCGTGACACGGTAGATAACTCGATACGATTTGACGATGATTTCTCGTATGGACGGGTCACCGAACTCCGGAACCTCTCGTCCCAATTCTGGGAATTTTGAGAGGCTCTTCGTCTTTGTGACAAGAAACTGGCCAAATGACATGGCCCTGCCTGGTGCGTCCAACGAAGCATAGCGAACGATGTCCCGCAGGTCACGCCGGGCCGATGGGGAGACAACTACTTGATAATCCACGAAGGCAATTCTCTCTCGACATCTTCTATTCGAATGCCCTCGCCTCGGTCCAGTTCAGCCAGGCCCTCTCGGACGGCGGCTATAAACTCGATCTCCCGAGCGATGTCCTGGAGAGACGCGTTCTCCGGCAGGCGCCGAAGCAAGTCCTCGACGATTTCCCTGTTGCTCATGGGCGTTATATCCACCCAAAGCGCTGTCACGTCAACGAACCACGGTGCTGACGGAGCGGCGCCAATGCAAAATCCTTGAACAGGCTGGCGCCGCCAGAGTCATTCGATCACGACATACATCGCGTTGGGCGGAAGCTTCAGCGTCACGCCCGCGGCGGTTCTAATGAGCGCGACCGGCGCGGCGGCGTAACCCGCGGGGTCGAGCAATGTGGCCTTCACGAGCCACGGGTTTTTGATCGTCAGCGTCACGTCGGTGTTGGCGATTTGGATCGGCAGTTGGCCGGTGCTCACGATTTCCTGGCCGTGCAGCGGAAGACCCTCGTGATCGCGCGTCGTTTCGCGCACCTGCCAGCCGGTCGGACGCGCGATGGTGCCGACCTGCACGAGGATCTTTCTCGACTGTGCGAGGGGCATGTCGTCCATCGCCACGACCGCAATCGCGGCGTAGTCGTTGCCGGATTGAATCGTCACGTCGGCTAACGGGAAGGCGCCGCCCGCTTGTTTGAGAAAGCCGGCCACGCCCTGCGCTTTCGGCGCGTTCAGCGTGCAAAAACCGATGTCGTAATTCAGAGTAACCTCGCCGGTGTCGCTCTTTACGATCTTGCGCGTCCTGTCGATGAACGGCGTTAGGTCCGCGACGCGCGTCCTCGCCGGATCGCCGTCATATTTCACCGCGACCGGACCGACGAGAAACGCGAGCGGATCGACCGCGGTCTTGACCGGCGAGCCTTCGGCGAACGCGATCCTGTCGCGGTTCGGATCGAAGGATTGCCCCTCCGCGATGACCGGCGCGGCGCGCTGCCAGAGGTTTTCGAGGCTGCGCTCCTCCTGCACGACCGGCGCGCCGAGGCGGATGTAGCCGAGCCGGTATGCGAGCGCGTTTGCGGGAAAGTTGCCCATGAGCGTGGGGATCGAGCAGCTCCATTTTTGCAGCGGATGCTGCCCGCCGATATTGAGGAAAGTGAGAAACGGATTCTCGAGATACTCGACGCCGCTCGCGCTGAACCAATAGAACGTGTTCACGCCGGTAAGCGACTGGTACGCCGCCATCAGCCACGGCCCCTCGCTTTGAAAGCCGAGCGGCGCGACCCACGTGCTTTCGGTGATGATCATCGGATGCCCGGCGACCTGCTTGAGCGCCGTCGGCAGCGCGGTCGGATTTTTCAAGGCCGACTCGCCTTGAAAAAAATCGCCGGGGTCGATCCGCCAGCCGTTGGCCCGCCCGATGTGCTCGCCGCCGTTGTAGTATTTGTTGACCGCGATGACGTCCTCCGCGGTGTAAGTCCAGCGCTCGGCGTCGCCCTCGCGCAGCATGTCGGCCGGACGCCAGTTGCTTGCATTGAGGAGTTGCTTGCAGCCGAGCGTGTTCCGGTAGTAATCGGCGATCTCCGCGTAAAAGTCGTGCTGCGTGCGCGCAAGGAATTCGAGTTGATCGGCCGCGCGCCGCGCCTTGCCGCCGGTCTGCGGCTGCGTCAGGTCCCACGTGAGGAGAAAGCCCGCGACGCCGTTGGCCAGGTCGTCGCCCTTTGCCGTCGCGCCGTCCCACGCGGCCTGCGCAATTTGCAGCGAGCCGTATTTTTTCACGAGCCAGCCCGTGAACTTTTCCCCAAGCGCGCGCTTCTGTTCCGGCGCGATGCCGTCAAATGTCCAGAACAGGAGACTGTCCTCGTTGTGCACCTGGATGATTGCGACCGCGGGGTCCTGGCCGAGCGCGAGTCCGTCGTAAGGATTTATGCGCGTATAGACTGCTCGCGCCCACGCCTTGTAACCGGCCTGGAGCGCGTCATTGAAAAAGAGCACGCCCCACAATTGCTTGTCCGCGTAACCGTCGATGCCCCACGACGCAGGCGCTTTCGTGGCCGCCCAGAACGGCGAGATCGTCACGTAGATCCCCTGCTTTTTCAGCGCCGCGACAAGGTGAAAAACGCCGTCGAGCTCCTGCTCGTCCACGTCCGTGATCCTCGAGTTTTCGCCCTTCGGCGTGAAGTCGCAGTGCAGCCGCACCATGTTCACGCCGAGCTTGGCGAGGAAGCGCGCGTGGCGCTCCATCTCCGCGGGCGTGTGGTTGCGGAAAAGTTCGCTGCCGACCGCCCAGAACCGCACCGGCTGCCCGTTGCCGAGCGCAAAACCACTCCCGTCGGGCGTCAGGCGCACGAAGCCGGATTCACCCGCGGTTTTTTCATTGAGCCAGCGCAGGTCGAGCAGCGCGGTGGGCTCGAATTTATCCGCCGGATAGTGAAATGCCCACGAACCGTTCTCCGGTATTTCGCTCGCGCGGGCCGGCGAAGCGCCAGGAATGAAAGCCCAACAACATAAGGCGAGTCCCGCAAGAAGGTGTCGCATGGGTGTAAAACGCATATCCCCGTCAAGGGCGCAACAGTATCGGCTCGATCCATTGCCCGAACGCCGCTCCGGCAGGCGGCGCCAGGGATTCGACGCGCAACGTGAGGACGCGGGCAGCGCCGAGGTTGACGCGCACCGGATCGAGATTCTCGCCCGGCCCCAGAAAACGGCTTCTGATAATGAGTCTCCCGTCGGCATAGACGGCAAATGCCAGGCGCGTTGCCGGTGCGTTCTCCTTCGGCGCCGTGCCCCGGCACGAGAAAAGGCTTAACCCCGAGGGAATCGAGTAGCTGACCGCCACATTCGCGGCGGTCTGGAGTGACGCCGCTTCCTCCGGTTCCGTTGCGCTCGGGGATTGCGCAGGCTCCGCGCCGCTTTTGCCGGTTCCGGCGGGCGCATCCGCCTGGATCGGCTTGAGGTCCGTCAGAAGTTGATAGCGCCCGCTCCCGGCGCGAATCTCGCAGAGGTCTTCGCTCTTTATTCTTACCTGGCCCGCAACCGTATCGCGGAGAAGAAGGCCCCCGGTGTCAAGTGTCAGGTCATCGGCGAGGAAGCGGGAGCCATCCCTGGTGCTCACCTCGTAACGCGCGGGGTTCGTTTGAACGTCGCGCAGGACGACCGCGATGGCCTGTGTCCCGCGAGCGAAGCGCTGCGGTCCAAAGATGACCGAGTCGATCACCACGCCCCCTTGCTTGATTCCCGTGAACGTGCCGGCAAAAAAATCGCCATTGGCCAGCATGGCGCCGGCCGGCCCGTTGGGCGCCTGGAAGACCTTTTCGGGCGGCATCACGGCGAATGACACCCGGGCAATCGCGGAAACAGGAACGGAGATCGCCTGCCGGCCAACCTTGATGGCGGGACCGTCGAGCGGCCCGATGGCGCCTGCGATGAAGGATCCATTCGTCAGAAGAGCGCCGGGCGGACATTGGTCGCGGGCCGGGGCCTGGAGAAAGACGGCGTCCAGCACGTTGGCAAGATCGAGCGTCGAGGCCGCTCCGTGTTCCGGAGTGACGGTTATCCCGCCGCTCTCCAGGCCGATCCTTCCCTCCTGGGTCTCACCGCCGAACAGCCGGACCGTGCCCGCATTGCACACAAGCAACGGGCATGCGCAGAGGATGCAGAAAAGCCCCTTTAGTCTCATCGCTCCGCGGGTCGATCGCTCCATTTACGGCCTAGCGCTGGTACAACGGCAGAAAATGGTAGGGCATCGCCAGGATGTGCACACTAACCGCCGTCGTGAAGATCGGGCCGGTATTGCCGTCGAACTTCGGTTCCCAGTGCGCCTGGTCGCCGTCCCGCTGGACGGAATCCAGAAGGAGCTTGCTGATCTGCGCATACCAGTCGCGCCACGTCTCGCCGCCCACCATGTATTGCGCGGGCGCGGCGTAGTAGTTGCCGTAGCTCCAATACCCGCCGCGATCCTTCAAGTGGGCGAAAAGGTAAGCGGATCCGGATTTCACCCTCGGATCATCGTATTTGCCGAGGACCTGGAGTGAATAGATCGCCGCGGCGGTTCGCGCGAAGCCAGGGGCCACCTTCGACCCCGGCTGATAGGAAAAAGCCCCCTCATCGGGATGGTAACAGGAGTTGACGTATTGGATCGCTCTGTCGATGGCCTCCTGGGGGATGGCCAGGCCTGCCCCCTGCGCGGCGCGAAGCGCCACGGCCTGCAATACCGTCACGGAGATGTCCGCGTCATGGGGATGCGGCTGGTAACGCCATCCGCCCGCCGGGTTCTGCGCCTGAAGGATGACATCGACCGCTCGTTGGAGCTTGGTTCGGATCCCGGGCGAATGCGTTTCGCCGTAAAGCTCGGCCAGCGCGACGGTGGCGATGCCGTGGTTGTACATGTATTGCCCGCCGGAGACGCCGCGGAACAACCCATCGGGCTGGATCGAATCGAGCAGGAACTGTGTCCCCTCGGAAACGTTTTTCGCGTACTCGCCCTCGCCGGGCAGGTTTCCCACCGCCATGAACGCAAGCAGCGTGTAACCGGTCATTGCCACGGGATGCCCCGAGGGTCCTTCCTTCAAGGACCAGGAACCATCCAGGTGTTGTTTGCCGGCAAGGTATTTCAAAGCGCCTTTGATGACGGCGCTCGTCTGCGCATCGACCTTGACCGCCGCCTCATCGGATACCGGCTGCCCTTGGGCGAAGCCGGTATGACAAAATGCCAGCGCGCCCAGGAAGGTCGCTCCTGCCAAAGCGCTCCGGCAAGCGATCAGACCACCCCTTTTATGCATTGCTGCGACATTCAGCGGATCTTAAGGATGGCTGCTCTCATCCGCGAGGTTCCGCAGGTATTGCTCAATCCTGGTCGCGTATTCTTGAGGATACTTTTCCGACTGGGATTGCTGGATCGTCGCGCGGTCCCGTTCGGGGAGAGCGAGGAACCCCGCCTTGCCCGCCGCGGGTCCGGAGGCAGCGGCTTGAGCGTCTCCTCCGCCCTGGGAGCCGAGGTCGCTGGAACTTTGCCCACCCGAAGGTCCTGGCCCGAGAGGAGGGCTGGACGAGGGGCTGCCAGGCGTGCCAGGAGCGGACGGCTCACCGGGGTTGCTCCCGATGCCTGCCTGTGCTTGCGCAAGCGCGGCGGTGGCCTGCGCCATCGCCGCCTGGGCTTGTGCGGCGCTGGCTTGCGCCTGCGCGTCCTGGCCGGCCGCGGCCTGGGCTGATGCCGCCGCGAGGTCCTGGTTCGCTGCCTGCATCGATTGTTGGGCATCCGCGGGCAACCCGGCTGGGGCGGCAGCGGCCCCGACATCGGTTGCGGCCTGTGCCAGCGGGGCAGCCGCGGCCTGGGCAGCCGCCGCCGGGGCGGCGGCAGCGCCAGCAGCAACCGGGGCAGCGGCAGCAGCGGTCGCCGGGGCAGCCGCGGCCTGGGCAGCCGCCGCCGGCGGCGCAGCAGCGGCAACCGGGTTAGCAGCCGCCATCGCTGCCTGAGCCTGCGCGGTCTCTGCCTGGGCTTGCGCGAGAGCCGCGGCAGCCTGCGCATCCGCTTGAGCTTGTTGAGCGGCATCCGGAGTCACTCCGGCTGCCTGGGCAGCCGCGGCCATCGCCGCCTGTAGTTTGTCCCGGAGCGCGTAAAGGTCCTTGAGCGCCTCGGCTTCGTCTGGTCCGGCTTTCGTGCCATCCGCTTTCCCCAGATTTCCGCAGGCGTCTCCCATGTGGCGGCCTGCGCTTTCAACGGTTTTGGCATCGTCCGGGTTGCCGGGTTGGTTCGCGGCTCCCGCGACGAGCGTTTTTTGAAAATCCGCCGTGTCGTTCTGTATGCTCAACTGGGCAGGCGCCAGAGCCCGGACGACATCGGGTTCTTTCGCCTGCTTTGGAGCGGCCAGACCGGTATCCACATGCACTTTCTCCTCGGCCGCGATGATCTTTGCCAAATCCCCAAGGGCTTTCTCCGCGGCGGCCAACTCCTGCTGCGCCTGTTGCAATTGATTGGCCTGCTGATTGAGCTGGTTATTGGCCTTGGCGAGATTTTGCGCCGCCTGCGCCTGTTGAGATTGAGCTTGCGCGTTTTGGGACGGATTACTCATCGCGCCGGCGGCTTGTTGCATGTTGTTTGCCGCGTTGGCGAGCGGCTGCGCGGCGGCGGGCGCATCGGAGGCGGCCTGCTGCTGGAGTTGCTGCGCCTTTTGCTCCAGATCGCTTTGCTTCTGCGCGGCGTCGGCGGCCTGCTGCGGAGTCTTCGGAGCGGCGGCATCCTTGGCGAGGGCGGTTTGCTCCCCAAGAAGGTCCTGTGTCTTCTTCTGCAGGTCGCGCAGCGCCTCCAACGGATCCGCGGACTTTTCATCCGCCTTCCGGGCGGCGGCCAGTTGTTGCTCCAGATCGGCCTTCGCCTTTTCCATGGCGGCCAGCGCATCCCCCTCCGCGGTCGCGGCGGCAGGGGAGTCTTTGTCCGTGAGCGCCGTGCGCGCGGTTTGCATTGGCGGCATGGCGGAACTGAGCGCTTCGGCCGCCGGCTTCGCGATTTTCTCCAGGGCCTGGCTGAGGGCGTCGTCCTGATTCACCAAATCCCCTTCCCGGTCTTCAAGGCCGCCCGTGAGATTCCGTCTTGATTTTTTGTAAGCGGCGTAACGATGCTGGAACCAATCCTGCTGAGCCATCTGATCGGCCGGCATGTCGAGCGCCCCCCTTTTCGCGGCTTCGTTATACAACGGGCTCGCCTTTCCTTCCTTGAACTGATCCGCGATGAATTCCTGGGGGGGCTTTGTGATCGCGTCCTCGGTCGTCGCGAGAGACTCCTTTTGCTGCGCAATCAGCTTGTCCAACTCTTCCGCCGCCTCGCGCAGCGCGGTCGCTTCGTCGCCCGGCGGCGCGATCGTGCGCGCCAGCGCCCGCATCTGGTCGCGCGCGGTCTTCTCATTCGTCACCGCCTCGAAGAGCTTCTTCTGGTCCAAGTACTCCGCCGCCGCGTCCACGGCCGGCACGACTTTGGCGGTCTGCTGGAGGCCCGCGTTAAAACGGTCCGCAAGCGCCTTGTTGCCAGGGTCCTTGGCGAATTTCTCGATCTTCTCGTTCAAGAGCTTCAGCTCTTCGCCGATTGCTTTTTGTTCCGCCGCCTGGCCGTCCATCGAGGCGTCGATCGCCTCTTGATCGTGTTTGCCGCCGAGCGCCCATTGCGCGGTTTCGATTCCCGTCTGCAAATTCGCCGCCTGGCGCTCGGCGAGTTGTTTGACGCTGTCGGAAAGCTCGAGGGCCTCCTGATCGTTCGTATACGCCGCGATGATTTTCTTTAATTGGACGAGCACCCCCTTTTGTTGCGAGTAAGCGTCGGCCAGGGCTTTGAAAACTCCCCTGGGATCCTTCTTCGCGGCGGCGTCTTGAAGGACAGTGAGAATTTTCTGCATGTCTTGATCGCTGAGCTTGGAGATGATGGCGCGCAGGCTTTTCAGGTTCTTGACGTCGTCGCCCCCCAGGCCGTTGCGCTCGTATTCGTCGATCATCGAGTCGAGTTCGGCCCCGAGTTTCTGAGTGTCGGTTTGAATTTGTCCCTGCCTGGCCCCGCTCGACCGGGCTTGGTCCATGGCCGACTGGGCGCCGGCGGTGAACGGGATGCCGGCGGCGGCCACAAGGGCTGCGCAGGCAAGTAGAAGGTTTCTCACGGTTCTTGGTTCTGTTTAGGTTTCTCGAAGATGACCGCGCCCAGCGCATTATTCACCTCTTCCTCGCTCTGCGTCAAATCGTTTAGGCCGCCCATGGTGTCCCGGAGGCGGTTGGCGATATCGAGCCGTTTTTCCTCTTCGCTGACGATTTTGATCTGGTAATGCTCGGTGGTCCCGATCCCCGGTCCCGTCACGTTGTTGTTATCGGCCACCGTAATCCAGAACTCGATGGTGTTTCCGGCCGCCACGGGGGGCTGGAGGGAACCGAGCTTCCATTCAAAACGGCGCATGACCTTCTTTGCGGGCTGGCCGCCCAAGTCGAAGTCGATGGTTTTTTCGGCGCCCTGGTCGATCGTGTAGTGAAGTTCGGCTTTGACAACGCCGAAGTCATCCTCGGCCTCGAAGGCAACGCGCAGGGTTGCCTGCGCCGTTGCCAGTTCCTCGTGGCGGGCCGGGTATGTGATCGCGACAGTCGGCGGAAGATCCGGCACCAGGTCGATGCGATAGGTGGCGGTCTCCCCTGAGTCGACTCCTTCGGTGTTGACCAGGTGAATCGAAAACCCGGTCAGGTCTTTCGGCGGGATGGCGAGCGTGCCGGAAAGCCGGGTGGAGTCCTTGGGGTCGATTTGCAGCGGCAACTCCGTCTCCAGGCCGGTGAGATGAAGCGCGGCTTTGCGGATGTTCATGCTGGCCCTCACGGAAATCTTGAGCCGGCTGCCCACGAGCAATGTCAGGTCTCCCACGGATCGCTTCTCCGGCGGAAGGTTGACGTAAGCGGGGTAAGTCTGCTCGCAGGCCACCTCCGCCACCGCCGGCCGCCGGACCGTTCGGACGTGATAGGTATTCGAGGTGTCATCGTTGAGTTTGACGTAGTAGCTGAACGACTCCAGCGGGCTTCGGACGACCACGCTGAACTTCCCGGGTTGGTCGGGATCGCGGTCCAAGGCGAGAGTGTGCTTTGCGCCGGAGGCGCCAACTGTGACGAGTTCTCCACTGGCTGGAAGAGCGCCGGCGGCTGTCACTTCGATTTTCAAATCCTCGCCAAGGCCGACATCCCGGTCGCCCGTGACGCCGAGGATGTGGGTCTTATGAGGCAGCGGCGTGTTGAAAAGCAGGGCGCGCTCGAGCAGGAGCGGCGCCACGGCGCGGCCCGTCCATGCCAGCGCGAGCGCCGCGGCAAGGACAATGCCGGCCATGAGAAGCGCGCGTTTCAGCCTGGCGGTTTTGATGACGCGGCCAAAATCCATGCGCGCCGCCATCGCGTCGGTCTCTGCCAGCAACGCCCGCACCAGGGAAGGCGGCGTTTCCTCTCCCGAGGCGCGGGCAAGCTGGACGGAAGCGATGAAGCGCGTGGAAAAAGCGGGCAGCGCGTGTTCGATGATGAGCGCGACGGAATCGTCGTGGAGGCGGTTTCGCAAAGGCCGGATGGAATCGCGCCAGAGCAAAAAGCCCGCGCCGGTGAACGCGCCGGCGAAGGCGAGAGCCCGCGCCAGCCAGGGGAGATCGACAAACCAATCGAGGACCGCCTCGACCGTGAAGACGCCGGCCAAAACGCCTAGCGCCAGCGCGATGCCGGTGGCGGTGTTGACCGCGGCGCGCTTTCGCCGAACCGAGGCGATCCGGCCGTGAAGGCTCCGCACGTGGGCGGCAGGCGAGGGAGCGGCGGTTTTCATTTCAGCTCGTAACGTTTGCGCAGCGCCCATTCCGTGATGACTATACCCGCCACCAGCAGGAAATAAAACGGCGATGCCCAAAGCTCGGCATCCACGACGCGAGTGACGCGCTCGTCCTTTTCCGACAGTTTTTCGGGGAGCGTCGCCAAATCCTCCTCGCGGAAAAAAGCTCCTCCGCTGATGCGCGCCATTTCCTTGAGGAGCGGCTCGTTCATGGCTGTTTCCCCCAGCTCGAAGCGCGACTTGGCAGCGGCAAAATCGATCGCGGTGGCGGGATCGCTTTCCACGGCGAACTTGTAATTGCCCGGCGTGACGGCGACAAAGTCACCGCGATACATGCCCGGCTGGTCCGGCAGAGCCCGCAACTGCACGCTTTGTTTGGGCGCTTCCGGCTGCCCCGGCGCGGTTTGCACGGTATAGAACCCGTTTACGGAGGGTTGTTTGACCGGCTCGAAATTTTCATCGTAAAGGCGGGCGAACACCGTGACGCGGTCCCCTGTGTTGTAGCGCTGCTTGTCCACGCTGAGTTGTGTGCGCTTGGAGCCGCCGAGCAGGTGGGCCAGAGCCATGCGCTGGACGATCTGGCCCCAGAGCAGCGGATAGTAGGCGATCCCGGAATCCTGCCGCCAGCGCCAGGTGTTGTCGGTGCCTATGAAAAGAACCTGTCCCACGCCGTATTGCTGGAGGGCCATGGCGGGCATCCTGCCAAAGCGCGTCGCCTTGGCGGGGTCGGTGTCCTCGAGCAGGACCTGCGCGCCCGGTTTGGCGCGGGCAACGCGATAGATCCACTGGATCGGAGGGAAGTCGCGCCATATTTGCGCGCTCTCCTGCTCGTTGGGCGAGAGCTTCAGCATGGGACTCGTGAGTCCGAACGAGGTCAGCGCGAGCGTTGTGGGCCGGGCCGTCCCGAGCCGGCTCGCGCCGGATATCTCCAATTCCACGGGGAGCAGTTTCGCCAGGGGAGTGCCGGCGTAGGAATCGGGATCGTTCTGTTTCCCGGCAATGAAAACGACGGCGCCGCCGAATTTCGAGACGAACTCGGTGATGCTGTCAACCTGCTCGGGCGTCAACGCCCTCGCATTGACGTCGCCGATGATGACGAGGTCGTACTTGAAGAGATCTTCCTTGGTCGCGGGAAACTTCGCGATGTAGGGCGAATCGGCCGCCTCCGAGAGGGCCGGGTCGGCCTCGAGCAGCAAAAACTTCGCGTCCACGCGCCTGTCGCGCAGGAGCACGCTCTGGACGAAGCGAAACTCCCAGCGCGGGGTGTCTTCGACGAAGAGCACCTTGATCTTGCTGTCGATGATCCGCAGCCGCTGCGTGGCCGAGTTATTGTCCTTTACCGTCTCGTCCTCGCGCGGCGGAATCGAGGCGGTAAGTTCCACCTCGCCGGGTTTCTGAGGCGTAAACGTCATGGGGATGGCCTGCTCGCCCTCGACGGAGAAATCGACTTCTTTCGAGGCGACCTCCTCGTCGCCGAGCTTCAGCGAGAGGCGGCCGGTTTGTCCTTTCAGCCCCTGGGCGCGGACTCGGACTGTCACCTGCACTTCGTCCTTCACGAAAGCGACTTCCGGCGTGAAGACGCTGTCCACGATCACGTCCCGCGGCGAGGTAATTCCCACGCCGTAAATGTAAAGCGGGTTTTTGTCCTGCGCCGCGGCGGCCGCCGCGTCGAGCGGCTCGCTGCCGCTGTTGTTCGCGCCGTCGGTGGCGAGAAAAATGCCGGCCATCGGCTGGCCGCGCTTGCGATTGAGCACGTCGCGAATCGCATCGCCGATGGCGGTGGCCTGGCGCGCGGGATCATCCGGTGAGGCTTCCTCGAGGGCTTGCGATTCGGTCGCGGGAGCCACGTCGCGGTCGAAGGTGACGAACTCGACGTCGTATCTCTTCTTGAGTTTGTCGAGAAGCTCCAGCGGCTTGTTCTCGAGGGCCGAGCGGACCAGTTCCGCGCGCGAGACGTGCGCGGCGTCGGCGCCGGATTTTCCAGTGACGATCTCCGCCCGTTTCACGTCGGCCTCCTCGAGCCGTGGGTCCTGGATGTCCATGCTCGCGCTTTTGTCGATCAAGGCGACGAGGGTGCGCCGCAACCGGTTTTCGACCGTGAACGAAACGACCGGCTGCAACAGGATGAAGAGCAGCAGCAGGAACAGGGCGATGCGAAGCGAGGCCAGCAGCGCGCGTCGGCGTCCGGGGAGGTCGCGATGAGCGCTCGGGTAGCGATAAACGCACCAGCCGAACGCCCCGAGCAGCAGCGCGATGAAAACAATCCAGCCGAGCCAGCCGCCATGCCGCAACTGGAGGCTCGCCGAGGAAACCTCTTGCGCGGCCTCGATCTTCACGCCGAAAAATTTGAGCAGGAACCGGATCATTTCACCGCGCTGAAGGATGTGGCCAACAGGATCTCGGCGCAGGCCGCGACGAGGACAAGCGTCGCGAGCGCCACCCATAATTCTCCGCCGCCGCCGCCGGCGTCCCGCTCGTAGAGGCTTGTGTGCGGCGTCCAGTGGACAACCTGAGCCGCCGCCGCGAGCGACTCGAGCTGCGCCGGCGCGAGGCCGGCGAGGTTGGACTCCTCCGGGTTGAATTGCGCCGCGAACTTCAGGAGCGTGGGCGGGTCGGTCTTGACGGTCACTTCATACGGCCCCGCCTTGTCGGTGTCGTCGAAACGCAGGATCGGCACGCCGTCCGCCATGCCGATGCGGCGCAGGGAGGCTTGTGTCTCCCCCGGGCGCACGATGAGGGCGTCCTTGTTGGTCCAATCCTCGTCGCATACGAATTCGAAAACGCCCCCGGCCGGGATGTTCAGCCGGGAGTCCTGGCGCTCAAGAATCGACCCGAGGGTGCGGTCCATCAGGGGCAGATAAGCGGGCCGCAATGGCAGGTCGTTCCACGCGCTGTTTGCCGTGCTCCCGAACAGGATCACCCGGCCGCGGCCCCATGGCCGCTCCATCACCGCCGGCGAGCCGTCCGCGTATCTGAGGACGATCCGCGGTTCGCCCGCCTGAGGCGTGCCCGCCGGTTCCGTCTGCGCGCGCGCCGTCTGCGCCGGTTCGGGCTTCAACTCGAAGGCGCAGTAGAAGTGGGCGCTGGCGAGCGTGCCCGCGCCGGGATCGTTCCAGATGGAGACGATCCAGTGCGCGTAATCCCTGGCTTGCAAGGAAAAGAACTTCTCGCGCTCGCCGGGCTTCCCGCGCAACGCGCCGAGCGTGGCCGGCAGAAGACCCAGCCTTTTTGCGAAGATGTCGTTATAAAACGAGGCGTTGGTCCTGGGTCCTGGAAAAATAATCAGCCCCCCGCCACGATTCACGAAAGCCGCGAGGGCATCCACGGCGGCGCTCGAAACCTCCGGCACGTCGGCCAGGAAGACCGCGTCGAAATCACCCAGCCTCGTCGAGTCAAGCTCCCCCGGCGGGATCGTTTTGGTCTTGATGAAATATTTCTCCCGCTCGGACGGGGGGACGGGCGTGAGCGCGTTGCGCAGGTAAAATGTCGCGTCCTGGGTTGGTTCGACACCGGTGTCGCCGCTCACCAGCAGCACGCGCACGTCGTCCCTCGCGCGCACGGCGATCGTCCGCCGGTCATCCGCGGGCAGATGATCGGCGTTGATTTGTCCGGAGACGGTGTGGAAGCCCGCGGCGCGGAATTTTGTGAAAAGAGCGAGACGTTTCGTGCCGCCGGGGGGGATGGACTCGATGACGCCTTCATCGCTGGGCGATTCGTCATCCACGTTGAGCCGCACCGCCACGTCCCTGGCCTCGCTGACGCCGAAATTGGTCACCCCGGCGTCGAACTGCACCGCCTCGCCGACGCTCGCCATCGAGCTCGCCAGTTGCAAATCGCTCACACACAGGTTGTGCTCCTCCGGGCCGCCGACCAGGATGACGCTGGTCTTCACCACCGGGTCGTGGAGCATTTTTACGATGTCGCCGAAGCGCTTCCAACCGTTGGCCTGGCCGTCGGTGATCAAATAGATTCGCCGGGATGCCCCTTCATGGCGGGTGAGCGTGTCCAGCGCTTGTTTCAGGGCCGGTTGCACGTCCGTTGCCCGATCCGATAACTGCGCGTCACGCACGATTTTCCGCGCGAGGTTCAGGTCGTAAGTCGGCTCCGGGATGGCGGCGCGAACCACATCGGAAAAAAGAAACACCGCGACCGAAGAGCCCGCCGGAAGGGAGTCGATCACCTGCTCGGCCGCCTGCCGCGCCTGATCGAACCGCGTGGGGCCGCCGTCCGTTTGGCCCATGCTGTAGGAATTGTCGAGGACTATCACCGCCGTTTCGCTCCCCTGGCCAACGCCGCCCGCGGCGCCGCGAAGGGCTGGCCGGGCCAGGGCCAGCGCAAGAAGGAGGAGGATGAGACATCGCAGGATGAGCAACAGGATGTCCTCGAGGTTCATCCGCTTCTGATTTTTCTCCACGCTCGCCCGCAGAAAGCGCATCGCGGCCCAGACCACCGGCTTGATCCGGCGATTCATGAACATGTGGATGATGATCGGCGCCATGATCGCCGCCGTGCCGAAAAGGAGGAGCGGATTGAGGAAAATCACGCTAGCCGTACCGGTGCTGCCGCGTGGCGAGGTAGCTGCTGAGCACCTCGTGCCACCGTTGCGCGGTGTTGACCTGGACGTAGTTGCAGCCGTTGCGCTCGCAGCCGTCGCGCAGTTTGTCGACGAAAGCGTTGAATTCCTTCAAATAGCTCTTGCGCAGTTCGGCGGGCTTGGTGACGATCTTCGGGGCGCCCTCGAGTCCGCGAAATTCAACGGTCCCCTTGAAGGGGAACTCGATCTCGTACGGATCCAGCATGTGGAAAACGATCACTTCGCTCCCGCTGAAGCGCAAATGCTGGATGCCGCGCAAGACCTCGTCGACATCGTCGAAAAAGTCGCTGATGAGAATGAAGAGGCCCTTGCGCTTTACCTGCCGCGCCATTTCATGCAGGATGCCGGCGATGTTCGTTTCCTGCCGCGGCGCGAAGGCCGAGAGCAGATTCGTCATGTTGTGTATCGAGGAAAGATTATCGGTTCGCGGGTAAAAACTCCGGATGGCGGTGTCAAAGATGGCGAGCGAGGCCGCGTCGCGCTGCAAAAGGACCAGGTAAGCCAGGCACGCGGCCACGGTGCGCGCGTAGTCGAACTTCGTCACCTTGCCCGAACCGTATTTCATCGACTCGCTGCCATCCAGGAGGATGTGGGCGACGTAGTTGGTTTCCTGCTCGTATTGCTTGATGTAATAACGGTCGCTGCGTCCGAGCACCTTCCAGTCGAGGTGGCGCGTGTCATCGCCCGGCACGTATTCGCGGTGCTGCGAGAATTCGACGGCGAAACCGCGATAGGGCGATTTATGCGCGCCCGCCATGTAACCTTCGACGATCTGCCGCGCCTGCAAACCGAGCGTCTCCGCGCGCTGGAGGGCGGCTGGATCGAGAAGCGTCGATGGCATGGAGTGGCTGCGTCAGCCCGTCATGGGGCCTGACTTTTGGGAATCGCCTTCAATATCCTTCGCGTGATGTCGTCCGCGGTGACGCCCTCGCTCTGCGCCGCGAAATTCGGGATGATGCGATGGCGCATGATCGGCAGGGCGACGGCATCCACATTGTCGCAACTCACATAGACCTGCCCCCGCAAAATCGCGTGCGATTTGGCCGCCATCACCAGGTTCAGCGTCGCGCGCGGACCCGCTCCCCAAGTCAGCCATTTCTTGCAAATATCCAGACTCTGCGCGGTCTTGGATCGCGTCGCGCCGACGATCTTTTGGGCGTACTGCATGACGTGATCGGCCACCGGCATGCGCCTGACCGCATTCTGCAAATAGAGAATGTGATCGGCGCCGAGCACGGGCTGCACCCGCTCCGGAAGCTGCGTCGTTCCGCGTTTGACGATGAGCAACTCTTCTTCCGGGCTGGGGTAGTCCACGTAAATCATGAACATGAAGCGGTCGAGCTGGGCCTCGGGCAGCGGATACGTCCCTTCCTGCTCGACCGGGTTCTGGGTCGCAAGCACGAAGAACGGGTCGGGCAGTTTGTAGTTGGTTCCTCCCACGGTGACGCGCCGCTCCTGCATCGCCTCGAGCATCGCGGCCTGTGTTTTCGGCGGCGTGCGGTTGATTTCGTCCGCCAGGATCACATTGGCAAAGATCGGGCCGTGCAGAAATTTGAACTGCCGCTCATTGGTCACCGGGTCCTGGTAAATGACCTCGGTGCCGGTGATGTCGCTGGGCATCAAGTCCGGCGTGAACTGGATGCGCTTGAAGCCGAGCTGAAGCGCTTGGGCAAGCGTGGAAACCAGCAGCGTTTTCGCCAAACCCGGCACGCCCACCAGCAATGCGTGACTGCGCGTAAAAATCGCGATGAGCAACTCGTCGATGACGTCATCCTGCCCGACGATGACCTTGGCCAGCTCGGCCTTAAGCGTCTTGTACGCGCCTCTGAAATATTCGACGGCCTCGGCCTCGTCATTCTCCGGGGCGGGGTTTTTGGATTCGATGGACATAATTTTGGATATTCAGCGCCATCCGCGCAACGCCCCGAACGCGGATCATCTCCGCGAAAAATCCGGCGCTTGAAGCCAGGCGTCCCGCGTCGTTATTTGCGAAACCGACGATTCACGGGGGCGACGGGATATTTTCATAGTGAAGCAAATGGGAGTGGATTGCCATTGAAAATGGGCGGAATATTTTTTCACGTTTGACACCGGAGGGGACTCTGCGGACGTTCCGGGCATCGACACGGACATCAAACCCCCGGTTTCTGCCAGCGCTCCCCTTTCGACGAGTCGAGGCCGCAGCGGGAGCGGAGCGTTGCGAGTTCTCGTTTGGGCCGCGGCGCTGCTGCTCTTTGCGTTTGCGTTTTACATGGTTCTAGGCCGCAAGGAGGAGCCGAAAGCGGGCGCCTCGGGCAGGCGCGGCGCCTCGGGGCCAGTCACGATTACGACGGCCACTGCCCAAAAAGGGAACATCGGAGTCTATCTTGACGCGATCGGAACGGTGACTCCGGTTTATACCGCGTCGATCTTCAGCCAGGTGAGCGGGCCGGTCGTCGCGGTGAACTACCAGGAGGGCCAGCTCGTCAAAAAGGGAGATCCGTTGACGGACATCGATCCGCGTCCGTACGAGGCGACGCTTTCGCAGGCGGAGGGCTTGCTCGAACGGGACGAGAACGTGCTGGCACAGGCACGGATGGACCTGGAGCGTTATCGCGCCGCATGGGCGCGCAATGCCGTTGCAAAGCAAATCCTGGATGATCAGGAAAAGCTGGTGAAGCAGAATCAAGGCACCGTGAAAAACGATGAGGGAACAGTGGAGTATGACCAGCTTCAGGTCGAATACTGCCACATCACTGCTCCCATCTCCGGGCGGGTGGGCCTTCGCCTGGTGGATCCGGGCAACCTGGTGAACGCGGGGGGCGCGGGCGGCACGACGAATCCGCTCGTAGTCATCACGCAGTTACAACCCATCACGGTGATTTTCACGATAGCGGAGGACAGCCTCGGCGCGGTCCAGGCCCAGCTTCGCAAAAACGTGAAGCTTGCCGTCGACGTCTTTGATCGCTCCGCGCAGAAGAAAATAGCGAGCGGAGAGCTGGCGGCTCTCGATAACCAGATTGACACCACCACGGGAACGGTGAAGGTGCGATCCGTTTTCAGCAATGAGGATTCCGCATTGTTCCCAAACCAGTTTGTCAATACGCGGCTGTTGGTGGAAACACTGGATGGTGTGACCTTGATTCCCGCGGCGTCGATCCAACAAAATGGCCAGACATCGTTTGTGTATGTGATTGAAGACAACGTTGCTCACTTGCGCAACATAAAGCCGGGAGTCACCGATAACGGACTCACCCAGGTGGAAGGCATCAATCCCGGAGATGTCGTCGCCAACAGCAGCTTCGACAAGCTGCAAGACAACAGTCCGGTTGCCCTTCCAAGCAGCAAACCTCCCGCGGGCCACCACAAGCGCGATGGCGCGGGATCATGAGTCCGTCCCGGCCATTTATATTGCGGCCAGTGGCAACTTCCTTGCTGATGGCCGCGATCTTCCTGGTCGGTATTGTCGCCTATAGGCAGCTCCCGGTTTCCGCGTTGCCGGAAGTCGATTATCCCACGATTCAGGTGGTCACATTTTATCCGGGGGCCAGTCCCAAGGTTGTGGCTACGACGGTGACAGCGCCCCTCGAGCGTCAATTTGGCCAAATGCCCGGTTTGAACCAGATGACTTCCATCAGTTCCGGCGGCACTTCCGTGGTGGTATTGCAGTTCAATCTCAGTCTGAACATCGACGTGGCCGAGGAGGAGGTGCAGTCCGCCATCAACGCGTCGCAGAGCCTGTTGCCGGCCAATCTTCCGGCGCCGCCGATCTACAGTAAGACGAATCCGGCCGATGCGCCCGTGCTGACCCTGGCCGTCACCTCAAACGCCATGCCCCTTTCGCAGGTGGAGGATCTGGTGGACACCCGGTTTGCGCCCAAGATTGCCCAGCTCAGCGGAGTCGGTCTTGTCAGCATCAGCGGAGGCCAAAAGCCCGCGGTCCGCATTCAAGCCAACCCGGCGGCGCTCTCATCCTATGGCATCAGCCTGGAAGACTTGCGCACGGCCTTGACCCAAACCAGCGTGAACGCGGCCAAAGGCAACTTCGATGGGCCGCGCCAGGATTTCCAGATCGATGCCAACGATCAATTGGTCACCAGCAAGGATTATCGGAGCGTCGTCGTTGCCTACCGCAACGGCGCGCCGGTAATGCTGACCGACGTCGCCCGCATCGTGAACGGGGTCGAGAATGACGCGCAGGCGGCGTGGATGAATCAGACCCCGGCGGTCGTTCTCAACGTGCAACGCCAGCCTGGGGCCAACACGATCAGCGTGGTCAACAGCATCAAACATTTGCTGCCGCAGCTCGAGGCCAGCCTCCCGGCGAGCATTCAGGTGACAACGCTTACCGATCTCACGACGGCCATCAAGGCATCGGTTGCCGATGTCGAGTTTGAACTGCTTTTGACGGTCGCGCTCGTGGTGATGGTCATTTTTCTCTTCTTGCGAAATCTCTACGCCACCATCATTCCCAGTGTGGCCGTGCCATTGTCCCTGGTCGGAACCTTCGCGGTCATGTATGCCCTTGGGTACAGCCTGGACAACTTGTCACTGATGGCGCTGACCATCTCCACCGGTTTTGTGGTGGATGATGCCATCGTCATGATCGAGAACATCTCCCGGTTCATAGAAGCGGGCGAGCCGCCCATGGAAGCGGCGCTCAAGGGGGCGGAGCAAATAGGGTTCACGATCCTCTCGCTGACGGTATCCCTCGTCGCCGTGCTGATCCCGCTGTTGTTCATGGGTGACGTGGTCGGGCGTCTCTTCCGGGAGTTCGCCGTGACACTCGCCGTGACGATCGTCGTTTCGGCCGTGGTCTCCCTGACCCTCACGCCGATGATGACCGCGCGCATCGTGAAGCACAATCCCAAAGAGAAGCAGGGGCGCTTCTACCGGGCCTCGGAACGTGTCTTCGAGGACATGATCGCCTTTTATGGGCGGACGCTCAAGGTTGTCCTCCAGTACCAGGGGATTACGCAATTGGTCGCGGTGGCCACGCTGCTGCTTACGGTTTTCCTCTATATCATCATCCCCAAAGGATTTTTCCCAGTGCAGGATACCGGCGTCATCCAGGGGATTTCGCAGGCGCCGCCGGCAACCGGGTCAATGGCCATGGCGCGGAAACAACAGGATCTTGCGAAGGTCATTCTGGAAGATCCGGCTGTGGAAAGCCTCTCGTCATTCATCGGCGCGGATGGCGTGAACACGACGACAAATAGCGGCAGAATGTCGATCAATCTAAAGCCGCTCGAAGAACGCAAGATCAGCGCGTCCGACGTGATCCGCAGGCTCGATTCAAAACTGGAGCAAGTTCAGGGCATCCACCTGTTCATGGCTCCCGTGCAGAACATCACGGTGGATGACCGGGTGAGCCGCGCGCAATACCAGTACACGCTCGAAGATCCCGATGCGGATGAACTGAATGATTGGACCAACCGTTTCGTGGACCGCCTGAAGGAACTGCCGGAACTGGAGGGCGTCGCCACCGATCAACAACCGGGAGGGCTTGTCCTCTCCCTGGGGATCGACCGGGTTACCGCCTCGCGGCTCGGCATCGCCCCGGCGACGATCGATAACACATTGTATGACGCTTTCGGTCAAAGGCTCATCAATACGATGTACACCCAGGTCAACCAGTACCACGTGGTGCTGGAAGTAGAACCCTACTTTAAGCAGGACCCGGAAAGACTGAACCAGATTTACCTCCTGTCCAACGCGTCTTCGGGCGCAAGCGGCGCCGGCGCCTCCACCTCATTCTCAGCCTCCGGATCAGCTTCCGCCGGGTCAAATGCCCTCACGGCCGCCGCACAATATACTCCGGCGGCCAATACCTTGGCTCCTCCCTCCAATGCGCTGTCGGCGCAAGCCGCCGCCATCGGCGCGGGCTCTGCCGCTTCGAGCAGTTCGGCCATCAGCAATCAAGTGCCGTTGAGCGCGTTCTCTCACCTTGAAAAGACGACACAGCCGCTCTCCATCAACCACCAGGGGCAGTTTCCCGCGATCACTGTCTCGTTCAATCTCGCGGAGAATGCCTCGCTTGGCGAAGCCATATCGGCGGTCGAGAAAGTGCAAAAAGACATGCACATGCCGGCCAGCCTTCAGGCCGGCTTCCAAGGCACCGCGGCATCCTTTCAAGCCTCGCTGTCCAATGAGCCGCTGCTCATTCTGGCTGCCCTGGTCACGGTGTATATCGTGCTCGGTGTTCTGTACGAGAGCTTTATCCACCCGATCACCATCTTGTCCACGCTGCCGTCGGCCGGCGTTGGCGCGTTCATCGCATTGATTCTCTTTCACCAGGACTTGAGCGTGGTCGCCATCATCGGCCTCGTCCTGCTTATCGGCATCGTAAAGAAGAACGGCATTATGATCGTTGACTTCGCGCTGGAGGCCGAGCGGGAGCGCGGGAAGAATGCGACGGAGGCCGTTTACGAGGCGTGCCTGCTGCGGTTTCGTCCGATCATGATGACCACCATGGCCGCTCTATTAGCCGGCGTGCCGCTGGCCTTCGGCTCGGGCATCGGCTCGGAATTGCGCCGCCCCCTGGGCATCGCCATGGTGGGCGGGCTGATATTCAGCCAGGTGCTCACCCTTTATACCACGCCCGTCATTTACATCTTTTTTGACAATCTCTCACACCGTTTTTCCCGCAAATCGGCACGACCGGAAGCCGGAGGCGAACTAGCGCAGACAGCGCCGGCATGAACATCTCCGCGCCGTTCATTCGCCGGCCGGTCGCCACGACCCTCATCACGGTGGCGGTTGCGCTTGCCGGGGCTATCGCATTCAACGTGCTGCCGGTGTCGCCCCTGCCACAGGTCGATTTTCCCACCATTTCAGTCAACGCCGGCTTGCCGGGAGCCAGCGCCGAAATCATGGCTTCGTCCGTCGCCACCCCTTTGGAGCGGCAGTTCGGCCACATTGCGGGCGTGACGGAAATGACTTCGGCAAGTTCGCTCGCCAGCACCTCCATCACCATTCAATTTGACCTCAATCGCAACATCGATGGCGCGGCGCGGGACGTTCAGGCGGCCATCAACGCCGCGCGGACGTATTTACCCGCCAACCTCCCCTCCAATCCGACGTATCGAAAGGTCAATCCCGCCGATGCGCCGATCATGATCCTCGGTCTGACGTCGGATAAGTACGGTCCGTCCAAGCTCTACGACGAAGCCTCCACCGTCATCCAGCAAAAGCTGTCGCAGATCCAGGGAGTGGGCCAGGTCAACACGGGGGGCGGCGCGTTGCCGTCGGTGCGCGTGGACGTCAATCCCACGAAGTTGGCAAACTATGGGCTTGGCATGTCCAGCGTGCAGTCCGTGTTGAGCCTCCAGAACGCGGACCTCCCAAAAGGCCAGATCACTAATGGCATTGTGACGGCGGATATTATTACAAACGACCAGATCTCCCACGCGGCCGACTACAAGCCGCTGATTATCGGTTACAACAATGGCGCGGCCATCCGCTTGTCGGATGTCGCCGAAGTGACCGACTCCGTGCAGAACATCCGCGCCGGCGGGTATTTAAATGGCAAGCGCGCGATCACCATAGTCATCTTCCGGCAGCCCGGCGCCAACATCATCGCAACGGTGGATCGGCTGCGGGCGCAATTGGAATCGATCAAGGCATCCATTCCGGCCGGCATCGATGTTACCGTCGTCCTTGACCGCACCACGACGATCCGCGCCTCGGTCGATGACGTCGAGTGGACGCTCATGCTTTCGGTCCTTCTCGTCATCGTGGTGGTGTTTGTCTTCCTGCGCAATCCCCGTGCCACGCTCATTCCCGGCGTCGCCGTGCCGGTCTCGCTCATCGGCACCTGTGCGGTGATGTATCTTTGCGGATACAGCATCGATAACCTCTCCTTGATGGCGCTGACCATTTCAACCGGGTTCGTGGTGGACGACGCCATCGTTGTCATGGAAAATGTCACCCGTCACATGGAAGCCGGCATGGCGCCCTTTGCGGCGGCTCTCAAGGGCGCGGAAGAAATCGGTTTCACCGTCTTCTCCATCAGCATCTCGCTCATCGCGGTGTTTATCCCCATTCTCATGTTGGGTGGAATCGTGGGGCGGCTCTTTCGGGAGTTTGCCGTTACCCTCTCGACGGCCATCCTTGTTTCCATGGTCATCTCGCTGACCACGACTCCGATGATGTGCGCTTACCTGCTCAAGCGGGAGCACAACAAGGAACATGGCCGGGTTTACCTGGCCAGCGAACGTTGCTTTGACTGGATGCTTTCGCGGTACCGGCACAGCCTGGAATGGGTATTGGATAATCCCACCATCACGCTCATCGTGCTTTTCCTTACCATCGTGCTCAATGGGGTGTTGGTCAGCAAAATGCCGACGGGCTTTTTCCCCCCGCAGGACACGGGGGCCATCCAGGGTGGGGTGCAAGGCCCTCAGGATTCCTCCTATGCGGCGATGAACCATTCCATCCAGGTGATCCAGAAGGTGATCAATAGCGATCCCGCGGTCGCGAATTGCATTGCGTTCACCGGCGGAGGTGGGGCGACCAATACCGGTTTCATCTACATTGCGCTCAAACCGTTGTCTGAACGCAAAACTTCAGCCTTCGATATCATTAGTCGCCTGCGTCCGAAATTGAACCATCTGCCGGTGGCATCGGCATTTCTCCAGGCGGCGCAGGATCTCCGCATCGGCGGGCGCGGCAGTAGTGCGATGTACCAATACACGCTCCAGTCCGACAGTGCTCAAGACCTGAAGAAATGGGGGCCGATCTTGCTGGCCGACATGAAAAAGCTGCCCGCCCTGCAGGATGTAAACACAGACCAGCAGAACGGCGGCCGCGATGAGTTGCTCACTTATGACCGTGTGACGGCTGCAAAACTGGGTCTCACCGTGCAGGGTCTGGATTCGGCCCTTTATAGCGCATTCGGCCAATCGGAAGTCTCCGTCATCTACACCCAGTTGAACCAATATTACGTGGTCCTCGAAGTGGCTCCCCAGTATTGGCAAACCCCGGCCGGATTCAACGACGTTTACCTGGCCTCGTCCGGCGGCAGCCACATTCCGCTTTTCGCGATTGCGACAAAGCAGTCCAATACAATTCCGCTTGCGATCAACCACACGGGCTTGTTTCCCTCGGTCACGGTGTCGTTCAATCTCGCTCCGAATCTGTCTCTGAGCGATGCCACCGCCCGCATTAACGAGATGCAGAAACGGCTCGGCACACCCTCCTCGATCCGGGGCTTCTACGCGGGCACGGCGCTGGCCTACCAGCAATCACTGACCACGATGCCAATCCTGGTTATTACGGCCCTGCTTGCCGTGTACATCGTTCTGGGGATTCTGTACGAAAACCTGGTGCATCCCATCACGATTATGACCACCCTGTTTTCCGCCAGTGTGGGGGCGATGCTGGCATTGATGCTCTTCAAAATCGATCTCAACGTTATTTCCATCATCGGCATCGTGCTGCTGATCGGAATCGTAAAAAAGAACGCCATCATGATGATCGATTTCGCCCTCCAGGCCGAGCGGCAGGAGGGAAAGGGCCCCGCCGACGCCATTTTTGAAGCATGCATGCTGCGCTTTCGCCCAATCATGATGACGACCATGGCAGCCTTGTTTGGCGCTCTGCCGCTGGCGCTGGGGACCGGCACGGGATCCGAACTCCGGCGGCCGCTTGGAATCAGTATTGTCGGGGGACTCATCGTGAGCCAGGTGCTGACGCTCTATACGACACCTGTCGTCTATCTGGCTTTTGACCGCCTCCGGCTTCGCATGAAAGGAAAAGAACACGATGTATTTCACCATGGAGAGCTGCCTGTTCCGAGCGATGCATAACACCTTTCGACAACCGATCTGCCTCTGCGCGATGCTTTCCATCCTCGCGGGATGCATGGTCGGCCCGAAATACCGGAGGCCGGCCGCCACGGCGGAGACTCCGCCAGCCTCCTACAAGGAGACACCGGCACGGTTCAAGGATTCCGTCTGGAAAGTGGCGCAACCGCGGGACGCGATGCTGCGCGGGCCGTGGTGGAGGATATTCGGGGATCCGGAATTGAATGCTCTTGAAGGGGAACTCGATATCAGCAACCAGAACATCAAGCAGTTCTTCCAAAACTTCATGGAAGCGCGCGCCTTGGTGGGCGAGGCGAATGCTCAACTCTATCCGACCCTGACCGCAAACGCTTCTTACACGCGATCACGCACCCCGCCGGCCATACCGATCACCGCGATCCTCTCGGCTTTGAATCTCACATGGGAGCCGGATCTTTGGGGCAAAGTCCGCAATGCCGTCCGGGCGGCTCAATATAATGCCCAACTAAGCGCTGCCGACCTGGAGAATGAGCGATTGACCGAACAGGCCGGTTTGGCCGTGTATTTCTTCGAAATCCGGGGACAGGATGCGCTGCAAAAGCTCTTCAACGATACGATCGTGGCGGACAGGAAAGCGCTGGATTACACACGCGCGCAATTCGAAACTGGAATTACCGATGAGATCGCGGTCGTCGAGGCTGCGAACACCTTGCAAAACGCGCAGGCCGCCGCGACCAACCTTGGCGTCGCGCGCGCCCAATTTGAGCACGCCATCGCGGTTCTGGTTGGCAGAGTCGCCTCGAACTTCTCGATCCCGGTGAAGGTCCTGAAGGCGGTTCCGCCTCCGATTCCGATTGGCGTGCCATCGCAACTGGTCGAGCGCAGGCCCGACGTGGCCGCCTCGGAACGCGCGATGGCGGCGGCCAACGCGCAGATCGGGACCGCTTATGCCGCCTATTTTCCCACTCTCACTTTGGGCGCCGAACGTGGATTTGAGAGCCCGACATTCAGCCATTTGTTCGATGACACCAATCGCCTTTGGTCCATAGGACCTTCGGTCTCCGAAACGATCTTCGACGCGGGACTGCGCGGCGCCACCGTCCGCCAATACGTCGCGACCTATAATGCCGCTCTGGCGGCCTACCGGCAGAACGTGCTCACGGCCTTTCAACAAGTCGAAGATGACCTTGCGCAGGTTCGCATTTTGTCCAACCAGTTACTCCAGCAACGGCAAGCCGAGCAGTCCGCCGAGAAGTTCTTGAGGCTCGAAATGGGCAGGTATCAAACGGGCATTGATCCCTACGTCGATGTCGTCACGGCCCAGACGACCTTGCTTTCCGACCAGCAAGCAGTCATCACCGTTCAAATTCAAGAGATGACGGGGGCCGTGCAATTGATCGAAGCCCTCGGCGGCGGCTGGGATAGGTCGCAACTGCCCACTCCATCCCAGGTTGGCAGGACGCCGTCCAGCGCGGAGACTGCTATTCAGCGCTAGCCCGACTTTCGCGCCGGAGACCGAGCATCAGCCAAATCCCTATATATCCCTAAGGCCGTCACCTATTCGATAATGTTGGACGCTTAAAGCCTATGCGCGTACCTCTTTGGTAGCGCATGCAAATGATCGTTCAAACATTGATATTTCTGGTTGAACGCATTTTTGAGATCGAAGAGGGGCTGGTCCAAGCGACGCAAGACCGAAAGCGGCAGTGCCTCGAAGCGGAGTTGAAAACCCTCGAGGGGCGGGTAACGTGGGAAATACATCAGCTTTCACGGGAGAACAAGGTGCGCCTGGTGGAGTATTTCTCATGGCTGGGCCAATGATACTTATCGCTCCCGGGCCGGAACTGGTTGCGGCCGGAGCGAATGGAGGAATAATGTGAAATTTCTCGACGAATACCGGGACGAAACGCTGGCGAAAAAGATCGTCAATGAGATTCATCGCGTGGTGACGCGCCCGTGGGTCTTGATGGAAGTCTGCGGCGGGCAGACCCACGCAATCGTCAAATACGGCATCGATCATTTGCTGCCCCCGGAAGTGGAACTCGTGCATGGCCCGGGATGTCCGGTCTGCGTCACCTCGCTGGAGATGATCGACAAGGCGCACGCCATCGCCCGGCAGCCCGGCGTGATTTTTTGTTCCTTTGGAGACATGCTGCGCGTGCCGGGTTCACAGTTCGATTTGCTCATCCTCAAATCGCGCGGCGCGGATGTGCGCGTGGTTTATTCACCGATTGATTGTTTGAAAATCGCGAGGGCGAATCCCGCCAGGAAGGTCGTATTCTTCGCCATCGGCTTTGAAACCACCGCGCCCGCAAATGCCATGTCGGTCTGGCAGGCCCATCAGCAGGGAATCAAGAATTTTTCGGTGCTCGTCTCCCACGTGCTTGTTCCTCCGGCCATCGCCTCCATCTTGCAATCGCCGCTCAATCGGGTGCAGGGATTTCTCGGCCCGGGGCACGTCTGCACGGTAATGGGCTATCGGGAATATGAACCGATGGCCGAACGTTTCCGCGTTCCCATCGTCATCACCGGCTTCGAGCCGATCGATATTCTGCACGGCACGCTGATGACCGTGCGGCAATTGGAAGCCGGCAGGCACGAAGTGGAAAACCAATACCCCCGCATCGTGCAGCGCGACGGCAACCGGGTCGCGCAGGATTTGGTGAACAAGGTTTTTGAGGTTTGCGACCGCAAATGGCGCGGCGTCGGCTCGATCCCGAAGAGCGGATACAAACTGCGCTACGAGTTTCACGATCACGACGCCGAGCGGCTCTTCGATATAAAAGAAATCGACACCAAAGAGCCCGAAATCTGCATCAGCGGGTTGGTGCTGAGAGGCGTGAAAAAGCCGCATGACTGCCCCGCCTTCGGGACGCTCTGCACGCCGGAAAATCCGCTCGGCGCAACGATGGTTTCAGCCGAAGGCGCGTGCGCGGCATACTACGCCTATGGGCGGCATTTGGAAAAGCCGCGGGAGCGTGTGGCGGGCGCGATTTAGCCATGGTCGAGCCCCCTCCTCCCGTCGTCGATAAACTCAATGAGACCTTTCGCGACAAGATCGTCCGAAAATGCGGCGAAAGCATGGAGATGAAGGAGAAGTTTTTCTCCAAATATGCCGGGCAGATCGAATCATTAAGCCGCGAGATGGCGGACCGCTTCACGGATGGGAAAAGACTCTTTACGATGGGAAATGGCGGCAGCCTGTGCGATGCGCTTCATTTCGCCGTCGAGTTCACGCATCCGATCATCGAGAAGCGTCCGGCGTTTCCCGCCATCTCTTTGATGACCGACATCGCGACGATGACCGCGGTCGGCAATGACATTGATTACTCGCGTATCTTTTTGAATCAACTGCGCCTGCTCGGGCAATCGGGCGACATGGCCCTGGCGGTGAGCACCAGCGGCAAATCGCCGAACCTGATCTACGCGTTGGAAGAGGCCCGCAAAAAGGAGATGCTGACCATCGCTTGGGCAGGCAAGGACGGCGGGCGTTTTCCAGAGATTGCGGACTATTGCTTCATCGTGCCCTCTTACAGCATCCATCGCATCCAGGAAGCGCACGCCACGCTGGTGCACGTCCTCTGGGACTTGATTCACGTCGCGTTGGGAGCCGAGGACGTCATCTGACCGTATCAAAACGGGTTGCATTGGGTCTGAAAACAGCCACCCGGCTATGATCCCCGGTTTTCACCGTCCAACCATGCTGGCGGGCAAAAAGGGCAAGCCAGCGCTTTCGACTTTCAGCACTTGCCGTGGCGCCGTAGAGAAGGCGCAGGCGCTTCGCATCCTCCAGCACGTAACAACCGTACTTGGAAATGCCTTGGTCGATAGCGGCGACCAAGCTCTTATCGTTGAACTCACTCACGGGGACGTTTGGAGTTTAGGGCGAAATCCACGAGGAGTCAATCAGTAACACCCTGGTTGTGGTATTGCGGTTTTTTCACGATTCATCCCGCGCCGACGATATCTCGCAGCGGCTCCGCTACCCAGGCGTTGGCTTCGGCAATTTGATCGTTGCCAAAGACCTTGACCGGGCATGACAAGAAAAAGCTGAAAAACTTCACGGCCTCAATGATCCAATGCACATCCGTGACAATTGCGACCTTTTCGAAGGCGGTCACATGACCAAGGCCGAGTTTGGCGTCATCCCACACCGCTCCAACGGTATATCCCGAGAAATCCTCGGCCAAGTGGTAAAGCAGGCGAATTTTTTTGTGCGATTTGAACTTCGCCTCGATCGCCGGAATGAAGACTTTCTCGTAATCCTCCCCTGTCACCTTTCCGTGGGCCACCACAACGACAAGGTTGTCGGGCGTGCCGGACGTTATTTCAATCATCATTTCCCCCGGTGATTATTCGCATCCAGACGAAGAAATGGTCGCAAGAGTTATACAAACGATGAAGTCCGGTTTGGAATGAAAGCTAAGCGCCGGGTGGCCGCGGCGCCGGCGTCGCCGAGGCGGATGGAATGTGCGGCAGTTCGATCGGTCTGTTTGCCCAGTAGAAAAGCGTGAAGCCGATGATCGCGCAGCCCAGGCCGATGATGGCCAGCATGCTGGGCGCGAACCAGGTGCTGATGATCAACGGGAAGGCCACCCTCTCCGGCTGGGCGGGGTCGTAACAAACCAGTTCCGTTGTCGGCAGTCCGTCGGCGTCCAGCAAAGGGTAGAGCGGCTTGAGTTGGCTGCCCACGGGCGCCCGTACGTTCACGGTCCGTCCGTCGGGCGTCTGGAACCGAAACTCGTTCCAGTATATATAGCTGCGGTCATGCGGCTCGAGCGCGGCCTGAATCTGGGCGTCGTCGGTCAGGACGAGGTCCGCCAGCCCGTCCTTGGCCTTGATAACGGCGGTCGCCTCCGCCCTGGCCCGTTTGCCGAATGCCAGCAGCCCCAGCGGTTCCGCGAGTTGCGACGCGCCCAGGGCCGCGAGCAGGAGGCCGCAAAGCGCCATCGCCAGTTTTCGCTTCGCGCAGCCCGGCCTGTAGAAGCCGGGGGTTGCATCGACGGGCGCGTTCATGATGCGCGCGCCTCCTCGATGCCGCGCTTGCGAACGAACCCTCTTGCCTCGAGGCGGACGAACACCATGGTGATCGTGATGCCGATCAGGCCCATGAAAAACATCCAGAGGTAGCCGCTCATGTAATCGTATTTTATCGGCGCGTAGCCCCAGGCGAGCGAGGGGCGGGCGATCGTGATCCGCTGCGCGGCGGCGGCCTTTTCGATCCGGTCATAAAACGCCCTCGCCTGCGCCGGCGCGCCGCCCGCTCCGCCGGTGGCGAGCAAGGCCCGAAACCGCCGGCCCACCGCATCGTCCATGGAACTGGCTTTCGCCGCGGATTCCGGCAGCACCGCCGTCACGGAAATGGTCTTCGGCTCGGGACCGGGACCTACCCGGATGTGGTTCGTCTCCGCGGGTATCCGCAGGCCGCGGGACATGGCGCTGAGGCGGCGGTCGGGGTGCGGGACCTGGTCGAACATTGCCAGCACGACGTTTACCAGCCGCGTGATCGGAGAGACATAACTTTCCAGCGGCTCCTCGACAACCATCAGGTCCATCGTGAGCGCCGGTTCTAAGCTGCTCTTCAGTGGCTGCGCGCCCGGAGCGAAAAGGCCCGGATCGCGCCTCGCGGACGCCTGCTCGACGGACGCCTGCAACTCGCTCCCGAGAGCGCTCTGGCTGGCTCCCGGTTCAAGGAGCGCGCTGATCGCGACGCCGTAACCCTCGTCGCGTTTGAGCGGGCGCAGGTCGATGACGCCGCGCTCTTCGCGCCGCACGTCGTCGAGCGTCTTTTCCAGCGCGTGGGGGTCGGGTTGCCTGGTAGTGGCCAACTCGAGCACAAGCGCCTGCCGCAGGGCAGCCCCGATCACTTGATCTCCGTCCTCGATCAGCCGGTTTCCCAGGACTTTCACGACCTGCTCGTGGAACCCGTCCGCGCGCGCTTGCAACTTCGCGCCGATCGCGCCGCTTTGCGCCGTTATCTCGCTGATCCGCACCTTCTTCCCGTCCGCTTTCTCTTCTTCCCGGACCGCCGCCTCCGCCTTCCCCTCGCGCAGGAGGATTTTCTCCTTGTCCCGCAGCATCTTTTCCTCGGCCTCCAGCGGCGAGCTTTCCTTTTCCAGGCTCTCCTTTGCCCTCTCCAGATTCTCGCTCTCCTTGTCCCGAAGCCGAACCTCCCAGCAGCGGCCTTTCTCGCTCACCGTGCCGTCGGCCCGCCACGCGTTGGCATCGACATCGGACGCGGCGGCGGGAGCGCCGTTCTGCGGATAGCTCCAGGAGGCGGCGCGGAGCAGCGCCCGCACGTCGCTCTTCCGGGTCTCGACGCCGCGCAGCACCACCCGGGTCATCTCGCCGGCAGGCGGCTGGAAGAGTGTCGCGTAACCCCAGACAAAAAGCCCCACTCCGTTCAGGGTCACCAGGACGGTCAGGCGGTTGACCATTGTCGCCCCCGCGTTGTAGGTGCCCATCTTGTTCCGTGTCACATAGTCGTAAACCAGCGGGATATAAACCAGGCCCGTCAGAATGCCGATGATCGACAGCGTCTCTCCGAACACGATGATCTCGATGAGCGAGGGGCGTTTGTCCGGCAGGACGAAATTGACGTAGCTGTAGTAAGACACGTTTCCAAGCAGCGACAGGCAGATCAGCGTCTGGTAGGCCCGCATCCGGTTCAGGCGGTCGGCGAATACGGTGAGAAACCCGATGGCGAACAGGTTGATGATGCCGCCGGCCGCCACGTTGACTCCCATCTCCTGCTTGGTGTAACTCCACTGGTCCGTGTAAAGCAGGTTGCTCAGCGGTCCGAGCCCCGCGTAAAAGTTCAGGAAAGCCGACCCGACCACGAGCATGTAAACAGGCCAGAGTTCGCGGTCCATCAAGCCGCCGAAAAAGTTCCCCGCCGAGAGCCGCTCCCCGCGCAGGGCGCTCTTCGGGTCCACCTCCCGTATGCCCAGCAGGATCAGCATCACCATCACCCCCATCAGCAAGGCCGAGGACCAGTAGATCGCCGCTTCGCCGAAGAAGCGCAGGCCGAACATGTAGCGCACGTCGTCGAACCGGCCCAGCGCGAGGAAGTAAAACGTCATGCACGCCAGGTTGCTGCACCACGTCATCGCGCCCGTTGCGCGTCCGCGTTCGTGAGGCGGGATGATCTCCTGCTTCAGCGGCTCCATCGGCGAGTTCAAGTCGCCAAATATGTTCAAGACGATGAACACCCCCAGCAGCGCCCAGAAGTTTGGCATCAGCGGCATCAGGACCAGGCAGCATGTGATCCCCGTCAGGGAGGTGGCGACGAACGGTTTGCGCCGCCCAAAGCGCGTCCAGATGCGGTCCGAAGTAAAACTGCAGATCGGCTGGAGAAAGAGGGAGATGAATCCCGGCAGGCTCAGGATGAAGGTAACCCCAGCCGGGTTCTCGATGAACTTCTTCAGCGAAAACAGGAAGGCGACGCCCAGCACGTAACCGTTGAAGGTAAACGACGCCCACGGAAGGATCGCGAAGGCGATCCACCGGAACGGCACATCCTTTTTACAAGTGACGATCACGTCTGCAGCGAGAAAGCTGCTTCTCTTCCCGCGCTCGCCGATTCGTAGCAGGCATCGATCCAGCAATCGACCACCGCGCCGTCCCGGATCGAGGGCGTTGCCGGCTGCGCCGTCCGGCAGCATTCCGCGAACGCTTCGAGTTCCAATTGGAACGCGTTGACCGCGGGGAACGACGGTTCCTCCCAGCCTTTCTTGGATTCCACGTAAAGCCGCGCCCGCGCCGGGAAATCCGTTGGGCGATTCCACAATGGGTAATTCAATTCCAGCCGGCCCTTTTTCCCGTCGATCTGTATGAATTCATCCCAGCCGTTCCCGTAAACGCCCGTGCTGCTCAACGGAGAGAAAGCCGCTTCGAAGTGCACCAGGGCGCCGCATTCCATTTGGAAAAGCGCGTGGGCATGCAACTCGGCATCGTAGCCCGGTGGCGACCAGGTTCGGCAGGAGACGCTCAGAGGCTTTCCCAACAGCCAGGCCGTCATGTCCAGCATGTGGCTTCCCGCCATGTTCAACGCGCCGCCGGACGCGAAACGCCGCATGCGGGATGGGCCGTCGGGCGTGGGCCGCCAGTCGGGCGAATCGAACATTCCCTCGCCCCCGCCGCCGCCTTGAAAAGAGCGCACCGTCGCGCAGATCGGTTCGCCGATCGCAGCCAAATTTTCTTTTGCCCAGCGGGAAGCGGGGAAGAAGCGCTTCATGTAGCCGATCTGCACCGCCTGTCCCGCCTCCGTGCGCAATCCAAGGGCTTCGCGGGCCTCCTTCGCGCTGATCGTCATGGTCTTCTCACAAAACACATGCTTGCCCGTCGCCACAGCCGCCCGGAGAAGCTCCAGGTGCAGGGCATTGATCGTGCATAGGTTTACCGCCGTGATGCCGGGATCGGCCAGCAACTCGCGCCAATCCGAATAGCGCCTTGCGTCGGGCGCCAGCGGAGCGGCTTCATCCAGGGCGGCGGCGGAAGGGTCGGCAATGGCTGCCACGGTGAGGCCGGCGGACCGCAGGGCCTGCAAATGCATGCGGCCAATGGAGCCGGTTCCGATAATTCCGAAGATAGGTGTTTTTTTCATAATCTAATTTTCCGATACGACGACGACTTTGAT